>Ga0070699_100000599_pt1 | contig 33956 bp, 24 predicted proteins | sample KBSK1503metaG_FD_65473 | JGI IMG/M metagenome (GOLD analysis project Ga0070699, IMG submission 65473) | Corn, switchgrass and miscanthus rhizosphere microbial communities from Kellogg Biological Station, Michigan, USA - KBS K1-50-3 metaG | ecosystem: Host-associated > Plants > Roots >...
CGCCTTCGACCTGCCCCGCGCCGAACTATATGGCAGGGGTACCAGGATTCGAACCCGGCCTTACGGTTTTGGAGACCGCCGTGCTAGCCGCTAACACTATACCCCTGCGAACGTGATGCGTGATCCGTGACCATCGGGCACGCATCACGTTTCACGGATCACGTCTCACTTCGTCTCTTTGTGAGGAGTATGGCTCCTGCACTTTCTGCAGAACTTCTTAAACTCGAGGCGATCCGGCGTCTTCTTCTTGTTCTTTGTCGTGACGTAATTCCGGTTCTTGCACTCGGTGCATTGAAGCGTAATGTTGTCTCTTGGCATAACTCCTCATCGATTGCCGATTCACAATTTGCGATTGCCGATTCCACGTGTTTGGTTGGCAATCGCAAATCGCCAATCGGCAATCTACCAAACGCCCCTACTCGATAACTTCCGACACCGTGCCCGCGCCCACCGTTCGCCCGCCTTCCCGGATCGCGAACCTCAATCCCTTCTCCATCGCGATCGGCGCGATCAACTCGATCGTCAACTGCGAGTTGTCTCCGGGCATTACCATCTCTACTCCTTCGTTCAACGTCGCTACCCCTGTCACGTCCGTCGTCCGAAAGTAAAACTGCGGCCGGTATCCGCTGAAAAACGGCGTGTGTCTCCCGCCCTCTTCCTTCGTCAGCACGTACACCTCAGCCTTGAACTTCGTGTGCGGCGTGATCGACCCTGGCTTCGAAATCACCTGTCCTCGCTCTATTTCCTTCCTCTCCACTCCTCTCAGCAACAGCCCCACATTGTCTCCAGCCATCCCTGAGTCCAGCAGCTTCTTGAACATCTCCACGCCCGTCACTACCGACTTCCGCGTTGGCTTGATCCCTACGATCTCTACCTCTTCCCCTACCTTCACCTGTCCCCGCTCGATCCTTCCCGTCGCCACCGTCCCTCGCCCCGATATCGAAAAGATATCTTCAACCGGCATCAGAAACGGCTTATCAACTTCCCGCGCGGGTTGCGGAATGTAGCTGTCCACCGCCGCCATCAACTCGTCGATTCCCTTCTCCCCGTCTCCTTCTCCGTTCAACGCCTGCAACGCGCTCCCTCGGATGATCGGTATCTCCTCTCCCGGAAATTCGTAGAACGTCAGCAACTCTCTCACTTCCAATTCCACCAGATCCAAAAGCTCCGCATCATCAACCGCGTCCACCTTGTTCATGAACACCACCATCGCCGGCACTCCCACCTGCCGCGCCAGCAATATGTGCTCTCGCGTCTGCGGCATCGGTCCGTCTGTCGCCGCTACCACCAATATCGCTCCGTCCATCTGCGCCGCCCCCGTGATCATGTTCTTGATGTAGTCCGCGTGTCCCGGGCAATCCACGTGCGCGTAATGCCGGTTCTTCGTCTCGTATTCCACGTGCGCTGTCGCGATCGTGATTCCTCGCGCCTTCTCTTCAGGCGCGTTGTCGATCGAGTCGAACGACCGAAACTGTATCTTCGGATTGTTCTTTGCCAGCACCTTCGTGATCGCGGCCGTCAACGTCGTCTTCCCATGATCGATGTGCCCGATCGTTCCCACGTTTACGTGCGGTTTCGAACGATCAAATTTCTCTTTTCCCATAGTGTCTAGCTCCTCTTGAAATGATGAGTTATGAACGATGCTTGATGAATCTGCTTCTCAATTCATCATTCATCATTCCGCGATCATCGTTTACCTCGACGTGCCCTGCACCTTCGCTATGATTTCTTCGCGCACATTGCGCGGCGCTTCCTCATAGCGATGGAAATGCATCGTGTACGTCGCGCGTCCCTGGGTCATCGAACGCATATCGGTCGAATAACCAAACATTTCTGAAAGCGGCACAAGCGCCGTGATCACCTGAGTGCCGGGGCGCGACGCCATACTCTCGATCCGCCCGCGTCTCGAATTGATATCGCCGGTTATCGAGCCCATGTATTCTTCGGGCGCGACAACTTCGACCTTCATGATCGGCTCGAGTAGTACGGGATCCGCCTTCTTGGCCGCGTCTTTGAACGCCATCGAGCCAGCGATCTTGAAGGCCATCTCGGATGAGTCAACTTCGTGATAGCTGCCGTAGTGCAACGTCGCCTTCACATCGACCATCTCGTAGCCCGCCAGCACGCCGCCTTCCATCGCTTCTTTGATCCCCGCTTCGATAGGCTTGATGTACTCGCGTGGGACGACTCCGCCGACGATCGCGTTGACGAACTCGAATCCCGTTCCTGTCTCCGCCGGTTCCAACTTGACTTCCGCATGACCGTATTGTCCGCGGCCTCCGGTCTGACGTACAAACTTGCCTACGCCCTCGGCAGCCTTGCGAATCGTCTCGCGATATGCGACCTGCGGGCGTCCCACATTGGCGTTGACACCGAACTCGCGTCTGAGCCGATCGACAATAATTTCGAGATGAAGCTCGCCCATTCCGCTGATGATCGTCTGACCGGTTTCCTGATCGGTCGCGACTTTGAAGCTTGGGTCCTCGGCCGCGAGACGCTGCAAACCGAGACTGAGCTTCTCCTGATCGGGTCTGGTCTTCGGTTCAATAGCCTGCGAGATGACGGGCGCGGGAAACTCGAGAGCTTCGAGGATGACCGCGCGCGATTCTTCACAGATCGTATCGCCGGTCGTGACCTGCTTGAGACCGGCAACCGCGACAATCTCCCCCGCGGATGCTTGCTCGATGTCCTCGCGTTTATTCGCGTGCATTCGCATGATGCGCCCGACGCGCTCCTTCGAGCCGCGAGTGGAGTTCAGCGTATAAGATCCGGATTTGAGAGTGCCTGAATAAATGCGCACGAATGAGAGTTGGCCCACGTGTTTGTCGGCCATGATCTTGAACACGAGACCCGAAAACGGAGCGCTCGGATCGGCCGCCCGTTCTTCTTCAGTTCCCTTCTTGGGATTCACGCCGATCACCGGCGGAACATCCAACGGGCTCGGCAGATAGTCGACCACCGCGTCCAGGAGCGGCTGCACGCCTTTGTTCTTGAAGGCGGACCCGGCAACCACCGGGACGAGTTTGAGCGCAATTGTTTCTCGCCGGAGCGCCGCGCGAATCTCGTCGTCGGTGACCTTTTCACCGCCGAGATATTTTTCAGCTATCTGATCGTCAGCGTCGGCGAGCGCCTCGATCATCTTATCGCGAGCGGCCTCGGCGGCGGCTCGATGATCGACCGGTATATCAACAACCTCAGGCTCGGCGCCCTTGTCTTCGACGTTGTACAAATCGGCTTTCATTGTGACCAGGTCAATCACTCCGCGAAACTGATCTTCGGCGCCAATCGGAATCTGAATAGCCACGGGATTCGCGCTCAACCGATCACGCATTGTCTGAATCGCGTGCTCAAAGTCGGCGCCCGGGCGATCCATCTTATTCATGAAGGCGATTCGCGGGACGTTGTACTTGTCGGCCTGACGCCAAACAGTTTCAGATTGCGGCTGCACACCGGCCACCGCGTCGAACACCGCAACCGCTCCGTCCAGCACTCGAAGCGAACGCTCGACCTCGATCGTGAAGTCGACGTGACCCGGTGTGTCGATGATGTTGATTCGATAGTCCTCACCATTCCGCGGCCAGAAACACGTCGTCGCTGCCGACGTTATTGTGATGCCACGCTCCTGTTCCTGCTCCATCCAGTCCATGACCGCAGTGCCTTCGTGGACCTCGCCGATCTTATACGAGACGCCCGTGTAATAAAGGACGCGCTCGGTCGTCGTGGTCTTTCCGGCGTCTATATGCGCCATGATTCCGATGTTGCGGAACCGTTCTAATGGTGACTGCTTTGACATGCTTTCTACGTGATGCGTGAAACGTGATACTTGACTAAAACCAGGTTTTCATGCCCCTACCACCGATAGTGCGCGAATGCCTTGTTGGCATCCGCCATCCGGTGCGTGTCGTCCTTCTTCTTTACTGCATTGCCGCGATTGCCGGCGGCGTCGAGGATCTCGCCCGCCAACCGATCGGTCATCGTCTTCTCGCCGCGTCCTCGGGCATATGAGATCAACCATCTGATGGCGAGGCTGTTGCCGCGCGATTTCTGATCGACTTCGATCGGGACCTGGTAAGTAGACCCGCCGACTCGTCGCGACTTAACCTCGACTCGGGGCTTCACGTTGTCGACGGCCCTCTTGAAGGCCTTCAGCGGATCTTCCTGGGTCTTCTCCTGGATTTGACTCATCGCGTCATAGAAAATGCTTTCGGCTGTGCTCTTCTTGCCTCCCCACATCAGCGAGTTGATGAACCGGGTCACCATCGTTGAGTTATAGAGAGGATCCGGGAGAACCTCGCGCTTGGCTGCAACTCTTCGTCTTGGCATATTCTCTTCCGTGAAGAGTGATGCGTGATGCGTGATGCGTCGACTGACTTTCAGTCACGAATCACGTTCCACGCATCACGCGTTTATTTCTTAGCCGGAGCCGCTTCCTTTGGCCGTTTGGCTCCATACTTCGAGCGGCCCTGCTTGCGACCTTGAACGCCGACGGCATCCAATGGACCGCGAACCACGTGATAACGAACACCCGGCAGGTCCTTCACTCGTCCCCCACGGATCAACACAATTGAGTGCTCCTGCAGGTTGTGCCCGATGCCGGGAATATAGGTCGTGACTTCGATTCCGTTGGTCAAGCGCACGCGCGCCACTTTGCGCAGAGCGGAGTTGGGTTTCTTCGGTGTCTGCGTGTACACGCGCGTGCACACTCCGCGTTTCTGGGGGCTTGAATTCAAAGCCGGGCTCGAGGTCTTGTACTTGACGTTTTCGCGGCCCTTGCGAACTAACTGATTAAGTGTCGGCACGCTGTTGCTCCTCTCGATCGCTTCTGCCGGAAGCTCCGCACGTCTTCGAAAGGACGTGTCCTCGTCGAAGAAATAAGAAGCTCAAATCAGCCTTGCGGCTACCCAATCTCTCGGGACCGCCCAAGCCGGGTGTACTCTTATTTAGCGGGGATGTTCTGATTAGAAGCTGCGGATTCGGCCTCCCCAGGCCAAACTTTTCTGTGGCGTGATCTCTGGTCGAACTTCTTTTGAATTCGGGAATCCGGTGCTGGCCGGGTTCCTTTTACGCCACAATAACGTTTATTCCGCGTCCGGTTCAGTCAACACGGCGCCTCCGCATGTCAGAACCAAAAAAGCGCCGCATTCCAAACGAGAGACTATAGCGGCACGCAAATTCATTGTCAACCCCGACACCGGGCTCCGCGATGACTTCAATTGTGAAGCGTTAATGCGCTCCGCGTAGGTCGCGTCCAACGCGGCTTATGAGTGACAAATTCTAGCATCTGTGACAAAAATCGTGATGACATTTGCCGGTCTCTTGACCACAAAGGTTGAGATGTGAAGCTTATCTTTGATTGTGCAGGATGGCCCAGTTTGTGCTTCGCCTCATAGACACAGAGCCAGGAGAACCAGTATGAAGTTGACGTGTCCGCGCTGCTCAACGAACGTGTCCGACGACGCGCTGTACTGCTCGTATTGTAATCTACCGAAACCAAAATCCGGCTTTAGCGCGGTCCCGGCTAAGGACCAACACCACCGACAACATCAGCAGCGGCAGCAACAAACTGCCAAGCCGTCGAAGGTGCCTGCTGCCGCGAGAACCGATTATCAACTCCAGCGTCGAAGGAGCCAAGTTCACGACCTCAGCGTTGCGAAACTGGCCGGAGTCGCGATCATGGCGTTGCTCGCAATCGGCGGCTACGTTTATTTCGCTCCTCTTGCGCGTTCGAATGAGCCTGAACCAAAAACCGTTCTTGCCGCACTCGACACGCTCAAGCGGATGCCGTCCAACGAAGAGGGTCTGTCTATCGATGCGCGCCTGAATCGAGATCTTGAGACATCCAAGCGAATGCGCAATCTCGTCGCATATCAAGGTTGGACTGTAAAACGCGTCGACGGAACAAAGAGCAAAGTCATTCTGATTTTTTCGTACGATGAAGCCGATCACTCACACCACCGCGCTGAATGGCTTGCCGACCTCGATCATAATCATTTCACTCCTCAAAGCGAGCTTGCGGTTTCGATATCCAAATGACATGTGTCTAGCGCCGCAGTTTTTTCGAAAAATGGGCCGGCGACGGAAGGTACTGCGTCTCTTCACTTCTGCTCGAGCCTCGTTATGCGCGAAGCCGCCGGATCTGTCGCCGCGTCCGCGGGTGACTCACGGGTGTATTTTCGCCACTCATCGATTGCAGCCGAGTACTTATTCTCACTCTCATACACAAGCGCGAGTTCGCGATGACAAACCGGACAGGGCTCATTCGAGTCTTTAATTGATCTCAAAAGGTATTCCTCGGCCTTCGATAGCCTGCCCCGCTGCACTTCCAATTTCGCGCGTTCGACAAGTCCCTGAACGCGAGGGCTCACAAATGCAGCCTCGCCGCGAGCTCGCGCGAGCGTCGATAGAGCTTCGGCATACCCAGGCCGGAGCTCGAGGGTGCGTTTTGCTTCCTCGATCGCGCCATCCCGATCGCCCGCCGCGAGGCTCGCCTCCGCCCTCAGCCAGTGAGCGTTGAAGTAATTCGGATCCAATCTCAACGCTTCGCTCGAATAATTGTTGAGCTTCTCTCGATTCCCCTCCACGAACGCCAAATAGGCAAGCAGGAGATAATTGGAGCCGGGCGTGAACGAATGCTTAAGCGAATTCAGAGCACGCGATTCTGCGATCTGTAGCGCGCGTTCTCGCGAGGGACGCAGCAAGGCGTTGTCCTTCGATATGCGATCCGCATAAGCGGATAGCGCGCGCGCGAATAAGAAATCATAGGCGCCCGTCGGCTCAAGCGAGGCGGCGGCCCGCTCGCCATTCGCCATGAGATCATCCAGGTTTCGCCCATTCGCTGACGCAAAGGCCTGCTTGATCGCTACCTCCGCGCGCGCAAGTGACAAAACGTACCAACACCCTGCAGCCGCGAGTGATATACAAACTACTCCGGCAATAATCGCAAGTGGCCTGTGTCGCCTTGCCGATTGACTGTTTCCGACCTCAATAGCCGAACCACGTTTTGTGATATTAAACAAAGCCAGCGCTATTGCCATGAACGCGAAGAAGTACAAACCGGTGGGAACCTGATCATAGATGAAGGCATTGTGCACCAGGACGCCCACAAATGCCGCGACCAGACCGCTCGCAATCAATCTGAGTTGAGAATTGCCTGCGCGACGTCGCGATAGCAACAGAAGCAATACTGTCGAAACCGCCATTGCTACGTAAGCGATTGTGCCGATCAGGCCAAAGGAAATGGCAGCCTCGAGGTATGAATTGTGCGGGCTCTCGTTGTTGATAAGGGCGGCGTGTTTTGCCAGATCGAGAGATCTGTGAGCAGGAAAGACTCTGTTGAACGCCTCAGGACCACAGCCGATCAGAGAGAATTCGGGAACCATTCCGAGCGCATCGCGCCATAGTAACGTCCGTCCCGCTCCGGTGAACCGATCCGTAAAGATTGATCGTGCCCGCACCGCGATGTTGCGTGAAGCCGGAGTCAGCGCCACAACCAGCACGATGATAAACATCGAAACGACACCCGCTCCCGTCAAAAGCAACTTTCGTCGCGGTGCTTGTATCAGATTCGCACCCTTCGCCCTCAGTTCGAGCCACGAAAACGTAATCGCTGCGGCCAACAATCCCAACCACGCCCCGCGCGTGCCGCTGAACGCGATGGCCGCAACCGAGATGCCCGCGCCACCGAACGCAAGCCGTCGAGCGCTTCCTCCAACCGTCATGGCCAGCGCCAGCGTGAGCGGCGTTGTGTATAGCAGGAAGTTGCCAAGATAGTTTGAATGACCCAGCGTGCTTGGGATCCGCAAAACTGGACCGGCGGGCGAGCTGAATGTGTATAGTGCCCTCGACAAGATCGGATCCTGTCCAAAAAACTGCGCGACTCCGTAGGCTGCCACGATAAAACCAGTAACTGCCATCACTTGTATTGCGATCAACAATCGACGGGAGCTTTTGCCGATGGATACAATCAAGCCGGCAAAGCAAATGAAGAAACACAGGCGAGTGATCAAACCCATCTGATTCGGATAACTACCAAAAAGGGATGCGCGCGGGACAACGCCAAAGAACGTACTCAGCCCCACAATGGTTATGTAAGCGAATATCAACGACACGTGCCTTGTTCCGGGTGCTCGCAGTTCAATTGGGCGCAAGCCACCTGATAACTCTTGAGATAGGAGAAATAGGATCGCTCCGGATCCGGCGGCCAGGATGGCGAACTTTGGGAAAACAAATGTGCGATAGTACTGCGTGCTGAAGACTAAAGGCACAAGCGCAAGCAAAGAAACGCAGATCCAAAAGAGAACCGCTCTCATCTTTGGCTCGGTCGCGGAGGCCCGCATCTTCACTTTGGTCGCTTTGTTACTCATCATCGACTCCGTGATCGGGCTCTCCAAAAATGTACCGGTTTTCATCTGCGTCAAAGGGCCTGCTTGCGGTCACCACGTCAATGTAACGCCCCAATAGCGTCTTGAGCTCCGCTGCTTTTTCAGGCATGCGATCAAAAAGGTTGTGGCTTTCCGCCGGATCATTCTTGAGATCGTAGAGTTCAAACGTCGAAACATTTCGATCATAAATGAGTTTGAATCCGCTCTGGCTGATGACCATGTACTTCTTGGTCTCGATGTGGACGTTGCGCTCCGGTCTCACATACGGAGACTCCTGTTTGCTGGTCTGCTCGCCGTAGACTGGCGGATGATCCACGCTCTCGCCATTCATGAATGGAAGCAAGCTAACCCCGATGGAACCGCTCGCGGGCTCAAGCCCCGCGATGTTTAGAATGGTCGCGCCCAGGTCGACGGTGCTCACGTAGTCTCCGACCCTGCAGGGCTTTGCACCGGGCAGGTAGATAATCATTGGAACGTGCGTCTGTTCGTTATAAAGCTGCGAAGAGTGTTTGAAGACGCCGCGCTCTCCAAGCGACTCGCCGTGGTCCGCCATAATCACGACCACAGTGTCGCTCATCCTTCCGCTCGATTCCATCCATTCAAACAACCTGCCAAACTGCGAATCCGTGTAAGCAATCTCGCCGTCATATCTATCCGCCAACTGCGATCCAAAGTCGAAGTCCCGATGCTCGCGATACGGCCTGTGCGGATCGCTCGCGTATAGATAAGCGCAAAACGGCTGCGCGGCCGGCGCGGCGCTCAGAATCTCGATTGCGCGGTCGATCGTGTAGTCCAGCCGTCCCTGCGTCCCCTGATATGCCTCGGTCATACCCTTGACGTGCCGGCGAAGCGTGGTGATACGCCGCGGAAAAAGAAGCGCGCTGTAACCATTCCCGGCTAGCGTTTCCGTCCAGGTTTCAAAGTGGCCATCCCAATACGACGATTGCATGAATTTGGGCAACGCCTCAAAGGTATTAGGTGCGGGTGTGAACGCATTGTCGAAAACCGTAGATCGCGCGGCGAGCCTGTCGATCTTAGGACTGACGGCCCTTGAGTAGCCGTAGGTTCCCAGGTGATCCGCTCTCAGCGCATCGATAAAGACATAAACGACGTTCAAACGCCGCGGCGCGGATAGCAGCGCGCCAGAACCACGCCTCTGCATACGTTTCCATTCCTCAATCTCCTCCCCACTCAAATCCCCGCCTATGCAATTGTTGTCAGCCCCATCGCCGATGATCTCGATCTGACTTGGATTGATGTCGGATCGGGAGTCGTCCGCGTCTCCGCCACCCATTAAAGCCGGATACCCATCGCCGTCAGAATCCAGCATCCACCATGCCAATCTCACGCTCTCTTTGGTCTGAGTCGTATGATAAAACACCAGGACCTTCACAGACTGGTTTCGGCCAAAATCGAAGATCGTAAAGCTCGATGAAAGAGCGATCACCGCGCCGATTGCACCCATCGCACGCCAATGTTTATTTCGAGATGGAGAAAAAACGCTTCTCGAATCGACGTTGAATGAACCGACCAGCCCCATCGTCAACGTCAGACTGAACAGATATGCCGATAAGTGCAACGAGTCTTCGTAGAGCTGCACTTCAATGCGAGAATCAACGTAGTACGCGACGGCAATCAGCACCGCAAGACTGACGCGCCAGGATATCCGCACGGCGCGACGTCGATGCCTGATCGCTCGTATTAACCTGAGAACAGCCCAACAACCGAATACAATCCCCAGCACGAAAGCGTATGCATACGCTCTTTCGTGATTCAGCAGTGTATTTCGCAGCGAATCAACTTTCTCTCCCTCCCTCAAGACCCCGATGATGTAGCGGTTGACGTGCGGTTCCTGATTCAAGGCAAATGCAATCAAGGCCCAACTATTCAGGACAATCAGAAGCCTGTGACGCAAGCGCGGCCGGTCCGCGGCGGATACCACCCTCGCGGCGCCCTTCGTCAGCAACGATGCGGCTACGACCAGAAGGCCCACAAACATACCAATCAGCAAACCTGAAAGACCGTTGAGGCCGCCGTACGAGAGCAACCTGATTCGTTCGGCAAGTGACTGGAAAGGAACGTTGCTGCGACTGTTTATATCGATCATCTCAACGAGCATTAGCAACAACAACGCCGATCCACCCGTGAGCGAATAATCGAAAAGCGACCACGCATAGACGCGCCATCCACGTGAGCTGGGTCTCGCTTCAGATTCGCGAGCCCACGCGTCCGCACTGTCACTCGTCTTCGAACTCAGCATCTATTTCCCCCGAGTGGCGAATTGCTGCTATCGCTCCAGAATCAACACGTCTCCGAAGTGCGTCGCAGTTTTGAAAGTACGATTAATGTATTCCTTCAGCGGCTCATACTTTTCATTGGACATCACTTCATCGCTGGTGATTATCAGATTCACCTGGTTGCGATCAATTTCTCGAGCCTTGCGACGCGGGTCAGCAGGAAGTCGCAATGGGGACCTCACCGGCAAGCACTCGCTCTGCCGCGCAACGCTGTACCCAATAGCCGAAAGCCCGAGACCGCGATTCACGAAAAGCGCATAACAAGTCAGCCCGGCACTCGCGGCGAGCAGCGGCGGCGGGATCTTCCCCAGCGTCAGATTGGGCATCTTGGTCATCATTCTGACCGGCCGCGCGGGTTATCGTTGTAATTGACATTCAGTATTCCAGTCATTGGCTGTGCTACGGTTGCCGGTCTCTCTTTAGATAATAAGTAAAGACAGAGTTCACACGAAGATCGTATTCCTGAGCTACCCAGACTTGCAGCTCGTCAATTCGATCGCCAGGCGCAATCCGGCTAAGCGCAATCACCTTTGGGCGTTCGCTCTTCAGTCGTTCGAGCCAGCCTTCGAAACCACCCGGCTCGATCCGATCGAGATACTGATCCTTTCCGCGATCCAGAAAAAAGTACTTGCTGGCGTTCGGCAACCCGGACAAGACAAGAATCTCCGTGGTGCCGTGCACGAAGACTTTGTCTTCAGGCTGCAAGTGAGAGACGATTTCCGCAACCCCGTTGTCCTGATCCTGAAGAGTCGGAAACGCCAGCGGGTGGGAGAACCCGTTTCGGCCGATAACGATGACCATACCGAATAGGATGACAAACCCAACGTTACTAATGACCGAGCCGCTCGCATTCGGCCAAACGCGCGTGATCCGATTGGTCTGGCGAGTCACAATGAATCCGACCGCAAACGCGGAAAAAATCGCGACGAATGGAAGCAGCGGTATCATATCTTGCCGCCCTTGTATGTCGATCATACAGAATGCCGCGTACACAAGCGGCGCGATCATCACGCCATGCGTTCGAGACAAATCAAGCAGGTACCGGCCGCCTCTCTCGCTTCCCCGTTTAAGTCCTCGCGCGACGGCCATCAACAACCCAATCGCGGCGATGCAAAAATAAACACGCGAGGATCTGAAATATCCGTTCAGCATTTCAGACAGGTGCGCAATGAAATCCGATAGAGAACGCGCTTCGCGGGGGGCGTAAACCACGGCATTGTAGTGAATATTCCAGCGATACAAATCCGTCAGGGCTCCTGCGATCCAGAAATACGCCAACGCGATGGTGAGCGGTATTAGCGCGCCGATCAGCAGTTTCGCAAGTTTGAGATCGCGCCAGCGAGTGAAATAACTGGAGAATCCCAGCACGGCTACGCCCAGAAAAAGCAGACCGGGCTGCCAACTCAGTGCCGACAGCATGGCGAACCCGCCGGCCGCGTACGGGTGCTGCCGCGCGATGGCCCACAGTGTCACTAAGCCGAAAAGCACCATCGGTGTCTTGGGCTGTACGCCTCTAATGTTCATGGCGATGAATGGCTCGATAGTGAGAATGATGGTGGCCGCAAGGAGCGCGGTGCGCACGTCAGAAAAATACTCGCGCGCTACCAGAAACGTGAACGCCACCGTGAGCGCAGAAAGCAGGATGAAGACTATTCTAATCGCGAAAACATCCCGAAGCCCAAGCGGCCGGGCTGCCACGATAGCCGCGGCGCCGATGTATGCCGCCAGCGGGCTCTTGATGTTCACGGCGTCACGATAGGGCACACCGCCGCGCGCGATAACTTGCGCCATGTAATCCCAGTTGGCGGAGTCACCGCCGGCAGGTTCCTTCCAGAATTGGGTCTGCAAATAGACAAGCGAGGTAACGGTGAGCACAATCCAAAACATCCATCGCAGATCTACCCGGTTCAACCAATTTCGGGGCGCCATTCGCAGCTCCACCCGATCAGTCACTGGTTGAGTCAGGTAGCTATTCATCAAGGCGCTCGTCTGTGTTCTTGCGTTCAACCGACGTACTTTTAGCAGACGAACCTGTATTGTCAAGAAAAAGGGCTTCCATGGACCAAGAAGTCATTTGATAACCGCGTTTTGTGTTGACCCGAGGTGATAGTTGGCACTACAATCGCCCCCGGTGCTGGAAGGGCTGATGACTTCAAGGAGAGGTGAAAACAATATGGCAAGAAGGACGATGCGCGTTGGGGGAATCATGCTGGAGGTGGCGCTTGGCGTGTTTTTTGTAGCATTACTGGTGAGCGCCATGAAAACGCCTGAGAGCAAGGCGACTTCTCTGAAGGCAAAACATACCAATGAGAGTTTGTTACCGCTCCAGGGTAGTGTTCCGTGTACTCTGACCTGCCCGGCTAATATTTCTACTGTCGCGGCAGCAACTTGTCCGTTGTCTACCGGGAGCGTTGTCAACTATCCCGCGCCCACAACAACCGGCGACTGCACAACGGTGACTTGCACTCCGCCTTCTGGTTCGTCCTTTCCGGTTGGATCGAGCACGGTGACTTGCATGACCACCGGGGGACAAACTTCCAGTAATCCTGGCGCGACGGTTACCTGCGGCTTCACCGTCACTGTGTTTGGCTTGTGCCTGCAGGATGATTCGAATCCGGGGAATGTCGTGCTGCTGAATCCGTTCACTGGCGCATATCAATTCTGTTGTAACGGGGCGGTGGTCGCTTCCGGAACCGGAACCCTGTCGCTTAAGGGATGCGTAGTGTCAATCCAACACTACCCAGGCAACTACCGAGTAAACATTAAAGCAGACACAGCGGTTAAAACGGGTAGTGCAACAATACAGATGCCGCCAGGCGTTGTGAAATGCACGATCGGCGATCGGAATATCACCAACAACACATGTACATGCCCGGCCGCCCCTCCTCCACAGTAGGCCGAATAACATTGTCGGCACATTGAATTTGAACTGCACACAAGAGGGATGAGGAGACTGGTTCGGTATCCTCATCCCTTTTCATTCTTCACCTGGGCAATCTGCGAAGCCTTTTTCACACCCTCAATCATAACCTCCTCAGTCGCCGCAAGATCACGCCGGCGCCTTCGAGCACTATCGAGGACGTGTTAGGATTCTTCCTCCAGAGAATCGCGAAAGAGGGTTAGTGTGAACCTCACTGGTCTTCGCCTGGCGGGCGTCTTGCTCTCGAGGTTCTTGTGCTCTGCGTTTCTCTTCTCCTCATCCAACAACGCCGACAGCTCCAAGACGGTCGTTAGTCGACTTCTCTAGTCTCGACCTTCAAGTCCCCGCCAGCCTGTAGATTCTACCCGGGGTCCTGTCAAGGCGTTGCCGGCATTGTTTCTTCGTCTTCTATCGGGCGGCTATTGGTTAGCCCCGACGGGCAGCCTTCAACCGGTAACTGCGGATCAGTCGGCAAGCCCCATGCGCCGCAGCAGGTCCACAAACCTCGGATCGGATCGCACGCCATCCAGGAAGGGATCGACTTTGAGCCAGCGCAAGCTAACTTCTCGACCCTCATAAGCCTTTTCCAGGGATTTCAAAGCCAGATCATTCTCACCAAGCTCCACATATAACAATCCTGTGGCGTATGGCGAAATACCCGCAGCCTTTGACCGCTGTACATCAAGTTCAAATTCCTTCCGTCGAAAGCCCTTCCAGCCGGATGTGTCGTAAGCCTTCCTTAATGTCTCGTACCTTTCTCGCTGCTCTGGGGACCTGGTGTCTAGCTTCGTTGCTCCCGACGACATCGCTTCGTCATACATACCCTTTTTCACATAAGCCTGCCACAGCAAAGCGCCCGCTAAGAAAAAGCTTGGCTCCATTTCGAGCGTCTTTTTGAATTCTTCTATCGCTTCGTCATATCGCCGCGCAAGATAAAGTATCCATCCCAGATTTGTATTGATGATCAGCGATTGAGGATCGAGTTCTTCTGCTCGTTTTGCCTCTTCGAGAGCTTCGTCAAACCGACCCACCGCCGCCAGATACTCTGAATACCAATGGTGGGCGGTCGCATAGCTGTAATTCAACTCGATGGCCCGTTTGAATTCTTCCTCGGCTCCTGACCAATCCCAATCAGAAAGTATCTTTGCATACGCGAGCGAGGTGTGAGCTTCTGCAAGCTGGTCGTCTATCTCGACTGCTCTTGTCGCCGCTGCCTTCATTTTAGGGAAAGCCTCCTGTGGCGCAACCACACCGTAGTCACCAAGCAAGGCGTAAGAATCGGCCAAACCCGCGTGAGCCAATCCGTAGTTTGGGTCTTTCTTTATGGCGTCTTCAAAGTATTCGATGGCCTTCTTTAGTCCTTCTCCCGTTCTCTTATTCCAGAAGTAGCGCCCCTTCATGTACGCCTGATACGCTTCTGCGCTCTCCGTGTATCGCTTCGTCAGCAGTTTCCTTTCATTGCCCGTTGGGTTCAGCGCCAGCGCACTCGCCAACCGTTCCGAGATTGCATCCTGCACCGCGAAGATGTCAGCAGATCGCCCATCGAATGTGTCTGCCCACATCAAGCTTCCGTCCTGCACGCGCACAAGCCGCGCGGTGACTCGGATTCGCCCGTCCAGCTTCTGAATGCTTCCGTCAAGTACCGACTCTACCCTCAAGTCCCTGCCGGCCGACGCGAGGTCTTGCTCCCCGCTGGTGTAGTTGAAGACAGCGCTAGTCGGCCTCACAGTAATCTGGTTTAAGCTGCCCAGCCTGGTAATCAGCACATCCGCCATGCCTAAACCCAGGACTTCATTGCCATCACCTGCGCTCAACTGTTTAAACGGAAGGACTGCTATTGATCTGATTTGAGCGTTCGTTCCCGCTTGTCTTGTCTTGATAGACTTCCACCAATAAGCCATTCCCGGTATCGTCACGATCATCGTTGCGCAAGCAATCAACACTTGCCGCTTCATTCGCCAGCTTACGCGCGCGACCGCCTGCGCCTTCGCATCGGGTTTTATCTCCGCCGTGATCTTCCTCTGCGCCTTCGTCTCCTCTTCCTGGACAATCGTAACCTGCGGTCTGGTCTGCTTGCGCGATACTGAATTTCCTTCCTCAGCTTCAACCGCGCTCACATCGGCAATAAATCGGTAGCCTCGCCTGGGCACGGTTTCTATGAATTGATGCTGGCCATTCTCGCCGAGTGCCTTTCTGAGCGTTGAAACGTAGCGCGTGAGATTACCTTCTTCGACGGCGGTGTCAGGCCAAATCGTTTTGATCAGCTCATCCTTTTCCAGAAGATGACCGCTGTTTTCAACAAGCACTGTCAGAATATCAAAGACTTTGGCTGTCAACGCCACCTGCTCATTGCCACGGAGCAGGCGGCGCTCTGACGGGTCCAGACGGAATTTGTCGAATTCGTAGATCATGACGGGCTTCAATGTGATTTGAAGATCAATGATCGTCTCCGAACGTTGCCAGGAGCTTGGACGGAACCATGAAATTCCTGGCCTCCCTAAACGAAACCTGCGCCTATCCAAATGGCCGCGTGATCAGTTTGTCGCCTATTCATCACTCCGCTGTGCCAAGGATTTGAGCGATCACCGAACGGAGTTGAAAATCACTAGAAACGCGCTTAGAAGGAAATCGCCGCACTGAACGCGTCCAGCCTGGGAATACACAGGAGCACCTAATGTGCCACCAGCTTGCCCTATCCGGTTAGCTATCGGCATAAGGGTGCAGATCGCCCTTATGCGGTGAATGATACAGTTGCGATAGCACCGGAATTTCGAGAAACCGCACGCAGTGAGCGATAGGTACAAAGTTTCCAATCGACCGCTCATTTAATATCCAGTCGAATCGATACTGGCTATCCAACTTGTTATTGAAGTCTCAGCCGTTTAAGAAAACGTAACTGGCATTGCTTTCCGAAATCTTTCCGAAAGATCTCCGAAAAACCGAAGGACTTCTGAGTCGCCCGTTGGTTAAGCTGCATCGCGAGATTGGTCAGATGTCAAAGAAGCAACCAGAAGGCAGATGCGAAAGGACTGAAACTGTTCATGAGAAAGGAGTGTGAAGAATGAAACCGAATATTGTTTCGCAAGTACAAGAACGAATAGCGCCAGTTGCACTGGCAATCATTCTATTGCTGCTCACAGCTCTGGGCACCACGGCGCGCGAGGTTCATCCACTATTATTCACCGTCGAGGACCTGGGTACGTTTTCCTCCAGCACACGAGCCACCGCCATAAACAACTCCGGCCAGGTTGTAGGAACCTCGTTTGCCCCCAGTACCTTTGCTCACGCCTTTCGCTACGCGGACGGTGTTGGCTTGATAGATTTGGGCCAAATCGCAAACGAAACTATAACTTATGGCACGGGAATCAATAACGTCGGTCAGGTATCAGGCCACGCAGATAGGTCTGGTGGCGCTGGCGGTTACCACGCATTCCGTTACACCGATGGTATCGGTCTGGTAGACCTCGGCTCGCTTCCAGGCTACGGATTCAGCTACGGCGGCCCTATCAATGAACGTGGTCAGGTAGCTGGCAGCGCTTATGGCGATGTACTCCGCGCGTTTCGCTTTACCGATGGTGTCGGCATGCAGGACCTCGGCACACTCGGGCGCGCGAGCGCGGCTTATGGCATTAACAACTCCGGCGACGTCGTAGGCAATTCGGAGACGCCCACTACCCCATCCAATGAGAATTGGAATCCCGGCCACGCGTTCCTTTACACAGATCGTCAGGGGATGGAGGACCTCAACAATCTGATCGACCCCTCACTCGGCTGGGAATTGCGGAGGGGAAACGCCATCAATGACCGAGGCCAGATTGTTGGGTTCGGTGAGCACATTGGCATAGGGCTACATGCTTTCCTCTACAGCCGAGGAGTCGTACAAGACCTCGGCACATTTCCGGGCGGCGGCATCAGCTACGCACTGGGTCTAAACAATCGGGGCGACGTCGTGGGCGCCGCGTACTTGGACGCGAGTGGCATCGGGAACTTTCGCGCAATGCTCTACACCAATCGCCAGGGCATGCAGAACCTCAACAACCTGATCGACCCATCACTTGGCTGGGTACTGAGGGAAGCAACTGCAATCAACGAGCGCGGACAGATCGCCGGATGGGGCGAGTTGAAGGGAGAGGAGCGCGCGTTCCTGCTCACCCCCGGCTGGTCATCAGTGACCAGGGTTGACAATCGCCAGTGCGAGGCAGACTGATCGGTTCGGTAATCGCGATGTCAGTTCTCAAGAATAGAGGGTAACACAAAATGAGATACATAAATCATTTGCTCGTCTTATTCGTTCTAGTATCCGGTCTGAGCATGGTTCATATGACTCAAGGTCATATGTCGCCCGCGATCGGAGGAGCAGTAGAAGAAAACTGGGTTTCGATAGGCCCGCCCGGGGTTCCGCTCAGCAATAATGACATTGTAAGCGGACAGGTGAATGCCATAGCTGTCCATCCAAGTGACTCGAAGATACTGTACATTGGGGCAGCCGAAGGCGGAGTCTGGAAAACAGTGGATGGGGGTTCCACCTGGAAACCGCTAACCGACTTTCAACTAGTCCGCGAAGTGCCTGTCGGAGGTGGAAGGTTTGTTTCCAAGGCAACTCAATCTATCGGCTCTCTGGCAATTGATCCTTCAAACCCTGACGTCGTTTATGCCGGCACGGGAGATCCAAATCAAGCTTGCTGCTTTTATGGTGCTGATCTGGGCGTATTCCGTTCAAATGATGGCGGAAACACCTGGGCGCCTCTAGGCAGCATATTCAGACCCGGTTGTGCGGATAACGGGACAATGAGCAACGCCCGAGTAAATAAGATCATCGTCAGGCCTGGCGCTCCGACGGAGGTATTCGCCGCAACGACCGCAGGGCTGTTCAAGTACAAAGAAGATGGCGCAGATTGCTGGAAGCGCCTCACAGATGGGCTTCCCGCTTCCGGTTCCGCGATTGATTTGGTGAGAGATACTGTAGGGGGTGATTTTTATGTAGCCTTCGACAGCACAGGCATTTTCAAAACAACTGATACAACCGGCGAGAAATGGAAGCAACTTACCACTGGCTTACCTTCATCAGGCTTGGGCCGAATTGCCCTTGCGATTTCGCCTTCCCAACATGACGTGCTCTATGCTGGCTTCAATGTAGGCGGACAATATCGCCTGTTCAAAAGCATGGATAGGGGAGTTGCGTGGGGGATGCTGCCGAACCCGCCGAGTGATGCGCAACTCCACTTCAACAACGCGATCGCGGTAAGTCCGCGGAGCTCGGATTTTGTCTATGTCGGTCAGGTAGATTTGTGGAGGGCCACCGATGGAGGCAGGAAGGGTGGGTTAAATGATTACAGAGCAACCCCGCCAGTCACCGGAAACTCGTGGACAACGCTCAGTTGCTGCCTATCCGATTCAAATCCTTTTCGCCGAGGATTAGATCTGCATGCCGATCTCCACGACATTGTTTTTGCCCCTAAGGGCAGTTTTGTCGAAAGCACATCGTCTGCGGAGATAGTCTTCGTGGTAAACGACGGTGGAGTCACCAAGGGTACAATAAATGATGTTGGGGTAGTCGACTGGCAATCACTTACGCTGGGGTTGACTCTCGGGCAATTCGGCACAATCGGTCTCTCTCCATCAAATGTGAATGAGGTTCTTGGTGGGTTCTGGCACAACGGCAATGCTTTCACACCGAATGCCGGTTTGTCGTGGGATCGCTTCGGAATCGGTGGTGGAGGCGACGGATTTCAAGCAAGCATTGACGCTGCACGGCCGGTCACCATGCATGGCGATAAAGTTACGGTCATGTACGTCAACACGAATGCCTTTTCTGGTGGCGCTATTACACGGGTAAGAGCCGACTTCGGTCACGTAATTCCAATAATCGTGCAAGAGCAGATCTGGAGCAATAATTCAACGGTTGTGCATTGGAGCGATCCCTACCGGGATGGTGACTTGCTGCGCCTCCAGGGAGGAAGGATCTTTCGCGCTCACGGTGCGTCAACAAGAGACGCTGCTGATCTGAATACCGACGCTGCATGGGAGATCATCGACCCACCGGGTAAGTCAGGTGACACCGCGACTATGGCCTTCGAGAGAAGGCTAGGTATAGATGACAAGCCAGCCTATTATCTCGGCACAACCACAGGGCAGATCTGGCATGGATCTCCTGACGTTGGATGGGAAAAGGTGTGCGATTGCGGAGGAATGTTCGACAACAAAAAGCACGAGATTGCTATAGACCTCAGCAATCCAAATCGGATCGTGGCCGTGTTTCAAGGCAGTAGCAGCCCCGGCCGAATCAAAGAGGTGACCCGCCTGCCAGGTGGTGCGTGGACCTCGAAGAATATCGATGATAGGTTCAGTCCGCCCTTACAGATCGAACGGGTCTATACCGTTGTCGTCGATCCCTTGGATTCAAATACAGTTTTCGCCGGCACGGACCAAGGTGCCTATCGCGGGCGGCTCGAGAGCGGGGACTGGGTCTGGACTCGATCTCCTGGAATACCTAATGTTTCCGTCACCGATTTTGAGGCCCATCAAAGATTTATCGGAGGGCTGACCGGGACGGTGCGGGCCGGAACTTATGGTCGCGGAATATTCGAACTGGAGCGGACGATAACTATCCTCAATCTAGACTGTCCAGCCGACGTCACCGTTACAGCGCCGCCAGGCCAAAGCTCTGTAGTCGTAAACTATCCGCCGCCGGTTGTGAATAATCCGGCAAGCACAGTCGTGCTATCGTCGCCGCCATCCGGCTCTTTATTTCCGGCTGGTGCGACAACCGTTAGCGTGACAGCAATTGATTCTTCAGGCAGCATTTCCACTTGCACATTCACTGTAACAGTAAATTTGGCCAACTCGTCGTTAGCTCTGATCTGCCCAGGCGAAGTTCGTGTCGTAGTTCCGACGGGCCAAACCTCCGCTGTCGTGGACTATCCACCGCCTTCTTTGAATAAGAATGAGCCTGCCACTTCCGTTTGCTCGCCGCCTTCCGGTTCGAGCTTCCCGGTCGGCACGACTATCGTCGCCTGTACTGCAAACAATACCCTCGGAGAGACTGCTGCCTGTTCTTTTGCGGTGAATGTAATTGAGCAGCCAAGCATCGACGTGTGTCTGCAAGATGACAGCAGCGGCAACATACTCAAGTTCAACTCGCCTACAGGTGTTTATCAATTCACTGTCTGCAATGGAGTGACTCTCAGCGGGACGGGAATCGTGACGATCCACGGAGGCGTTATTACCCTACAGGACTACGCTTCCGACCACAGGGTCTTGGCGTCCGTTGATACCACCGTGAAGAAAGGCACTGCGGCCATACAACTCTTCTCACCGGCCACGACATTCACGATTGCAGATAGAAACATCGAAAACAATAGCTGTGCCTGCCCTTGAAACCAGAACCGTGCCAGTGACGGCAAAAGAAATGAGGGATGAAGAAACCCGCCGAAGCGATTCCTTCATCCCTCTTTGCTCTCGATGTCGAGCAACTTCCTTCTTGCTCAACCCATATCAGTCGCCGGCTTCCTTGGCTTCGATCTTCAGGTCCTCGGCCGCGGGTATCTCGCCAGCCTCGTAGTCTTCGATCTCTTCCTGAGTCCGATCCGGCTCGAGCCTTATCTGGCGATAGTAATCCATCCCCGTGCCCGCCGGTATCAACCGGCCCATGATCACGTTTTCCTTGAGCCCGCGCAGGTAATCAACCTTGCCGCTGATCGCGGCTTCAGTCAACACTCGCGTAGTCTCCTGGAACGATGCGGCCGAGATGAACGACTCGGTCGAAAGCGACGCCTTGGTGATCCCCAGCAGTAACGGCTCCATCGAAGCCGGCTTCCCGTCTTCCGAGTCCACACGTTCGTTTTCGTCCTGGAAACGGAATCGATCCACCATGTCCTCGAGCAGGAACTCCGTGTCGCCTACATCTTTTACGCGCACCCAACGCAGCATCTGGCGAACGATCACCTCGATGTGCTTGTCGTTGATGTTCACGCCCTGCAGACGATAGACCTCCTGAATTTCGTTGACCAGATATCGCTGCAGTTCCTCGATACCACGCACCGACAGGATATCGTGCGGATTCAGCGGACCATCCATAAGCGGCTCGCCCGCCTTCACCCAGTCACCTTCCTGCACGTTGATGTGCACTCCGCGAGGAATCGAATACTCGCGCTTCTCCCCGTCGGGCGCTTCGACTGCAACGCGACGCAGGCCTTTCAGTATCGGCCCAAATTTGACCACGCCGTCGATCTCGGTCATCACTGCCGTCTCTTTTGGCCGTCGAGCTTCGAACAATTCGACCACGCGGGGCAAGCCACCGGTGATGTCCTTGGTCTTGGTTGTTTCGCGCGGGATCTTCGCGATGATGTCGCCGGGCGCGACTCGCACGTGCTCTTTTTCTTCCAGGGTCTTCGAAGCCCCCGCGCCGCGTTTCTTCTTCCACTCGTCGTAATCGGCGACCAGCAGGTTTGCGCGGACCGGCATCTGGTAAGTGCGAAGCATTTTGTTTTTCTCGTCGCGAATCTCGATTCTCGGCTGGCGTTTTTCGTCGGGCGAATCGATGACGACCAGATGCGACAAGCCGGTAACCTCGTCCACTTCTTCGCGAACGGTCACGCCTTCGATCAGGTCTTTGAAGGTCACGGTGCCCGCTTCTTCGGTGAGGATCGCAAACGTGAACGGATCCCACTCGGCGAGCTCCTGCCCTTCTTCAACCCGCTGCCCATCGGTGACCTTGAGCGTCGCGCCGTAGTTGATCTGGTAGCGTTTCAGTTCGCGGCCGCGTTCGTCGATCAGCGCGATGATTCCATTCCGATTCATCGCCACCAGATCGCCCTCGCGGTTTCGGACCGTCTTCAGTTCGTCGAACTTCACGTTGCCCGACGCGATCGCTTCGTGCTTGGTGATTTCGCTGACACCGCCGGCCACGCCGCCGATGTGGAAGGTTCTCATCGTAAGCTGCGTGCCGGGCTCGCCGATCGACTGCGCGGCGATGACCCCGACTGCCTCTCCGAGTTCGACCATTCGTCCGGTGGCCAGATTCCGCCCGTAGCACTTGATGCATACTCCGCGGCGCGACTCGCAAGTCAACACCGAGCGAATTCGCACGCGCTCGATTCCGCCCGCCGCCTGAATCATCCCGGCGAGGTCTTCGGTGATCTCTTCGTTCAACTCGACAATCACTTCGCCGGTGATCGGGTCGCGCACGTCTTCAAGAACCACGCGGCCGATGATTCTGTCGCGCAGCGATTCGATTTCTTCGCCGCCTTCGATGATGGCCGTTGCCCAGATGCCCTTGATCGTTCCGCAATCGGGCTCGCTCACGATTACGTCCTGAGCCACGTCGACCAACCGGCGAGTCAGGTAACCCGAATCCGCGGTCTTAAGCGCGGTATCGGCCAATCCTTTTCGCGCGCCGTGTGTCGAGATGAAGTACTGAAGCACGTTCAGGCCTTCGCGGAAGTTCGCGCGAATCGGGGTCTCGATGATTTCGCCGGACGGCTTGGCCATCAAGCCTCGCATTCCGGCGAGCTGACGGATCTGCTGCTTCGAACCTCGGGCTCCGGAATCCGCCATAATCAGAATCGGATTCATCTCGCCTGATTCCTGCTCGCGGCGATTCATCTCGGTGAACATCGCCTCGGCCACTTTTTCAGTCACGTCCGACCAGATCGCGATGACCTTGTTGTAGCGCTCGCCGTTGGTAATGATTCCTTCCTTGTACTGGTTCTCGACTTCGGCTACATCGTTCTGCGCCTGCTGAACAAGATCGACCTTGATCGGCGGTGTGACCAGATCGTCGATCCCAATCGAGATGCCGGCCTTGGTCGCGTACAGGAAGCCGAGGTCCTTTACCTTGTCGAGCAGCCGGACCGTTTCGCCGTGACCGCGCCGCAAGTGGCAATAGTTGACGAGCGAGGTCAATCCTTTCTTCTTCATCGTTCCGTTGACGTAAGGCATGTCGTCCGGCATGTGTCCGTTGAAGATTACCCGGCCCACAGTCGTATCGATCACGCGGTTCTGCAATGTCCGAACGGTCGCGCGAATGATGTCCTGGTCGTCGCGTTCGTGCTCGAGATCAATGATCTCGCCGGTGTACAGCATCTTGATCGGAGTCTGTGTGTGAACCTCGCCCGCATCGAGAGCGAGCAATACTTCATCGGCTGTAGAGAATTTGCGTCCGGCGAATTTGTCGTCCTTCTTGTCCTTCGTCAGGTAGTAGCAACCAAGCACGATGTCCTGAGTCGGCACCGCTATCGGTTGTCCGTTAGCCGGCGAGAGGATGTTGTTCGAGGCAAGCATGAGCACGCTTGCTTCGACCTGTGCTTCAGGCGAAAGCGGAATATGCACGGCCATTTGATCGCCGTCAAAGTCCGCGTTGAACGCCGTGCACACGAGCGGATGAATCTTGATCGCCTTGCCTTCGACCAGCACCGGCTCAAATGCCTGTATGCCAAGCCGATGAAGAGTCGGGGCGCGATTCAGCAGCACCGGGTGCTCGCGAATGACTTCTTCGAGGATGTCCCAAACGACCGGTTCCTGCCGCTCGACCATTTCCTTGGCCTGCTTGATCGTCGCCGCGTACTGCTTCTTCTCGAGCAGGTTGTAGATGAACGGCTTGAACAACTCGAGCGCCATTTTCTTCGGCAAGCCGCACTGGTGAAGTTTCAACTCGGGTCCTACTACGATCACCGAACGGCCTGAGTAGTCCACGCGTTTGCCGAGCAGGTTCTGCCGGAAACGTCCCTGCTTGCCCTTGAGCGTGTCCGAAAGCGATTTGAGCGGGCGATTGTTCGCGCCTCGCAGCACCCGGCCGCGGCGTCCGTTGTCGAACAACGCGTCTACTGCTTCCTGAAGCATTCGCTTTTCGTTTCTCACGATCACTTCAGGCGCTTTCAACTCGATGAGCTTCGACAGACGGTTGTTTCGATTGATCACCCGGCGGTAGAGATCGTTCAGATCGCTGGTCGCGAAGCGGCCGCCATCAAGCGGCACCAGCGGTCGGAGCTCCGGCGGAATCACCGGGATCACATCAAGGATCATCCAGTCGGGATGATTGCCCGAGCGGCGAAACGCATCGACGACCTTGAGGCGCTTTGAGAACTTCAGCTTCTTCTGCTGCGAAGTCTCGTCCTTCATCCTCGTGCGCATCTCGATCGAGAGTTCTTCGACGTCAACCTTCTGCAGCAGTTCTTTGATACCCTCTGCGCCCATCCTTGCGATGAACCGCCCGGGGAATTCCTGCACAAGCTGGCGATACCGGTCGTCCGCGAGTAGTTCTCGTTCCTTTAATTCAGGAACGTCGCCCGGATCGATGACTATGTAGGATTCAAAGTAGAGAACTTTTTCGAGCTCGCGCAGAGGTATGTCGAGCAAATGTCCGATGCGCGACGGAAGCCCCTTGAAGAACCACACGTGCGAGCAGGGGCTTGCGAGCTTGATGTGGCCGAGCCGCTCGCGCCGAACCTTTGATTGCGTGACCTCGACGCCGCACTTATCGCAAACGACGCCCCGGTGCTTCATGCGTTTGTATTTGCCGCAAAGGCATTCCCAGTCGGTGACGGGACCAAAAATTTTCGCGCAAAAGAGTCCGTCTCGTTCAGGCTTGAAGGTACGATAGTTGATCGTTTCGGGCTTTGTAACTTCGCCGTGAGACCAACCCAGTATCTTCTCTGGTGAGGCCAAACTTATTCTTATCGCTTCAAAATCTGGTGCCAGGCTCGTTTTCTCTTGGTGTGTCCTAAACATTTTTCCTCCATAGTCCCTGGTCCGTAGTCAGTAGTCCGTAGCTGAAGACTCAGCGAAGGACTAAGGACTACGGACTACGGACTATTCAGCGACTACTTCCTCTTCAACTTCCTCGCTGCGACGCATCAACTCGACGTCGAGGCACAGCGACTGAAGCTCGCGAATGAGCACGTTGAACGACTCAGGCACGCCGGGATCGAAGTCCGCTTCGCCTTTTACGATGGCCTCGTAGATCTTCGAGCGCCCCGCGACGTCGTCCGACTTCGCGGTAAGCAGTTCCTGCAGGATGTGCGCGGCGCCATACGCTTCGAGCGCCCACACTTCCATTTCACCGAAGCGCTGGCCGCCGAATTGCGCCTTGCCTCCAAGCGGCTGCTGCGTAATCAGCGAGTACGGCCCGATCGAGCGCGCGTGAATCTTGTCATCCACCAGGTGCGAGAGCTTCATCATGTAGATGTAACCCACAGTTACCTTTTGCTCGAACGCGTCGCCGCTCATTCCATCGTAAAGAACGGTCTTGCCTGACGTGGGCAGTCCGGCGTACTCCAGCAGCTTCTTGATCTCGGCTTCGTGCGCGCCATCGAACACCGGCGACGCGTAAGGAATTCCATCCACGAACATTCTCGCGTGAAGGATCAGGTCCGCGTCGGACATCGCGCTGATCCGCTCCTGCCAGTCGGAGCTGGTTAAGACATCGCGATAGATCTTGCGAATCGCGTCCGCTCGGTTGCCCTCCGCGAGCAAGCCGGCAATCGTGTGCCCAATCGATCGCGAAGCCCAACCGAGGTGAGTTTCGAGTATTTGTCCGACGTTCATACGCGAAGGCACGCCCAGCGGGTTGAGCACGATTTCGACCGGCGTTCCATCCGGCAAATAAGGCATATCTTCTTCCGGAAGAATTCGCGCGATGACACCCTTGTTCCCGTGGCGGCCGGCCATCTTGTCCCCAACCGACAGCTTGCGCTTCATCGCGATGAAGACCTTGACCATCTTGATGACGCCCGGCGGAAGCTCATCGCCCTTCTTCAGCTTCTCGATATTCTCGTGATGAAGCTGCTGCTGAACTTTGACCTGCCGTTCGGTTTTCCGCTCGATCTCGCTTATCTCGGTCTGAACATCCAGCCGGGAACTGGTGATCTCGATTTTGCGGATGGCGCCAATCTCGAGCTGCGCGAGTTCCTCTTGCGTCAGCTTGGTGCCCTTCGCCAGAAGCTTCTTGTTCTTGTAAGTAAGGTCGTCGGCGAGGCGCTGTCCTTCAAGCAACTCGAAGATCCGCTTGTTGCGCTCGTCTTCGAGAATTCGCACCTCGTCCCTCACGTTCTTTTCAAGCTTCTCTTCTTCGGCGCGCTCGATGGACAGCGAACGTTCGTCCTTCTCGGCGCCCTTTCGAGTAAACACCTTTACATCGACGACCGTGCCGTCGATTCCCGGCGGGCACGTGAGGCTGGCATCGCGCACGTCGCCGGCCTTCTCGCCAAAGATCGCGCGAAGCAGTTTTTCTTCGGCGGTGAGTTGAGTCTCGCCCTTCGGGGTGACTTTCCCGACGAGTATCGACCCGGGCTTGACCTGCGCGCCGATGCGAATGATTCCCGAATCGTCCAGATCTCGAAGCGCCGACTCGGAAACGTTCGGAATGTCGCGAGTGATTTCCTCGGGTCCAAGCTTCGTATCCCGAGCCTCAACTTCAAGCTCCTCGATGTGAATCGATGTGAACGAATCTTCCTTGACCAGTTTCTCGGAAACGAGAATCGCGTCCTCGAAGTTGTATCCGCGCCACGGCATGAACGCGACCAGCACGTTGCGTCCCAGAGCCAGCTCGCCCAGTTGCGTGCACGGACCGTCGGCGATCACGTCGCCTTTCTTCACAACTTGATTCTCGCGAACGATCGGCTTCTGATTGATGCAGGTGTTCTGGTTAGAACGCTTGAACTTCGTGAGCTGATAGATGTCCGCGTTTATCTCTCGCGAAGTGGTTCCGCCCGCGATTCCGTGTTCCGCGCGGATGATGATTCGCTCCGAGTCAACCGAATCGACCACTCCGTCGCGCTTTGCAATAACAACCGCGCCCGAATCCTGCGCCGTCACCCGCTCCATGCCGGTGCCCACGAGCGGCGCTTCGGCGCGCAGCAGCGGCACCGACTGGCGTTGCATGTTCGATCCCATCAACGCGCGGTTGGCGTCGTCGTTTTCAAGAAACGGAATCAGCGACGCGGCAACCGAAACCAACTGCTTCGGGCTGACGTCAATGAACTCAATCTCATCGCGAGTCGCCGGTTTGAATTCACCAGCCTTTCGCGCGGTGGTCCGCTCCTGGACTATTCGGTTCTGCTTGTCGATCTCGATCGAAGCCTGCCCGATCGTGTAGCGATCCTCTTCCCAGGCCGACAGGTAAAACGGATACGGTTCGAATTCGGATGGCTGACGACCTTCCGCGGCCAACTTCTTGTTTTCGCGGTCGACCGAGTCTCTCGAGACATGATCGCCGGCGGTGTGCTCGCTCTCACCGGCTGACGTGATCCTCACGAAATCGATCACACGTCCGTTTTCGACCTTGCGATAAGGCGATTCGATAAAGCCGAACTCGTTGATCCGCGCGAAGCACGAAAGCGATGAGATCAATCCGATGTTCGGACCTTCAGGCGTCTCGATCGGGCAAATGCGTCCGTAGTGCGTGGGATGCACGTCGCGCACTTCGAATCCGGCACGTTCGCGCGACAGACCTCCGGGTCCGAGCGCCGACAGCCGCCGCTTATGCGTGATCTCAGAAAGCGGATTTGTCTGATCCATAAACTGGGACAACTGCGACGATCCGAAGAACTCGCGAACGGCCGCGGTGACGGGCTTGGCATTGATCAGATCGCGGGGCATAGCGGTCTGCATTTCCTGATGGATCGACATCTTTTCTTTGATCGCTCGCTCCATGCGAACGAGTCCGATGCGGAACTGGTTCTCGAGCAGCTCGCCCACCGCGCGCACGCGGCGATTGCCCAGGTGATCGATGTCGTCGGCGTCGCCGAGGCCCTTGCGCATCTTCAGCACATAGGCGATCACGTCTACGAAGTCGTGAGTAGACAGTGTCTGCTGATCCAAACGATCGCGCTCAGGCTTGCCGAGCTTGATGTTCGCCTTCAATCTTCCAACGCGTGAAAAGTCGAACTTCCGTTCATCGAAAAACATTCCGCGGAAAAGGTTCCACGCGGTCAGGATCGTCGGAGGATCGCCGGGCCTCATCTTGCGATAGATCTCGAGGATCGCGTCTCGCGGGGTCTTGACCGAATCTTTTTTGAGCGTCTGGCTTGTGACCACACCGGCGTCGTCTCGCTCGGGGAAGAACAATTCAACCTCGCCGACACCGGACTCGATGATCTGCTGCCATTCGCGCTGGGTCAGCTCGGCGTTTGTTTCGGCGATCACCTCACCGGTTTCGGTGTTCACCACGTCATCAATGAGGAAGGCGCCTTCGACCTCCTGCGGGTCGACCGTTACTGATTTGATCTTTGCTTTGCGCAACGCATCCACGTCACGTCTGGTGAGCTTCTTACCGTGGGCTCCGCCGCGGGCGATCACCTCGCCCGACCGGTCTTCGATCGTTTCGGCTACGTGCAAGCCGATCAATCCTTCGCTTGGCTCAAAGTGCAAATGTCCGTCTTTTACCTTAGCCTTGTGCGGTGTGTAGAACATCCGCAGCACTTCGGAGTCGGTAAAACTCGATTTCTTGATTTCATCTTCCAGTTGCGCATCCGAACCCATCCGGTCCAGATCGATTTTCTCCATCAGGCCAAGCGCGCGAAGAAAGACGGTGCCAAGAAACTTGCGCTTGCGATCGATGCGCACGTACAGCAGGTTCTTGGTGTCGTATTCGAACTCGACCCACGAGCCGCGATACGGAATGACCTTCGCAAGAAAGTAAGTGTTGTTATTCTCTTTTTCGAAAAACACGCCTGGCGAGCGGTGAAGCTGACTGACGATCACACGCTCGGTCCCGTTGATGATAAACGTTCCGTTGTCGGTCATCAGCGGGATCTCACCGAAGAAGACCTCTTCTTCCTTGATATCGCGAATCGACTTCTGCCCGGTGTCCTCATCAGTGTCCCAGACGGTCAGGCGAATCTTGACCTTCAAAGGCACCGCGTAGGTCATCGACTTTTCCTGACATTCTTTCTCTGAGTGCTTGTGCTGAAGAGTGACCGGTTCGCCGCAGTTGTCGCACAACACCGGCGACACCGTGTTCATCGTGCCGCACTGCGCGCAGGTCTGCTCTTCGGCCGCGTACGGGTTAACCCGAAGGATGGCCCCGCAAGACCGGCAATTGGTGCGCAAATGGTAGAGCCCTTCGAGCTGTCCGCACTTGCACTGCCAATTTCCGATCGAGTACTCAACGAATTCCAACTGAGAGGTTTCGCGAAAGTCGGTAATCGGAAACACGGACCTGAAGACTGCCTGAAGCCCGGTGTTCTCGCGTTCCGCCGGAAGCAGATCCATCTGGAGGAAGCGGTTGTAAGACTGACGCTGGACTTCAATCAGGTTAGGAATTCTGATCGCTGTTTTGATTCGAGAAAAATCGTACCGCTCTCGGCTTGCGCCATTTCCAGTATTCGCTAGTGCTGACATGTTTCTCCCTCGAAATTAGATGGCAAGAAAAGCTTGCAGCCGGTCACACCAATCCCAGCCTTCGCCGGAAGATTTTTGTCCACGCAAAACGGGGTAAGTCACGCGAGGAAATCTCTCAAAGCCAGACAATTGGAACCCGCCGCAAGCTTTCGGACTTTACCATGCACAAAGGCGAAGCACGGCCGGAGACACTTACTCCGACCGCGATCTTCGCGTGTTTTTGAGCCGCCAAATAATCTTCTTATCGTCGCCGCCCCTATTCGTTGCTATGCCCCGATACTACACACCACAACCGGACCGGTCAAGGTCCGTTCGTCTTTAGTCAACAGTCATTAGTCCCTCGCAAGTCCCTCGTACGCGCTTTAAGTCGCATTTCAACGAATGACAAAGGCGCAGGGACAAAGGACTATTTAAGTTCGACGGTCGCTCCCGCATCGGTCAGTTTCTTCTTGAGCGCCTCGGCTTCTTCCTTCGGCGCCGCTTCCTTCACCGCCTTCGGCGCGGCCTCGACCAGGTCCTTGGCTTCTTTCAAACCAAGAGCGGTGATCTCACGAACGACCTTTATGATCCCGATTTTCTTCGCCGGATCCGCCATTCCGGTGAGGATGACGTCAAACTCGTCCTTTTCCTCAACCGCGGGAGCGGCAGCCGCGCCGCCCGCCGCCGGGGCGGCAGCCACGGCTGCGGCCGCAGCCGATACACCGAACGTCTCTTCCACCATCTTAACCAACTGCGAAGCCTCTAACAGCGAGATTTCCTTGAGTTGATCGACTATTCCCTGAAGCTTCTCTGACATGACTTTCGTGTCCTCCGATTCATTCCTTAGCTGGTGACGGCGCTTTCATTTCGCCCTCAATCCATCGTCCGCGACTCCGGCGCATCTCCGTTATCGCGAGCCATCCGAGCCGCCTCACTGACACTACAAGCGGCCGTTAACGTTGCATCAATCACGCCCAGGCCTCCACAAGCTCGAGCGCGATTTTGGATCCTCATTCCGCCGGCGCGACTTCTCCCTGTTGTGCTTCCTTTTGCGCTCGCACCTGTTCCAGAACGATGGCCAGGTTTCGCGCGACACCGGCCGTCGCAACCGCAAGTCTCTGCGCGCTGCTGTTGATCAGGAAGAGAACCTTTGACACCAACTCTTCCTTCGACGGCAGCGTCGACAGGGCCTCGATGTCTTTGACATCGATCGACCGCCCTTCAACCACCGCAGCCTTGAATGAAAAGACCGGCTTCTCCTTTGCCCATTTCGAAAGCAGCTTCGCCAGCGAAACCGGGTCGGTCTTCGAAAGCGCTACGGCTGTCGAGCCCGTAAAACTGCCCTTGATCTGTTCGAGCGGCGTTCCATCGGCGGCGCGGATCGCGAGCGTGTTCTTCACCACGCGATACGAAATGCTCGCCTGGCGAAGCTCGCGGCGGAGCCGTTCGTCGTCAGCCACTTTGATTCCCTGAAACGCAACCAGCAGCGCATTCGGCGATTCCTCGAATTCCCTGTGCAGAATCTCGATCTCTTTTTCTTTTTGTAGCTTTGTCTTCACGATTCTTTCCCCAAGCGATTTGGGATTTTGGATTTCCAATTTTGGATTGGCAGCGGATGTCCCGTTCCCAATCCAAATCAAAAGTCCAAAATCTAAATTCTAAAATTCGGCCGTGTTCAACCGGATCCCCGGTCCCATCGTCGATGAGATCGTTGCGTTCTTGACGTACTTGCCTTTCGCCGCCGAAGGCTTGGCGCGCATCACCGCATCGATCAAAGTCTTGGCGTTCTCGGCGAGCCGCTCTTTGTCGAAGCTCACTTTTCCGACGGGCGCGTGAATGACTCCCGTCTTGTCGACACGGAACTCGATTTTGCCGGCCTTCGTCTCCCGCACCGCGCGGCCAACTTCAGGTGTAACGGTTCCCGTTTTTGGATTGGGCATCAGTCCACGCGGGCCCAGAATTTTTCCGAGCTGGCCAACCGCCCTCATCATGTCGGGCGTCGCGATCAGCGCGTCGAAATCAAGCCATCCGCCTTTTATCCGGTTGACGATGTCTTCACCGCCGACCTCGTCGGCGCCCGCCTCCTGAGCTTCCTGAGTCTTATCGGCTGATGCGATGACCACGACTCGTTTCGACTTGCCGAGCCCGTGCGGAAGTACCACCGTACCGCGCACCAGTTGATCAGCCTTGCGAGGATCGACGCCCAGCGTCATTCCCAATTCGACCGTCTCATCGAATTTCGCAAACGCCACTTTCTTTGTAAGCTCGACAGCTTCATCGATCGAATATGTCTTATTGCGATCGACCTGAGCCGCAGCTTCTTTGTATTTCTTTCCCGCCATATTTTTTCTCCAGGTGATTAACGTGGCCGCCGTGAAAGCCAAGCCACTCCCTTTTGTTCAGTCGTCCTCGATGTCCTGAATCAGGCTCCCGAAGCCAGTTCCGTGTCCGGCGCTGTGGATGTTCCGGAAAGATCGAGTCAGATCCTTATCCCACAACTTCGAGGCCCATGTTGCGGGCCGTGCCTTCGATCGTTTTCATCGCGGACTCGACGGAAGTCGTGTTCAAGTCAGGCAGCTTAGTGCGCGCGATTTCTTCGATCTGTTTGCGTGTCACCGTTCCGATCTTGTCACGGTTCGGACGCGCGGAGCCTTTGTCGATTCCCGCCGCTTTCTTCAGCAGATCCGCGGCCGGCGGCGTCTTGGTGATAAACGTAAACGAGCGATCCGCATAGACCGTTATGACCACCGGGATCGTCATATCGCCGGCGTTGGCGGTCTTTGCGTTGAACGCCTTGCAGAACTCCATGATGTTTACGCCGTGTTGACCAAGCGCGGGACCAATTGGAGGAGCCGGATTAGCCTTCCCGGCGGGTACTTGCAGCTTTATGTACGCAGTTATTTTCTTTGCCATAATTTGGGTCCGTTGCGAGCAGGCGCCGAGCGGCGCCGTAACTCTCCCCTTCTTTCAAGGTTCCGGGTTCGGATTTCCGGGTTTCGGGTTCGCGAACTCGGAACCCGGAACCCTGAACTCGGAACCGCTCATTCTTCTTCCGAGAACGTCAATTTCTCGACATCCAAGAAGTTCAACTCAACCGGCGTTGATCGGCCGAAGATAGTCACCATAACCTTCAATACGCCCTTGTCCGGATTGATCTCTTCGACCTGACCGGTGAATCCGCTGAAGGGACCGGAAAGAATCCGGACGTGCTCACTGTGCTGAAACGTATGCTTCGGCTTCGGTTTCTCGGCCGCTTCCGTTACGTGATGGACTATCTGATCGACTTCCTCAGCCGTCAGCGGCGTCGGTTTCTGACCTCCGACGAAACCGGTGACCTTGGGCGTCGACTTGATGATGTGCCACACCTTTTCTCCGACTTCGCCCTTGTCATCCGTTTCGATCTCGACTAGCACATAGCCGGGAAAAAACATCCGCGAGGTCTCGACGCGCTTCGAGCCACGCATTTCAACGACCGTTTCGGTCGGGACGAGAACCTGCGTGATTTGATCACTCATTTCGTAGGCCTGTATGCGAGACTGCAGTGACTCCTTCACCTTCTTCTCGTAGCCCGAATATGTGTGAATGATGTACCAGTTTCTCGGCATAAGCCTTTAGCCTACCTTATCGCCTTCTCAAGCGCTTCGAATCCGACAGTCACCAGCCGATCAATACCCCACAGGTAGAAACCAAAGAAGATGATTGCAAGCAACACCACGACGGTAGTGCTCCAAACTTCGCTGCGGGTCGGCCACGTGGTCTTGGCCATCTCGAGTTTTACCGCGTGATAAAACTCGCTGATCCGGGTCCCATACGACAGCTTGGGCAGCTTAATGCCGCCGCCGCCACCGCCTTCATCACGGCGAACAGGCTCCTCGCTCAAGTGCTCTTCGTCTTCGGTTATCTCTGTGACTCGACTCATGCATCTACCTCGCGCCTTCGACCTGCCCCGCGCCGAACTATATGGCAGGGGTACCAGGATTCGAACCCGGCCTTACGGTTTTGGAGACCGCCGTGCTAGCCGCTAACACTATACCCCTGCGA
>Ga0070699_100000600_pt1 | contig 33929 bp, 29 predicted proteins | sample KBSK1503metaG_FD_65473 | JGI IMG/M metagenome (GOLD analysis project Ga0070699, IMG submission 65473) | Corn, switchgrass and miscanthus rhizosphere microbial communities from Kellogg Biological Station, Michigan, USA - KBS K1-50-3 metaG | ecosystem: Host-associated > Plants > Roots >...
GCAGCCCGTCGACGACGTCCAATTTCCGTGAATCGACGCGGCGGTGCCACGGCTGTTGCGGTCGCTACGTCCCGCGGAGATCGCGCGGGAGCGTGACGGTGCCTGGCGTCGCGAGCGCTCGGCGCGTGGCCTCGGCGAGATACGCGGCCGGTTCGACCCCGGCCAGCTTTGCTGACTCGAGCAGCGTGTAGCAGAGCGCCGCCACCCGGGTCCCGCGCTCGGAGCGCGAGCCGTAGTGATTCTTGCGGCCGAGCGCGATCCCGCGAGAAGCTCGCCGGCGACCTATTGTCTGCTGTGCTGAACGGTTTCGGTTTCGATGTCGATGCGAGCACGCAGCGACGCGCGCTGATATCACCCGAGCAGAAGAGAGCTTATGCGCTCTTGCGAGCGAGCCTCGGGGGTTCCGTCGTCGAGCTGGACGATCGCGCCGCCGCGCCGGTAACTCGTGGCGTCGTCGATGCGGTCTGGCGCCCACGGTCCGACGGCGACGAGCGGACCTCCGTGTCGCACTTCCTCGACTGGTACGCGGCGGCACTCGGTGCCGGCAGCATCGGAGAGCTTTCGTCGGTTCAGCCGGAGATGAGCGACGAGCAACGCGCAGCGCTCAAGCGTTACCTCGGCTACGCACGCAGTGTAAGAGTTTCCTTTTCGGATGTTGACCTGATCGTCGACGGGAACCGAGCAGTCGTTTCGGCCTGGCGACGCGACACGATCGAACCGGACGACACCGGTCCTGTGCAGCTCGAGGTCCGCGTGGACTTGCTGCTCGAGCGGTGGGGTGCCGGCTGGTTCATACACGACCAGCAACGCGCTTCGCAGCGTCGACAGCAAATGCGACGACGGATCGAGCGCCAGGTTCTGCCAAGCCGCCCCACCGGCGTCGGGGCATGGATGTCTGAAATCCGGATGCACGTGCCGGGTTGGCTGCCGACAGGACCGCCGGCACTGATCGCCCCCGCTTCGAGCACCGTGTTCGTCGAGGATTTCGAGCCGGGAAGCGGACGGAAATGGGAAGCGCTGGGCGCAGCCAACGTAACCGTGGTGTCGTATCAAGGGGGCAACGGCGGTGGCGGGCATGCTCTGCGTCTCGAAAGTGGTACCGTCACGATCCCGTTGGGCCAGGGCACGACGGTCGTCGATGCCGAGACGGTCCGACTCGTGGTGCGTGCCGAAGACGTCGGCGCAGGGATGGAAGTCATGTTCCCGACGAAGGGCCGCCCTGCACGCTTCTCGAGCCACGCCTCCGTGTCGCCTGGCGAATGGCAGGCGATCGAGCTGCCACTCCGGTTCTTCCGCTGGAATCCGCCGTCCGTGCCGACGTGGGAGGACGTTGACCGCCTCGTTCTTACGCACACCGGCGGCGGCGCGGTTTTGGTGGACCGTATCGAGCTCGTGCGTGGGCGGATCCCGCGCGCCGCCTACCTGACGCCTCATGAGATCGAGTCGATCGCGTTCGAGGACAGCACCACGACGGCTCCAGTGCGCGGGCTCAAGGGAAACTTGCCGTGGGTCATCCTGACCGATGCGCCAGCGCTCGAGGCACGAAAGCTGCTCGATGCACTTGACGCGACGTATGAGAGCGTGCGCCGAGACTTGCCCTCGCTGCTGCCGCCCAGCCGTCCCGTCGTCCTTCTGGTATTCGCGAATCAGGACAGCTACCAGCGGTTTTGGCCTCGATTCCAGCGCCACTTCGGCCTCGACTATGTCCCCCGCGGCGAAGGTGGCATGGCCGCGATGGGAATCGGCGCCACGTGGTACCGGGACGCTTGGCGCGGCGACCCCACCGGCATGCTGGACATGTGCGTCCACGAGGCCGTGCACGCTCTCATGGTCCAGATGCTGGGACTCACGGGAGGACAAACGTGGCTGTCAGAGGGGCTTGCCGAGCGCTACGGTCGCAAGGCAGCGGGCCTCGACGCAGCGGTCTACGTGCAGCGTGATCTTGGCGCAGCCGTGCCTCCGCTCGCGAGTCTCCTCAACGGGACACCAACGGGGTACGCCGGTTACATACCGGCTGCGTTGGTGATCGAGTGGCTGATGGCCGACCCGCTTCGCCGCACGCAACTGTCAGCGCTTCTGCGCGACATGCGAGACCACGCGACGGTCGACATCAATGCCCTCGCTGCTGACCACTTCGGGATGTCCATGGCGACGTTCGACGCCTCATGGCGTGAGTGGATTCGATCCCGTTATGGCGCCCTGTGGCAGCCGCGCCTCCCGGACAAGAGGGAATGAGGGCACTCGCTCGGCGCGCACCGACTACGCGACGGACGCGGGAACGCGACAGACCAATGGATGGAGTCAGGGACCTTATTGAGCGGCCGACGTCTCGCATCGTACCGTCTCGGCGGCATCGTCCCCGACAACGTGGGCCTCACGGCATACATCGGCCGGGCGCGACGTGCCGCACCGTGGCTCCCAGCCCCCACCCGCCAGCCCAAGAAAGGATATCGTTCATGCGCCCCAAACGATTCATTGCCGTAGCCGTGATCGCGGCTACGTTCGCTCTCACGGCCGTTCCAGCGCGCTCGGACGCACGCGGGACACCCATCCACCTCAATCTTGGTGTCGGCAAGGCTGCGGGGAAGAGCGTCGGGACGATTGTCGCGATCGGCCTCGGCGTCACGATTGGGGTGCTTGCCATCGTCGGTGGGGTGGTCTGGCGCTATCTGCATGACCGCAAGCAAGGCACGACGACGGCGGCTACCGCTCCGCCCCAGGCCGCCGAGACCGCCTCACGGACAAATTAGGTTGAGCAGCGATGGATGCGGCAGCCTTGCTTGCTGGGGGGCCGGGGGCGCATCCCGTCTCGCGCCTAGACCCGTCAGTACGGTGGAAACCAGGCAACTAGGACGATGATCCTCCGGACACTTCCGAGTATCTGGCCGCCATCCATGTATGACGCGGAGCGTCTCGCGTACCGGGCGCTCGCGTGGATGACTCCGCGGGGTTGCCATGTGCGCTACGCTCAGCCGCGTGACGCGGTCGTCTCACGGCTCCGATGCGATCCTCCTGGATGTCGGCCGTGACCCAGGGGACGACCCACAATTCCGGAGAGAGCCTTGACAGCGTCAATCCATACGGAATACCAACGCCACCGCGGATGAACCGAGCGCCAAGTCGAGGACGTGTTCCGTTCCGTCGCCTTCCCGATGCTATGGCAGGATGCTTGGCCCGCTCGTGGCATGCTGCCAGTCTGGCGATCGTTCTTGCGACGGCGCTTCCAGCGCTCGCGCAAACCACGACTACGACGACCAGTACGACTACGAAATCTACGACGACCACGAAATCTACGACAACCACGACGACCACAACCACGCTTCCTCCAAGCGTGAGCGCGCTCCAGGACCTCGCGGCACTCGATACCGAACTCAGCATCTGTCTCTCGTTCGCGCTGCTCCGCGCCCAGCGTTTGCAGGACCTCGCGGACCGCTGCCGGACTACGCATTGCCTGGACAAGGTCAACCACTTACGTGAACGCCTCAGGCCGGCCTTCGAAGTATGCGAACGGGATGCGGTCGAGCGGCCATCGGCACTGACGCCGGAGCAACGCTGCCACGTCGCAGACATGTTTCGGACGACAGTATTGCCGCGCATGCTCTGCGCGAATCCGACACTGAACGTCGACGCACCGGTGTGCAAGCCGTGCGGCATCGCAGATTGCCCGAAGGCACCCCGGCGCGACACACGGCCGACCGCACGCGTGCTGGCGCACAGTCCGGCCCTCGAATGCCCGGTGCGGGGGCTCATCGAACTGGGAGTATTCGGGGCGGGATTGGCCAATTGCTACGCGAATGCGGTCAACCCCTTCGTGCAAGGCCAGGAGCTTTCCGAGTGCTTGAAGGATCTACAGCCGTCGTCGCTGTCGCAAACTTGTCCGCAGTGCCTCCGCGACGGGAACGTGATGATCGGTATTCCGGGAATGAGGGATCAGGTATGCCTGATCGCGAAAGACGTGCTCGGCAGCTGTCTCGCAGGCTGCACCCGGATCTCGTGCGACGACGGCGATCCCTGCACGGCCGACTTCTGCGATGGCACCCAGTGCCGGAACATCGCTGGAAACGACGGGGCCAAGTGTGGGCCACTCAACAACCCCTGCATAGAGGACGTCTGTAGCGCTGGGAAGTGCGGCCGGCCGAAGACCAACGGCACGTTGTGCGACCCAGCCAAGAAATGTTGTTTCTGCGCCGACGGGAACCCCCACGCGGTGACGTGTAAGACGGGCTGTTTCTGCAGCGACACCAGTGGGTGCCTCTCTGAAATGACGGGCCAGGCGTGCCAGTGACCGTAGCGCAAATGGTGGGGCGCAATCGATTCGCGGCGACGTTCTTGACGATCCTTGTCGTCTTGGTCGTGCCCTCCCTCGCTCGGCCGTCGTGTCGACAAGACTGTCGCCGCGAGCACAGGGCATTGATCCAAAACCTCTGCGATACGATCAAATGCTTCCATGATGAACAACAGTGTCGAGCGGTGGCTCGAGACCGCCTGACCACGTGCGTGGAGGACAAGTGTTCCTCCCACCCAAAGGCCGGCCACTGCAAACTGCTACGGGCCTGCGTCGAAAAATGTCAGAGCCAGCAGGAAGGTCTCCTGGCGAGCTGCCCCAGGCATTGCCCGGCCGGCCGCGACTGTCGTGCACTCCTTGGCGGGCTCCGCGATCGGTGCGTGCAGGACTGTCGCCAGGCCACGCCGACCGCAGGCACATCGCTGCGGGCGCGCTCAGCCAGGCCCGCGTCCAGTGCCAAGGTCATTTGTGAGGGGACGTGCGTCGCGGGCGACGTCGCCGATTGCTTCGACGACTGTCGGGACAGTTGCGATGGGAACCAGCTAGCCGAGCCAATCTGCTTCCAGGCCTGCTGTGACGCCCACTGCAAGTAACCTCGTGCAGGTTCTGAACTCGGTCCGCGACGCCCGCGCCGCGACGTCGCGGCCCGCCGTCACTCGTTCCCCAGCGGGAACGGCGGCGTCATGGCGAGCGGCCGGTGCTTGCCGCCCTCGGTCGTGTTCACCTGGATCTCGGCGCTCGACGCGCGCATCGGCGCCGCGAGCTTGACCGTCCAGTCCACCTTCTCGCGCAGCTCCCCACCCGCGGGGACACGGACCCGGCCTCGCCAGGCGTCGGGGAGCACGAGGTCGATCCGCCGCGTCCCCCCCGCAACCAGGACGAGCTCGAGGTCCGTGAGCTCGGCGTCGCGGCCGGTGTTCCGGAGCGCGAGCTCGCCCGCCACGTGGACCTCGCGCGCCAGCTCGCGGCCGACGGCGACCGTCGGCTCGAACCGCGCCTCGAGCTTCGGCGTCCTCTTGAAGAGACCGAACATCGCCTCAGGCTCCCAGGAGCCGCTCGACACCGAGTGCCAGACAGCGCGTGATCTCGTCGCGGCAACGCCGGAACACGTCCTCGTCCTGCATCGAGGGGTCGGCGATGTCGCCGGACTCGCCGGCGAGCTCGCGGACGGTGAGGATCGGCTTGCCCGTGGACTCTGGAAAGGCGGCCAGCATGCGGCGCTGCTCCTCGGTCATGACGAGGATGGTGTCGGCGCTGGCCAGGAGGTGACGCTGGTTCTTCAAGTCGGTCGCCCCGGCACCCGGGGGCAGCTCGATTCCGACCTCGCGCAGGACCAGGCGGGCGTCGAGGGAGACGAGGCTTCCGTCTCGCGCGTAGGGAGCGATCCCGCCCGAACGGACCTCCACCTGGTCGGCCAGCCCCCGCTCCGCGAGGAGGCGCAGCAGGAGCTTCTCGGCGATGATGCTACGGCTGGTGTTCGCGTGGCAGACGACGAGGATCCGCCGACGCGCTGGCGCGCTCACAGCCCTCCGGAGAAGACGTCGCCCAGGCTCTCGGGCGCGGTGATGCCCTTCGCGAGCTCCTCCTTGATTCGCTTGCCGAGCTCGACCGGATCCCACGTGTGCTTCTCGCCGCGGATGCGGGTGGCCGAATGCCAGCCGCGCATCGGCCAGACGCTCGCCCCGCCGACGCGGAACACCTGTCCGTTCACCCCGGCGGCGTCGTCGCTCGAGAGCCACGCGACGAGTGGGGAGACGTTACGCGGGTCGAAGACGTCGAACTCACCCTCGGGCGGCTTCTGGCCCATGATCGCCGCGGTGGACGGCGTGGCGTCCACGGTGAGCCTCGTCCGCGCGAGCGGGGCGATGGCGTTGGCAGTGACGCCGTACTTCTTCATCTCCTGTCCGATGACGACGGCCATGAGGGCCACGGCGGCCTTGCAGGCGCCGTAGTTCACCTGCCCGACGTTGCCGAGGAGCCCCGCGTCGGACGACGTGTTGATGATGCGCCCGTTCAGCACGTTCCCCTTCTTGTGCTCCTCGCGCCAGTACTCGGTGGCGTGGCGGCACATGTTGAACGTGCCCTTCAGGTGCACGGCGACGACTGCGTCCCAGTCCTCCTCGGCCATGTTGAAGATCATCCGATCGCGGAGGATGCCGGCGTTGTTGACGACGATGTTGAGCTTGCCGAAGGTGTCGAGCGCACATTCGACGATCCGCTTGGCGGCCTTGAAATCGGCGACGCTGTCACCGTTGGCGACCGCCTGGCCGCCCTTCTTCTTGATCTCGGCGACGACCTCCTGTGCGGGCGTGGCGGTCGGCTGGCCGGTGCCGTCGAAGTGAGCGCCCAGGTCGTTCACGATGACCTTGGCGCCGTGCTGCGCCATGAGGAGCGCATGCTCGCGGCCGATGCCGCGGCCCGAGCCCGTGATGATCGCCACCTTGCCGTCGAGCAACATCGAGACCTCCTTTGGACGCAACTACCTGCCCCAGCCTGCAACGGCTTGTCAAGGCACGAACGGCGCGGATATGAGCGGGCCCGATGCGGCGCGCGCTCCGCTGGCTCAACGTCGCGATCGCGCTCGTCACGCTCGCGAGCGGGCTCGCCGTGCTCGGCTCGGACCTGCGCGTCGCGGGCTACCGGGAGCTCCACCGCGACGCGCTCTGGTTCGTCGTCGCCTACTGCGCGGTGCAGGTGCTCATGGCGGAGGAGTTCGCGCGCGACGGGCGGCTCGTGCCCTGGCTCGCGGTCGCGAAGGCCCTGGCCGCATTGCTCTTCTTCGCGAGCTTCCTCGCCACCGGCCTCTACTGGATGGCGTGGACACCCGGCCGCTACGTCTACCAGCTGTTCGGATGGGGCGAGGAGACCAAGGTCGGCCTCTTCGCGCTCGTCTTCCTCGGGCGCGGCACGTTCAACACGCTGAACGCCTTCTACTTCACTCGCCGCTGGTGGGGTCCACTTCGCGTCCGCCGCCCGCTTCTCGGGCGCGCCGTCACGGCGCTGCCGATCGGGGTGGCTGCCCTGTGCGCGTGGGCCTTCCTGGGGCTCGTTCAGGAGGAGGCGAAGACGTTCTCACCCGACGCGCAGGACGTCGCGCGGCTGGTGCTCGCGGGCGTCGACTGCGAGAGGGTGCGGGCGAACGACGGAACGACGACGACGGATCTCCGGCGGCGGGGCGAGCGAAGCTACCGGGTGGAGATCACCTGGGGGTGCGAGCTGACACGCGTCCTGGTGCGGGCCGAGGATGGACGCATCGGGACGGCGGCCGAACCGCAGCGCGAGTGCTGCCGCGAAGGCTCGTGAGTCGCAGGCGCGCGTCCGCCGGCGAGAGTCGTCGAACGCGCAGCGTCGGCATCCAGCAGGTCGGCCCTGCGCACCGCTTCCTCGTACGCTGAAAGCACGCGCTCCATCTCTTGCTCTCGGCTGTAGAACCAGTCCGTCGACCAGATGCGGTGGAACCGCCAGCCGAGCCGCTGCAGGTGGGCCTGCCGCAACCGATCCCGGTCCCGGGCCGTGGCGCTGGAGTGGTACGAGGGTCCATCGCATTCGATCGCGAGCACGGGCCGGCCCGGCTTCTCCGGGTGCATGGCGACCAGATCGATGCGGTATCGGGAGGCGCCGAACTTCAGGCGTGTCATGATGCCGCGGGCCTCCAGCGCGTCACGCACATCGGCCCCGAAGGCATCGACGCCACCCTCGCTGGCGTGCCCTTCTCGGGGCAGCCGGCTGCCGCCGCTGGCCGCATACTCCAGATACGCCTTGAGCAGCTGCACCCCCCGGCCGCGCGATCGGTTCAGGTCGATCTCGTGGTGAGAGAAAGAACTGATGACGCACATCCGGCGCTTCGCCCGCGTGATGGCCACGTTCAGGCGGCGGTGACCGGCCTCCTGGGTGAGCGGGCCGAAGCGGTGCGGGAGGTCGCCGTTCGCGGCCCTCCCATAGCCGATGGACCAGATGATGGCATCACGCTCATCGCCCTGCACGGTCTCCAGGTTCTTGACGAAGAAACGCTCTTCCCGGTCCAACGAGAAGAAGTCGGAGAGGTCGGCCCGGAGATCGAGGGCGCGATCCAACGCGGCCTGTACGCGGTTCGCGTGCTTGATGCCCAGGGCGATCACGCCGAGCGATTCGTGCGGCCGCCTCTCCGCGTGCAGCAGCACCTGGCGTACGACTTCCTCGACCTCGCGCGCTGCACTCTCCTCCTGCGCACCCGGCGCAGGCTCGTGGGGTACGAGAATGTGCCGGATCGCCTCGCGGCGGCGGGCGCTCGGGAATGTCACGAGCCGGCCCGCGTAGACGTGGGTGTTGCTGAACGTGATCAGCCGCTCGTCCTCGCTGCGGTAGTGCCACTCGAGGAGCCAGTTCGGCAGGAAGGCTTCCAGCGTGGCGAGCAAGCTCTCGAACCCGCCGATCGCTGCCGTCGGCGCGGCCGGTGTGTCGCGCGTGTCGTCGTCCTCCTCGAGGATATCGTCCTCACCCTCGACGGCCGTCGCGAAGAACGTCGTGGGCGGAAGCTGGTGCCGGTCACCGGCCACGACCACCTGTGCCGCGCGGTAGAGCGAGGGGATCGCCTCTTCTTGGAGCACTTGGCTCGCCTCGTCGAAGATGACGACGTCGAAATGGCGCTTGCCGTTCAGCAGCTGGCTGACGGAGAGGGGGCTCGCGACCCAACAGGGCGCGATCCGCGTCAGCACGTCCGGCGAGCGGCCCAGCAGTTCGCGCAGCGGAATGTGTCGCGACCTCTTGCGCGCCTCGGCCCGGACCAGATTCGCCTGCTCGACGTGCTGGTTCATCGCCTGGATGGCACGCTCTCCATGGAGCCTGCGCACGCGCTCGGCGGCGAGGCGGACGCGTTCGCAATCCAGGCGGACGAACTCGGCGACGATCTGCTCGTGCGTGCGGCCGTCGAACGAGGCGAGCTCGGGATCAGACGCCAGCACCAGCTCGAGCGCCGAGTAGAGCCAGATGTACTCGAACCTGGCCGTCCAGTGTTCGGTGGCGACGCTGTGCTTGCGGAGATCATCCAGGAAGCGGCCGAGACCGGCCGCGCTGAAGCGCGCGCGGAGGACGTGGACGCCCGACAACCGGTAAGGCGTCCTCTGGTCGCTGGCAAGCGCCTGCAGGCGCGACGCCGTCGCCATGAGCGGCATGTTGCCGAGCGGGCCTGCCGTCGTCAGCGCGCCGAGCGCCTTCGTTGCCTCGCTCAGCGCGGCGAACGCAGCCGCGAGCTCCGTCTCCCCGTCTGCCTCGACGGGCACCTCGGAGGCTGCACCGAGCGCGCGCCAGCGCTGGAGCGTGTCCTCGGCGAGCAACGCCTCCTCGCGCAGTGCCGCGGACGGTGCCGGCGCCGCTCGCAGCGCGAGCAGACGTTGGCGCGCGGCGCGGTACGCCCTGCTGCTGACGACCGCCCACGCCCGGGCGACCGGACCGCCCGTCGCGGGCTCGAGCGCCTGCGCCAGGTCGCCAGGCCGCGCCGAGAAGATCTCCGCGTCGTACCGTTCGCGGGTGCGGCGCACGTCGCGCAGCACGGCCAGGAGCGTAGCGACTTCATCCAGCGTCCCGGGCGGCCGGACGCCGAGCTCGCGCACCGCCTGTCCGAGAAGCAGCTCGAACTCGGGCCAGAGCTCGAAGGCCGCCCTCTTCGCGAGATCGAGCGCCTCCTGCGCGCGGCGGCCGTCCCCGATGTCCGCGTTGTTCCACGGCGACGGGTCCGTGCCGAGCAGCAGGGTTGGATTGCCGGCGCCCTCGAGGAGCCACTGCTTCACTTCGTCTGCGCGCTCGGCCGTCAGCGCGGCCAGCGTCTCGCCACGGAGCCGAAGCGCGGACTTCGCCGCAGCCGGCAGGCGGAGCAGTCTGCCGATCAGTTGGCTCACGGAAAGCCCGGTGGGTTGCCGAGCCTCGTTCACCCGGCGCGCGTGTTCGTTCAGATGCTTGCGCCGGGCCTCGAACTCCCGGGGCACCGCCTCGGCGCCGTCGGCCGGCGGTGCCTGGCGTATCTGCTCCAATGCGTGCGCGAGCCGCGCCATCACCTGCTTCCGCGATACGGATGCGCCGTGCAGATCGAGCACCAGGTGACCGAGCCGCACATCCGGATGGTTGAGCCGCTTGATGACCGCATCCAACGCGGCGCGCTTCTCCGCGACGAAGAGCACGCGCCGCCCCTCGGCCACGCTCTGCGCGATGAGGTTCGCGATCGTCTGGCTCTTGCCAGTTCCCGGCGGCCCCTGCACGACCCCGCTCTGGCCTTTGCCGACGAGCACGATGGCGCGGTGCTGCGTGGAGTCCGCGTCGAGCACGAGGTAATCGTCGGACGCAGGGCGCTCATCGAGCTGGGCGGGGTCGATGTCGGTGACTGTTTCGACCAGCTTCTGTCGTGAGGCCGAATGACCGGCGATGGCCGCAACGATCGCACTCGAAGCGATGTGATGCGCGTTCCTTTTCAGATCCTCGACCATGGCCATCTTGGCGAACTGGAAGTTGGCCAGGATCACGCGGCGTTTCACTTCGAAGCCTGACAGGGCCGTGGCCCCGCGCTCGATGCTCGCGAACAGGCTCTCCGGGTCGACGCGCCACTGTCCCGACTCGTCTTCGCCGGCGCACTCGCTCAGCACGGCGGACGCGTCGATACGGAGCGCGTGGTTCTCCTCGAGCACGTACAGCAGCACCGGGTTCACTTGCGGCTCGCCCGCGACCGCGAGTCGCAGGTCGTCGCCCGCCCGGCCGCACGCCTCGATGCGGGCCGGTAGCAGCAGCACGGGCGCGTAGTACGGCCGCCCGCCGTCCGAGGCGGGCCAGGTGGCCATTCCCATCGCCAGGTGGAGCGTCTCGATTCCCTTCTCCTCGAGGTTGGCGAGCGCCTTGCGCCGAAGCGCGACGAGCGCGTTTCGTGCCTTCCGCCGCGCCTCGGCTTCCACCCGGGCGCGCAGGACGGGGTCGAGGCTCTCCGCATGCCCGCCTGCCGAGACCAGCGACTCGATCGTCAGTCCGTCGCCTGCCAGCCGGCGGCCTATGGCATCCGTCTCGGCGCTCAAGTCGAGGGTGCCGACCTTGAGGTCGCGGTAGAAGAGAAGCGAGTTGGCTCGCGAGTGGTCCATGAGCCGCCGGATCCATACGGCGCGCGCGGCATCCACGATGCGGCGAATCTTCGGGTGCACGTATTCCGATCGAGTCTCGGGCATCGCACGCAGACCCGGGGTTGCCTCTAGCCCCGGGGCGCTCGCTGAATCCGGCGGCCGGGCGCCGGGACCGCGATATGGCGAGGCTCTTACGGAACGAGAGCACAGGCGCCCAACTGGCGGACGAGGGACCGGCACGGCGACTACCATGACGGTCGCAGCCATCCGCCGCACGCAAGGAGCAGCGGGTTGAGCGGTCCCCCGACGATCGTCACGGCGGACGCGATCCCGCCCGCGAAGTAAGGATGTCTCTCCCACGCATAGAGCGCCGCCATACCCGGAACGAGCGCCATCATGATCCATGCGCCGGTGAGGCCGTCCTCCGAATCCGCCGCCGACAGCGTCACGAGCACCACCGGCATCAGACCGACCACGAATCCCAGCGCCCACTGCAGGAACTGCGCGGTCGCTCGCATCACAGCACCGCGGCTTCGGCCTCCCCCCACGCCTCACCGACCTGGGCCGTCTCCCCCTCGAGCTCCGCCGCGGCCTGCGCGGTGCTCCACAGGAACGCCGGCTGGAAGCGGGCGACGATCGCCGGCAGGAGGACGAGCGCGCTCGCCGAGGACACGAGCATCGCGAGCGCGACGAGGGAGCCGAGCTGGACGTGCAGCCCGAAGCCCGAGAGGCAGAGCGTCGCGTAGCCGACGGCGATCGCGGACGACACGAACAGCACGGCCTTGCCCGAGGTGGTGAGCGCGCGTCCGAGCGCGGCGTCGAGATCCGCCCCGCCGGCGAGCTCCTCCCGCAGCCGGAAGAGGAAGTACACCGCGTAGTCGGCGCCGATGCCGACCGCCATCGCCGAGATCATCGACGTCACGGTGTCGAGCGGGATGCCGAGCAGCCCCATGACGCCGAAGTTGACCGCCACCGTGAGCGCGAGCGGCGTGGCGACGAGCAGTCCGCCGGTCACGGAGCGCAGCAGGAGCGCGGCGATGCAGAACGTGATCAGCGCGATCTGCAGGATGTTGCGCACCTTGCCGTGTACCATCACCTCGGTGGCGGCGGCGGTGGAGGCGAGCGAGCCCGTGTAGCGAACCCGGTAGCCCGCGGGGAAGGTCCTGGCCACCAGCTCCTGCGCCACCCCGATCAGCTTCTGGCCGAAATAGGTGCTGTCCTCGTGGATGAGGAGCCGCACCTTGGCCACGCGATGGTCCGGGTCGATGAGCGTGTCGAAGTCCTCGGCGCCGCCCGAGAGCGAGTAGAGGAAGAGGTATTGCGCGGTCAGCGCGCGGGTGGCCGGCAGCTCGCCCTGGTCTGCCCGGTCGGCATTGAGCGCGAGGTGCATCTTGCGAACGAAATCCACGTAGGAGAGCGCCTTGCCGACGCCCGGCTCGCCCTCGAGCCGCCGCTCGAGCGCGTAGACGGCGCGCATGATGCTCGGCTCCTCGAGCGTTCCCTCCCCGGCGCCTTCGACCAGCAGCACGAGCGTGTTCGTCCCTGCGAAGCGCGCGTTGATCTTCGCATCTGCGACACGGACCGGCTCGCCGGCGCCGAACTCCCGCTTGTAGCTGGTGTCGACGGTGATCCGCGCGGCGAGCGCGGCACAGACGAGGACGAGCATGATGGCGCCGCCGAACACCCACGGCGCGACGGTCGGGCGGGAGGCGCGGTGCGCGAGGCGGAGCATCCCGTCGAGCCAGGGATGCGCCGCGGCCTCGCGCTCGCGCTCGCGTCCCCGGGGCGCCGGAAGGAGTGCCCGGACCGCCGGGATGATCGTCAGCTCGATGACGAGCGCCGACGCGATGCCGAATCCCGTGAACAGCCCGAACGTCCGGATGGTCGCCGTCCGGAAGCTCACGAGCGAGCAGAACGAGAGCGCCGCGATCGTGCCGGCGGCGATCATCACCGGTCCGACGCGACCGAGCGAGGCGACGATGGCCTCGCCGACGTCGCCCGAGCGCTCGAACTCCTCGTAGAAGCGCTTCAGCACCTGCACCGCGTGGCCGGCCGCGACCGCGAGGATCAGGATCGGCGTCGTGGTGTTGTAGGGGTCGAACGGGACGCCGAGGAGCCCCATGAACCCGACCGCCCAGAGCACCGAGAGGAGCGCCGTGACGAGCGGCAGGAAGAGGGCCTGGAGCGTGCGGAAGGCGTGGTAGTGCACGACACCGATCACGACCAGCGCGAGCGGGAAGAAGTAGGCCATGCGGTTCGCGTAGGTGCTGAGCTGCGAGAGGAAGACCACGGGACCCGAGAGGCTGTAGTCGAAGGTGCCGTCGTCCGCCGCCGCGAGTGCGGCGAGCACGGCCGCGTGCAGGTGGCGGTAGCCGGGCGTCTCGGGCGTGAGCTCGAAGCTCGCTTGCACCGCGGCCGCCGAGCCGTCGGCGGCGACGAGCGTGCCGACGTACGCGTCGTTCGAGAAGGCCCGTCGCCGGACCTCCTCCGCGCCCGCCAGGTCGGCGGGCGCGGTGTCCATGACGCGTTCGACTTCCATCCCGTCGGCCGTACCGCGAATCGCCTTCACCTGCGGCGCCGCCAGGCTCTGGAGGAGCGCCTGGTTCGCACCGGGGATGCGGCGGATGCGGTCCGTGACTTCCACGAGCTTCGTCAGGAACGCCGGCGTGAAGACCTTCCCGTCGTGCGGGAAGAGGCCGACGACGACCAGGTTCTTGTCGCCGAAGATGCGGTGCACGTCGTTCAGCGTTTGGATGAACGGGTGATCCTGCGGCAGCTGACGGTCGGGGTCGACCTCGACGCGGAGGTGAGTCGCAGCCCTCCCGAGAAAGACCGTCGTGGCGAAGACGGCGGCGAGCACCGTCCACCGATGTCGAACCACCCAACGTCCGTAGGCTGCCAGCAGGTTGGTCAACATGTCGCTTCTCCTTTCCTCACGCTGCCGCGCGCTCGAGGTACTCGTGGAAGGCGCCGTAGAACGCAACGTCGAGCTGGTCGAAGGCCGCCTGGAGACGCTCGAGGGTGGCCGCGACGAAGCGGGGCGAGAGACGGCGCTCGAACCGCTTGAGCCAGCTCCCCAGGTACTCGACGTGCCGCTGCTCGTCGCGCAGGATGCTGGCGATCACGGTCTGCGTGCCCGGATCGCCGCCCAGCGCATCGTAGTTCGCGCGGATCTTGGCGGCGCCGTCTTTCTCCGGGATGTACGCGAGCGCCACGCATTCCATGAGCTCGGCGTCGCCCATCGAGCCCCGTGCCATGTAGACCTGCTTCGGGTCGCGCGCCCGGCTCCGCTCGACGATCCGCTCCACGCGGTCGAGATCGGGCGGGAGGCGATGGCAGGAGAAGCCGATCTCGTTCATGCGGCGGAGAAGGAGGTAGGAGTGGCGTGCCTCGTCCATGGCGTGCTTCGCCAGGTCCATCTTGAGCTGCGGGTCGGAGACGAGGTCGGTGAGCGTGAGGAGATCCGCCCCGCCCCGCACCTCCGAGGCGCGAATCAGGTTCAGGACGGCTCCCGTGCCTCCGGCGCGGGCATGAACCAGACGCAGGAACTCGACCATCTGCTCGTGGGTGATCTGCATCCTCAGGCACTCCTCTTGAGCGGCAGGCGCTGGAACGCCTCCTGATTGACGAAGCCGGGCTCCGGCAGCCGCGCCGGCAGCACCACCTCGGGGTGGTCGATCTCGAAGAAGAAGGTCCAGTAGCGGTGGTCGCTGTGGACGCCGACTCCGCTGCTCAGATCGCAGCTCAGGAGCTCGTGCTCGCAGCCGCCGAGCTTCGTGTAGCGCGCCACGATCCTGGTGCGCCGGAACCGCATCCACTCGTAGCTCCAGATCCGCTCCGCCTTGCAGCACACGACGGCGTGCTCGGCGCCGGTCGCCGCCACCACGAAGTGGGAGACGAGCTTGAAGAGGCCGAGCGCCACGACCGGTAGGAAGCGCTTGCTGTCACGGTGGTTCGGGAGGACCGCGAACCGGGTGATCTCGACGACGTTGGCCGACTGGAGTGCTGGCGGGAGGACCAGGTACTCCTCGCACTCGAGCGGGCCCGCCGCGCGGGGCGTCACGCGCATCGACCCGACGGCCTCGCCCGTGCGCACGTCCTCGGCGAGGAGAAGCCAGGACCGGCCGTCGTACTCGTCGGGGACGGGGACCTCGTAGCCGCACGAGCCCTGGTAGACCCGGCGGCGGACGTCGAGCGCCCGCGCGACGGATTCAGCATCTTCGCAGACGCTGAAGCGATAGCCGCGCAGGAGCCGGGTGAAGATCGATCGTTCACGGCCATTTCGAATGTTCTCCATCGTGCTCCTCCTGGGCGGACTCCAGAGCAACCGCTGTGCCCTGTGCCTGGACCGAAGGAACCCCGCAAATTCAAGATGTTAGCATCCTGCATCGCGTGAACTCCGGTTCCTGTCCCGTGAACCGGGTCCCGGCCGTTCCCGGCCCGGGGGGGCAGTCTCAGCAGTACGCGAGTCGCTCGGCGAAGCCGCCGCCGAGAACGTCGAGCGTCTGCCGGGGAAAGGCACGCGACAGGACCCGGGTCTTGCGGCCGGGCGCGCGCACGACCGCCGTCACCTCGACGTGACTCTTGCCCGGCAGGTCCAGGACGGCGAGCGTCACGAGACCGCGTCGAGCCGCTTCCCGCGTCTCGCGGAGGAAGCCACGGAGCTCCCGGTAGAGCCGCGGGCCTTCGATCGGGAGCCAGGTCGGCTCCGAGCGCCGCAGCATGAGCACCAGCTCACCGCCGCGGGAGGTGGCGGTCTCGGCACGCATCGCGCGCCCGAGTGCGCAGTGGAGGCAGGTCCTGGCCACGATCGTCGGTCCTTGCATACGCCATGCCGAGCGCCGCGCACGACCGCATGGTAGCAAGTATAGGGATTGCGCCCGTGACGACGCCGGAACGCGGGTTCCTGTGGTCCGACACGGCGAGCGCGCCGTTCACATCGCCGGATTCGGCTTGAGACTCGGCATACCGACCGGACAATCGAGCCCAGACCCGATGCTTCATCAGTCCCTCGTTCCGCTCGTCGCGGCGGTGGCGAACGCGATCATCTTCGTGCTCGTCCTGCGCGGCGGCATGAACCAGATCCGGCGCGTCTTCGCCTGGATGACGCTCACCATCATCTCGTGGAACCTCGACATCTTCGCGCTCTACTACTTCCCGGATGCGCCCTCCGCGCTGTGGTGGAGCATGCTCTTCCGGACTGGCGTCTGCCTCGTCCCCGCCGCGGTCTTCCACGCGGTATGCGTGCTGACCGGCGCGTCGGGACGTCTGTGGTCCGCCGTGCTCGGGGCCGGCTACGCGGTGGGCGCCTTCCTGGTGATCGCCAACTTCCGGGGCGCCCTGGTCAGCCGGGTCACCTTGCACAGCTGGGGATGGTACATCGAGCCGGCGCCGCTCTACTCGCTGATGACGGCGTCGATCGTGATCTACTTCGCGCTGTCAATCGCGCGCGTCGCGCACACCTATCGGCATCCCTCTTCCGCCCGGCAGCGGACGCAGGCCAAGTTCTGGCTCCTCGCGATCGGCGTCTCCGGCCCCTTCGACCTGACCAACCTGCTGCCGATCTACGGGATCAACGTCTATCCCCTCGGGAGCTTCGGGAACGCCGTCTACCTCGGGATCATCGCCTACGCGATCGCCCGTCATCGGCTGATGGACGTCGACTACGTCGTCCGCAAGGCAGTCAGCTTCTTCCTCGCCACCGCGGTCGTGCTCATCCCCGGCGGCATGGTGCTCTTCGCGCTCAGCCGGACCCTCGGGGGCGAGGAGCCGGCGGTCGTCGCCTGCGCGGCGGTCGGGCTCTCCCTCCTGTCCGTGATCCTGATCCCGACGTTTCAGGAGGCGCTCGAAACGCGCGTCCACCGCGCCTTCTTCCCGCAGCTCTACGACTATCGCCGACGCCTGCAGGAGCTCGCCGCCGCGCTCGTGCACCTCGTCGACCGCACCGAGCTGATCAGTCGACTCGGCCAGTCGCTCACCGACATCCTCGACGTCGAGACCTGCGAGATCTTCCTGCCCGACGAGAGTGGTCGCCGCGCGATGCTCGCCTTCCCGACCCCGGAGACGCCGGAGCCCCTTCCGGACGAGATCGCGCGCGGTCTCGAGCAGCTCGCCGAGCCGGTGCTCGCGAGCGAAGTGGAGACGGTCAAGCCGGCCGTGGCGAGCCTCTTCGGCGCGCGCCGCTGGGAGGTCGGCATTCCGCTGCGTATCAACGACCGGCTGAACGGCTTCATCGGGCTCGGGCAGAAGAAGGACTTCCGGATCTTCTCCGCGGAGGACCTCCAGCTCCTCTCGGCGGTGGCGAGTGGCGCGACCGTCGCGCTCGAGAACGCCAACCTCTCGCGCAAGCTCCGGCACTCCGAGGCGGTGCTCGAGCGTGCCAACCGGCTCTCATCCCTCGGCACGCTGGCCGCCGGCCTCGCGCACGAGATCCGCAACCCGCTGGTCGCCGTGAAGACCTTCCTCGACCTGCTGCCCCAGCGCCTGGAGGACCGGCAGTTCCTGACCGAGTTCCGCGACCTCAGCCTGAGCGAGCTGAGAAGGGTCACCGACCTGATCGCCGACCTGCTGACGCTCGGCAAGTCACGCACGCCGCAGCGGCGACCCGTCGACCTCCCGTCGACGCTCGAGCCCGTCACCAGGCTGATGGACACGACCGCCCGCAAGCGGCAGGTGGAGCTCGCCTCGCACTGGCAACTCGACCTGCCGCCGGTCTCGGCCGACCCCGATCAGCTGAAGCAGATCGTCCTGAACCTCCTCCTGAACGCGATCGAGACGAGCTCGGCGGGAGGGCGCGTGACGCTCGACGTGCACGGGAGCGCGCCCGAGATCGGGCCGGCCGTCGTGCTCGAGGTGCGCGACCGCGGCCCGGGCATCCCGGCGGATCAGCTCGAGCACATCTTCCACCCCTTCTACACCACCAAGGAGACGGGCAGCGGCCTCGGGCTGGCGCTCGTCCATCAGATGGTGGTCGACCACGGCGGTGAGATCACGGTGGACAGCGCCGTGGGCGAGGGGACGGTCTTCCGGGTGACGCTGCCCGCGGTGCCGCTCGAGCTCAGGCGAACCGGGACCTGAGCGTCACATCCCGAGCCGGCGCATCTTCTTCAAGAGCCCGCGGTACGTGATGCCCAGCTCCTCGGCGGCCCGCGTCTTGACGCCGCCCGCGCGGGCGAGGGCCGCCTCCACCTGCTCGCGCTCGAACGCCTCCGTGCGGCTCTGCAGGAGGCCGGGCGGCGCGCCGTTGGCGGCCTCTTCGTGCAGGCGTTCGGAGAGCAGGTCCTCGGTCAGCGGGGCACCGGGCTCGGCGAGCAGCACCGCACGCTCGATCTCGTTGGAGAGCTCGCGCACGTTGCCGGGAAACGGGTATCGCGAGAGCAGCTCGAGTGCCTCCTCCGTCGGCTCGGCGACGGGCTTCTTCAGCTGCGCGGCGAGCCGTCGCGTCAGGTGGCGGGCGAGCGCGGGGATGTCCTCGCGCCGGTCGCGGAGCGGCGGCAGGCGGATCGGAAAGACGCGGAGCCGGTAGTACAGGTCTTCGCGGAAGCGCCCTGTCTTCACCTCCTCGTCGAGCCGGCGGTTGGTCGCCACGATCACCCGCACGTCGACCGTGCGCGCCCGGGTCTCGCCGACGGGCCGCACCTCGCCTTCCTGGAGCACGCGGAGGAGCTTCGCCTGGAGCGCCGCCGTGGTCTCGGAGATCTCGTCGAGGAAGAGCGTGCCCCCGTCGGCCACCTCGAAGAGCCCCTTCCGATCCGCGACTGCCCCGGTGAACGCGCCGCGCCGGTGGCCGAAGAGCTCGCTCTCGAGGATGCCTTCGGAGAAGGCCGCGCAGTTGACCGCCACGAAGAGGCGGTCCCGCCGGTCGCTCGCGGCGTGGATGGCGCGCGCCACGAGCTCCTTGCCGGTGCCGGTCTCGCCGTCGATGAGGACGGTCGTGGGCGACGATGCCACGCGGGCGACCAGCGCCAGCACGTCCCGGATCGCAGTGCTGTCGCCGACGATCTCGTGCGCGTCGGACGCTTCCTTCAGATAGGCGTTCTCGGCCGCCAGGCGCTGATTGGCGCGGCTGAGCTCCTGGACGAGACGCGCGTTCTCGCGCGCCAGGTGGAACGCCTCGATGGCGCGACGCAGCGTCAGCCTGAGCTCCTCGCTCTCCCACGGCTTGGTGACGTAGCGGTAGATACGACTCGAGTTGATCGCCCGCACGATCGCGTCGATGTCGGTGTAGCCGGTGAGCACTATCCGGTTGGCGTCGGGGCGGATCTCCATCGAGCGAGCGAGGAACTCGACGCCGCTCATCAGCGGCATGCGTTGATCCGCGACGATGACGGCCGGGTCGTGCGCCTGGAGGAGCTTGAGGCCGCCGGCTCCGCTGTCGGCCGTCAGCAGGGCGAACTCGTCGCCGTAGTTGAAGGTGAAGGCGCGGAGGATGTCGGGCTCGTCGTCGACCACGACCACGGGAAAGCGCCGGTAGTCGATCTCCACGCGTCCCCTATCCTTTGCCGCTCGCCGCTCTGTCAAGCGAAAGAGTGGACGCCCGGTCGCGACGCGTGAAGCTGCGTTTGGCCGGCGCCGCCGGCCGCTTGGACCGGGACGGATTGGCGGGCCCGCGCCTGCGTACCCGAGCCTCGCGCCACCGGCGGTGCCTCATAGTCTGGTACGCGACACAGCATGGCGACGCGTGCCCGCGCGGCTCTGGGACCGACGGCGGAACGTCGGGGGTGTACCATCGCGTCCACGAACTGACGCCCGCGTCAGCATCATCCGGGAACGTCTCCATGCCGACGGCACGGTGACTGTGCCAGATGTGGCACAGTCCTGTGTCGAACGAGTGCGCGGGAACCCGGGCAAGTTCCGTGCCCCTCGCGAAGCGGACGAAACCGCGGCCCGGTCCGAAACATGCAGGAGCCTGCGCGGGTCAAGGTGGAGGAGACGGTCCGGATGAAAAGCAGGACGCTTGTGCTCGTCGTGGCGCTGACCGCGATCGGTGTGCCGCCGTCGGCGCACAGCTTTTGCGGCTGTGACAAGCCGCCACCGCCCCGGGCGAGCGTACGGCCGTTCGTGGGGTACCCCGAGCAGACGATCACGCTGTTCGACGACCGACTCGTCAGTGGTTCCCACTATACGGTCCAGTTCACCTCGCGAGACGGCGTAAACGACTGGAGCCGCGGCAAAGCCGAGATGAAGCCCGACTTTGCAGACCGGCAGCTTCGCAGCCAGCTTCGAGTGGCCGTCCCCTCGGTGTCGCTCGGTCCATGCCGGCTTGCCGTCTACGACGGAGCAACGCTCCTCTATGCGCTGGATGACGACCAGTTCACTGTCATCGCCGCCCCGATCCCCCTCCACGATCTCGAGGAGACGATCACACGCGACGACTATCAGACGGGAGTGGACGCGGACGGCACGGTCTATCTGGCGTTCGACATGAGCGGAATGAGCGACGCGACCACCTACAGCGGGATGGCGATCGGCTACCCGTTGCAGTTCGAAGGACGCAACGTAGCCATCTTCAACACGCAAGGTTTTCTCGGTGAAGTCCTCGATCCGAACTCGCGCGGTCTCTTTCGGATCACGCCTGGCAGCGCATGGACCAGCACCGCGCTCGACTACTGGCGCCACGAGTTCCGGACCTACAAGGAAGAGCATCGCAAGCGCGACGCCCGTCGGACACTGGATGGCGAGTGGCACGCGGACGGCACGCCCCACGTCGACAACTATCACCTGGTGGTGGCGATCTCCGGCACGCTGGCCAACGGCGAGCGACCGCAGCCCGGGCCCACGCCGCCGTTTCGTCTGGTCCTGACGTCGACGCCGGCGGCGAGCAACAACCTTCAGTAGCGCGCGATCCACTTGGTGCGCATCGCGGCCGTCCTGTTCGGCGCTGTCCTCTACGCGCTAGCGCTCCCGCCGTTCGACTGGTCCGTGTTCGGGTGGTTCGCCCTCGTCCCGCTTCTACTCGTCGTGCGGCGCCAGCCGACGGCGTCTGCCTTCTGGTATGGCGTCCTCGGTGGGTACGCCTTCGGGTGGGCGATCACATGGTCTATCGCCGAGATGGGCGTGCGTTATTTCGGTCTGCCGTTCCCCCTCGGCGTAGCGGCCTTCGCATTGTATTATTTTGTTGTCTGCGGAATACCATTCGGACTCTTCGCGGCGGGCACCGCGCTGATGTCCCAATCGCGGAACGCTTGCCGTGCGGGGGTACTCGTCCCGCTGCTCTGGGTCACCAGTGAATTCGTGCGCGGACGGGTTTTCGGTCAACCGTGGGGACTCCTCGGCTACACGCAACACGGCCACGTGGGACTCATCCAGGTGGCGGCATGCACCGGAGTTTACGGGGTCTCGTTCCTCCTGGCACTCGGTGGCACGGCCGCAGCGGAGGCCGTGTGCCGTTGGCGCGACGGACTGGGCCTGCGTCACACGGTCCACGCATTCGTGGTTCCCGGATTGGTGATCGGCGCATGCTGGACGGGCGGTGCGGTGTGTCTGCGCACGCGCTCGGCCGGTAGTGGGCCGGAGCGCGAGGTCGCGGTCGTGCAGACGAACGTCTCCCCCGCTCGCCACTGGACCCGCTCGTACACGCAGGCTCAGTTGATCGCCCACCTCCGCGCGACGGACAGCCTGCCCGCTGCTGCTCATCCCGCCCTGATCGTTTGGCCGGAGAATGCCGTCCCCCGGTATTTGGAGGCTGAGCCCATGGTCGCCGTGCAGCTTGCTGATCTCGCCGTGCGTCATCGGGCAGACCTCCTGTTCGGCGGGCCACGTCTCGAGGCGGGGAAGGTCTACAACAGTGCGCGACTGATCACGGCGGGCGGACGCAACGGCGGCCATTACGACAAGCAGCGACTCCTGCTGTTCGCGGAAGAAAAGCCGCTCCTGTCTGTCACCACGCGCACCCCGAACGACACCCCGGAGGAGTTCACCCCGGGGGTCGAGAACGGGGTGCTGAGAAGCTTCGTACCGCTCGGAGTCTCCATCTGTCACGAGATCACGCATCCCGATGTGATCGTGCGTGCCGTGCGAGACGGCGCCGAATTGCTGGTCAACATCGCCAATGACGGGTGGCTCGATGCGGGGTACGAGTTCGCCGGCCGCCAGCACCTCGCGATGGCTGTCTTCCGCGCAGTGGAGACCCGCCGGTACCTCGTCCGTGCCGCGACCACCGGTACCTCGGCGGTCATCGATCCGTACGGCCGCATCGTCGACTCCCTACCCCCGGGCGCGGCGGGCGTGCTTACCACGAGGGTCGCCGGCGGCTCCGCGGTCACGCCGTACGTTCGTCTCGGCGATCTCTTCGTACTCGTGTGCGCCACCATCGCCGCGGCTGCCCTGGTGGACCGGGCGCCCCGCCTCGTACGGCGAGGCGCCTCCGCGGCGCGAGCAAGGGTCCCGGCGTAAGACCCACCCACACCGAGCAGTGGCACCGCATTGCTCGGCTGCGGTACACTCCCGCGACGCGGGATCTGAATGCCGGGAAACTTTCCGAGCACGCCACGCGCGCCGGCCAGGATCCGGCTTTGTGCGGTCGCGATCGGGGTCGCTGGTGTGGTCCTGGCCACGCGGACCACGCTGACGAGCGGCGCATGGGTCGGCCAGACGTTTCCAGGGTTTCTGCTGCTCGTGAACCGCGTCGTTCCGTCGATCGGACTCGCGAACTGGTCCGGCAGCACCGTCGCCGACCTGTACCAGAGCCAAGTGGTCGCCGTGGATGGGATGCCCGTGGCCTCCTCGCAGGAGGTCTACCGCATGGTGGCCGGGCGGCCAGCCGGGACGCCGATCCGCTACCGACTGCGGAAGGGAAGTGTCGAGCGCGAGCTCATCGTCCCGTCGCAACTGTTCACGACTCGCGACTGGATCTTCCTCTTTGGCTCCTATCTCTTCAACGGTGTCGTGTATCTGACGAGCGCGCTCGTGGTTTGGGTGCTGAGACCGTACTCGCCCCTTGCTCGCGCGTTCCTGGGTTTTGGTACCGCCTGGGGTCTCTTGCTGATTACCGCGATGGATATCTACGGCCCAGGCACGCTCACCCGGCTCCACGCGATAGCAGAGCCGATGGCGGCCGCGGGCGCCTTCCAGGTGTTCATGCTGTTGCCGCAGCCACATCGTTATGCGCGCTGGCGGTTCCTCGGCTACATCATGGCCGTTCCGCTCGTTGTCGCGTACCAAGCGTTTCTGTATCGCCCGCCGGCCTTCTCGGCGGTGGTCATGCTCAACATGCTCTATCTCGGCGGCGTCGCATTCTTCTTCGTCGTGCGGTTGATGGGCGAGTACTGGCAGGGCTCGTCGCAGCTGGCGCGCCAGCGCGTGCGCGTGTTGACGCTGGGCGCTCTGTTCGGGATCGGCCTACCCGGCATTCTTCTCATGATCTCCGCCGTCGTGGGGGGGCAGGTGGCGATGAACGTGGCGGCCTTCACACCCTTCCTGTTCGCCCTGTCGCTCGCATACGCCATCGTCAAGCACGACCTGCTGGAGATCGACGCGATGGTTAAGCGCGGCGCCTACTACCTCTTCCTCTCAGGGGCGGTGGGCACCGCTTACGTCACCGCGATCGTGATCTTCAATTCCATACTCAAGGCCAACGCGGTCACGGATTCGCCGGCCTTCCCCGTCCTCTTCACCTTTGCGGTGTTCCTCGTCTTCAATCCTCTTCGCACGCGGCTGCAGGCGTTCGTCGATCGCGTCTTCTTCCGCACCCGCTACGATGGTGCTCAGGTGCTGGCCGAGGTCGGCGCGGACCTGGTTTCGACCCTCAAGCGAGACCAGATCGTGAGCCTGGTGCGCGGGTGCGTCGACCAGGCCATTCCGAACGGCGGCAGCCGGCTGTTCGTGACCCACCCGGGCGAGGGGGGGCTTCGCGAGGTCGGCGGCATGCGCACGATTCCGGTACCCCTAGCGCGGCTGCTCGCAGAGGGCCAGATTCTCACCGCTTTCGACCCTCCCGAGCGCTACGCCGATCCAGCCGCCCAGGAAGCCGCACGCGCGGCACTGGCTAGCCTCGGGGCGGAGATCGCCGTGCCGATGCTGCTGCGCGGCGAGCTGGTTGGTGTGCTCACCGCCGGCCCCAAGCGATCGCGACTCTTCTACACCGCCGGTGACGCCGAATTTCTGCGCGCCCTCGCTCACCAGACCGCCATCGCGCTGCAGAATGCAGACTCTTACGAGGCACTTGTAGAGCTGAATGCCCGGCTCGAGGAGCGCGTGCGCCAGCGGACGGCGCAGCTCGAGCAGGCCAACAGCGAGCTCGCGCGCGCGTACAGCGAGCTCAAGACGGCCGAAGTGCAGCTCGTGCAGTCCGAGAAGATGGCCTCGCTCGGCCGGCTCGTGGCAGGCGTCGCCCACGAGATCAACAACCCGGTGAGCTTCATCGCCAGCAGCGTGGCGCCTCTCAAGCGACGACTAGAGCGTGCCGCTCAGGCGGCGCCGGCGGACGTGGCTAAGCTGCTCGCCGAGGCCGAAGAAATCGTCGGCGTCATGGCGCGCGGCGCCGAGCGCACGACGGCGATCGTCAAGGACCTGCGCAGCTTCTCGCGACTCGGCGAGGCCGCCCGCAAGCCGGTCGATCTCCATGAGGGTCTCGACATGAGTCTCCGGCTCCTCGAGCCCCGCTGGCGGGACCGCATCACCATCCACCGCAACTACGGGACGTTGCCGGCCGTCGAATGTGACTCGGGTCAGCTGAACCAGGTGTTCGTGAACCTTTTGGCGAACGCTTGCGACGCGATCACGGACCGCGGCAACATCTGGGTGACGACGCGGGCCGAGGGCGACACCGTCATCGTGACCATCCGCGACGACGGTGTCGGCATACCCCCCGATGTGATGAGCCGGATTTTCGAGCCGTTCTTCACGACCAAGGACGTAGGCAGCGGCACTGGACTCGGGCTGGCCATCAGCCACGGCGTGGTTGCCGACCATAGGGGAAGCATCGAGGTCGAGAGTGCACCTGGCGCGGGCGCCACCTTCCGCATCGTCCTCCCAGTCGCCATCCCGGAGGAAGCGGGCATCGCTCTTAGCGAAGCCGCAGGCAGGACGCGGTAAACTCGTGCCCGTGGTCCGACCCGGGGCCCCCGTCCGGGTGCGCTGTTCCCCCGCCGGGTTCCGCGTCGGCTACCCATTCGTGATGCAGTCCCGAGCAGTCAATCCACGCTCGCCTGCCAGGCCGTGACGCGCGCCGCCGCCCGCGCAGGCACCCAGCCCGCGAGCGCGGAAACGAGGGCGGCGATCGCGACGCCGACCACAAGAGGAGCCGCGGACAGCGTGAACGGAATGCGCCACCCCGTGACGAGGCGGAGCGCGACCGTCACGATCTGCGCTCACCATCGCGCCGATGGCGACACCACTCGCCGCACCGAGCGCCCCGAGGGCGGCGCACTCGATCAGCACGCTGCGCGTGAGGTCGCGCGTGGCAAAGCCGATCGTGCGCAGCACTGCAATCTCCGTCGACCGGTCGAGGATGGAGGCGAGCTGCGCATTCACTACTCCCACCACCCCGACGACCGCCGCGATCAGCTGGAGCGCCCAGGTGGCGAGGAAGAAGGCGCGTATCTGCGCACGGATCGCGTCGAGGAACTGGCCTGCCGTCAGCACGTAGTACCCCTGGTCGCTCCCGAGGCGCGCAAGAATCGCGTCCCGCACCGCGGCCTGCGAGGCCCCGGACGCGAGCCAGACGCGGAGGAGATTGACGCTCCGGTCGCCCCACATGCGGGCGAGCTCGGGATAGGCAACCGCGACGGCACCGAGGTCGAGCGATCCGAGGTAGTCGACGTAGGTGCCCTCGATACGGAAGCGGCGCGGGCCGGCGGCCGTCGGCACCGTGAGATCGTCGCCGCGATGGAGGCCGAGGCGGTAGGCGAGGTTGTCGCTCAGCAGGATCCCGGATCCGGCACGCAGACCTGACCGCTGCCGCGAGGTCACCCTCCACCATCGGGAGCCCGCCGTGCACGAGCCGTTCCTCGAGCGCGAGCCCCTGGATGAACACCGACCGCTCGCCAAGCCGGATTGGGAGAGCGCGGAAGGGCTCGACGTCGGAGACGCCGGTCACCTCGATCTCTCCTGCGGCCACGGTCATCGACACTTCGCGCAGAGCCGCTACCTCGAGACGCCCGCGCCGGTAGACCCTGGACACGTTCCGAACGTCGATCACGGTAGCCCCCCGCCGTGAGCAATTGCGAGAAGTTCTCGCCAGCCGCTAGAACGCCAAGCGGCATACCTTCATGATCTCGGACCGGTCAAATTGACTGGCCCCACGATGTCCAACCGCCCGGCCGCTAGGGGCGAGATCGGCTCCGCGTGCCCGTGCTGAAGATCACGAAGGCAGCCCCCACCACCAACGCCGCGATGCGGAACATCGCCCGGTGACCCAGGACCTCGGCCACGTGCCCGAGGGCGAGGGAGCCGGTCGTCGTCCCGAGGTTGAAGGCCCCGTTGTAGAGCGTCTGGGCGCGGCCGAGCTCCTCGACGTGGGCGCGGTCGACGGTGAAGGCGTTGAGCGTCGGGTAGGCGATCCCCTGGGCGACGCCGAACAGCATCCCCGCGCCCGCGAGGCCCACGGGCGAGCGGGCACCGGCCAGGGCGACGACCGAGAGGGTGAAGAGCGCCAGCGCCGCGACGATGACCGGCCGGTGCCCGCGCGTGTCGCCGAGGCCGCCGCCGAGCACGCGGCTCATGACGGCCGCGCCCGTGTAGACCAGGAAGAAGACCGCGACGGGTCCGAGCCGCGCGTCGAGGGTGAAGGTCGGCACGTAGGTGATCACCGCGCCGAACGCCACGCCGCAGCAACACACGGTGCCGAGCGCCGTCACCACCTCGCGGCTCGCCGCCAGGCGCACGCCGCCCTCCGCCGTCGCCTCCGGCGGCGACGCCTCCGGGACCGTCCAGGCGATGGCGAAGGCGACCACCGAGCAGCCCGCCGCGAGCGCGAACAGCGACGGAAAGCCGGCCACGGCGATCACCAGCTCGCCGAGTGCCGGGGCGAGAGCGTGCGTGGTGAGCGTCGAGACGCCGAAGAGGCCGAGCGCGGCGGCGCGGCGGGTGGCGGGCGCGAACGCGACGGCCAGCGTCGAGGCGGCGTTGAACGCGGCCGCGAAGGCCACGCCCTGCAGGATGCGCAGCGCATAGAGCGCCGGACCGATCGTGTGCACGAAGAGGAAACCACCGGATGCGAGCGCCATGGTCGCCGCCCCTCCGAGCAGAAAGCGCCGGCGCCCGACGCGGTCGAGCAGCACCGCGATCACGAGGACGGCGGCGAGGCCAGCGACCCCGCTCGTCCCCATCACGAGCCCGATCGTCCGCTCCGAGCCGCCCAGCGCGCGGACGTGCAGGGGCAGGAGGAAGAACGAGGCGAAGGTCAGGAAGAAGCAGAAGTTCGCCGCCGTGACGCGCAGGAAGCGCGGCGTGAGCAGCCGGTCGTCCGGGGCCGACGCGCCGGCTTCTCGCTCAGGGGCTCGCATCGAGGATACCGCGCCTTGCCGTGACGGGCGCCGCATTATACATGCATGCCGCGCATGGGTACCGAACGGCGGCGCGAGCTGCGACGACGACGAAAGCGCCGCCGCGAGCGGCTGAAGCAACGGCGCCGCGAGCAGGCGCGCGAGCGACGCAAGCAGCGCGCCAAGGCTGGGTAGGGCGGCGGGAAGGGGTGCCGCCTCGGCTCCCGGTCCTCGCTCCACGCGCGCCGACGAAATCTGCGGCGTCCCCCCGCAGCTGCGGGCGCGCGCGGGAGCTGCGGAGGTCGCCGAGGCGGCACCCCTTCCCGCCTTCACGCCGAAGCGCTCGGTGAGCGCACGCTCGCGGGCGCCGCGTGCTCGGCCTTACTGGCCCGCTCGTCCGAGCCACGTGATCAGGCGGTCTAGCTCCTCGCGGCCGTGCGACCAGAGGAGGGCGCGAGCCTCGACGGGACGCCATGTCCCGCTCGACTCGCCGACCAGGCCGGGGCGCGGCTCGCGCGTGACGGTGGCACGTAGGAACGGGAACTCCTCGATGGTGGCGGCGGCCTCGGAGTCGGCGAAGAACGGGGCCGCTGCGGCCTCGCTCGACGGCACGTGTCGGGGCCGGCGCTCGCGCTCGCGCAGCGACTCATCCGCCTCCCATGCCACCTCGGCCGCGTCGAAGTAGCGGAGCACCGTGCGCAGGCCGTCGACGACGCCGGCGGGTGCGGCCCGACGAGCGGCGAAGGCCTCGATTTGTCGGTGCAGGCGGAGCAGCCGATGGCTGTAGTCGGCGAGCTGCGCCGGCGGGTGGTCCGCGGGCGCGAGGGCACGGAGGTCTCGCTCGATCTCGTCGAGCGACACCCGGGCCTCGGCCGGGACGGCTGCCGGCGCGGGCGTCGCCACCAGCGCGCGGACAGTCGGCGCCTCCGGCGGAGGCGGTGGCGGGGCCGTTGCCACCGCGCGCTGCCACGTCGCGGGACCGAGCGCGAGCGCTACGGTTCCCTCGGAGCGGCGGACGAGGACGAGCAGCGCCTTCTTCCCGTCGCGCGCGTCCCGGATGGCGCGCGCGTAGTCGGCGCAGCTGCGCGGCATGGTGGCATTCACCTGCACGAGGGCGTCGCCCGCCCGCAGGCCGGACTCGGCCGCCGCCGAGCTCGGGTCGACCGCCGCGATCTCGAGGCCGCCCTCGCGGGCGGCGAGGGCGAGCCCCGTCTGGGCGCGGTCCTCCTCGCAGGGGTTCGCGCTCCACGCGGCTCGCGCCGCGAGCGCGGCCGCGAGGACGATCCCCCGTCTCACCGTTCGAGGGCGCGCCACGCCGCCTCCACGCGCGCGCGCAGCTCGGCGCGCGTGCCGTCGTTCTCGATCACCAGGTGGGCCACGCGACGGCGCTCCTCGTCGGTGGCCTGCGCAGTCATCCGCCGCTCGACCTCCTCGCGGGACAGCCCGCGCTCTGCCACCACGCGGGCGATCGCCGTCTCGCGCGGCGCGATCACCGCCCAGATGCGGTCGAAGAACCGCCAGCCCGCCTCGACGAGGATCGCCGCCTCGATCACGATCGGCGGCGCGCTCGGCTCGGCGCGCGCCGCCGCCACGCGCCGCTGGATCTCGGCGGCGATCAGCGGATGCACGATGGCGTTCAGGCGTGCCAGCGCGTCGGGGTCGCGGAAGACGATCGCGCCGAGCGCGCGGCGGTCGATCGTGCCGTCGCGCGCCACGACACGCGGGCCGAACGCGCGCACGACGCTCGCCTGGCCCTCGGTGCCGGGTCCGTAGACCTCGTGTCCGATCCGGTCGGCGTCGATCACGCGCGCCCCGAGCTCGGCAAGGATCCCCGCGACCGTGCTCTTGCCCGAGCCGATCCCGCCGGTGAGGCCGATCACGGGGGCTGCCATGCGGCGCCCGCTATCCCAACCGACGCGCCAAGTCGAGGCGCGCGCTCGCCCGCCCGGCGCCCGCCCGCTATAAGGCCGCGGGAGGGGAGGGGGTATGTGGCTGCCGGAAGTCGGGGTGGTGGAGAAGGTCGTGCGCTCGTTCGTCGTCTACGTCTTCCTCCTGGTGGTGTTCCGCATGACGGGGAAGCGACAGGTCGGAGCGCTGACGCCGTTCGACCTGATCGTCCTGCTGATCGTGAGCAACGTCCTGCAGAACGCGATGATCGGCCCCGACAACTCCGTGTTCGGCGGACTGCTCGGCGCCTGCACCATCTTCGGCGCCAACGCATTGGTCGCCCGGCTCACGTTTTACAGCCACCGTCTCGAGAAGGTGATCGACGGCACGCCCACGCGCCTCGTGCACGACGGGCAGGTGGACGAGCAGGCGATGCGGCGGGAGCTCGTCACGCGGGCCGAGCTCCATGCGGCGCTGCGCGAGGCGGGCCTGTTCGACGTCTCGCAAGCGCGGTTCGCGATGCTCGAAGCGACCGGCAAGATCACGGCGGGAGCGAGGCGCCCGTGAAGCTCGCCACCCGCCGCCGGCGCATCAAGCTCCCGGGGGGCGGCGCCGTGTCGGCGGTCGTCGGGCTGCCGCAGCGGTTCAGGCCCGGCCGCACCCCCGCCGTCGTCATCGCCCACGGCGCGGGTGCCGGCATGTCGAGCCCCTTCGTCTCCTCCGTGCACACCGAGCTCGCGCGTGCCGGTTATGTCGCGGTCAAGTTCAACTTTCCGTACACCGAGGCGCGGCGGCGGCGACCAGACCCGCGTCCCGTGCTCGAGAGCTGCTACCGCACCGTGCTCGCCGCCGTCGCAGCAGACCGCGCGCTCCTGCCGCCTTGGATCGCCATCGGCGGTAAGTCTCTCGGCGGGCGCATCGCTTCCTACCTCGCGGCGGCCGGTGCGCCGGTCCGCGGCGTCTTCTTCCTCGGTTACCCGCTGCACCCGGCCGGCCGCCCCGACCAGCTGCGCGCCGACCATCTCCCCGCGGTAGCGGTACCCATGCTCTTCGTGCAGGGCACGCGGGACGCGCTCTGCGACCTCGAACGTCTGCGCGCGGTGCTGGGCGACCTGCCGAGGGCGACGCTGCACGTGGTCGACGGCGGCGACCATTCCTTCCGGCTGCCGCGCCGCAACGGGAAGCCCGAGCAGGCAGTGTGGACCGACATCGTCGGCACCGTGGTCCGCTGGCTCGCGGGTCTCGGCCCCTGAGCCGGGGCGCCGCAGCGGGCTCAGCCGCGCAGCGAAGCGTGGTACGCGCGCAGCCAGGCCACCGTGGCGCCCTCCCCTTCGGCCACGAGGCGTAGCAGCTCGCGCGTCTCGAGGTCGGGGTCGAACCGCTCGAGCACATGCGCGATCGGCCGCCGCACGGCGCCCTCCTCCGGATAGTGCGCGAGCACGAGGGCCAGCTTCTCTTCGTCCGACACTGCGGGAGAGCCGAAGCGAGCGAGGGCAGCCGCGCGCATCATCTCGGGAACGGCGGCCTGGCAGGCACCCCCGAGCTCGCGCAGACGTTCCTCGCACAGCGCGGCGTGTCCCGCCTCGCGCTCGGCGATCGTGCGGAGCCCGCCGCGCAGGCTCGCCAGCGGACACACGGCCACCCAGGCGTCGACCACCGCCGCGCCCGCCGCTTCGGCAGCACGCAGGTCATCCAGGAAGCGCAGCACCAGGCTCGAGCCAGGCGCCGCGGTCACGCCTGCTCGTGCTCCAGCGTGTCGCTCATCCGGCGGAGCCAGGCGAGGCTCGCGCGCTCGTCGTCGGCGATCGTCTCCAGCAGTGCGCGGGTCTCGTCGTCCTGCTCGATGCGACGGACCACGTCCGAAAGCGGATTCTCGAGGCCGCCCGGAAAGCGCGCCAGCAAGGCGGCGAGCTTCGCCCGGTCCGACATCTCGGGCGAGGCGAGCATGGTGAGCAGCGACCCGAGCTGGCGGCCGATCTGGACCGACGGCACCCCCCCGAGGGCCCGCAGGCGGCCCTCGGCGAGCGAAGCGTGCCCGAGGTCGCGCGTCCGGATCACCTTGAGCCCCCCCCGCAGCCGGGCATCGCGGCACACGCCGACCCAGCCCTCGACCGCTTCCGCCCCGGCACGCTCGGCCGCCTGGAACTCATCGAGCAGATCGACGATCTCTACGGTCTGATCGTCGGTCTCGTGCCTGAGCATGCGTGGGCACCCTACGGTGCCGGAGGAAATCTGTCAAATCGACGTTTTAGTCACAGAAGGGGATTGACCAGCGGAGATCGCATGGCATAAAGACGTGAGATTGGCCCAGGATGTGACGTGATGAGCGCCGGTCCAGACCCAGTCCTTCCCCGCGATCTTGCATGGGTGCTCGACCCGGCCGGGCGAGTGACCGCCTGCAACGAGGCCGCAGCGGCGGCCCTCGGCACGGCGCGTCAGGAGGTCGTGGGTCGCGAGCTCGCCGAGCTCGTCTCCGACGGCGCCCCGATCACCGCGCTCGTGGCGGAAGCCTCGGCCAGCGGCGCCGCCGGACCCGTCATCGCCAGGATCGGCGTGCGGACCGACGGTAACGACACGCGTGCGTACAGCCTGAAGGCGCTGGCCCTGCGTGGCACACATGAACACCTTCTCGTCCTCGGCGCGCTCGCGCCCGCGGACGAGGCCACGCTCGCCGGGGTGCGGCGCGCGTTCGAAGAGCTTCGCCGGCGCCTCGAGCGGCTCGGCGTGCGCGATGTCACGGCTGAGCAGGGCCTCCTGGTGGTCAATCCGGAAGGTCGCATCGAATATGCGTCGTTGCGTATGGAGATGCTGCTCGGTGCGGCACCCGGAAGCCTGATCGGCCACTCGCTGTCGGGGCTAGCGGAGCGCCTCCGGCCCACCGAGCCGGTGTCCGGGGGTGGGAATCCCCCGGCGGGCCGTTGCGAGCTGCACACCGCGGACGCCCCTCCGCGCATGCTCCAACATCGCGTCCTGGCGCTGCATGACGAGAGCGGCGCACCGGTGGGTGCACTGCATGCGTTCCGTGACGTCACCGCCTCGGCAGAGCGGGCACGACAGCTCGACGAACGGGACCGCTCGCTCCGGGACGCGCGCGCCGTTCTCAGCCAGTCGCAGCACCTGACCGCTCTCGGCGAGCTCGCGGGCGAGGTGGCGCACGAGTTCGGCAACATCCTGCAGGCCATCGGCCTGCACGTCGCCGCGCTCCGCCGCCAGCCCGCTCTCCCCGAGGCGGTCGGCCGCTCGCTCGGCGCGATCAAGCACGCGGTCGACACCGGGCACGGGTACACCCGGCGGCTCGTGACCTTCGCGCGCGACGACGGCGGCCGGATGGAGCGGCTCGACGTCGGTCCCGTGCTGCGCGACGTCATGCAGCTCCTCGAGCCCCGCATCCTCCACGAGGATCGTCCCGTCCGCCTCCAGGTCTCGATCGACCCGCTGCCCGAGATCGTCGGCAACCGGGCCAGGCTGAGCGAGACGTTCCTCAACGTGGTCCTGAACGCGCTCGAGGCGATGCCGGAGGGCGGAACCATCGAGGTGTCGGCGGTCGAGAGTGGCGGCGAGATCCGCATCGCGATTCGCGACACCGGCCGCGGCATGACCGCCGAGGAGCGGCAGCGGGCGTTCGACCCCTTCTTCACCACCCGACCAGGCAGCTCCGGGCTCGGCCTCAGTACCGTCTACGGCATCGTGCGGGCGCATGGCGGCTCGGTCTTCATCGAATCGGAGGCAGGCCGCGGCACGGCCGTCTGCCTCTCGTTCCCGACCGCGGAGCCCCCCGTCCTGGCCTGGCAGGCAACTCCACAACCCGCGGCACGGCAGCTGGGCCGGGCCCTCGTCGTCGATGACCACCTCACGGTGCGCGAGGCGACCGCCGAGCTGCTCGCGCAACAGGGCTACGACGTGGCCCGCGCGAGCACGGTGACCGAGGCGCTCGCGGCGCTCTCCACCGAGCGCTTCGCGCTCGTCGTGACCGACGTCGGCCTCCCCGACCGGCCGGGCTGGGAGATCACGCGCGCCATCAAGGAGCGCTCGCCCGAGACGCTCGTCGTGCTCGTGTCGGGATGGGGATCGCAGCTGAGTCAGGGCGAGGCCCTGGCGCGCGGCGCAGATCTCGTGTTCGAGAAGCCGGTCGATCCGGAGGCGTTGATCGCCGCGATCAACCGGCTCCCCGGGGGATTCCCCGGAGCGTCGCCCGCGGTGGGTCCGGTGGCCGCCGGCTGAGACGCCCGGCCCTTCGCCTACTTCCGGGTCAGCCCGACG
>Ga0070699_100000602_pt1 | contig 33890 bp, 24 predicted proteins | sample KBSK1503metaG_FD_65473 | JGI IMG/M metagenome (GOLD analysis project Ga0070699, IMG submission 65473) | Corn, switchgrass and miscanthus rhizosphere microbial communities from Kellogg Biological Station, Michigan, USA - KBS K1-50-3 metaG | ecosystem: Host-associated > Plants > Roots >...
GACCAGCGCGGGCGGCGACGGGGCCAAGTACTGCTGCTGGGTGAGCAGCCAGACCTTCGTCCTCCCGGCCGACGTGGCCCCCGGCGGCTCGGTCACCCTGAGCGTCACCCTGAGCCCACCCGGCACGGGGACCTACTTCCTGGAGGCCGAGCTGCTCAAGAACCAGCAGTTCTGGTTCCCCACCTGGAGCTTCGTCTCCGCCATCGTGGCCACCGCCTGGTCGGCGGCTTACGCGGTGACCAGCCCGACCAGCTGGGTGGTCGGTCAAACCCAGAGCGTGAGCGTGACCCTGACCAACATCGGCAACCAGACCTGGCCGCATGGCGGGAGCAACGCCGTGCTGCTCGACATGCACTTCACGACCAGCCCCGGCGGTTCGGCCCATCAATCGTCCTGGCTGACCAACCAGAGCTACCTGCTGCCTTCGGATGTGGCGCCCGGCGGCTCGGTCACCGTCAGCGTCAGCGTGACCGCACCCGGCAGCCGCGGCGGCATGTGGCTGGAGGCCGAGCTGCTCAAGAACCAGCAGTTCTGGTTCCCCCAGGCCCTGCCCACCTCGGTCACGGTCTACGGCCACTGGCAGGCCACCACCGACCTCTCCGCCGCTCCCACCAGCTGGACCGCCGGCCAGGCCCAGACCTTCAACGTCACCCTGACCAACGTGGGCGACCAGACCTGGCCCCACGGCGGCACCAACCTGGTCCTGCTCGACATCAACTTCTCGACCAGCGCGGGCGGCGACGGGGCCAAGTACTGCTGCTGGGTGAGCAGCCAGACCTTCGTCCTCCCGGCCGACGTGGCCCCCGGCGGCTCGGTCACCCTGAGCGTCACCCTGAGCCCGCCCGGCACCGGGACCTACTACCTGGAGGCCCAGCTGCTCAAGAACCAGCAGTTCTGGTTCCCCACCTGGAGCTTTGTCTCGACCACGACCGCCTGAGCCCCCAGAAAGGACGCCGGGCAAGATTCCCTGATCGGCGTCGTTGTCGAATGGGTTGACTTTCGGGGGACCAAGCGCGATCCTCTCCCGCCCGTTGGCATCGCGCAGACTGATCACACTCGCAGGAGCCCTGGTTGTACTTTGTGCCTTGCTTGCCTACTCGGCAGGCACGGCGGGCCCCCTGCGCATCCAGCAGGCCCGTGCTTCAAGCAGCCCCTGGCTCGACCGTCTCAACGCTTGGCGGGCGGGCTCCGCGGTGGCCGCCCTGACCGAGAACTCGACCTACGACTCCGGCGACGCCGCCCACGCGCTCTACATGGTCAAGAACGACCTCGTCACGCACTACGAGACGCCCGGCGTTCCCTACTACACGGCCGCCGGAGACGCAGCGGCCAGGGCCAGCAACATCTACGTGAGCTCGAGCACGAGCACCACCGACGTGCAGGCGATCGACTGGTGGATGGGCGCACCCTTCCACGCGATGGGGATGATGGACCCGCGCCTGACCCAGACCGGCTTCGGATCGTATCGCGAGGTCAAGTCGGGCTGGGACATGGGAGCGGCGCTCAACGTCCAGTCGGGCAATCCGTTCACCGGCGGCGGCTTCCCGGTCTACTTCCCGGGCAACGGCACCACCGAGCCCCTGACCTCCTACTCGGGCAACGAGTTTCCCGACCCGCTGCAGGCGTGCAGCGGTTACGCCGTCCCCACAGGCCTGCCCGTCTTCATTGAGCTCGGTGGCAACGTGACGACGACCGCCACAACAAGCTCGTTCACAGGTGACGGCGTGGCACTGCCGCACTGCGTGATCGACTCCAACAGCCCAAATGTCGGGAGCAGCCTCACTTATCGCGGCGGTGTGATCGTCATCCCGAGGGCGCCGCTCGTAAACGGCGTGCACTACACAGTGTCGCTCACGGTCAACGGAGCTTCCTACACCTGGTCGTTCATCGTGGGGGGGACGCTGACTCCGGGAATCTGGACCGCGACTTACGACCTCACCAACGTTCCGACCACCTGGACCCCGGGACAGACGCAGACGTTCAACGTGACGGTCACCAACACGAGCAACCAGACATGGCCGCACGGCGGAAACAACGTGGTCATGCTCGACATGCACTTCACCACCGTGAGCGGCGGCTCGGCGCAGCAATCGCACTGGCTCACCAACCAGAGCTATCTGCTGGTCAACGACGTGGCCCCCGCAGCCTCGGTCATTGTGAGCGTGAGCGTGACGGCGCCGGCGAGCGGAGGAAGCATGTGGCTGGAGGCGGAGATGTTCAAGAACCAGCAGTTCTGGTTCAGCTCCTTCCAGGCCATTCCGGTCAACGTGGCCGTCGCGCGCTGGTCGGCCACATACGCGGTGACCAGCCTACCAAGCTGGGTGGTGGGTCAGACCCAAAGCGTCAGCGTGACTTTGACCAACACCGGCAACGAGACCTGGCCGCACGGCGGAGCGAATGCGGTGATGCTCGACATGCACTTCACGACGGTTAGCGGCGGCTCGGCGCAGCAGCCGCACTGGCTGACCAACCAGAGCTACCTGCTGCCCGCCGACGTCGCGCCGGCAGCCTCCATCACGGTGAGCGTGAGCGTGACAGCGCCGTCCAGCGCTGGCAGCGTGTGGCTTGAGGCCGAGATGTTCAAGAACCAGCAGTTCTGGTTTGCCCAGTCGCAGGCCACCTCGGTCCCCGTCTACAACCACTGGCAGGCCACCATCGACCTCTCCGCGGCGCCCACCGACTGGGCCGCAGGCCACGCCCAGCCCTTCAACGTCACGGTGACCAACGTGGGCGACCAGACCTGGCCCCACGGAGGGACCAACGCCGTGATGCTCGACATCAACTTCTCGACGAGCCCAGGCGGGGATGCTGCGAAGTACTGCTGCTGGGCGACCAGCCAGACCTTCCTTTTCCCGGCGGACGTCGCACCGGGTGGCTCGGTCACCTTGAGCGTCAATGTCAGCCCGCCGTCCGGTGGCGGGGCCTATTACCTGGAGGCCGAGCTGCTGAAGAACCAGCAGTTCTGGTTCCCCACCTGGAGGTACGTCTCCGCCACCGTGACCGGCGCCTGGTCGGCCACCTACGCCATGACGCCACCGGCGACGTGGGTCGCGGGCCAAACGCAGACCGTCAGCGTGACCCTGACCGATACCGGCAGTCAGACGTGGCCGCACGGCGGTACCAACGCGGTCATGTTCGACATGCACTTCACGACGAGCCCCGGCGGGTCGGCCCAGCAGTCGCACTGGCTTACGAACCAGAGCTATCTACTGCCCTCGGACGTCGCACCGGGAGGCGCCGTGACGCTAAGCGTGAGCGTGACGGCGCCGAGCACCGGCGGCAGCATGTGGATCGAAGCCGAGTTGTTCAAGAACCAGCAGTTCTGGTTTCCACAGGCCAGAGCGTCCGCGGTCACCGTCTACAACCACTGGCAGGCCACGATCGACCTTTCCGCGGCGCCCACCAGCTGGACCGCCGGCCACGCACAGACTTTCAGCGTGACGGTGCACAACGTGGGCGACCAGACGTGGCCTCATGGCACCGTCAACCCGGTGATGCTCGACATCAACTTCTCGACAACCGCGGGCGGCGATGCTGCCAAGTACTGCTGCTGGAAGACCAGCCAGACCTTCCTCCTGCCCACCGACGTCGTCCCCGGCAGCTCGGTCACACTGACCGTAAGCGTGACCCCACCGGTCACCATCGGGAGCTACTACCTGGAGGCCCAGCTCTTCAAGAACCAGCAGTTCTGGTTCCCTACGTGGAGCTACGTCTCGGCCATCGTCGCCTGAGGCACTCGCCGATAGAATCGCCTTGGTGAGCGATTTCGGGTCGGCGGTACCGATCCAGCAAACTCCCCGGTCAATAGCACCAGGGCTTCGTCTGCTCGGCGTCGATTGGGGGCGCGTGACCGTCTATGGCCTCTACCTGGTGGCGGCCGGCATGCCGACCTACGTGATTCGATGGCGTGTCGGACCTGCTCCGACCACGTTGCTAGAGCTGCTGATCCTGGCGACGGTTGGGGCCTATGTGCTGACGTTGCTCCAGAACCGCACCCATCGCTTGCGCCGAACGCCAATCGACATTCCAATCGCGCTGCTACTCGTGGCCGGCTTGATCTCCATCGCGGTTGCCTACAGCCACGTGTCGGCGGCGGGGATCTATCGCGCGTACTTCCTCGAGGCGATCGCGGTCTTCTACGTCGCGGTCGACGTGCTCGAGAGGCCGCGCGAAATCGGCGGCTTGCTCGTCGCCGCCGGTGCGGCGTCGATCGTTTTCGGGGTCGGGCAGATCGTGACCTTTGCCGTTGCGATCGCTCACCATGACGTGCAGCTCGGTCTGCCGCCCAGCTTCATCTACACGAGCTCCAATTCAGTGGCGCTGTTCCTCGAACCGCCGCTTGTCTTCGCAGCCGCTTTCGCGCTCTACCCGACCAGCCGACGCGCTCGATATTTCGCGCTCGCCTGTCTGGCGATCCTCGTTCCAGCCGCGGCGCTGACGCTTTCGCGCGGACTCTACGCCGCGCTGGCAGTGCTCATCGTCGTGGCGGTCTTCACGGCGCGCGACCCGCGACAGAAGCTCGTCATCACCGCGGCCGCGTGCGCAATCGCCGTTGCCCTTCTCCTGCTGCCGATCGTCCAGCTACGACTGACGACCACGGGAATCAGCTTTCTGCAAAGGCTCGTCATCTACGACCAGGCATTGACCGTGCTCTCACACCGGCCGCTGACCGGCGCAGGCCTGGAGAGCTATGTGCAGGCGACCGCGCCGCTGCGCTCTCCTAAGCAGTGGCCTTCCCTGTACCCGCACAACATATGGCTCACGTTCTGGAGTGAGACTGGCCTCCTTGGCCTGGTCTCATTCGCGGCTCTTTACTTCACGCTGCTGGTGCGCGGCTGGAGGGCTCTGTGGAGGTCCGCAGGCTTCTCCCGGACGTTGCTTTATGGCGGAGTCGGCACCCTGATCGTGTACCTCGTGCACGGCATGATCGACACCCCCTACTGGAAGAACGACCTCGCCGTCGAGTTCTGGCTCGTCGCCGCCCTCGTGGTGGTGGTGCTGGGCTGGGTTGCGCGCGCATCAGCAGGGGCGTCCTCGAAAGCCATGGCGGCCCAGGCAAGTCCGAGGAATACCCAGAGGTAAGGCTCGTCGACGAAGCGAGACTGCAGCTGGCTTCCGAGCAGGATGACGACGATCGCCATCAGTGGGGCCAGCACGTAGGGCCGTCGCGAGGGCTGGCGACTGACGGCTGCGACCGAACGCCGGAAATACGCGACCAGCCACCAGGCCCATAGGACGAAGCCGACCAGGCCGAGCTCGGCGAGGATCGTCACCACGGCCGTGTGCGAGTCGAAGGTGATGTAGCCCGGGAGGATGAATCCCTGGTACGGTCCGGCGAGCTCGGTGGGGAACCTGCCGAACCCGAGGCCGAAGATGGGGTGGTCGTAGAACATCTGCAGCCCGGCTGCGATCAGGTAGTGACGCTCCGAGTCCAGGGGCAGGTAGTTGAGGAAGGCCAGGCCGGGGCGCTCGAAGTAATGCGACAGCGGTCCAGTCAGGTTGCCTTGCAGCTCGCCAAACCGCGCCTGGACCTGGGGCACGAGCAGGGTGACGCCGACGAAAGCCACGATCGCGGCGACCGCGATGTACAGAGCCTCTCGCCTGCGCTGCGACGTGACCACAGCCAGCAGGAGGACCAGGCCTCCGAACACCCAGGCCTCCCGTGAGTAAGTGAACGGCAACACGGCGGCCGAAAGCACGACCGCGGACACCATGAGCCCCTTGGTCCGGCGTCCGACCATCGAAGGGATGAGAGCAACGCCCGCCACGATCATGCAGGCGAGCACGCGACCGAAGACGTTGGGGTCGGCAAATGTGGCGTTGATCCGCGCGGCACCCGCAGTGGGCTCGCGCCAGATGTAGCCACCAGTGATGCGTTGGACGATGGCCACCACAGCGAGCCCGATGCACGTGATGGCGAACATCAGCCAGGTAAGGTCTTGCATGCGCCTGGTGCGCGTCCAGTTGTAGACGGCGATGGCGACCAGCCCATAGGTCAGCGCGGCTCCGGCGGTCTTGATGCCTGGGCCGGATCGGGTGATGGCTGCGCTGGCCAGCGCGTAGAGGACGAAGAGAGCCGGGGGGACCCAGAGGCTCCAGGCCGGCAGGCGCACTGCTTGCGCGCCCGACACGCCCACCGTGAGCAGAGTGACGATCATCACGATCATCACGATCCGGCCAACCTGGATCAGCTGGCTGGGAAACCAGAGGCTTGTGAACTCGAGCGGGACTGTGAACATGAGCAGCGCGATCAGGACCAACGGCGCCCTGGCCAGAAGTCCGTCTGGGGGCCAGGCCCGAGATGAAGCAGGCGGTGAGGTCAGCTCGCGTTCACTCACAGGCAGCTGATCGGGACGAGGAAGGTGGCAGCGTCGTGGGCGGAACCTCTTGCTCGAACAGGATCAAATCGCCCGGCTACACTAGCATGCCGCTTGAGGGCCGCCGCACGTACACCCAGGCTCTGCGTCATCGGCAATCCCGACAGCGTCCACGTCAGGCGATGGGCCGAGCACTTCGCGGCACACGAGTTCGACGTCCACATCATCACTTACTACCCGCCGCAACAGCCCCTGCCGAGGGGCGTGACGGTGGACTCTCTTCGGCGTCGGGCTACGAATGGTCGCGAGAGGGCTGGACGCGGAGCGCGCGCTGCCATTTCGCGGTATCCGGGACTGCTCAGGCTTGCAACCGCCACGCGATTCGTGCGGGCCGGCCTTCGAGGCGCCGTGGCTCGGCTGGAGCCAGACCTGGTGCAGGCGCACTATCTCTCGGACTACGGGTTCATGGCCACACTTGCAGGCCGCCACCCCCTCGTCGTCTCAGCGTGGGGCTCGGACGTGCTGGTCGACCCGCAACGTTCGGCTGTGACCAGGACCATCGTGCGTTACGTGCTCGCGCGATCCCAGCTCGTGACATACGACTCGCGACAGGTCGCAGGCGCCGCAACCGCGCTGGGTGCGAGGCCCGAGCGGATGCTCGAGGTCGTGATGGGAGTCGAGGACGAGTACGTCCGGCTCGCCACCAGTGCGGCCACGCCTCCCGCACTTCGGGCGCCCTTGATCGTCAGCCTGCGCTCTCTCGAAAGGCCGCTGTACAACGTCGAGGTCATCCTGCGAGCCATGCCCGAGGTCCTTCGCAGCCGGCCTGAGACACGCCTTGTGATCGGCAACGATGGAACGCTTCGGCAGCACCTGCAGCAGGTCGCCGCCGAGCTTGGGGTGACGCGGTCGGTGGAATTCGTGGGAGTGGTGGAGCGGCCTGCACCACTCGCGGACTTGCTCAGCCACGCGGCCATCTACGTGTCGGTTCCGTCGTCCGACGGTACATCGGTGACGTTGCTCGAGGCGATGGCCGCGGGTGCCTATCCCATCGTGTCGGACATTCCTTCGAATCACGAGTGGATCGACAGCAGCGGCGGCGAGCTAGTGCCGGTGGGCGCCGTGACCGCTTTGGCGTCGGCCATCCTGCAGGGTCTGACCGACCCAGACCGTCGCGAGCGGGCTGCAGGACGCAACCTCGAGTTGGTGCGCAGCCGCGGGCTCTGGGAGCAGAACATGAAGCGAGTTGAGGATGCCTACCGGGAACTGATGCGCACCTGAGGCCGGAGGCGGGATCTCCGACGCCTTCGGTCTATTATCGGTGCGGCCCCTTGCTCGCACGCAGAAGCGTATTCACTTTCGCCCTCCAGGTGGCCCAAGTCGCCGTCCTGGTCGCCGTGAACATCCTCATCACGCGAATCACGGGCGCTTCCGGCAAAGGCGTGTTCGCGCTCATGTCGCTCCTGGTGACGCTGACGGGGTCGATGCTGAGCCTTGGGATCAACTGGGCGGCAATCTACTTCACGGGCCGTGACGCATTTCCGAGGCGGGACCTCGTTTCGACGGTCATCACGTGCACGCTGGTGTCGTCTCTGATTTCGATGCTCGCGATCTCGATCGCATTCGAACTTATGCGTCACACATACTTCAAGTCGATCAGCGATGCCCAGCTGTTGGTGACCCTGGCGCTGCTCCCGATGGTCCAGCTGACGACAAGCGTCCAGATGATCATTCTCGGCACAAACCGACCAATGCACTTCGCCGCCCTGAGCCTGGTCCAATGGGCGGTCACTCTTTCGATCCAGGTCGCCATCGCGCTTGCCGGGCGCCTGACACCCACTACCGCACTCGTGGCATGGGCATTTGGCGCGGCGGCCAGCCTGACCTGGGGACTCGCGCTCCTGAGCCGCGACGCGCCACTGCGCCTGGGTATCCGGCGCGACATCGCGCGACGGCTGCTGGGTTTCGGCATCAAGGGCTACGTGGCCAACCTGTTGATGTTCTTCAACTACAGGCTGGACTCGCTGATCGTCAACGGCCTCGTCGGTGTGGCGAGCCTCGGCATTTACTCGATCGCCGTGTCACTGGCTGAGGTCATCTGGTACGCGGCCGGCGCCATCGGAACCGTCATGTTCCCGCACGTGTCTGGCCTCGAACGGCGCGAGGCCGACCGCGTCACTCCGATCGTGTGTCGCAACGTTTACTTCGTCACCCTGCTCGGCGTGGTTGCGATGTTCGCGCTGAGCCGCTGGGTCATCCTCATCGCCTTCGGCCAGGCGATGCTGCCCGCGCTGGTCCCGCTGTGGCTGTTGCTGCCCGGCATCCTTGCTCTCAGCGGGGCCAAGGTCATCGCCAGCTACCTGAGCGGCATCGGACATCCCGAGTACGCCACCGCGATAGCGGGAGGGACGGTGATCGTCACCATCATCCTCGACCTGCTGCTCATACCGAGGTTTGGCATCGGCGGCGCGGCGACGGCGTCAAGCATCGTGTACACGGCCGCCGCGGTGGCGTCTGTCTATGCGCTGCGCCGCGAGTCGGGTGCATCAGTTCTGCAGACGATCCTCATCCAGCCGCAGGACATCGGGTACTACCGCCGGGCCGCGACCGCAACGGTGAGATGGCTGGGGGCGGCGAGCGCCGCCAAGTCTTGACACAGTCGGCGGATCGCGAGTACTGGGACGATCGGGCCAGGAAGCACGGCAGGGCGGCGTGCGGATGCCTGAATCCGATCGAGTACGCGTACGAAGAACCCCTTCGCTGGGACGCCTTTCGACGGCTCGTCCGTCTTCAGCCGGGCTGGCATGTGCTCGACATCGGCTGTGGCGTCGGCACGTGGTCGCGCCGAATCGCTGACCACGGGACACTGGTCGTCGGCGCCGATTTCTCCGCCGAGATGATCATGATGGCGACGCCGGCCAGCGGTGTCGAGTTCATGGTCGGGTCGGCGCAGGACCTCGATCTGCCTGACGGAAGCATCGACCTCGCGCTCTCGGTGACGGTCCTCCAGCACATCACGTCCGACGGTGAGCTTCAGCATGCGCTGGCCAACATTCACCGGATGATCAAACCCGGAGGACTTTTCTTCGTGATCGAATACTCGCCGCGCCGTGTGACGGATCAGCAGGCACGGGCGACCCACATGCGCTACCGAACACGCAGCGAGTGGATCGGCGTTTTCAAGGCATCCGGATTCGACCTTGTAAAGCTCACAGGCGTTCGGTACCTGGGCCACCGCGTGCTGGGGGGAGGCGTCGCACGCTGGCGGCGATTGCGAGGCCGGCGAGGCTCTGCATCGATCAGTGACCCTGTTCTAGCCGGACCTGAGAAGGCCTTCAAAGTGGTCGGCACGGCGATCGATCGGATCGCGGCTCGAGTTCCAGGCACCAACTCGATTTCTGATCTGCACGCCTTCTTGTTTGCACGTAAGCCTTAACGGGTTGGGGGTTGAGTAGTCAGGGGCCTCTCGTCTATCGTGGACTGCTCCCATGTCCTCTTTACGTCGCGCTGGGGCGCTTCGGGTCGTTGTTGCGATCGTGGTTCTAATCGGGCTGACGCCTTCGCCCGCGCATGCCGCGGTCCACATGTCGAACCCGCCGAGCCCCACGCCAACCCCGAGCCAGACGCCGGCGCCTGATCAAACAGAGCCTCGGGTTAATCAGCCCGGCGCGGCCTCGCCGACGGCGCCGGTGGGGCAAGCTGGAACATCGGGCGCTTCGTCCGCCGCGGGCACCGCGACCTCTGGCGGTCCGACGCGCGAGGTGTTCGGGTTCACCTACTCGGGCAGCCTGGGCGACCCGACTGTCGGCTATCCGAGCTGGAACTTCAACCTGCTCTCGACTGTTGCGTTCTTCTCGCTCCACGCCAATTACAAAGGCGTGCTCGTGGCAGATGCCGACTGGAACGTGTTCAACTCCCCCACGTTTTCCAACATGGTCAGCGTTGCGCACTCGCACGGGGTCAAGGTCGTCGTCACGATCTCACCTCTGTCCGGTTTCTCTGACTTCGTCGACTTCTGCGGGACGCTGTACAACGCCCAGGTAACCGTTAACCAGCTCGTGCCGCAGGTCGTGAAGATGGGCATCGACGGGGTGAACATCGACTACGAGGGCCAGCTCGCGACCTGCCACTCCACCGACCCGAGTCTCCAGGCCAGCGTGAGCGACCAGGACCTGCTCACGGCCCTGGCGGCGGACATGCGAGCGGGTCTCAACAACGCAAGAGCCGGCTACTACCTGTCGATCGACACCTACTCGGGATCAGCCCTTGGCAACGATGGCTTCTTCAACATCCCGAATCTCAACCAGTACGTCGACTCGTTCTTTGTGATGGCGTACGACATGGACTATTCGAACGCGACCCTCCCTCCACTCAACTGCTCGAAGTTCTGCCTCGGTCCCGTATCACCGCTCACCAACTACTACTGGAACGACACGGCGTCGATGTCGCAGTACGTAGGCGTTGTCGGCGCGAGCAAGGTCATCCTGGGCCAGCCCTACTACGGTCGAGTGGCGTGCGTGGGCGCTCCAACCGCCCACGCTTACCCAACCGGCAGCGTGGTCGCCGCAACCTACCTGGGAGCCGCAGGGGTGTCAAGCTCGTCGGACGTCCAGTCCGGCACTTTCGCGATCCACCGCGACGCCACGGACGCCGCGGGTCTCGACAGGTGGGACACCTGGTACGACAACAGCTTCCACTGCTGGCGCGAGATGTACTGGGACGACACGACCACGCTGGGGACGAAATACAACCTCGTCAATCGCGACAACCTTCGCGGCGTCGGCATCTGGACGTTGAACTACGGCGGAGGCGCCGCCGAGCTTTGGGACCTCCTCTCGGCCTACTTCCAGACCTGGTCCGCCGGATACGACATGAGCCGGGCGCCAACCGCGTGGGTGGCGGCCCACTCCCAGACCTTCCCGGTGACGGTCACCAACAGCGGCACGTTCACCTGGCCGTCGACCGGCGCCAACGCGGTCAACCTCGATCTGCACTTTGCGACCCAGCCTGGAATGGCGCCGGGCTCGTGGCTCACGAGCGAGGTCTACCCGCTGCCATCCGATGTCGCGCCGGGGGCGAGCGTCACCTTCAACGTGACCGCAACCGCGCCGTCGGCCACCGGCTCGCTCTACCTCGAAGCCCAGATGTTCAAGAACCAGCAGTTCTGGTTCAGCCAACGGCAGCCCACCATCGTTACCGTTGCGCCGCAGACCTGGATCGCGCGGTACGACATGAGCCAGGCGCCAGGCAACTGGCAGGCCGGCCAGACCAAGAGCTTCCCGGTCACCGTCACCAACATCGGCAACGTGAGCTGGCCGTCAGGCGGCGCCAATGCCGTCTTGCTCGACGTTCACTTCACCACGAGTGCAGGCGGTTCGGCCAACCAGTCGAGCTGGCTGACGAGCCAGGTCTTTCCGCTGCCAGCCGACGTGGCGCCGAACGGGAGTGTCACGGTCACCGTTTCGGTCACGGCGCCCGCGACCACGGGATACGTTTCCCTGGAAGCCGAGATGTTCAAGAACCAGCAGTTCTGGTTCCGCCAATGGCAAGCCGTGCCGGTCACCCTCTATGGCATGTGGGGCGCCAGCTTCGACCTCAGCCAGGCTCCGACCACAGGCTGGGGCGCCGGCCAGAGCAAGACGTTCCAGGTGACCGTGACGAACCAGGGCACGCAGACGTGGCCGGCGGGTGGAACCAACCGCGTCATGCTCGACCTGCACTTCACGACGGTCCCCGGCGGGTCGTCCAAGCAGGCCTACTGGCTGACGAGTGAGACTTACCTGCTGGCATCGGACCTAGCGCCAGGTGCCAGCGCGACTCTCTCGGTGACGGCCACCGCGCCCAGCCGATCGGGCTCGCTGTACCTCGAAGCCGAGATGTTGAAAAACCAGCAGTTCTGGTTCCAGCAATGGTCGTCGGTCACGATCACGCTCACGCCCGCGTGGGTCGCCGCCTATGACACGTGCCAGGTGCCGAGCGTCTGGGCGCCCGGGAAGAGCCAGACCTTCTCCGTGACGCTCACCAACATGGGCTCCGCGACCTGGCCGTCGAGCGGCCCGAACGCGGTCTTGCTCGACCTCCACTTCACGCCGGTGAAGGGAGGCTCCAGCAACATCTACAGCTGGCTAACGAGCCAGACTTATCCGCTGCCGTCCGACGTCGTCCCCGGGGCGAGCGTCACCATGAGCGTGAACGCTACGGCGCCCAGTTCAACTGGATTCCCCTACCTGGAGGCGGAGCTCCTCAAGAACCAACAGTTCTGGTTCCAGCAGTCACAGGCAGTGTCGACAGGCGTAGGTACGACCGCGTGGGGCGCCAACTACAACGTGTGCGCGGCGCCGCGCACTTGGACCAAGGGCCAGAGCCAGACATTCAACGTGACTCTGACCAACGCAGGCACACAGGCATGGCCGTCAACCGGCGCCAACCCGGTCGAGCTCTATATCAAGTTCGTAACGACACCCGGAGCCGCCGCGCTCAACGGCTACATCATCCCGCTGCCCTCGGACGTCGCCCCCGGCCAGAGCGTGACGGTCTCGGTCACAGTGGCGGCGCCCAACACCACCGGCAACCTGTACATCGCGGCGCAGGCGTTCAAAAACCAGCAGTTCTGGTTTGCATGGGCGCAGAACGTGGCCGTCGCCGTCAGCTGACGGAAACGGCGGGCTAGCCTCGCCGCTGCCCGGTGGCCGCGAGCTCCTTCGCTCGGGAGAACCGGAAGCGCAGCAGGAACTTGATGGCGCGCCACCCGTCGGCCACGCCCATCTTCTTGCCCTCCTGCATCGTCCTGGGCAGATATGCGATCGGGACGTTGACGATGCGGCACCGGCGCATCAGCAGCAGCGCGGTGACCTCGGGCTCGAACTCGAAGCGGGACGCACTCAGGGGCAGGCTCTGCCAGAGCGTCGACGGCAGCAGCTTGTAGCAGACCTCCATGTCGGCGACGCGGCCCCCGAAGAGAACATTGGTGACGAGCGTGAGCGCCTTGTTGCCCAGCGTGAAGATGAGGGTTTGGAAGTTCGTGATGGCAAAGCGCCTCGAGCCAAACGCAACGTCGGCCTGCTTTGCGAGGAGCGGGGCAAGCACCTTCGGGTAATCGGCCGGCTCGACCTCAAGGTCCGCGTCCTGGACGATCGCGTATGGGAACTTCAGCTCCATGATCGCGCGCCGGATCGCGGCGCCCTTGCCCTGGTTGTGCGGCTGCTGAAACGCCCGGATTCTGGAATCGCCCGAGGCGAGCTGAGTGAGGACCTGCCAGGTCTTGTCGCGTGAGGCGTCGTCGACGACGATCAGCTCTGCGACCTCCGGTTGCGCGAGCACGCGCTCGATGGCGGTGGCGATGGTTTTCTCTTCGTTGTACGCCGGCATCATCACCGAGAGCACCGCGCGGCTTTCAGACATCCGTACTGGATAAGCTAGCGCGGATGACTTCGTGAGAGTCAACGAGCGGCTCGCCACGGCATGGTCGCAACTCAAGCCACACCTTCCATGGGTGGCCGTTGTGCTGGCACTCACCGCCGTCGGACAGTGGTTCGAGCTTCGCAACGGCGTTACCGCGATCGTCAGCAGCGACGGATTCATCTACATGCACGACGCCCACGCGCTGCCTGGCCTCAGTGGCCTTGTCGACCCGACGGTGCCGCCGGGCTATCCAATCTTTCTCGCGGCTGTTTTCGCGGTCGGGGGCCGCGACAATGTGCTCGCAGTCCTGCTGGTCCAGTCCATCCTGCTCGTCGCGGCGCTGCTCGAGCTCTACTCGTTCCTCGTGGTCGCCACCGCGCCACGGTGGCTGGCCTCGACGGTGGCCGGATGCCTTGCAGCCTCGACATGGCTCGCGCAGTGGGAGCGCTACGTGCTGACTGAGCTGCTGTCGTTCTGGCTGATCGCCACCATGCTCCTCCTCACGGCGCGGTGGATTCGCCGCCCGTCGACGGGAGCGGCGATCGCCGCCGGCCTGGTCGCTGCCGCCCTTCCGCTCGTGCGGCCAGCCCTGGCGTTCGTGCCCCTGACCATCCTGGTCGTGCTGCTGGCGAGGTCGCTGCTTACCCGGACTGCGCCTGGGCGCTCGCGGATTCCCGCGATGGCGCTCCTCCTCTTCCTGGTGGTCTCTTACCTGCCGGTCGGAGGCTACGTGACCGCGAACGCGCTGGTCAACGACTGCTACTGCTACACGAACATCTCGAACCTGAATCTCTTCGGCAAGATTTGGGAGTACGACATGCAGCGCCTCCCCGCCGATTCTCGGTTCGCCACGGTGGCCCAGGAGCTGCACGATTCAACCGGCCTCAATCAGTTTCTCGCCGCAAATCCCGACTACGCGATACAGAACTACGCGCCGCTCGGCGATTACGCCCGCAGCCAGATGCTGCGCTACCCCGGCCTTACGGCGCGCCGAACCGTCTCCGAGCTTCGCAAGGTTCTGACGCTCCAGGTCGACCATGCCGTCTACGTCAACCCGGTATATGCGTGTCCGGGCGACTCGGTCCCATCGAGTGCGCTGGAGACCGAGGATGCGGTCGCGCCGCCAGACCTGACCTCATGCACAGCCGTGACTTTGAGCGTTGGGACCTTCGCAGAGGTTACCAACACGCTCGTGTATTTCCTGGTTGTCATCGGCTACGCCACGCTGCCCCCCGGGCTGCTGCTTGGCTTCCTGCTCGTCTTCATGCGCCCGGCGCGCGATCGCTCCTGGGCCATGTTGCTGGCGTCCGCGGTCGCCAGTGCCGTGGTCTTCTCAGCGGCGGTCGGCGGTTACGAATCCTTCGACCGGCTGAAGCTGCCGGCCGACGGGGCAGCTCTTGGCGCATTGGCGCTCTTCCTTGCTGAGATGGGCTGGCTCGCGAAGGAGCTCGTCAGCTCCGCTCGGCCGAGGTCGGTGCCGGCCCCAGCCTGACTGCGTCGCTCAAAACGCTGACCACGCGGTCCACCTCGCCGTCGGTCATCTCGGGAAACATCGGGAGCGACACGATGCGGGAGGCCGCGCGTTCGGTCACTGGGAGGTCCCCCTCCCTGAGCTGTTCGGGACCCTCGAAGGCGACTTGCATGTGCAGTGGCACCGGGTAGTGGATGCCCGTCGCGATGCCGGCCGCCTCCATCCGTTCTCTCACGGCGTCGCGGTCGTCGCACTCAACGACGAACAGGTGATAGATAGGCTCGCTTCCGTGCGGCTCGACAGGACGCACGTCGGGCAGGTCCTCGAGCAGAAGCCGGTAGCGCTCGGCGATCGCGCGGCGTCTAGCGTTCCACCTGGGCAGATGCCTGAGCTTGAGCCTCAGGACGGCCGCCTGCAGGCCGTCCATGCGGCTGTTGCGGCCGACAAACGAGTGGGTGTACTTGCCTGAGCGTCCGTGGTCGCGGGCCCTCGCAATGAGGTCCGCCACCTCGGCGTCGGGCGTCACCACGGCTCCGGCGTCGCCGACGGCGCCAAGGTTCTTGCCCGGGTAGAAGCTGAAGGTCCCGGCATCCGCCACGGTGCCGGCGCGCTTTCCGTTCACAACCGCTCCGTGCGCCTGTGCGGCGTCCTCGACGACCTTGAGGCCATGCCTGCGCGCCAGCGCCATGAGGGCGTCCATGTCGACGCAGCTGCCGTAGAGATGTACAGGCACGATGGCTGACGTTCGCGGGGTGATCGCGCGCTCGACCTGTTCGAGGTCCATCAGAAGGGTCTCCGGCGAGACCTCGACGAAGCGCGGCGTCGCGCCGGCGCGGATGATCGCCTCAGCCGTCGCGGCGAACGTGTGGGCGACCGTGATCACTTCATCGCCTGGCTTGACCCCAACGGCCCAGAGCGCGAGCTCGAGCGCGTCGGTGCCGTTGCCGCACGCGACAGCGTGCGCGACGCCCAGGAACGCGGCGAACTCCTTCTCGAACTCGCGTGCCTCCGTGCCAAGGATGAATTCAGACGATGCGAAGACCCGCGCGATCGTCGCGTCGAGCTCGGGCTGCAGGCTTTCGTGCTGGCGGCGCAGGTCGACCAGCGGCAGGCGAGACCCGCTCATGTCGAGTAGACAAGCCCCGACGCGTCTTTGAGCTCGCTCACCACGCCCACCTGGCGGGCGGGATTGCCGACCACCACGGCGTCGTCGGGAACGTCGCGTGTCACCACAGAACCGGCGCCGACCAGGCAACGAGCGCCGAGGACGACCCCCGCGAGGAGTGTGGCGTTGGCGCCGACCTTCGCCTTCTCCTTGATCACGACAGGCTCCAGCGAGGCCTTGGTTCGCGGCGATGCGGGAAACCGCGCGTTGGTGACCACCACGCGCGGGCCGAGCCAGCAGTTCGTCTCGAGGACCGAGTGCTCGGGGATAAAGCATTGCGAATGCAGACGGACACCGTCGCGGATCGTGACCGAGAACTCGATCACCGTACCGGAGCCGACCGAGCAGTCGTCACCGATGACGGTGTCCTCTCTCACCAGCACCCAGTGGCCGCTCTGGAAACGCGCCCCGATCCTGACGCCGCCGTAGATGACGGTGTGGGAGCGGATTACCGCGTCGTCGCCGACCGTGACTGGCGACGCGCCGGGCTCGCGGCCGCGTGCGGGACGCCCCAGAATGCAGAAGTCGTCGACCTGTACGTTCTTCCCGAGGTGCACGTTGGGGAAGCGCCTGATGACCAGGTCATCGGCCATGCAGGCTGACCATCATCGATTCGGATAGCATCTCGAGCTGCTCGACGACCGCGAGGCCCGACGCGGCGCTCGCGAGCGGTCGCCGCCCGCTTGAGATCGAGTCGACGAAGTCGGTGATCTCCTCGACCAGCGGCTCGCTGAAGTCGACCTTGGGCAGCCAGGCGTCGCCGGCGCGGACGGTGAACTGGTGCTGGGCGTACGTCTCGAACCGGCCGAGGTTGTCGTTGAGGTTTCCAACGTCGATTCCCTTGTCGTAGACGATGATCCGAGCGTCGGTGGACATGTCGTCGTAGAGCAACATGCGCCGGCTGCCAACAACCGTCGCCTGGCGCACCTTGCTCGGGTCGAGCCAGCTGACCTGGATGTGCCCGGCCACGTTGCCTTCGTACGTCAGGTGCGCAAAGACCACATCGGCGATGCCGGGCTGAAGGTAGCTGTGTCCGATAGCGCTGACCTCGCGCACCGGGAGGTCAAGCCAGTAGTTGAGGATCGACAGGTCGTGCGGCGCAAGGTTCCACAGCGCATCGACGTCGTGACGCACGATTCCGAGGTTGAGTCGCCGCATGAACACGTAGCGGATGTCGCCGAGGTCGCCGGCGTCGATCATCGACTTGATGCGCCGGACCGTCGCGCTGTAGAGAAAAGTGTGTCCCACCATCAGGACCCGGCCGCGGCCGTCTGCCTCGTCGCACAGTCTCCGCGCCTCCGAGACGGTGCGGGCCAGGGGCTTTTCGACCAGGACGTGCTTGTCCCGCTGCAGCGCCGCCATCGCCACCGAGTAGTGGAATTCGACAGGCACAGCCACGACGACGGCCTCGACCTCGCGGTCGTTCAGAGCGTCGCTTAGCTCGCTGAGGATGCGCGCGGACGGAGCCAGGCGACGTGCCCTCTCTTGCGCCTTCGGCGCGGGGTCGCAAACCCACCGCAGCTCGACGTTCGGATGCTGCGCAAGGACCCTGCACAGATTGCTGCCCCAGTATCCGCAGCCCACGAGACCGACCTTCTGAGTCGTCATCCTGAAGCTCCATGATATCGACGGTTGTTAAACTGGCGGCTCTGCTCCGTGATTGAGACCCATGACACCGCGTCGGCTGAATCGACACCGGCGGCAGGCGCGCCGGCCCAGGACCTGGCATTTCTCATCTACTCGCCGTTTCCCAAATATTCGGGAGGGCGTGAGAACTGGCTCCATCACATTGCGCCGCACCTAAGGCAGCGAGGGATGCATGTGCGCGTGATCGCGTATCGCTCCAACAGGCTGCCGTTTTATTCGCTGGAGCAATCGGGCATCGAGGTGGTCGCGCTGCAATCAATTCGATACCTCGACGCCGCGTTCTTGATGGCGAGCAGGCTGTCGCTGGGCATGCTGAAGTACCTCGACCTCTACATGATCTACCCGATCATCGCGCTCATCTACCTGAGGCGTCACCCGCCGAGCCGCCTGGTGTGCATGAACCCAATGCCTGAAGGGCTTGCGGCGCGCCTCGCCGGCGTGCCCTACGTTGTTTCCGTACGCGGCGACGTGGCCAAGAGCATCGCGTCGCACTATCGATTCCTCGAACGCCCTCAACGCTGGCTCGAGATTCGAATCCTGCGCCACGCGCAGCGCGTACTGGCCAACGGCCGGGACACGCAGAAGCGGCTGGAGACGATCGGCGTCGCGTCCTCGCTCGTGCCCAACGGCGTCGACTTCGGCAAGTTCTCGACGGGGGCGGGGCCCGACCTGCTAGGCCCGCGGATCGAGGTAAAGGCGGCCGGCAGACCGGTCATCGCCTACATCGCCACAATGCAGGCGATCAAGGGTGCAGACGACGCCATCGAGTGCGCGGCGGAGCTGAAGATGCGCGGCGTCAGTTTCCTGCTCGCGATGGTGGGCAAGGGCGACACGACTCCCTTCAAGAAGAGGAGCCACGAGCTCGGGCTGGACGGCTACGTCGAATTCTTCGGCGAGACGAGCTCGGTGGTGGCTGTGCTCAGGCGCGCCAGTGTGTTCCTCGGGATCAGCAAAGAGAACGGCATGTCCATGTCGGCACTGGAGGCGATGGCGGCCGGCGTCCCGGTGGTCGCGCGCAACGTGCTCACCTACAGCCAGCTCATCGACGACGGTACGTCGGGCCTGCTAGGTGCGAACCCGGCTGAGCTCGCCGAGTGCTGCGCACGAATGTTGCGCGACCCAGGTGAGGCGCGCGCGATGGCCGCCCGTGCTCAGGCAAGGGCCCGGCAGTACGACTGGCCCCAGGTGGCGCAGGTTCTGCTCGACGAGCTGAACCAGCATGGCAACGTCGCCGCGGCCGGATAAAGCGCCCACGGCCAGACCCGACCGGCGGTGAGGCTGATCGTGCTCACACATTACTTTCCGCCTGAGGTGGGCGCGCCCCAGGCGCGCCTGTTCGAGCTAGCGCGGCGGCTGGTGGCCCTGGGCGTGAGCGTGACCGTGGTGACGGGCTTTCCGAACTACCCGACCGGTGTCGTGGCCGAGGGTTACCGCGGCCGGCTCGGTATGAGAGAACAGATGGAAGGGGTGCGCGTGCTGCGGACCTGGGTCTTCGCCACGCCGAACAGGGGATTCGCGAAGCGCTTGCTCAACCACTTCTCGTTCGCCATGTCGAGCGTTTTCGCGATGCGGCGTTCCGGACCGGCGGACGTCATCTTCGTGGAGTCGCCCCCGCTCGCGATAGGACTCGCCGCGCTCGCCTATTCGTGGATCAAGCGCGCGCCTTTCATCTTCAACGTCAGCGACATCTGGCCGCAATCGGCGATCGAGATGGGCGCGCTGCGCAACCGGGCTGCGATCTGGGTCGCCGAGCGTTTCGAACAGCTTCTGTACCGCCGCGCCCGCGCCATCTCCGTGGTCACGCCCGGCATCGTCGAGAAGCTGACGGCCCGCGGAGTGCCGCGGGACAAGCTGCACCTCCTGACCAACGGCGTCGACACCGACCTGTTCAGTCCAGGAGCCGCCGACGACGACCTGGCACGCCACCTCGGGATCGCGGACCGCAAGGTGTTCCTCTACGCGGGCACGCACGGCCTCGCGCAAGGTCTCGACGTCGTCCTCGAGGCGGCGAAGGTGACGCGCGATCCCGCCGTTCTCTACGTGCTCGCGGGAGAGGGCGCGGACAAGGACGCGCTGCAGGCCACGGCACGCGCCGAGTCGATCTCCAACGTGGTGTTCCTCCCCAACCAGCCGCGCGACGTGATGCCCCGGCTGCTCAACCTCGCCTACGCCACCGTCATCACGCTGCGGCGCCTCGACGTGTTCAGGGCGGCAGTGCCCTCCAAGATGTTCGAGGCGATGGCTTCGGAGGTGCCGATCGTGCTCGCGGTCTGGGGAGAGGCGGCGCGGATGGTCGACGATGCGGGATGCGGCGTCGTCGTTCCTCCCGAGGACCCGCCCGCACTGGCCGAGGCGGTTGAGGCGCTGGCCTCTGACCCCGCCAGGGCCACGGAGCTGGGCCGCGCCGGGCGCCGTTACGCGATCGAGAACTTCGACCGCAAGAAGGTCGCCCGCCAGTTCGCCGAGCTGCTTCAGCAGGTGGCAGGACCCAAGGGCGGCGGATAGAGGTCGACCCGATCGACCGTGATCGGAATCACTCCGCCGGCGGGAACCCAGAACGCGACGGCGCGTGGTCCCGCAGTGGAGCGGAGCTCACCGCGTAGCTCTTGAGCTTTGTCGCTCGCATCCGACCACGAGAGCTCTACCTTCGAGTCCCCCATGCCCACGTCGAGAATCGCCGTCCGCCGCGTGCCGCGGCCCAGGATCCGTACGGCGACGCAGTAATCGCCGAGGGGATCGATCAGCGGATGGCTGGCCGCGATCGAGGTCTTCACCGCCACCACGGCGGCGCCGCGGCTGAATTGGCTTCCATATCTCGTGACCCACACAGGGTTTCGCGTATAGCCGCCGTTGTAAATGTCGATCACGCCGGCGAACGACTCCGCCTCGTAGGTCCGGCCAACCTGAATCTGTCCCGCCGTCACCTGCCCACCGCCCGGCAGTGTCACGACGACTGAGTACATGTCGACCGGCGCGAAGTCAGGGATGACGATTCCTGCGGTACCGGTGGCGCCGAGCTGGGCCGGCACCTGGAACTGGGCTCGGTAAACAGCAGCCGATGAGGCGCCTGTCGCGGTGATCGTGGCCGCACCGCCGGCGCCCGTCGACGCGACGCGCGCGAAGGCCGCACGGCCCGCGGCAACGTGCGACGGCGCGACGCCAGCAGAGCCGTTCAATGGAATCTGGAGGGCAGCGTCTAGGCCCTCCGGGTCGAACCGCAGGAGCATCCAGTCCGAACCACCGGCGACCTTCATCAACTCGCGCTGGGCCGCGAACGAGTCCCAGGTCAGCTGGCCATCCATGACGCGATCGACCAGGACATACGTCACCTGGTACCGCAGCAGGATCGACGCCAGCACGAAGGCGTCGCTCGACGGATTGAAGGCATCGGCCACGTCGCCCCGGCGGAGGATGCCGTCCCGCGGTTCGACCTGGAACGGCGTGTGCGAAGGCGGAACCGCGACGACCAGCCTTCCCGTGAGCCCGGCCAGTTCGTAGCTCACGTCGGGGTCGGCAAGGACGGTGCCGGGTCTCGCCCGTTCGAGCACGGCCAGGCGGTCGGCCCACTGGACGGTAAGGTCGTTGTGCCGGCTTGCGGCAACGGTGAACTGGTCCTTCCCGAAGTAGATGTCCAACGCGCCCGACATCAGGCCGGCGGCCGCCAGGTACACGGTGCCGACCACGAGTGCGGCGGCGGGGATCCACCGGCCGGGGGGATGCTTGCCGGAGTTTCCCGCTCGCGCGATCTCGAGCAGCACGGATGCGAGCGCCGCGAGCTCCCAGGCGATGGTGATGACGCCGAGCGGCATGAGCAGCTCAGCGACCCTGACGAAGTCATAGAGGTAGCTCGACGAGCCGGTCAGGATCGGCGTGAGGCAAACGACCGGCACGACGAGGAGGCCGCCCCAGAGCAGCGCGGCTCCGGGATCGCCGTCCAGCAGTGAGCGCCTGGCGCGCCCCAGCAGGCAGAGCGTGCCCACCGTGGTGACCGTGATGAAGCCTCCGAACCAGAAACGGAAGTCGACGAACGGATAGCCCAGCAGCACGCGGACCTTGACCGCCAGCGCCGCCGTGGCGAAGGAGCCCTCCAGTCCTGGGCCGGGAAGCGCCAGCAGCCGGACAACGAGCGCCGGCATCACGGCGATGACCACCGCTGCGCAAGCGATCGCCAGCGGGACCAGTGACCGAAGCGGCCTTCGCTTGAAGATCGCGGCGGCGGCCGCGGCCGCCAGCGTAGCTCCGGCCAACACGATGAGCAGCGGCGCCATGCCCGCATGCACCAGCCCGGCGCCGAATGCCAGCGCGCATGCCGGCACCAGCTCGCGCCAGGAGCGGCGGTCCAGGTTGACGTATCTCATGACGAAGACCAGCGAGACCAACACGATGCCGGGGCCGATCCTGTTCGGATATCCGGCGGTCCGCATGTCGAGGTTCAGCCACAGCACCAGGTAGAGCGAAGTCGCGAGCAGGGCGACTGGAGTGGACCGCGTAATCTCCCTGGCGAACGCCAGAAACGCGACCGCCGTGAACGCGGCACCGACGATAGCGAACGCATCCCAGGCCGGGATCAGGCCGGCCGCGAGCGAGAGCCAGGCCAGCACGTCGTGCAGGCTGCCCGCGGTCGCATCCGGATACTGGACCGCGCTTCCGAAGAACACGTCGTGCGGCAGAGCGTCCCCGGTGCGCAGCAGGCCACGTGCCGCAGCCAGGTGATAGAAGCTGTCGGCATCCTGGCTGAGCCATGGCCCGTCCAGGACCGCGAGCAAAGCGGTGACACCGGCGATGCCGGCCGCGGCCGCGTCGAGCGTGCCCCTGGGCCCGATGGGGGTGAGCCGTGACCGCCGCACCCATGCGGCCACCAACGTGGCGCCGGCCGCGACAGCGACGAAGATGGCGACCCCTCGAAGGCCGATGCCCGTCATCCAACCGAGAAAAGCCACGACCGAGACAATGGCGAGGCTCAGTCCGAGGGAGGTGGGAACGGCCAGCGCCACGCTCACAGGACTGAGCTTCAGAAGGCGCAACAGGCCCCATCCAGGCACGAATAGACAGACCGAGAGAAGAACGAAATCCAGCAGGGTTGTCAACGGCGGGAGAGTCTAACCAGGCACACGATCCCTTTCGCGGGTTGTGCCCGAGTGTTGTGCGACGATCGCCGCCAGTGCGGAGGGTGGCTGTCGTCAACGACGTTGCCGGGGTGGCCAGGCTGCAGGTGCAGGCGCTGAGGGAAGCGGGTTGGGAGGCAGACCTTTACGACGTCCGTAAACCGGCGGCTCGCTGGCCGAGGTGGGCAAAGCTGCTCGTATCGCCGTTGCGTCTCGCGCTGTATGTGCCGATCGTGTCCCGAATCCGCATTGGGCGTTACGACTTCGTCCACGTTCACTATGTCTCGCACGGAGTAGTGGGCGCCCTGTCCGGACGACCGTACTTCCTTCAGGCGCACGGCTCGGATCTGCACACCAACCTGAGAAATCCCGTGATGCGGTGGTGGAGCGCGAGATGGATGCGACGCGCGCGGGCGATCTTCTACGTGACCCCGAATCTCGCGCAGTACCTCACCGACTTTCGAGCCAAGTCGGTGCTGCTGCCCAATCCAATCGACGTGGGGCGATTCGCCGGCATCCCGCCGCCGGGACGAATAGAAAACGTATTGATCTTCATGCGTCTCGATCCGGTCAAAGGGCCGGCCACGATTTTCGCCGTCGTCTCAGAGCTTGCCGGCGTCGTTTCGCTCACGGCCATTGACACCGGAGCGCTTGCGCAGGAGTACAAGACTCGCTATGGCGACCATGCCCACTTCATCAGCCCTGTCGCACACGCCGACGTACCTGCATTGCTGGCGCGCTTTGACGCGACGATCGGTCAGATGGTGCAAGGCGTACCAGGTCTGTCAGAGCTCGAGGCCCTCGCGGCCGGGCGCGTGGTGTTCATGGCGATCGACGACGCGCTTTACCCCAACGACGCACCGCCTGTCGTCCGCGTGAGTGACGGCCGGGACCTGATCGCGCGGCTCCGCGAACTTCGGCACGAAACGGAGGAGCTACAGCGGATCTCCTCTGACGGGCGCGAGTGGATTCGGCGCCAACACAGCCTCAAGGCGCACGCAACGGCACTCATCGCGTGCTACGAATCAGTGCCGGATGCCGGCTGAGGCCCGGAAACCGGCAGCGGCACTCCGGATATCATCTCCCGTCGAGTGTCGGCTTTGAGGCCAAGGTCCATGTGATGCGTGTACTAGTGACCGGCGGGGCCGGGTTCATCGGCTCACACCTCGTCGACTCTCTGCTGGCCAAAGGCGACCACGTCACGGCTTATGACAACCTCTCGACGGGACGCTACGCGAACATCCGACGCCAGCTCGACAACGATCAATTCAGGTTCGTCGAAGGATCCGTGCTGGATGCCGGATTGCTCTCGTCTGAGGTCGCGAGGGCTGACCAGGTCTACCACCTCGCAGCCGCCGTTGGTGTGCAGCTGATCGTCGACCGGCCGCTGCAGTCGATGATCACCAACATCAAAGGCACCGAGACGGTGCTCGAGGCGGCCGAGAAGCACCGCAAGAAGATTCTCGTCACCTCGACAAGCGAGATCTATGGCAAGAGCCAGAACGGTCCATTCAAGGAGGACGACGACAGGGTCCTCGGTTCCCCCCGCAAGCTGCGGTGGAGCTACTCCACGTCGAAAGCCGTCGACGAGATCCTTGCCTTCGTGTACTACAAGGAGCTTGGCTTGCCGACCGTCGTCGTCCGCCTGTTCAACACCATCGGTCCGCGGCAGGTGGGCCACTACGGCATGGTCGTGCCCCGCTTCATCAACCAGGCCCTGCGCGGGGAAGACCTCACCGTCTACGGCGACGGCACGCAGTCGCGTTCCTTCACCAGCGTGTACGACGTCGTCAAGGCTCTCGTGGAGTTGATGTCGGTACCGAACGCCGAGGGTGAGGTTTTCAACGTGGCGGGGCACGAGGAGATCAAGATCCACGACCTCGCAAACCTGGTCATTGAGCGAACGCATTCGAAGTCCAGGGTGCGGCTGGTGCCGTTCGAGGAGGTCTACGGCGAGGGATTCGAAGAGATGTCGCGGCGAGCGGCCGACACGACCAAGCTCGAGAGGGCGATCGGTTTCGGCTGCAACACGAGCCTGGTCGATACCCTCGACGAGATGATCGACTTCGCCAGGAGCTCCGCCTCGAAGTGACATAATTTGGCCCCCACCGTTGCAGCTCCACCGCCATGGAGCGCCGGCACCCCAAGGACCGAGGTTCTAGATGACAAGACAGCGTCACACTCAAGCGCTCATCGACAGGTTCGCCGACCGCAAGGCGACGATTGCCATCGTCGGTTTGGGCTACGTCGGGCTCCCCCTTGCTTGCGCGCTGGCGGAGGCCGGGCACAAAGTGATCGGGATCGATCTGTCCCAGGCAAAGGTAGACGGGATCAGCCAGGGCCGCTCGCATATCGAGGACGTGCCGGCGGAGCAGGTCCGGGGGCTCGTCGATTCAAAGCGCCTGCTGGCCACCCAGGACTTCGAGGCGGCGCGTACCTGCGACGCCGCGATCATCGCGGTCCCTACTCCGATCGACGAGTTTCGGGTCCCCGACCTGAGCTTTGTCCGCGCGGCGGTGCAGAGCCTCGCACCAGTGATGCCCAAGGGAAGCCTCGTCGTGCTCGAGAGCACGACTTACCCCGGGACGACCGAAGAGGTGATCGTGCCGGCGTTCCGGGATAGGGGCTACATGCCGGGGGTGGACATCTTTATTGGCTACTCGCCGGAGCGCATTGACCCTGGCAACAGGACGTGGAACATCCAGAACACCCCCAAGGTCGTGTGCGGCCTGACCAAGAACTGCATGGACGCGACCATCGCGCTGTACAGCACGATCGCCTCGGAGCTCGTCCCGGTGTCGAACCTTCGCACGGCCGAGATCACCAAGCTCTTCGAGAACATCTTCCGCGAGGTGAACATCGCGCTGGTCAACGAGTTCCAGGTCATCTGCGACGCGTTCAATATCGACGTGTGGGAGGTCATCCACGCCTGCTCGACCAAGCCATATGGTTTCACTCCGTTTTATCCGGGCCCAGGCCTCGGCGGACACTGCGTCCCGGTGGACCCGTTTTACCTCGCGTGGAAGGCACGGCAGCTCAACGTCAACACGGAGTTCATCGAGCTGTCGGGCAGGGTGAACGCCAGCATGCCAAGCTACGTGGTCGCCAAAGTCGCCCGCATGCTCAACGCAAACCACAGGGCGCTCAACGGCTCACGCGTCGGTCTGCTCGGGGTTGCCTACAAGAAGGACTCGTCAGACGTCCGCGAGTCTCCGGCGATCAAGATCATCGAGCTGCTGCTGGAACAGGGCGCCACGGTCTCGTATTTCGACCCTCACGTGCCGTCGCTCACGGCCGGCGGCCGCGAATTTCGCTCCCAGCGGACGCTGCGCAACTTCATCGCCGGCCAGGACTGCGCGATCGTCGTGACCGACCACGAGTCGATCGACTGGACGCTCGTCCTTCAGTACGCGCCGATCGTGGTCGACACCCGGAATGTGCTCGGCCGGCTGGCTCCACTGTTCGCGCAACCGTCGGAGCGGCCCGAGCAGTCCGTGAGACGAGCCGAGTAGAGCTGTTCTAGCCGCCGGTGGCGCGAAAGCGTCGCGAGCCGGCAACTCGTGACGCCAACAGCTCCCCGACCCTCTTGCGCAGCTCACGGATGTCGTCCGGCCGTGCGATCAGCAGGTCGCGGATCGAGATCTCGGAGCGTCGGCGGATCAGCTACAGGTCCACCAGCATCGATGACGTGTACGCGACCGAGGAAGCGGCCGCGGCGCCGAGGAAGCCGAACCTCGGAATGAGGAGTAGGTCGAGGCCGAGGGTGACAACCAGGCCGACGAAGGACGCGAGGAGGTCGACCTTCAGCAAGTTCTTGCCGAGCAAGTACATGGACAGCACGCGCGCCACGGAGAAGGTCACGATGCCTGGGAGCAGAAGCCAGACGGCCCACGCGCTGTCAGCGAAGGCCGGGCCGAAGAAAACCACCACCACGAGCGGGGCCGTCGCCGCGAGCACGGCCGAGAGGACGACAGCGAACAGCACGACGACACGGCAGACGACCTCGGTCATTCGATCGCCGTCGTGCGGTCTGGAAGAGGCGACCCTGGGGGCGAGGACTATGCCAGCCGCATTGGGCAGGTACCACACCATTTCCGCGAGGCCGGTGGCGACGGCGTAGAGACCAACCTGGCGCGTGCCGGCGAAGAGGTTGACGATCAGGACGTCGAGTCGGTAGTTCGCGAAGGACGTGAGGCCGCTCAGGTAGCTCACCAGCCCGAAGCGAAGGAGCTTGCCCAGAGTCGCGAACCGAAGGCGCAGCGAGAAGCTGCCCAGCGCCATGGCTCGCCGGCTTGCCAGCATCGCCGTGGCGACAGCGCTGACCGTCCACGCGATCACCGCCGCCGTCGTCGAGCGGCGAAACAAGACCATCGCGATCACGACCGCGATCGAGGTCGAGGCGTATTGGGTGAACAGGACCAGGTTGAAGTCGTCGAAACGCTGGGCGCCGTTGAACATGCCCTGCAGATACGCGGTCAGAAGCAGGAAAGGCAGCGAAACGCAAGTCACGAGCACGTAGCCGGAGCCTATGCCTAGAAACGTGCCGGATCGCGAGACGACGACGTAGGTGAGAACGGCGCTGAAGCACAGCGAACCGAGGCCGAACGCAAGCGCGACGGTGTGGCCGATCAGCTCGTCCGGCTCGATAAGGCCCTTGCTGAAGTGAAAGACGTTGGCGGGACCCAGGCCGAGCTGCGCGAACATGCTGATCAGAGCAGGGATGAGCACGGCCACCGCGTACACGCCGCGGCCCTCCGCGCCTAGGCTGCGAGCCAAGATCACGTTCGTCGCGAGCGAGAAGCCGAAGGCGGCGATCCGCGTAGCGAGCGTGAACGAGGCCGACCTGACCAGGTCGACCCTCTTGCTGTGGGTGTTGACCAATCCTCAGATGGAACGCTTGGGCCTCGGGGAAAACCCCGTAGCGCGCACGTTCTGAGTTAAGGGAGGTGAGAGGTTATCTCCAGCCGTGCGCGCCTTGCGTCCGAAGCAGGCTCAGTGGATCGATCGTGTTTGTGGGTGGACCGCCTCGCCGAGCTCGTGGCCGCTTACGGCCCCGCGGCCGTGGTGCTCACGCTTCCCCTCGAGTTCACGGCCACCTTTCTGCACCAGCAGCTAAGCCGCCTCGTCATCCTGGTCGTGGCCGCCGCCTTCGCTTATCTCCTGGCCGTGCGCCGGCGCACGCTCATGGTGCCGCGCAGCCCCGGCGTCCTGCTCCTGGTCCTGCTCGTTGTCGTCTCGCTCGCCAGTTGGGCCCTTACGCGCAAGCCGGGATCGAGCAATTCGGTGATCGACATCGCCGTCTATCCGTTGGTCGCGCTGCTCATCTGCAATGTGGTTGTGACGAAACACGACCACCGGCGGACGTGGATCGCCTTCCTTGCATCAGGACTTGGGGTGGCCGTCGTGGGCGCCGGGCTATACGTCTTCCACGGACACATCTGGACACCAAACCCGCTGGTCGCACACAGGCTCAACATCACTTTCGCGGATCCCAACATCACAGCGCGATTCCTGACGCTCGCGGCTTGCGCGGCGGTCTTTCTCTATAGCGAGCGGCGCAGCCCAGGCTGGCTCGCCTTCGCCACCGCGGCAGCGTGCGCCGTCGTCCTGCCGATGACGTGGTCACGATCAGGGCTGGCGCTGTTCGTTCTGATGGTGCCGCTCGCGGTCGCTGTCGCGTTCAACCACAGGCGGGCCGCTGCCATGTGTCTGGTCGCGCTGGTCGCCTTCGCCGCATCGACCTCGATCAACCCCGACACGCGCTCACGCGCGGAGGCCGCCGTCGCCTCGGTTGCGGGAGTGGCATTGACGCCGCCTGCGAGCTCGCAGTCCACCTCAACGGCCGTCGAGGGATCATCGGCCCTCGACGACAACCGCCGCTACCTTATCGCCGCCGGCCTGGCGATGTTCAAGGACCATCCGCTGTTCGGCGTCGGTTTCGGCGGCTACCAGAGCTCGATCCTCACGACCTACCGGCGGTTTCTTCCCTCCGGCTACACCGACAGCGTCTCCCACACCTCGCTCGTGACAGTGCTCGCGGAACAGGGACTGGTCGGCGTGTTGCTGTTCATCGGCTTCCTGATTCAGCTCGCGCGCGAGTCGCTGGCTGCGCGAGCCCGTCGCGACGAATGGGCGCTCTGGAGCTCACTCGCCGCGATGTTGGTGATTCCGATCTTCCTCTACAGCCAGTTCGAGGCGCGGTTCCTACAGGAGCCCTACTTATGGCTTTCGCTCGGCCTCCTGTACTCGACGCAGCTGGCGGCGATCCGGCGCGGGGGCGCCGTGACGGTGGCCGAACGTAAGGCGGCCTAGCCTCTCTGGCGGCTGCCCCACCGAGAGAGGCGACGTTGCGCTTCGGTATGCTGCTCGACCGATGACCAAAGTAGCCGTGGTCGGGCTGGGTAAGATCGGTCTGCCGCTGGCGGCCCAGTTCGCGTCGAAAGGAGCCACGGTGATCGGGTGCGACGTCCTGCCCCATGTTGTCGAGACGATCAACGAGGGCCACTCGCACATCCATGAAGAGCCCGGGCTGGAGGAGGCCGTCTCGCGCGCGGTGGCAGCTGGCCGGCTTCACGCGACGCTCGACACCAGAGCCGCTACACGAGAATCGGACGTCGTCGTGGTCATCGTTCCACTCTTGGTGGGCCTCGACAGATCGACGGACTTCCGTATCCTCGACGCCGCCACGACCGCGGTCGGGCGCGGGCTCCGGAGTGGAACGCTCGTGATCTATGAGACCACGGTGCCGGTGGGAACCACTCGGGGAAGACTTCGCGAGACCCTGGAGAAGGAGTCCGGCTTTCGCGCCGGCAACGACTTCTCGCTTGCGTTCAGCCCGGAGCGCGTCTACGCGGGGCGGATCTTCGAAGACCTGCGGAAGTATCCGAAGATCGTTGGAGGCATCGACGAAGCGAGCACGCGGAGGGCCGTCGACTTCTACAGGACTGTGCTCGACGCGGAGGTGTGGCCGGTCGAGAACGCCGAGACCGCCGAATTCGCGAAGCTGGCCGAGACCACGTACCGCGACGTCAACATCGCGCTGGCCAACCAGCTAGCGCTCTACGCCGCGAACCGGGACGTGAACGTGCGCGAGGCGTTCAAGGCCGCGAACTCGCAGCCCTACTCACACATCCACAGGGAGAGCATCGGCGTGGGTGGACACTGCATTCCGGTCTACCCGCACTTCCTGCTCAGCGACGCCGCCGACGGCGAGCTGAGCCTGATCCGGGACGGACGCCAGACGAACGATCGCATGCCGGCGGTTGCGGTCGAGCACCTCGAGCGGGCGCTGGGCGGCCTCGAGTCCAGACGCGTGCTCGTGCTCGGGGCTTCATACCGCGAGAACGTCAAGGAGCTTGCCTTCTCGACCGCCGCTGCCCTGGTCGACCTGCTGCGCCGCGCCGGCGCGGATGTCCTGATCCACGACCCCCTGTACACGCCGTCAGAGCTTGGATACCTCGAAGCGAATGTGGTCGACCTCGACTCGACCGAAGCTTTGGGCGCAGACGCCGTCATCGTGCAGGCTTGGCACAACGAGTTTCGATCGCTCGACTGGAAACGGTTCGAGCATCTTCGCGCTGTGCTCGACGGCCGGAGAGCGGTAGAGCCCGAAAGCGTCCGCTCGGCCGGCGCTGTCTACCTCGCGGTTGGAGTGATGGTCGACGAGGTGCGCTCCCCGAAGTAGCTCGATTCGAGCAGTTCCAGGTGTCGCGCAAACCCGTGGTTCCTCCGGGCCCACTCGCGCCCCGTAACAGACAACCTGGCGAGCTCGGCTGAATCGCGCTGCACGCCGGTGATAGCCGCCACTATGTCCTCCGCATTGCCCACGGCTAGCAGCGGAGGTGGATCCTCTCTGTAAAGAGTGTTGTCGACGCCGGTGACCAGCGGGCGGCCGGCCGCCAGCGCCTCGATCTCTGACAGGCCGAGGATGCCCTGCTTCATCTGCCCGATCACCAGGTCGAAGCTCTGCAGGTAGGCCTCGATCTGCGCGCGCGGTAGCGGGCGCGTGAACCGGACCCAGGCCTTGTACCTCCTCGTGTACTCCCGCGCCACCGGTCCCCACTCCACCGCCTGGAGCCTCACGATCTGGCTGAGCCGCTCCACCGCCTTGAAGATCTCGTCCACACCTTTGACCGGGTCCAGGCGTGTGAAGATGAGGACGTCCGAGACCTCAGCAGGCGGAGGCGCGATCGGCACGGAGTCCACATCGATCGGATTGGGCAGGAGCCTTGCCTTGTCTTCGAATCCCTCTAGGAAGGACAGCAGGTTCGGGGTCACGTAGAACACGATCGCCGCGCTCTTGAGGACGCGCCTGGTCGCCCACCGCAACACCGGATGGCGAAGGTTTTCGTGCAGGTCGGTGCCGTGCGCCTGCACGAAGAACGGTTGCCCGATGAACTGGCCGACCAGGCCGTGCAAGAGCCAGTGGATGTGCACGACGTCGTACTTGCCGCGACGCAATTTCAGGATCAATGGGATGTAGGCGAGCGCGCGAAAGGGTACCAGCAGCGCCTTCTGCGGCCAGTCCCAGTTGCCCCCCGGCGTCCAGAGGGGGATCTGGTCGACCTCGTACCCGGCGTCCCGCAGCAGCTTCGCCTGGTTGGCGGCAACCCCGGCGACGTCGTGGACGAGGGCGATCCGCGCCATGCCACTAAGGATGCGCGAGGCGGAAGCTTCGCGGCTAAGCCCGTATCAGGGCACTGTTTCGAGCGTCCAAGCGCGAAAATGTCGCGGTCTCGATGAAGAAGCTCATATTGGCCCTGGCCGTGGCGGTGGCAATGGTTCCCAACGTCTCCGCGCTGGCGAGCACCACCGCGCTCCACGCCTCCCCCACGAGCTCGACCGTGGGCCAGGCGGTGACCTTCACGGCCACCTTCACATCCTCCTGTCCAGGGTCGCTAACGACCCATTACTTCACGATCGATGGAAAGGTCTACAACGGCAAGCTGGCGCAGAGCGGGCAGGCCGGCAGCGAGACCCTGTCGATCTCGACGCTCGGCGTCGGCGCGCACAGCGTCATCTACAACTGGAAGATCAGCGGGACGATCTGCAGAGGCATCGCCTCGATGACTTACACGGTCGCGTCTCAGCCTTCGCCTTCACCATCGCCCAGTCCCACGCCAACCCCTTCGCCCTCGCCAAGTCCGACGCCAGTTCTGCTGACATCGTCCACGGCGTCCGGTGGATCGGACACGACCCTCGGCTATCTCGGCGCCGGGCTGATCGTGTTCGTGATCGCGGCCGGGATCGCGCTCGCCGTGCTCGGCCGCCGCTAAGCCCCTAGGCCAGGGCTTGCTCAAGGTCGGCGATCAGGTCGGCCACGTCCTCGACCCCGACTGACAGCCGGATCAGCCCGTCCCCCACGCCCGCCCGCTTCCGCTCCGCCGGCGGGATCGAGGCGTGCGTCATCCGCGACGGGTGCTCGGCCAGCGACTCGACCGCGCCCAGCGACTCGGCCAGGGCGAAGATCTTCAGGCGCTCGAGCGTCCGGAAGGCGGTTGCCTCGTCGGCGACCTCGAAGCTCACCATGCCGCCGAACATGCGCATCTGCCTCGCCGCCACCGCCCGCTGGGGGTTGGAGTCCAGGCCCGGGTAGTACACGCGCCTCACCGCCCTGTGCCGGCCCAGCGCATTCGCGAGCTCCAGCGCGTTCTGGCTCTGCCGCTCCACGCGTAGAGCGAGCGTCTTGACCCCGCGCAGCAGCAGCCAGCAATCGAACGGCGACGGCACCGCGCCCACCGCGTTCTGGTGGAAGCGCAGCTGCTTCTCGAGGTCGTCGTTGTTGGTCATGATCGCCCCGCCGACCACGTCGCTGTGACCGCCGATGTACTTCGTCGCGCTGTGGACCACGACGTCGGCGCCGAGGTGCAGCGGCTGCTGCAGGTACGGCGTGGCGAAGGTGTTGTCGACGCACACCATCGCCCCGTGGCTGTGCGCGATCTCGCTGACCGCGTCGATGTCGACGACGCGCAGCAGCGGGTTGGTCGGCGACTCCAGCCACAGCATTCGGGTGCGGTCGGTCAGCGAGCGCTCGACGACGTCGAGGTCGGATGCGTCGATGGCCGTGAACTCGAGGCCGTAGCGCTTCAGGACCTTGTCGAACAGGCGAAACGTGCCGCCGTAGACGTCCTCCATGTACACGACGCGGTCACCGGGGTTGAGCAGCAGCATGAGCGTGGTCTCCGCGCCCATGCCGGACGCAAAGGCGAGGCAGTGCTTCGCGCCCTCGAGCGCGGCGAGGCACTCCTCGAGCGCGTCGCGCGTGGGGTTGCTGGTGCGGCCGTACTCGTAGCCCTTGTGCTTGCCCACTCCCTGCTGCGCGAACGTCGTCGCCATGTGGATCGGCTGCACCACGGCGCCGGTCTCCGGATCGGGCCCCTGGCCGACGTGAAGGGCTCGGGTCGAGAAGCCCCAGCTCTCCTTCTCCCCACCGCGTGGGGAGGTCGACCCGGCCGGCGAAGCCGGCTCGGGCGGGAGGGGCTGCTCTGGCAAATCAGCCCTGGCCGCGGTGGGCGACGAACTCGAGCAGGTCGGCGCGCGTGATCACGGCCACCGGCTTCTCCGCCTCGACGACGAGCACGGCCTGCTCGCCGCGGAGCAGGGGCTCGAACGCGTCGTCGAGCGAAGAGTCGACGCCCACCTGGCTGAGCGGCGCGTCCATCGCCGCCGAGACGGCGGTGCTCACGATCGCGGGGTCGCGGTAGACGCGGTCCAGGAGCGTGCGCTCCTGCAGCGTGCCCACGACGCCCTGGCCGTTGGACTCCTCGACCACCGGCAGCTGCGAG
>Ga0070699_100000603_pt1 | contig 33881 bp, 29 predicted proteins | sample KBSK1503metaG_FD_65473 | JGI IMG/M metagenome (GOLD analysis project Ga0070699, IMG submission 65473) | Corn, switchgrass and miscanthus rhizosphere microbial communities from Kellogg Biological Station, Michigan, USA - KBS K1-50-3 metaG | ecosystem: Host-associated > Plants > Roots >...
CCCCTAACCCCTAACCCCTAACCCCTACCTCCTACCCCCTACATCTTGTCGTGTTACCATCGCGCACCTTGACCGACCTCCGGACCGATTTGTTCTTCGGACTCTTCGAATGGCATCGCGCCGGGGAAGGGCCCGCCCGGCTGACCACGCGATCGGCAGCCCCCCGCGAGGTGCCCGATCCCCAGACGGGCCGGCCTTTGAAGGTTGCAAGCCTCGAGGTCAGCGAGCGTGCCGTCTGTCCGGCCTGCACCCAGCTCGGTGACGGCGGCTACGTCTCGTTCGTGTCGGATCTCAGGCTTGCCTTTGCGTGCCCCAGCTGCCGCAAGCTGGTCTGGATTGCCGGCGCCTGAACGCGCTCGACGCGTCAGCGTTCTGCTGACCGCGTACAACCGCGCACCCTACATCGCTTCGTCTATCGAGAGCGTCCTTGCGCAGACGCTTCGCGATTTCGAGCTGATCATCACTGACGATCGGTCCTCGGACGGGACGGTCGACATCGCGGAAGCGTACGCGCGCCGCGACTCGCGCATTCGCGTGTTTCGCAACGAGCGGAATCTCGGTGACTACGCCAATCGCAACCATGCCGCGTCGCTTGCCACCGGCGAATTCCTCAAGTTTCATGACTCGGACGATCTGCTCTACCCGCCGTGCCTCGAGATCATGGTGTCACTGCTGTCAGCGGCGCCGAGCGCCGGATTCGCCTTGTCCTCGAGCGTTTCATGGCCCGGTGGTCCCGTCCCGATGCTCTCGACGCCGCGCTTGAGCTATCAGCGCGAGTTTCTGGGGTTCGGCATGTTCAACGCCGGTCCTGCCGGGGCGCTGTTTCGAACCGAGACGTTCCGCGCACTTGGGGGCTTCGAGGACCATGGTGCGGCCTCCGACAGCATCTTCTGGCTCCGTGCGTGCGCGCGGTACTCAGTCCTGCTGTTGCCTGCCGATCTTTTCTGGTATCGCGTGCACTCGGGCCAGTCGCTGCAGAGCGACGCCGCAGCCAAGGCCTACGCGCTCGTACCGCGTCATCAGTGGCGGCAGCTGGCGTCGGCGGAATGCCCGTTGACCCACGACGAGCGAGCACAGGCACGAGGGAACGTGGCGTTTTCGACCGCAAAGCAGATCTGGCGCGCTTTCCGTCGGGGCGAATGGGCCGCGGCCGTGTCGCGTCTGCGGAATTCGGGAATCACGCCGCTTGAATGGCTGAAGTACCTTCGTCCGCCGCGGCGTTCCGCGCTTGCCGGCACGCCGCTCGATGCGAATGGCGAATATGTCGTCCCGGACTGGTGCCGGCTACCGTCGTCCGAGCAGTAGTTTCGTGGTTGAAATCGTCTTCGTGGTTCAGGCCCGGCGACGTTCTGGTGTCCGCGCCCGCGGGATCGCAGGCAGCATTCTCACGGCCAGCTTGCCCCGATTCGCACGCATGTTCGTTGCGAGGAGCTCGGCGATCGGCCCACGTTGCCCGGGCGAGGAGTTGATCGCACGGCGAGCCATCACGGGGAGGACGATCAGCCCTGCGTCTCGCGCTTCCGCGCCGGCGTAGAGCCGCCGGATCTCCGGAGCGCTCGAGTTGGAGAGAATCACGCACGCGCCACGCCTCGCAGCCGCGATCACCGCCTGCTGCAGGCGGGTCTGATCGTCGGCGGAAAATCCCCTGGCGGTGTAGTTCGCGAATGACGCTGTCCTGCTCAGAGGCGCGTAGGGCGGATCGCAGTAGATGAAATCTCCTGTTCCCGCCGCGGCCAGCGGACGTTCGAACGACCCGCGCTCGACCACCACATGCGGGTCGCGTAAGACGGTGGCAACGGCGCGAAGGTGCTCCGCATCGCAGATGCGAGGATTCGCGTATCGCCCCGCGGGAACATTGAACTCGCCGCGCCGGTTCAGCCGGAACAGTCCGTTGAATCCCGTGCGATTCAGATAGATCAGCATGGCGGCGAGCTCGGGCGTATAGACGCCGCCGTCAGAACGCGAGGGATTGAAGCGCCCATCGCGGACCTGGTAGTAATGCGCCTCGCCACCGGCCCGGTGTCCCGCCGCGAGCGTTTCCAGCTCGGCGATGACAGCCTCTGTCTGATTGCGCACCATCTGATAGCACCCGATGAGGTCGGGGTTGTCATCGACCAGCCAGGCGTCGCGGCCATCAAGGATGCCCGAGCCGTAGAGATCGAAGAACACGGCGCCGCTTCCCACGAACGGTTCAATGTACCGGCGGAACTTCTGCGGATACCGAGGGCGCAGTTCGTGCAGCAGTTGGCGTTTGCCGCCAACCCATTTCAGGAAGGGATGCATGACGTCGGGTCTTATCGGCATTTGATCGTTTTATCTTCGCTTCGAATCAGGCTCCGACGAAGTATCGCTCGATAAATTACTGATAACTATACAGTTAAGCTCCTGTTTCCATCACTGCACAAGTGTGCGCGTCCCGCCGATACATACGTAGGGAAGCGCGTCGATTCGTTGATGCGATCAAGTCGATTCGTTGATGCGATCAATATGTCGGCTGCGGAACGTCTCCAGAGTCACTTTGAGTCTTCATATGCACATTGATCCGTCGCTTTCTGTAAGCGAGAGGGCGAAGCTGTACGCGCTCCGCGGGCGCCGATGCGCCGCCGTGGCGCTCACGTTCGGAATTGTCGTCGCCAGCGCTTCCTGTGCAAGGCCGCGCGTGACGGCGGTGTACGACCCGGACACGCATCTAGTCAGCCGGCTCGATTACGACGATGAGATGAGTGGACGGATCGCGGCGCGGACCTACTTCTCAAGCGGCCGCCCGGTGCGTCTCGAGGTCGACCCGGATGGCAACGGGTCGATCGACCGATGGGAGTACTACGGCGCGGACGGCGCATTGGTGCGCCTGGGCAGATCGAGCAGGAACGATGGCCGTGAGGATACCTGGGTGACGCAATCGGGGTACTCCATGCGCGTCGACATCTCGACGCGCCGCGATGGTTTCGTCGATCGCCGGGAATTTCACGAGCAGGGAACGCTGATCCGTACGGAACAGGACACGAATTTCGACCAGCTTGTCGACGAGTGGCAGGAATTTGACAACGGCAAACTTCGCGTCCTCCTCATCGACACCCAGCAGCGGCGCGGCCGGCCGGATCGACGCCTCGTCTACGGCCTGGACGGATCTCTTACGGGCTTCGAGTCGGATCCCGACGGGGATGGCCAGTTTACGCCGGAGCAGACACACGATGGTCCAGAGTGAATTGAAGCGGTCCGTCATGTGCTTTCTAGGCGTCGCCTTCGTCGTGGGAGCGGCGGAGCTGGCGTTTGCCAGCGCAGCGATGGCGCAAGCCCAGACCGACGCAACCTCCTCACGGTTCGTCCTTGGTCCCCTCGGGTGGACGCCGACCCTAATGCTTCGCGAGGCCGGCGTCGACTCGAACGTCTTCAACACGCCCAGCACCGAAGCCCCGAAGCAGGATGTCACCGGCAGCTTGACGCCGTCTGTCGATTCTGTGCTGACGCTGGGCGTCATGCAGCTCGCGACCCAGGGCCGGGCCGATTTTGTCTATTTCGAGCGCTACGCGAACCAACGCGCAATCAACGGCCGCGTCTCTGGACGCATGCAGTTTCCGACCACACGCGTCCACCCGGTGTTGACCGGTTCGTGGGAGCGCGCCAAGGAGCGGACCAGTAACGAGATTGATATACGCGCACCGCGAAGAGAGATGGCGTACTCGATTGGCCTCGGAGCACAGATCACTCCCGGTTCGTCTCTCACGGTGACAGGCGGCTTGAGCGACTTGCGGTACGACGAGGGGACCAAATTCCAGGGCGTCGACCTTGCCACGAGGCTCAACCGACAGACCAAGACGGCGAATGCGGCGTTTCGAGGCACTCTCACCCCGTTGACGAAGTTCGTCGTGATGCTCGACGGCGCGCGGGATGAATTCACTGCGGCAGCGAGCCGTAACAGCGACAACCTGCGTGGTTTCGCAGGCCTTGAATTCGCGCCCGACGCCATCATTCGGGGTCACGCCGGTACCGGGTACCACAAGATGCTGCCGCGCGGCTCCGACCTCTCGCTCAATTTTTCAGGTTGGACGAGCCAAGCCGACCTCAGCTATACGCTGCTCGGGCGTACACGCTTCACCGGCCGCACGTCGCATGACACCAGCTACTCGGGGCTCGATAATCGGCCGTACTACGTCTCGACGATCGGTGGACTTGAGGTCACTCACAACCTGGTCGGTCCGATCGACCTCGAGCTGCGCGGGAGCCGCGAAAAGCTTGACTACGCCGCGACTACCACGGGACTCTCTGCTCGCAAAGAGTACGCGGATGTGCTGGGCGGTGGCCTCATCATCCGGATGTCGATGCAGACGCGTATCGGCTTCTACTACGACGACCAACAAAGGCGTTCATCCGAGGGTCCGCAAGCCGAGTACAGCCGCCGCCACATCTACACCTCCGTCACGTATGGATTCTGATATGTCGAAGATTGCCGCCGCCCTCACCGTTGCCGCTCTCGTTCTCGTCGACGCGTTCCCTGCAGGCGCGCAAGCGCCGGCGGCGACACCGATGACCCAGCAGGCCACAACGCCTTCACCCTCCAGAAACGTCGAGTACACGGTCGGTTCGCAGGACGTGTTGAAGATCACCGTCTTCGACGAGCCGACGCTGTCGGGCAGCTACCGTGTCGATGCGGACGGGAGCGTTCAATACCCGATGCTTGGACACGTCCAGGCCGGGGGCCGGATGCTTCGCGACATCGAAGCGGACATCAGCAAGAAGCTCGAGGACGGCTTCGTCAGGCGCGCCCAGGTCACCATCGACGTCGAACAGTTCCGCAGCCGGAGCATCTTCATCGTGGGCGAGGTGCGGTCGCCCGGAAAGTACCCGCTGACCGGCCAGACGACGGTCATCGAGGCGCTCGCGTCCGCGGGATCCACGACCGCGAATGCGAGCAGCGAGATTCTCATCCTGCGATCGCGCAGCGCGGATCCGTCGAAACCCATCCTGCTCGATGCCGCAAACCAGGCGAACGTCACCCGCATCAGCCTCACTGATCTCCAGCTGGGCCGGTTGTCCGAGAACATCAACCTGCAGGAAGGCGACACGATCTTCGTGCCGAAGGCGGAGAAGTTCTTCGTAACCGGTCAGGTGAGAAGCCCGGGCGCGTACACCCACGAGCAGGGCCTGACGGTACTCCAGGCAATCTCGCTGGCGGGCGGTCTCACCGAAAAGGGCTCGAATCGGCGCATGAAGGCAATCCGCACCGTCAACGGCAAGAAGGCCGAAGTGAAGATCGGTCTTACCGATGTCGTCCAGCCTGGCGATACGCTGGTCATTCCGCAGCGGTTGCTGTAGGAAAATACCAAAACCCAAATACCAAAACCCAAATCCCAAATCCAAATATCGCCTTGGGAGTTGGGAGTTGGGCGTTAATCCCGATCAAAAATCAAAATGTGTGGCATTGGCGGTGTGTTCGGCTGGTCCGACGCCGAAGGGTTCGACGCCGTCCGCACGGCCGCCGATCTGAGTGCGGCGCTTGCCCATCGGGGTCCCGATGGTGAAGGGACGCTGATCGAAGGCCGCGCGCTGCTCGTCCATCGCCGCCTCGCTATCATCGATCCCACCCCTGCCGGCCGGCAGCCGATGACCACGCCGGATGGCCGCTACGCCATCGTCTTCAACGGAGAGATTTACAACTACCGCGAACTTCGCGTGGATCTGGAGAGGGCAGGCGTCCGCTTCGTGACCGCGTCCGACACCGAGGTGCTGCTGGCCCTGATCGTGCGCGACGGCATCGCCGCGCTCAGCCGCGCCCGCGGCATGTTCGCGCTGGCCGTGCTGGATGCGCGCGATCGCAGCCTGACGCTGGCTCGTGATCGCTTCGGCATCAAGCCGATCTACATCGCGTCGCGCGGACACGGGATCGCGTTTGCGTCCGAGATCGGCGCGCTGCGGCGCGCCTCGCTCGTCGGCCGCGATGTCTCGGCAGCGGGCATCCTGGCGTTCCTGGCATGGAGCTACATTCCGGCGCCGCTGACATGGCTCCAGAACGTCGCCAGTCTGCTGCCCGGGACCTGGAAGCGCTGGCATGAAGATGGCCGGGTCGAGGGCGGAACCTTTGCAGACTATGCACGATCGTACGCGAGCGGGAGCGACGTCGATGAGGTGGACCTTCGCGATCAGGTGCGCGCGGCGATTCGCGACAGCGTGGCCGCGCATCTCGTCGCGGACGTCCCGGTCGGGATCTTCCTGTCGGGCGGAATCGACTCAGGCGCGATCGTCGGCACGGCACGCTCGCTGACATCCGGACCGCTTCACACGTATACCGTCGCCGGCGATGTCCCCTCGATGTCTGAGATCGCCGAAGCACGGCTCGTCGCGACGTATTTCGAGACGACGCATCACGAGCTGATGATTGATTCCACCGTCGTGGAACATGCGCTGCCTTCCATCGTCTGCCGTCTCGACGCGCCGACTGCCGATGCCATCAATTCATACTTCGTTTCGCAGGCGGTCGCAGCTACGGGCGTGAAGGCCGTGCTGTCCGGCGTCGGCGGAGACGAACTGTTCGCCGGCTATCCGAGTTTTCGTCGCGTGCCGTCCGCACTGCGCGCGACGAAGTGGCTCGCGCCGGTGCTTCCGATGACCGCACGAGCGGCGTCGGCGGTTTCCGACTGGCGCGCGCGCAAGTGGCAGCACTTTGCCGGGACTCCAGACGCGGCATCTGCCTACCGCGCCGTGCGCGGATATTTCATGCCCGAGGAGTGGCCGTCATTGATGGGTCCGGCGTTCGACGGGGAGACCCGCCGCGAGGCGCTTGACGCGCTCGCGGACGCGGAACGCCGCACCTTTTTCAGTGCAGACACTGAGACGCCGCTGGCAACGGTCGCGCGTTTCGAGACACGCGGATACCTGGAGGGGCAGCTGCTTCGTGACATCGATGCCGTTTCAATGGCTCACGCACTCGAGGTGCGCGTGCCGTTTGTCGACCACCGCCTGCTGGCAAGCGTCTGGCCCGCGGCCGGCCAGCATCCTGCTCTGCTCGACGGGAAGCGACTGCTGCACGAGAGCCTCTCACGTCCGTTGCCGCCGGGAATCGTCGGCCGTCCGAAACAGGGTTTCACGCTTCCGTTCGACGCATGGATGCGCGGCAGCCTGCGCGACGTCGCTCGCCAGGGCGTGCAGTCCGCGGTGTCGCGCGGGTGGGTGAACGCGCGCGCGGCCGCCGACGTCTGGAACGACTGGGAGGGTGGACGAGCCCACTGGTCTCGCGCGTGGGGACTCTCAGTACTTGGTCAGTTTCTCGAGGGAGCTGCGTGAGCACTCCGCCGGCCGCACTTCCCGTGACGCACATCCGTCCTGGCACCCGCGCCGTGTCATTCACGATGCAGGAAGTCTGGCACGCGCGGGAACTGCTGTACTTCCTGGTCTGGCGCGACGTCAAAGTGCGCTACAAGCAGACGGTGCTCGGCGTCGCCTGGAGCGTGATCCAGCCGTTGCTGACGATGGTCGTGTTCACGATCTTCTTCGGCCGGCTCGCGAAGATGCCGTCGGACGGCGTGCCCTACCCGTTGTTTTCGCTTGCCGCGCTGGTGCCGTGGACCTACTTCGCGACGGCGGCATCCAACGGATCCTCGTCGCTGGTCGGCAGCCAGCATCTGATCGCGAAGGTCTACTTCCCTCGTGTGCTCGTGCCGCTCGCGGCGGTGCTGATGCCTGCCGTCGACCTGGTCATCTCCTTCGGCATGCTGCTGGTGCTCCTTGCGTGGTATCACGTGACGCCGGGCGCAGGCGTCGTGCTGCTGCCGCTTTACGCCGCGCTTGGAATCCTCAGTGCGTTTGCGGTCACGTTGTGGACGTCGGCGTTGAGCGTCCGCTATCGCGATGCGCGTTACGTGCTGCCGTTTCTCATTCAGATCTGGCTGTTCGTGACGCCCGTTGCCTATCCCGCCTCGATGATTCCCGAGCGGTGGCGGCTCGTGTACGCGCTCAATCCGATGGCAACGGTCGTTGAGGGCTTCCGGAGCGCCCTTCTTGGTACCCCGGGCCCGGGATCGATGGCCGCAGTGTCGATCGTTTTCGTCGCGGCGGCGCTTGTCGCCGGCGCCGCGTATTTCCGCTCTGTTGAGGGGTCGATCGTCGACCTTGCCTGAACCGTGCCTGACATCGCCATCAAAATCCGGGACCTCGGCAAGCGCTACACGATTGGCGCGCGCGAGGAGCAGCACGACACGCTGCGCGATCAGATTGCCGCCTTTGCAGCGCGTCCCTTTCGCCGTCTCGCGCCGGGTGGGTTTGCGGCGTCCACGACGATCTGGGCGCTCAAGGGTGTGTCCCACGACATCCGCCGCGGCGAAGTCGTCGGCGTCATCGGCGGCAACGGGGCGGGGAAGTCGACACTGCTGAAAATCCTGTCGCGCATTACCCAGCCGACCGAGGGGGAAGCGGACATTCACGGACGCGTTGGATCGCTCCTCGAGGTCGGCACCGGCTTCCACCCCGACCTCACGGGCCGGGAGAACGTCTTCCTCAACGGCGCGATCCTCGGAATGCGGAAAGCGGAAATCGCCCGCAAGTTCGACGACATCGTCGCCTTTGCTGAGATTGACCAGTTCATCGACACGCCGGTGAAGCACTACTCGAGCGGCATGTACGTGCGGCTGGGTTTCGCCGTGGCTGCGCACATGGAGCCGGAGATCCTGATCGTCGACGAGGTCCTGGCGGTCGGCGACGCGCAGTTTCAGCGCAAGTGCCTCGGCAAGCTCAATGACGTGTCGCGCAGTGGACGCACGGTGCTGTTTGTGAGCCACAACATGGCGGCGGTCCAGCGGCTGTGTACGTCGGCGATTCTCCTCGAGCGCGGCCGTGTCGTGCGCGTCGGTGATGCGCGATCGACAGTGGCCGCGTACCTGTCGGGCGCGGCGCGGGGAGGTTACGTCGCCGCGGCGCCCACCGGGGCCGCACAAATCCTGGCGGCGGATCTCGAGGACACCGGCGGACGTCCACTCGAAGTGCCCGTGTGCACCGAGCCGATCGTCTGCCGAATCCGCTTCGTACTCCCTGAACGCTCGCCGGGAACCTTCCTCGGCATCGGTGTGTTGTCAACCGACGGCGCCCCAATCTTCACGAGTCAAAGTGAGGATGCCGGCATCGTCTGTCCCGCGGGGCCGGGCGAATTCGACGCATGCGTGACCATTCCCGCCGATACTTTTCTTGCGGGTGACTTCCACATGGCGCTTTGTCTGTGGAATGGTGGCGGGATTCTCGATCTGCAGGAACCGGCGCTCTCGTTTTCCGTGGAGACGGGTTCGTCGCCGCTGTACCGCGGGGCCGATTTGCGCAAAGGCTATGTGCGTGTCGATTGCGGCTGGTCCGTAACAAGCTCAGACGCGGTGTCGATCGAGGTGGTGCGGTGACGCTCGTCGGACGCGCCATTCGCCGCGCCCGGACCGCGGCTGGCCACGAAACGCGCAGCGTCATCAACCAGCTGGCCGAACGGGATCCCCGCTGGGCCATGTTCTGCCGCGCCGTCGAGTACGTCGACTACGAAGCGATCCCTGGCGCGATCGTGGAGTTCGGCGTCTTCACGGGCATGAGCCTCGCGCTGCTCGCAAAGGCCCACTCCTTCGATGAGAAGGGGATGGCGCGACGCGTCGCTGGATTCGATTCGTTCCGCGGCCTTCCGGGCTCCAGCGAAGTGCATGCGCGGTGGCAGACCGGTGATTGTGCGGCAAACCACGCATGGCATCCGCTGTTGAAGACGGGAGATCCCGTCACGCCGGATGTCACGCTCCGTCTGTTCGAGGCATGCGGGCTTGACGCGCCCCAGCTGCACGTCGGGTCGTTTGACGACACGTTGCCGGCTGCGTTCCCGGCCGCGCACCCGCAGGTCGCGCTGGCGCACATCGATTGCGACTTGTACGAGTCGACCCGGGCTGTGCTCGAGGCGCTGGAGCCGGTGCTGCAGGACGGTTCCATCCTGCTGTTCGACGACTGGTTCCACTACCGTGGCCATCCCGGTAAAGGTGAAGCGCGCGCCTTCGCCGAGTTCCTGGCTGCGCATCCGAACTGGGGCGCCGCGCAGTACCAGACGTACTCGACGTTCTGCAATTCATTCATCCTGTATCGACGATGAGCGTTGTCGCGCATATCGGCCCTCCGCGTGGCGCCAGTGGTGGTCCAGGCGGGTACCTCAAGCAGCTTGCCGCAGCGTTCGACGGTCACGGTGCCGCGGCCGACGTGCTGTTGCCTCCCTGCATTGCCGTGGCTCCAGTCGAGCAGGCACGGACGGTATCGGCGGTCACGGTCGCGGCGCATCGAATCCGCCGGGCGTTGTTCGGTCCGCCTCGCTACTACCGTCCTGACATGGCGGACGTGCGCAGGCGGGGAGGAGCGCTCGAGACCCTCTTTCGCAGCGCTCTGCTCGGCATGCGCGCGGAAAACGAAGCGAGCCTCGTCAACGCGCTGGCACGGCGCGCCGATGTGCTGTTCGCCCACGATCTTGCCGCCGCCGAGGCGGCCCTCGAGGCCCGCGGACGCGAGCAGGTGTGGCTGATGATGCACTCGCCGATGCCGCTCGGCCTCTACATGGCGTGGAGCTGGGGCGTGCCCGAGATCGACTGGCGCGAAATCCTGACGTTCCCGGATGTGCGCGCGCTCATCGACCGGGAGCTCGACGTCTGCTCGCGTGTTGACCGCATCGTCATTCCCTGTCCCGAGGCGATCGACGAGCTCGTACGTTCCGACGCGCGGTTCGAGCGCCTGCGCGGCCGCGCCAGCTACGTAATGACTGGAGCAAGGCGATCGCAGGCAGCCAACGCCATCGGACGCCAACGGGCGCGCGCGCATTTTGCACTTCCGCTCGATCAGCCGGTGGGGCTGTTCATCGGCAACCGGGAACCGTATCGCGGGCTCGACCGGCTCACGGCGGGCCTCGAGGCGCTCGACGATCCACGAGTGATTCCCGGCACCATCGCGGTCGCGGGCCCCGATCCACGGACAGCTCCATCCGGCCCGCGTATCCGCGCCCTGGGCCGCGTGAACGACGTGGCGGTGTTGTTCGAGGCGGTGGACTTCGTGGTGAACGTGAACCGCTTCAGCCTGTTCGATCTGTCCGTGATCGAGACGCTCGAAGCCGGCAAGCCGCTTCTCATGCACGCGACTGGCGGCAATCGCGCGTTCCAGCGGCTGGGTGCGGGCTGTGACATGCTCGCCGACCTCGAAACCCGGACGATTGCTGACGGACTCGAACGGATGTTCACGGCGCCACCGGCCACGTTGAGCGCGCTCGGCGCGCGCTCGAGGGTTTGCTACGACACCCACCTCACGCTGGATGCATTCGGCCGGGCGCACGAACGTCTCTACGCAACAGCGCAGTCCGCGGTGGCGGTGCCGTGAACGTTCCATTCCTGATCATCGGCGCAGGTCCAACCGGCCTTGGAGCGGCGTGGCGTCTCCAGCAGCGAGGCATCCACGATTGGAAGCTGCTCGAGGCGGGGTTCGTACCGGGCGGCCTTGCGCGCTCAGTCGTCGATGAACACGGCTTCACCTGGGACCTCGGCGGGCACGTGCAGTTCAGCCACTACGAGATGTTCGACCAGCTCATGGACGATCTCCTGGGCGTGGACGGCTGGCTGCATCACGACCGCGAGTCGTGGGTCTGGATCCGCGACCGTTTCGTCCCCTATCCGTTTCAGCTCAATCTCCACCGTCTACCGGGACCGGAGATCGCGACGTGCCTCCACGGGTTGGAACACGCGGCCGCATCCGCGTCGCAATCGGGCGTGCTGCCCGCGAATTTCGGCGAGTGGATTACCCGCACCTTCGGCGATGGCATCGCCGAGCTGTTCATGCGCCCGTACAACGGCAAGGTCTGGGCCCGGGACCCGGAGCTGATGGATTGGCGCTGGATTGGCGATCGCGTGGCTGTCGCGGACGTCGCGCGTGTCCGCGAGAACCTGCGCCTGCATCGCGACGACGTGTCGTGGGGACCGAACAACCGTTTCCGATTTCCGCGCCGCGGCGGCACGGGCGCCGTCTGGCACGCGCTGGCGGACCAGTTGACGCAGCGCGCTCCAGCGCACGAGTCGCCCCTGATGTTCGGCGCAAGCGTGAAGCACGTCGACACGACAGCACGCAGCGTGGCGCTCGCCGACGGACGCGAGATCGGATACGACACCCTGATTTCGACGATGCCCCTGGACCGCCTCATTGCGATGAGCGACCTCGCCCGCGACCTGCGGACGGCGGCGCGCGATCTCGAGTACTCCTCCACGCACGTTGTCGGCGTCGGGCTGCATGGCAACGCCCCCGAAGCCCTGGCGCAGAAATGCTGGATGTACTTCCCCGAATCGAATTGCCCCTTCTACCGGGTCACACATTTCTCACACTATTCACGGAACAACGTTCCGGACCCCTCGACGCAATGGTCCCTGATGGCCGAGGTGTCGGAGTCGGTGCACCGGCCGGTGGACAGCAGGACCATCGCCGCTGACGTCGTGCGCGGGCTTCTCGCGACCAGGCTGATTGAGTCGGAGGCGCAGGTGCATCACGTATGGCACATGCGCCTCGAGCACGGGTACCCGGTGCCGTCGCTGCATCGCGATCGGGGTCTGACAGGCATTGAATCGACGCTCGCCGCGCGCGGCGTGTTCAGCCGCGGCCGTTTCGGCGCGTGGAAATATGAAGTGTCGAACCAGGACCACAGCTTCGCGCAGGGAGTCGAAGCCGTTGATGCGCGGCTCGATGGCACGGAAGAAATCACGCGGAAGCGTCCCGAGGTGGTCAACGCCTGGCGCCCGCGCCCGGCCGTGCCCGCGCCTGTCTCAACGGCGGGGCGCCGCTGATATGACCCTTATGACGCCGATCCGGCGCCTGGTCCGCGACGTTCAGCGCGATCTCTGGCCGACACCGGAACATGCAGTGCTCCAGGAGCTGGAGCGACGGGCCCAGCGCGAATCCCGACGTACTCCTGGCGAGATTTCGATCGCGCCGTACCATCTCGAGTATGCCGACGCGATGTCGGCGTGGCCGCAGTGGGATGACATCTTCGTCCGCCAGACGCTGGCGTTCGAGACCAATGAGCCCACGCCTCGCATCATTGACTGCGGCGCGAACATCGGGCTCGCGTCTTTGTACTACGCGCGCCAGTACCCCCACGCGAGGCTCACGGCGATCGAAGCGGACCCCACGCTCGCCGCCATGTGCGAGCGGAACCTGGCGCGGAACGGCTGTACACAGTTCGAGGTCAAGGCGGCGGCAGCCTGGACCGCGCACGGCGAAACCGAATTCATCTGTGAGGGCGGGGATTCCGGCATGCTCGCATCACTCGGATCCCCGGTCACCGGGACCCCGCGCATGGTCCCGACCGTGCGGCTTCGCGACTACCTCGACGACACCGTTGATCTGCTCAAGATTGACATCGAAGCCGCTGAATTACCGGTCCTGGAGGATTGTGCGGGTCTGCTCGACAACGTGCGAGCCCTGGCAATCGAAGTGCACGAGTTCGATCCCACGCACCGTCAGACAGGCGCGATCCTCGAGCTGCTCGAACGGGCTGGATTCACGTTCGCGATGTCCAACCTCTGCCCGCTTCCCTGGCGGTCCTCGCAATCCGCCGCCCCGTTTCCAGGCGCGCCGCCCGTGTGGGCGGTGGCAGTCTTCGCATGGCGCGCGTGACCGATCCAAGCGTGGTGTACGTCCTCCCGGACAAGATGGGAGGGGTCATGAGCCTCACGGCGCACCTCCTCGACGCCCGGCGTCCGGACGGCTTCCGGCACGTCGCGGTGCTGACGCACAACTCGTTGTCCGTCGACGAGCGGTTCGGGGAGACGCTGAACGCCGACGCGCAGACGGTCGTCGAATACGCGCTGCCGCTCGAGAATCTTTTCGCCGTGCTGAACCGGTTACGGCGCGCGATACCTCGGGGGGAGGGCGTCCTGGTCGCCAACGATCTGCTGGAGCTTGCGCTGGCGTCCGCCTTTGATTGCCACCGCGCGGTCATTCAGATTCTGCACGGCGACGACGACTACTACTACGACCTCGCCGCGCGGCATGAAACCGTGATCGATGCGTTCGTGGCGATCGGCCGTACGATCGAGCGAAAGCTGAAGACGCGCCTGCCGCACCGCAGTGGGGACATCTACTTTCTGCCGTACGGTTTGCCCGACCCGGCGCGCCGGCGCACGCCCCGACCAGGGCCGCTCCGCCTCCTGTTTGCCGGCCGGTACGAACACGGACAGAAGGGTGTCCTCGATCTTCCATTGATCGACCGCATGCTCGTCGAACGCGGCGTGGACGTGTCGTGGACGATGATCGGCGCCGGGCCGGATGAGACGAAGCTCCGCGACGCCTGGCGCAGCCCGCGCGTCAACTTTCTCGGACGGAGGTCGAATGCCGAGGTCATCGAGATCGCGGCGAGTCACGATGTGTTCGTCCTGCCCACCCGCTACGAGGGTGTTCCCGTCGCGCTTCTCGAAGCGATGAGCGTCGGGCTTGCCCCCATCGTCAGCAACGTCGAAAGCGGCGTCGCTGAAGTCCTGTCCAATGGGCAAACAGCGCTCATGCCGCCCGTCGGCGATATCGGTGCGTTTGCCGATGCGATTGCCGCGCTCGACCGGAATCGACCGCTGCTCGAATCGATCAGCGACGCGGCGTGGAAGTACGTGGCCGCGCATCACGACGCCCACACACGCGCCGACGCGTACCAGGCGTTGTTTCTACGGTACCGCGAGCTGCGGAGACCACGGCCCGACCACGTCATCCTTCCGTACCAAACACGACTCGATCGGCCATGGCTTCCCAACATCGCCGTGCGGACGGTACGTGGGCTGATTCGGCGCGCGCAGGGACGAGCGCTGTAATGCGCATCGTCCAGGCCGCGGGCTGGTACTTTCCAAACAGTGCAGGTGGCACTGAGGTGTACGTTTCCGAACTGTCCGATCGCCTGCGCGCGGCCGGGCATGACGTGCATATTTCGGCGCCCGAAACGCTCGGACACGACGAGCGCACTTACGACCACGGCGGCGTGCCGGTGTACCGGTATCCGATTCCGCCGAGCGTGACGCGTGACGAGGCGCAGGGCCGCGTCGCGGTTCGCGGCGCTGAACGGTTCCACGAGTGGCTGCGGCGGATGCGTCCCGACGTCGTGCACATGCACACCTACGTGACGGGCCTCGGGCTGAATGAGCTCCGCGTCGCAAAAGCCGCCGGAGCACGCGTCATCGTGACGACGCACGCGGCCAGCCTCGGGTTCACCTGCCAGCGTGGAACGATGATGCGATGGGGCCGCGCGTTGTGCGACGGCAAGGTGAGCGCATTCAAATGCGTGCCGTGCTACCTCGAGCATCGCGGCGTGCCCCGGCCGCTCGGATACATGGCCGCGCTGATCCCGCCGCCGCTGAGCGCACTGGGACGGCACATGAATGGCCGTGTCGCCACGTTCCTTGGGATGACTGACTTGATTGCCTACAATCGCGACTCGCAGCGTGAGCTGCTCGAGCTTGCCGATCGGTTCGTCGTGCTCACCGACTGGGCCCGCGACGTGCTCGTCGCCAACGGCGCGCCGCCTGACAAGATCGTCATCAACCGTCTCGGTATTCGGTACAACGGGATGGAGAAGAAGCGCGGGTCGTCGACGCAGCCGCTGACAATCGCCTATATCGGCCGCTTTGATCCAATCAAAGGCGTTGATGATTTCGCGCGCGCGATTGCTCAAACGCCGGGATCGGCCCCGATCCATTTCCGGTTCCACGGCCCCGTTCGCAACACCGCCGAGCTTGCCGTCCTGGAGAGCTTGAAGAAGATCGTTGGACCGAACGCATGGGTTAGCTTCGGAGGCGAGCTCGACGCCACAGGCGTTCGACAGGCGCTGGCCGGAATAGACGTGATGTGTTGCCCCTCGCGCGTGGTCGAGGGAGGCCCGACGATCGCGCTCGAGGCGATGGCCGCCGGCGTGCCCGTGGTCGGGACCAATGTTCCCGGGATCTCGGAGATCGTGATCGACGGCGTGACGGGCCGTCTCGTCGCGCCTGGCGACCCGCGCGCGCTCGCGGCAATCTTCGCCGAGCTTGCGGCCGATCCCGGCGTGATCGATCGCTGGCGAGCCGCGCTTCCGGCTGTCCGCACGATGGATGACGTGACGAACGACTACCTCGAGATGTACGCCGCATGAAGGGTCCGACCGGACCGCTGGGACGCCTGGCCAAGCACGGGCTGCACTCGGCGGGCTACTACCATCACCGGCTCGCGCAGATCGAGTTCCCAGGCGTGGCGGTCCTCTGCTATCACGGGATCCGTGGCGACGGCACGGGAGACCTGCCCTTTCACGATCTCCACGTGGATCGCCGCGCGTTCGAAGGTCACTGCCGCATCCTCCGCGAATGCTGTTCGCCCATTTCAGCCCCGCAGCTGCTCGCCGCGTTGAATGGCGCATCGCTGCCGCCACGACCCGTCCTCGTCACCTTCGATGACGGATATCGAAGCGTCCTGGATCTCGGGTTGCCGGTTCTTGAACAGTACGAGATCCCGGCCGCCGTGTTCGTCTGCGTGGAACCGATCGTGCGGCGCGAACATTTCTGGTACGACAGCATGTACCGCGCGCGCGGCAGCGAAGCCGTCGCCGCCACACGCCGACTCGGGACTGCCGAATGGCGAACGATGGCGGACGCGGTCGCGACTCCGGCGCGTGCCTCGGATGTGCACCGTCCGATGACGACCAACGAGCTGCACCGCCTCGCGGCAAGTCCGCTCATCGAAATTGGCGGGCACACGATGACGCATCTCACGCTGGCGCTTGCTGGGATCGAGGAGCAGCGTGACGAGATCGAGACGTGTCGAGACACTGTGACGGCATTGGTGGGGAGGATCCCTGCTGGGTTTGCCTACCCGTACGGGCTGCGTCCGGGCGACTATTCCGCCGATACCGTCACGCTGGTCGCGGCTGCCGGATTCAAGTACGGGTTCTCGACGTATCAGCAGTTTGCCGCGCGTGACTGCAGCCCGTTCGAGATTCCCAGGTTCGTGATGGTCGACGGGATCGACGAAGCGGAGCTCGCCCATCGTCTTGCCCATTCGTGGCACGTGGCGCCGCCCGTATGAGCAGGAAGGTCTGCATCGTGACGGCGGGTCATCTGTCGACCTGCCCGCGCATGCTGAAAGCAGCCGATGCGCTGCACACGGCCGGATACGCCGTGCGGGTCGTCAGCGCGGTGCACACGCCGTGGGCATTCGAGGCGGACACGCGCCTGGTCGGTGCCCGTCAGTGGACATGGCGCCCCGTGCCCTACGGGCGCCAGTATGCATTCGGCGCGTGGCTGCGCTCGGGTGTGCGGCACCGCATCGCGCGAGCCATAGCCTCGGTATCGCCGCAGTCAGTGCCAGCCGCGATCGCGTCGGAGGCGTTTGCACGGGCGCATCGTGAGCTCGTGACCGCAGTGCTCGAGGAGCGCGCCGATCTGATCTATGGCGGTTCGACCGGCGCCATTGCGGCCGCCGCCGAGGCCGGGAGGCGGAGTGGGACTCCCTTCGGCGTCGATTTCGAAGACTTCCATTGCGACGAGCAGGATCCGGAAGACGGTCGGCTCTCGAACGCACTGGGCGGACCGATCATGCGGCTGGCGGCCAACGGCGCATCGTTTGTCACCGCTGGAAGCGCCGCCATCGCGCGCGCGTGCGCGGACGAATTCGGCATCAACACGATCGCCGTCAACAACGTCTTCCCCCTGCCCTCGACGCTCCCCGCGGACCGCGATCGTCAGGGGCAGAAGGAGCTGCGGTTGTACTGGTTCAGCCAGACGATCGGGCGGAGGCGCGGACTTGAAGACATTGTGCGCGCCGTCGGGCTGATGGGCCGCCCTGCGACGTTGTACCTCCGCGGTCGCCCCGCAGCCGGCTACATGGCGACGCTGGAACAGCATTCGAGGCAGGTGGCGCCCGCGCTGCGTATTGAAGTACTGCCGCCGTCGGCACCGGATTCGATGATCGACGAGTGCCGGCCGTTCGACGTCGGCATCGCGGCCGAGGGTGGGCACGTCCGCAACCGCCATCTGAGTCTTTCGAACAAGGCGCTGACGTATCCGCTGGCCGGGCTTCCCGTCGCGCTCACCGACACACCGGGCCAGCGCCCGCTCGCCGACGATCTCGGCGAAGGCGCACTGCTGTTCGCGCCCGGTGACGTGCAATCGCTTGCAGCTTCGCTGGGACGCATCGCCGACGATCCGCGCGCGATGTCTCGTGCACGCGAGGCCAGTTGGGAGGCCGCGAAGCGGCGCTGGCACTGGGAACATCCTGCCGAGCGCGGTGCGCTCCTGGCAACGATCGGACGTGCGATTGGCTGACATCGCAGGAGTGCTCCTCAACATCGGCAGCGGACCGGCGGTCGCGCCCGGCTGGATCAGTATTGACGGATCGTGGCAGGCACGATTTGCCGGCCGCCCGATCGCCGCGCGTGTTGTCTCGCTGCTGACAGGACGCCAGGTCGGTCATTGGCCGGCGGGGATTCGCTGTCTCGACGTCCGTCGCGGCTTTCCGTTCGCGGACAGCTCGGCGAGCGTCGTCTACAGCTCGCACATGATCGAGCACCTGTTTCGCGATGAAGCGGGCGCGTTCCTGCGTGACGCACATCGCGTGCTCGTTCCCGGCGGCATCTGTCGCATCGTCGTGCCGGACATGCGGTCCATGGTCCAGTGGTACGTGGAACGGAACGGAGCGCCGCCGGCCAACGGCGAGGCGCCCCGCAGCGACCGGTTGATGGAGATGCTCGGCGTATCCTCACCGTCGGCGCCGCCGCGATCGATCCTGGGCGCCTACCGCCGGCTGACGGACTTCGATCGCCACAAGTGGATGTATGACGAGCCCGGCTTGATTGCGCTGTTCCGCGAATCGGGGTTTGCCGGCCCGGTTGCCCGCGGCCCTCTCGAAAGTGACATCCCGCGGGACGTACTGGCGGCCGTCGAGAAACGGGAGCGCATGGACGGCGGAGCAGGCATCTGCGTGGAGGCGCGCAAGTAGCATGCGCCGCCTGCTGATGATCTCGCCGCACTTTCCGCCCGACAGCAGCGCTGGAACACATCGCGTGCGGCTTCTCGCGCCTCATCTGTCCGACTACGGTTGGGAGCCGACGGTGCTGACGGTCGCGGAACAGGACTATGAAGGCCGGCTCGATCCCGACCTCGCGAGCCTCGTTCCCCCGTCGCTGCGGGTGGTGCGCGCGCGGGCGCTGTCGGCGCACCTGACACGGGCCGTGGGGCTGGGCGATCTCGGCCTTCGCGCCCTGCCGGGCCTGCGCCGCGCCGCATGGGAGCTGCTCGAGCGCGATCGATTCGATGCGGTGTTCATCACGATTTATCCGACCTACCCGGCGGTGCTCGGCCCGATGATCAAGCGGCGCTTCGGCATGCCCTTCGTCCTGGACTACCAGGATCCGTGGGTCGGTGCCTGGGGGCGCGACGTCGGCGGCGGCGCGAACGGTGCCGTGGACTTCAAGAGCCGATCGACGCGCGCCATTGGCGAGCGGATTGAGCCGCGCGTCCTTCGAGCCGCCGACGGCGTGACCGCGGTGTCTTCGCGCACGTACGAGGACGCGTTGCGGCGCACCGGTGCCGCTCCGAGGGAAGTTGCGGAGATTCCCATTGGCTGGGACGCTGCGGATGGCGACGCACTGGCGCAGCGCGGCCACGCGCCGTGTCTGATCCCGGACGACGGGCGCGTGAACATCTGTTACACCGGCACGCTGCTCCCGCTTGGCGTCGAGACCCTCCGCGCCGTGCTCCTTGCGGCTCGGCGTGTGATCGGAGAGCACCCGCAACTGCACGATCGTCTGCGGTTCTATTTCTTTGGCACGAGCAACCAGACGGCCTCGACCGAGTATCGCGTCATGGCCCACGCCCGCGCGTGCGGCGTCGAGGACATCGTGCACGAACATCCGGCGCGCCTCGACTATCTCGACGCCCTTGCCGCGCTGCGGCAAGCGTCGGCATTGCTGTTGATGGGCAGCTCGGAGGCCCATTACACGGCGAGCAAGATTTTCCCGGCGCTTCTCGCAGACCGGCCGACGCTTGCCGTGTATCACGAAGCGAGCACCGTTGTTGATATCTTCAGCGCCGCCGCCCCCCTGCCGGCAGGGCATCTCGTCACCTACAGTGACGAGCAGCCAGTCGACCACGCCGTCGATCGCATTGCGACGGCGTTGACGGAGATTGTTGGCGTCGCGGGACAGCCCGTTCGCATGTGCCGCGAGGCGTTGGCGCCCTGGTCGGCGTCGACTCTCGCTCGCCGTCTTGCGGCCGTCTGCGATGGAGTGGCCGCATGACCACGCCGTGCCGCGTCACGTTCGTGCAGACGCATCCCATCCAGTACATGGCGCCGTGGTTCCGGTACATTGCGGAACATCGGTCGGACGTCGAGCTGACGGTGCTGTACGGATCGATGCCGACGGCCGACCAGCAAGGCGTCGGATTCGGCGAGTCGTTTTCGTGGGATGTGGCACTGCTGGAGGGCTATCGCTACTCGGTCCTTTCTGCGCCGGCCGTCGGCCGACGATTCGACTCCGAGAGCTTCTCTGGGGTTGACGTAGGCGGCCTGGACGAGACGATTGCTGCGACCCGCCCGGATGTCGTGGTTGTTCCCGGATGGCACTCCATCTTTTATGTGCGGGCGATCGCCGCCTGCCGCAGCGCGGGCATTCCCGTTCTGTATCGCGGGGACAGCAGTCTCCTGAGTGCGCCGCACGGATTCAAGCGATACGCATGGGCCGTCAGGACACGGATTGCGCTATCGAAGTTCGATGGCTTCCTCAGCGTCGGGACGCGCATTCGTGAATACCTGCAGCATTTTGGAATTCCAGCCCCGTTGATCTTCGATTCGCCGCACGCGGTGGATAGCGAGTATTTCGCCAACGCGTCCCGCCTGATGCAGAGCGCCGCGCGCGATACCGCGCGCCGGGAGCTCGGGGCCGGGCCTGACGACTTCCTGGTGCTGTTCGCCGGAAAGTTCGTCGAGCGTAAGCGGCCGGCTGACGTCATCTCCGCCGCCGCTCGACTCGGTCCAGACGCGGTCGTGGCGATGGCGGGCAACGGGGAGTTGATGACAGCGACACGGGCGGCTGCCGAGCGGGCAGGCGTGCGCGTCACCTGGTGCGGCTTTCTCAACCAGTCAGGCATGTCCCGGGCGCTCGCCGCGGCTGATTGCGTGGCGGTGCCCAGCCGGTGGGAAAGCTGGGGATTGATCGTCAACGAAGCGCTCGCCTCCGGGACACCGTGCGTCGTGTCTGACGGCGTCGCCTGCGCACCCGATCTCGTGCGCGACGATGTGTCGGGATCTGTGCATGCCGCCGGTGATGTCGAGAGTCTCGCGCGGGCACTCCGCCGGGTGCGCGACGCGGCTCGCGATGGCGTGATCACTCGCGAGTCCTGCCGCGCAATCGCCGCCACGCACTCCTTCGAACGCGCAACCGACGGCGTGCTGACGGCGGCCCGCCGTGTCCACGCGCACCGCACCCTTTCGATGACCGCCAATGCTGGAGCGCCGAGGATCGTTGCTGCATTTGGCAACATGGCGATGATTTCCGGGGTCGAGCGGATGTCCTTCGAGGTGCTGCGGACGGTACGCGACCGGGGGGGCGCGGTGCACTGCATCGTCAACACATGGGGAAGCGGGCAGGTCGTCGACAAGGCCGATTCGATTGGATCGACGTGGTCGACCGGCTATTACTGGCACGGGCTGCGCCGCCGTGGCAGCCTGCGCGGTCAATTGCTCGCCCTGTGGGACATCTGTCGCACGAGCGCCGACCTGCTGCGCGACGCGCGGCGTTTTGCGCCGACGCACGTCTTTGCCCCCGAGTTCCACGCGGTGCTTCGCTCGGCGCCCGCGCTGTGGATGCTGCGACGGCTCGGGGTGCGCGTCATCCTGCGCCTCGGGAATGCTCCTGAGCCCGGACGCTTCTATCGGTTTCTGTGGCGCGGCATCATCGACCGCTGCGTCGATCGATTCGTCCCGAACTCGCAGTTCATTCACCGCGAGCTTCTTGCGCATGGCATCGCGGCCGATAAGAGTCTTGTGGTCTACAACACCGTGCCGCATCGCACCGACCCGTGGGAGCCGCGCGAGCGAATCCCGGGGCGGATCATCTATGTGGGCCAGATCATTCCGCCGAAGGGCATCGATGTGCTGTTGGACGCGTTTGCCCTCGTTCTGCGCGGCGGCGCGAATGCGTCGCTCGACATTGTTGGCGATATGAACGGATGGGAACCGCCCGAGTTCGATGGATACCGGGAGAGGATTCGCGCGCGCTCCATGGCGCCTGAATTTGCCGGCCGGGTGCGGCTGCTCGGCTCGCGCGAGGATGTTCCCGCCTTGATGGCGGCCGCGTCGGTGCACTGCCAGCCTTCGCGCCCGGAACAGAAGGAAGGATTTGCGGTCGTGGCGCTCGAAGCCAAGCGATCGGGTCTGCCGTCGGTCGTGACGATGAGCGGCGCCCTCCCCGAGATGGTGACGCATCTCGTCGATGGCTGGATCTGTCCCGAGGTGACGCCGGAGGCAATCGCCGAAGGTCTCTCTTATTTCATCGCGGACGAAGAACGGGCGCGCCGCGCGGGTGAACACGCGCGACATCGGGAGCGTCAGTACAGCCACGAACGATTTGCCTCTGCGTGGGCGGCTGTGTTCGATGCGGAGCCGTCATTGCACACGGCGGCCGTAGGCGTCGAGATTCGCTGATGCTGTTCGGATGGCTCTCCGCGAATCCGGGCGCTGATACGGCCGACGTGCTGTCTGCGATGGCCGCGGCACTACGGGCTGACGTGCGACAGGAGGCGATGATTTGGACGTACCCCGGCTTCGGCATCGGCGTGATCGAACGCGCGTCCGCCGTCTCGCCTGCGGGTAAAACGCCGTCGCGCGAGCCGGTGCGAACCGCCGACGGCACGTCCCTGTGGATGGCGGGGGAGGCGTTCGACTGGCCATCGCATGGTGGCCTTGACAACGCAGCCGCGAGCCGCGGTCCGTCGTTCCGCCGCCGGTTGCTCGACGCGCTGCGGGACGAGGGGCCGGACGCGATTTGCGACCTCGACGGCGAGTATCAGATTGCGCTCTGGACGCCTTCGAATCGAACGCTGCTGCTGCTGAACGATCGGTTCGGGGCCCTGTCGCTCTACACGGCGTCGAGCGCTGCCGGTGTCGTCTTCGCCGGCGGCGTCCGAGGCGTCCTCATGGCCCCTGGCATCGCGTGCGAGCCTGACCTCGAGGCGATCCGTGAGGCGGTCACGTTCGGCGGGTTTCGACTCGGGTCGCGGACCAACATTCGCGGCATCACCATGGTGCCCCCGTCGTCGGGCGTGATGCTGTCGCCGCGGACGATCGAGCTGCGCCGCTACTGGACGTGGTCGGCATTGCCGCAGCCGGACGGGACGGACCGCAGCACGCTCCTCGAAGAGACCCGGGAGGGATGGCGCCGCGCGATCGCGCGACGGCTGGACGGCGCGGCGACACCTGGCCTGGCGCTCAGCGGAGGATTGGACAGCCGCGCGATTCTCGCGGAGGCGCATTCGCAGGGCCAGCGCCTGGCGGCGCTGACCTACGGCGTTCCCGAATCAGACGATGTGACAATCGCGCGGCGCGCGGCGGGCGCGGCCGACGCACCTTGGACGCTGTATCCGCTGTACTCGGCGGGCTGGCTGGAACGGCGCGCAGGTCGCATTCAGCAGACCGATGGTCTCGTCGATCTCGTCGACCTGATGCATGCCGAGCCGCTCGAACAGATGCCGCAGGTGTTCGATACGTACTTGAGCGGTTACATCGGCGATGCCGTCACCGGCTCGACGTTGTTCTCGATACAAAATGCGGCGGATCTCGTAGCGTCCATGCCCTACTACGGCGGAACGCTGGGGCTCTCGTATGAGAGCGCCCTCGCGCGCGCGGAGGATATTCTCGCTCGCACCCCGGGCCCCGCGCGGTTCGCGCCGTACGAACACAAGCTCGTGCAGTCCACGAACCGGATTACGGATGCCGCGCGTCCGTTCGTGACGGTGCGCCGTCCGTTTGTCGATTACGCGTTTTTCGAGATCGCCCAACGTGTGCCGGCGGCGTGGCGGAACGACCACGCGTGGCACGAGCAGTGGCTCCGGTCGACCTATCCGCGCTTCTATGCCCGCATCCCGAACCAGCGCACCGCGGTGCCAGTGCAGTCGTCGCGACTCCGATGGCAGCTCACGCGGACGGCTCGGTTTGGATGGCGTCGCGCACTCAGCCTGCTGCGGGCCCGCGGTCTCGCCGTCACGGTTCCGCAACGTCACTTTCATCCGGACGAATCGTACTGGTCCGTGCCGGAGGCGCGACGCGTGATTGAAGAGACGATCCTCCGGAGTGGTTCCCTGAGCTGTGAGGCCTTCGGTCGAGAGGCTGTCCGGTCCACGCTGAAGCAATTCTTCGACGAGCGCTCGGTGGCCGTACAGGTCGTCGGGGCCATGTTCGTCTTCGAGCACTATCATCGCGCGCTCGCATTGTTCCTTGCGGACGCGCGAGAGAAAGGCGCTCTCATTCAATGCTGATTCGCGCAGCTCTCGTCGGCATCGCGGTGTATGTGACCGGCGAATGGGTCGCCGGCGCCGCCGTTGCGTGTCTCCTGCTGGTGTGGTGGCTGTTGGGCAGCGCTGAAGGGCCACCGGTGCTCGCGCTGGCGCTCACATACCAGTGGGTCCAAGTGAGCATCGGCATCTTTTATTCGACGCTGATCGGTGAGCCGCTCGAGGCGATGGTCAAATCTGATTGGCGGACGATGGTATTGATTGGCCTTGGGTGCGTGGTGACTCTCGCCATCTCGCTATCCGTCGGCCTTGTGTTCATGCGCAAGCAATTGTCGGCTCCCGAGTCGCGGCCGGCGCTCGCTTTTTCGCCGTCGGTTCTCTATGCGGCTTACGCCGTGTCGTTGCTCGTCACCGGTATTGTGCAGGAGCTCGCCTGGCAGTATCCGAGCATCACGCAGGCGATTCTGGCGCTGAACTTTTCACACCTGGCGCTCGTCTTCCTGCTGGCTCGACGATTCACCCGGCCGGTCTTCGCGTGGGAAAGGCTGGCCGCGCTGATGGCGCTCGAAGTGGCCCTTGGGTTCACGGGCTATTTCGCCAATTTCCGCGAGCCGCTGCTGATGGGAGCCATTGCCCTCGTCGAGGTGTTCGACCGGCGCGACAGTCGTCACTGGGCGTTTTTCGCCACCGTTGTCGTCGTGCTCGGCGTCTCCAGCGTCGTCTGGATGAACGTGCGCGGCGAACTCCGCCGCGACGTGGACGAGGAAATCGAGACGACGCGCCTGGAGCGCCTGGACAAGGTGCGGGCGCTGTCTGAGGGGTTCTTCTCGCAGGGTGGCGATTTCCTGGACTCGACGACGCGCGTGGTTGAACGGGTCTGGGCGATTTATTATCCCGCGCTTGCCGTCGAGCGTGTGCCCTCCGTACTTCCGCATACGAATGGCTCGATCATCGAAGGCGCGCTGTCACACCTCGTCACGCCGCGCTTTCTCTTCCCGGACAAGGATGATCTACCCTCCGACAGCGAAATGGTGCGCAAGTATTCGGGCATGAAAGTCGCGAGCACGGAGGAGGGCACGAGCATCGCCTTTGGCTACGCGGCGGAGTCGTACGTCGACTTCGGATTGCCGTGGATGTTCGTCCCGCCGCTGATTTACGGATTGCTGATGGGCGCCGCGTACCAGACGTGGCTCACGGTCATCCGCCACCGTGAGCTGGCGGTCAGTCTCGTCACCGTCATCTTCTGGTTGAGCCTGTATCTCTTCGAGCGATCGTGGATCAAAACGATGGGGCTCGCGGTCACCCTTATGGTGTACCTGGGCGGGCTCAGCTACCTCATCGATCGCTACCTCCTGACGCGGCACGAGCAGGCGGAGCGCACCGCGGCGCACAACGCGTGGCTCGAGACGCCTCTCTGAACACTTGAATAGTCGCGTTGTCCATGTGTGCGCGTACTTCGCGCCCGCGTTCGTCTACGGCGGGCCTCCGCGCAGCATCCTTGGCTTGTGTGCGGCGCAGCAGCATGCCGGCCTCGATGTGCGCGTTGTCACGACCACTGCGAACGGCGACGACGAGCTGCCGGAAGACACGAACGCCACGTACGGCGGCGTGCGGGTGCAATACTGCGCGAGAGGCTGGCCGCGCTCCGCGTTTCGTGCTCCATCGCTGGGCGCCGCGGTCCGTGCGGCCCTCGCGTCGGCCGATATCGTCCACCTGCATGGTCTCTGGAATGCCACGATCTGGGCGGCGGCCGCCGAGGCGCGGCGCGCGCGTCGTCCGTACGTGCTCTCGCCGCGCGGCATGTTGTCGCCCGCCGCGCTCGCGCATGACGCCTGGCGCAAACGGATCGCGTACCTCGCGTTCGATCGGGCCGTGATTCGCGGCGCGGCGATGCTTCACGCGACATCACGTCCCGAGCTCGACGCGCTCGCGTCGCGCTTCGGGGCGAGCCGGACGTGCTACGTGCCGAACGGTGTCACGCTGTCGCCGCCCGTCATCACGGACCCGTGCGAGACCCGCCGGCAATTCGGACTGGGTACGGCACCGTTCGTCCTGTTCCTCGGCCGCATCCATCCCATCAAACGGCTCGACCTGCTGGCAACGGCGTTCGCACGCGTTCGTCAGCAGCATCCGGAGATTCGTCTCGTCATAGCCGGACCGGACGAAGAGGGCCATCGCTCGAGGATCGGGCCGCTATTTGCGCCGCTTGGCGACGCGGTGACATGGACCGCGGCCGTCTCGGAGCAGGACAAGGGGAAGCTGCTGGATGCCTGTTCGATGCTCGTGCTCTGCTCCGATTCGGAGAGCTTCGGGATGAGCGCAGCGGAAGCGATGGCCGCGGCGAGGCCCGTCGTTGTCACGAAGGGATGTCCATGGCCCGAGGTCGAGAGCCGTGAGACAGGTGTGTGGGTAGAGCAGTCATCGGAGGCGATTGCGGACGGCATTTCTGCGATTCTGAGCGATCCCCGGCGCGCCACTGAGATGGGGCAGCGGGGACGCGCGCTGATCGAGGAACGCTATACCTGGCCGAAGGCCGTCGCGCAGCTCGAAGAGGTGTATCGCCGCCTTGCTCCAGGCCACTCGCATGCGTGACCGGCGTCGCGTGATTGTCATAGGTCCGCAGTTCGGCGGTGGCGACGGCTTGTCCGAGCTTGGACGGCAGGTCGTGGCGGCGATCGCGACCGACACGGCCGACACCGTAGTCATTTACTCGTTGCACGACCGGGGACACCCACAGATTCTCCGCCGTCTTCCCGTCCAGTTCTGCTCGTCGAACGGCAACCGCCTCCACTTCGTTGCCGCGATCCTGGGAGAGACGATCCGGGTGTCCCCGGGCGATCTCGTTGTCGTGCTCCACGCGCACTTCCTGCCGTTGTCTTTGCCGCTCGTCGCTCGTGGCGCAGCGCTTGCGGCCGTGCTCGTCGGTATCGAGTCGTGGCGTCCCCTGACGATGTTGCAGCGTTCGGCATTGTCGAAGGCCGCGCATGTTGTGGCGATTTCCCATCACACCGTCGAGCGATTCCAGGCGGCGAATCCGGCCGTCGTGCGCGTCGGCCTGCACGTCTGTCATCCGTCGGCGCCGGCAACAGGGGACACAGGGGCGAGTCTCGTGGCGCCCGGATTCGCGCTGATCGTCGGACGCATGGCGCGCGAGGAGCGCTACAAGGGGCATGATGCGCTGCTGGAAGCGTGGCCTCAGGTGCGGGCATCGTGCCCGGACGCGCGCCTGGTCATCGTCGGAGACGGCGACGACCGGAGCCGCTTGCAGGCAAAGGCACGATCGCTTGGCGTTGACGGCGCAACGCTCTTTCTCGGACGCGTCGACGACGGACGTCTCAAGGGCCTGTATCGCGAAGCGGCATTCTTTGTGATGCCGAGCCGCGACGAGGGATTCGGATTCGTCTACCTCGAGGCGATGCGCGCCGGGCGCCCGTGCATCGCGTGCCCGGGCGCTGCGGCCGAAATTCTCGAGGATGGCCGCAGCGGAGTGCTCGTGACCTTCGGCAGCGTCGCCGAACTGGAAGCGGCGTGCGTTCGCCTGTTTTCCGATCCGGCTCTCTGCTCGCGGCTCGGCCGCGCCGGCGCCGAGGCCGTTCGCCAGCGATTCCTTCCCGGCCATTTCGTCGATCGGTTCCGCGAGGCGTTGGCGTTCGGGACGCGCGATGCATCGTCGGCTCCCGAGGCGGGGCGCGTGAGCGGTCGCAGCTGATGCTGATTCTCGGCATCAACGCGTACCACGGCGACGTGGCCGCCGCGATCCTGCGCGACGGTGAGCTCATCGCCGCGGTCGAAGAAGAGCGCTTCCGACGCGTCAAGCATTACGCCGGCTTTCCGCGCGACGCGATTCACGCGTGCCTGGCGATGGCGGGCGCCGAGGCGAGTGATGTGGACGCGTTCGCCGTCTCGCGCAATCCCAGGGCACACCTGTGGCGCAAAGGCCTGTTCGCGCTGCGTCATCGACCGAGTCCGTCCTTGATCCGCGATCGCGCCGCCAATGCGATGTCCGTGTCCCACATTGCGCAGACGTGCGCCGAGGCCATGGGCCTCGACCGCACGCACGTTTCCGCGCGAATGCACTACGTCGAGCATCACGCCGCACACCTGGCGAGCACCTACTTCGCGAGTCCGTTCGAGGACGCCGCCGTCTGCGCCATCGACGGGTTCGGGGACTTCGTCAGCACGTCCACAGGCGTCGCGCGTGGTTCAAGCCTCACGATACAGAATCGCGTCTTCTTTCCGCATTCTCTCGGGCTGTTGTACCTGGCGATCACCCAGTTTCTTGGATTCCCGAAGTACGGCGACGAGTTCAAGGTGATGGGACTCGCGCCGTACGGTGAACCTCGCTTCACCGACAAGCTGCGCCAGCTCGTGCACGTTGACGGACGTGGCCAGATTCGCCTCGACCTGTCGTACTTCACGCACGCGTCGGGCGGAATGACGATGACGTGGGCGGATGGCGAGCCGGAGATCGGCAGGGTGTTCACGCCAAAGCTCGATGCGCTGCTGGGCCCCGCCCGCCGCCCGGAGGACGCGCTGGATGCGCGCCACGAGGCGCTCGCGGCATCGCTGCAAGATGTGTACGAGGCGGCGGCGTTCAAGGTGCTGCGGTCGTTGCACGCGCGCGTCCGCAATCCGCGGCTCTGCCTTGCCGGCGGCTGCGCCATGAACAGCGTTGCCAACGGCAAGATCCGCTCGCAGACACCGTTCAGCGACATCTATATTCAACCCGCCTCGGGTGACAACGGCACCGCGCTCGGCGCCGCGCTGCACGTCTGGCACACGGGTGGAGGCGAGCACCGGTTCCAGATGCGGCATGGCTACTGGGGCCCGCAGTTCGACGATCGCGAGATCGCCGCCGCGATCGACGCGCGAAGCCGCGATGTGGACGTCAAACGCTGCACCCGCTCGCAGATCCCGAGCCAGGAGGACCTGTGCGAATGGACGGCGTCGCGCATTGCCGCGGGACAGGTCGTCGGCTGGTTCCAGGGCCGGATGGAATGGGGTGCGCGCGCGCTGGGCAATCGCAGCATCCTGGCGGATCCGCGCCGCCGCAACATGCGGGAGATCATCAACGTCCGGATCAAGTTCCGCGAGAAGTTCCGTCCCTTCGCGCCGTCGGTGGCCGTCGAGGCGCTTGACGACTACTTCGTTGGCGCGGTGCATGACCCTTTCATGATGCAGGTCTATCCCGTTCGGCCGGACAAGCGTGATCTGATTCCGGCGGTGACCCACGTTGACGGGTCGGGGCGTCTGCAGACGGTGAGCCGCGAGACGAATCTCCTGTACTGGTCCCTGATTCACGCCTTCGGGCGGAAGACCGGCGTGCCAATCCTGCTGAACACGTCGTTCAACGAAAACGAGCCGATCGTGCTGACCCCCGGCGAGGCGCTCGGCTGCTTTCTGCGCACGGACATGGACGTGCTCGTCATGGGATCGCACGTGCTGGAGAAGACCTCGTGAACCGCGAAGGTCGCGAGAGGCATGTCTGCTTCTTCAATCGATCCTACTGGCCCGATCTCAGCGCCACCGGTCAGTTGCTCACCGAGCTCGCCGAAGACCTGGTCCGCGTGCATGCCTGGGATGTGACGGTCGTAACCGGCTACCCGCTACGTTCTGATGCGCGGCTGCCCGGTTCCGAGTGGCGTCACGGCGTGCACATCGTCAGGGGCGCCGGATCGACGCTGGATCCGAGCCGCTTCACGGGACGCGCGGCCAACTATGTGACCTATTTCGCTTCGGCCGTCCTCAAAGGACAGGGCGTCCGGCGGCCCGACGTCGTGGTGGCGTTGACCGATCCGCCAATCATCGGTCTCGCGGCGCTTGCGGCAGCCGCCCGGGCGCGGGCGCCGTTCGTGTTTCTGTGCGAGGACATCTTTCCGGAAGTCGCCGTGCTCCTCGAGGATTTTCGGAGCGGCATCGTCAACGACGCGCTGACGCAGGTGAATCGATTTCTCGTGCGAAAGGCCGCCCGGATCGTCGCGCTTGGCGACACGATGAAGCGGCGGCTTGTCGAAGGGAAAGGCGCGGATCCGTCGAAGGTCACCGTGATTCACAACTGGACCGACTGCTCCGCGATGACGCCCGGCCCGCGCGACAATGCGTTCGCCCGGCAGCACGGCCTCGTCGACCGTTTTGTCGTGCTGCACGCCGGCAACATCGGGCTCTCGCAGAACCTCGAGATCATCCTGCACGCCGCCGAGCAGCTGCGCGACCGCTCCGATATCGTGTTCGTGCTCGTCGGCGAAGGGTCGAAGAAGCGCGACCTGCAGGACGTGGCTGCGAGGCGTGACCTCGGCAACGTCCTGTTCCTGCCGTTCCAGCCGCGCGAGATGATGGACCAGTCGTACGCCACGGCGGACGTGTCGCTGATCTCGCTGAAACATGGCCTGGCAGGAGTGATCGTGCCCAGCAAGCTTTACAGCGTGCTGGCGTCGGGACGTCCGTGCATTGCCGCGGTCGAGGAGGAGTGTGAGGTGGCGCAGATCGTCGAGGAGGCCGGTTGCGGGTTCGTAGTCGGCCCGGGAGATGCCTCTGCGCTGCGCGCACGCGTGGTGGAGATCGCATCCGATCCGTCCCGCGCCCGTCAGATGGGGGAACGCGCGCGTGAAGCGGCGCTCCGGTTCGATCGTCCCCGTCAGGTGGCGGCTTACGACGCGCTCTTGCGAGAGGTGGCCGCCGCATGTTGAAGCGTGCGTTCGACGTGCTGTTGTCCGGGACAGGCCTTGTCATCTCGGCCCCGCTGTGGGTCGCGATCGCCACGGCAATCAAGCTCGAAGACGGCGGCCCGGTGCTGTTTCCCCAGGATCGTGTCGGCCTTGGCGGATTGACGTTCCGCGCGCTGAAGTTCCGTTCCATGGTTCCGGACGCATCAACCCTGCCGGCGCGCCAGGCTGACGAAGACGACCCACGGATCACGCGAGTTGGACGGGTGCTTCGCGCGACCGCGATGGACGAACTGCCGCAACTGGTCAACATCTTCCGCGGCGACATGAGCTTTGTCGGCCCGAGACCCCTGATGCCGGGCGAGATCGAACTTCGCGGGGCAGCAGAGCTGGTACGTCTCGAGACGATTCCCGGATACGACGCACGCCATTCGGTGCGGCCTGGATTGACGGGGTTGACGCAGGTCTACGCTCCGCGCGATACCCCGCGGACTCGGAAGTTCCGTCTCGACGCCATCTACGTCCGCAACGCGAGCTTCTGCCTCGACGTCTTCCTTGTCGCGGTGTCGGTCTGGATCACCTTCCGCGGCCGGTGGGAAGTCCGGACGCGAAAGCTCTAACGGCCCGTATAATGAACGCGCCCGCAGCGGCGACCCCCCGACTTTGCTCGGGGTGCCCTGAGCGTAGTCGAACGGGGAGGGCTGCCTGCGGACACAAGCTGACATGCTCGACGTAGCGGTCATCGGAGGCGGTCCCGGCGGACTTCACGCCGCGTTTCTTCTCGCCAAAGCCGGCTTCGGGGTGACTCTTTTCGAGGAACACGACGAGGTCGGACAGCCGGTTCACTGCACGGGCGTGCTTGCCGACGACGCATTCGGCGAGTTCGAGCTGACCCGTGCGTCGGTGCTCAACACGCTGGCCACCGCGAGATTTTTTTCGCCGGCCGGCTTCGAGATCTCCTACACAACTCCCGCGATCGAGGCCCACGTCGTCGACCGCCGCATGCTCGATCAGACGATTGCGCAGCGCGCCCTCCTCGCCGATGTCGAGATGCGTCCAGGCTGCCGCGTGCGCAATCTCGAGCCGTCGCCTGGCGGCATGCGTCTCGACATCGAAGGCGACACGCCGGTTCATGCCCGGGCCGTTGTGCTGGCGTGCGGCGCCAGCTACGGGCTCCAGCGCCGCTTCGGCCTGGGAATGCCGCCCGTGTCGCTCAACTCCGCGCAGCTCGAACTCCCGGCGTCGCGCGGCGGTGACGTGGAGGTCTATTTCGGCGGTGACGTCGCGCCGGGTGGCTTCGCGTGGACCGTCCCGGTTACCAGGTCGGGAGGACCCTTTGTGCGGGTTGGCCTGATGTGCGAAGGCGACGCGTCGATGTTCTTCCATCAATTCGTCAGCCGCGTCGGCGCGTCGTGGGGGATCGCGCCGGAGTCGATCTCCGAGCCTCGCCGACGGTTTCTGCCGTTGTCGACGCTGCCGCGGACGTTTGCGTCGCGGCTGCTCGTGGTGGGCGATGCGGCGGGACTCGTGAAGCCAACGACCGGCGGGGGCATCTACTACAGCCTCGTCAGCGCCACGCTCGCGGCTGAGACGTTGATTCCCGCGTTGCGCCGCGACCAGCTCGACGCCGACACGCTGTCCGCGTATCAGCAGCGCTGGCGCGAGCGGCTCGGGCCCGAGTTCCAGGCGCAGCTCGCGCTCCGGATGCTGGCCCAGCGCCTGACCGATCCGGAAATCGATTCACTCTTCGATCTCGCCCGCACCAACGGCGTGATGCCGCTGGTCAGACGGACCGCGAAATTCAACCAGCATCGACATCTCATCGCGGAGCTGTTTCGCCATGCTCCGGCGAGGCGGCTGCTGTTCCGCCGTCTCGTCGCCGTGTGACACAAGTGTCCAACGACTCGCGCCTCGAGGTTCCTGTGGCGCCGTAAACCGCGCGGCGCGGACGGAAATGAAAAAGGCTCCGGGAAATCCCGGAGCCTTTTTTCTGTGTGAAACCGAGACCGCGGACTTACTGGACGCTGACGACGCCGATCACCGGCGACATCATGAAGCGTCCGTTGCCGGTTTCGTGCACCGACTTGTCGCCGTCGAAATCCACGAGGATGGTCGTCGCGGTCGACGCGATATCGAACTCGCGGTTCAGCTTTACTTCGCCAGACGAGATCTCCATCGCGGCGCTTCGCCCGGCAGGCGCGACAATCGACGCCGCGCACGCATTGCCGGCCGCGGCATTGTCGAAGTACAGCGCGGCGCTCGCCACCGTCAGACGCACCATCGTGTAGTGCCCGGCCGCCAGCGGCCCGGTGCCGAGAACGTCCTGTGTCGTCTGCAGCTTCTTCAGATCGCACGTCCTGGACGTCGCGCTATCAGCAAATGGCAGCCGCGTCCACCCGCTGTCTGCCTGGCCGGCGACGTGGGCGGACACCTCCGAAAATGTGACGAGCAGCGATTTCGCGTCGCTATACGGACTGTCCTTCAGCATCAGCGTCAATGTGCCGCCGGCACCTGACGGGCCCGTCGGCGACCCGCCACACGCGTAGGCGGTGGCGAACGCGGCGACGAGGGCAAAAGCAGAAATTACGCGCATGAAGACTCTCCTCCGGTGCCAAGTCTCGCAATAGCCGGACCGTACGCAGGGTCATGGCAAGTGTGGAAATCCTGGTCTTTTCGCGAACATCGTCTCCATGGCGACCCGTTCACCCGACGAAAAATGTGTAATCGGTTCAAATTTGGCGGG
>Ga0070699_100000606_pt1 | contig 33831 bp, 26 predicted proteins | sample KBSK1503metaG_FD_65473 | JGI IMG/M metagenome (GOLD analysis project Ga0070699, IMG submission 65473) | Corn, switchgrass and miscanthus rhizosphere microbial communities from Kellogg Biological Station, Michigan, USA - KBS K1-50-3 metaG | ecosystem: Host-associated > Plants > Roots >...
TTCCGGCTTCCACTGGCCTTGGGTGTACCAGCCTGGAGTGACCGTGGCGGAAGTCAACGCCCACGTTCCGGCGGCTGGATTGTTCGTCAACTACGACGTGAGTGTGTTCGCGAAGGGCGTCTTCCCAGGCACGCCACCGACCTTCGCCGATCGCGGTGCCGTTGCGATATCAGGGGACATGAACCGGACCGACTCGTTCGGGTTCTCCACTCCGGGCAAGTACCTCGTCATCTGCAACGTGCGCGGCCATTTCCTCGACGGCATGTTCGCGTGGATAAATGTCGTGGAAGACGACGACGATAAGTGATCGTCCCCTTCGTCGAGCTGCGGGCGCGTGTCAGGCACACGCGCCCGCCCTCTGCTCGGTTGATTATTTCGAGATCGGAATATTCGAAACCGGAGATAGCCTTACGCGATTTCCAAGACTCGATCGCTACAGCGGTCGCGACGCAGCGAGGACGAGTGTGACCCCTGACGTGTGATCCTCGACCGTCAACCTTCCGCGGTCGAACACGACGTCGTCCACCTTCCGGAGTCCGTCGGGCGTGCGCGTGTAGAACATCAGGAACGCCGAGCCGATCTTCGATTTGGCGGGAAGCCATCGGTACGTCGGCGTGTCGAAGAGCGAGCCGGTCTGGATGACCTCGCGCCGCGGAAGATCGAACGGCTGCGTCGCGAACTCCAGTCCGCGCGCGATGCGCGCGTCGTCGGCCGGATACGATTCCCATAGCTGCGTCCACGGGTACTCCTCCCTTCGGAAGACGTATCCGAGAAGCAAATGCTTGTCGGCATTGAATGCCGTCACGAACACCAGGCGCCGCGTCGGGTCCATCAGCGACGTCGTGTGATCGCCGATCGGGACTTCGGTCGGCGTCGGCCGGACGTCGATCGAGGCACCGGTCAGGGTTGGAGCCATGGGCCAGGTGAATGCCTTGAACGACGCGAGCCGGTGCGGCGGGGCATCGGCCTGAGACTGGTGCGAGCGCGTCATCGCCCGCGTGGCGGACATCTCGACGATCGTCTTCCCGAGTTCGAGGAACGGCGATCCGATCGTGGCGTGTTCTCCCCAGTTGATCGGCCGGTCGAACCCCAGCAGGTTCTCGAGCTCGCTCTCGATGTACACGACGTTCTCGCCGTCGACGAGACGAATCGTCCGGCGGAATATTTCGTGGACGATCGGCAGCGTCGCCGAAAACGACACCGTCGTCGTGTTCGGCCCGCGACCAACGTTCGTCTTTTCGGAAGACACCGGTTCCCACTTGACCTGGTGCGCTTCGCCGTGACCGGGCAGGCCGGCTGCGCGCTCCTCCGGCGAGACCGGACCAAAGCCGTCGACGCACACGAAATGTCCCAACCCCGCGTGCATGGCGTTCACCGCGGCGGGATCGTCGTTCAACACCATCCGCACCATGGCGCCGCCTTCGGTGCGGACGGCGAGCGTCAGCTTGTCGTTCGAAATCATCAGCGCCGATCTGCCGTCGATCTGAACCGGATTCTGGGCGATCGGCGACATCGCCAGCAGAATCACGAACGCGGGAGTCGAGGCACGTACTCTCATCGGAGGGTGATGATACAGGTCTGCGGCGCTTGGCAGGCGGCGAATCTTCGTTGAGGCTGGTGAGACGAAGCCACGAAACGCACGAAACACATGAGCGTTTTCGTGTGTTTCGTGGTTTCGCGCGTTTCGTGCCGATCTGCGCTGGTGCTGTTTCAGCGAAGACGGTGATTAGTTATCGTCGTCGTCGTCGACGACCGAGACGAACCCGAACATGTGATCGTTCAGGGAATGTCCGCGGTTCATACAGATGACCAGATAACGGCCGGTCTTCGTGAACCGAACCCGTATCCGATTTCCTGGAGTTGCCGGAGCGGCTGATCCGGTGAGGAAGGCACCCGCAGGATTCGCGCCCGGTGCAGAGGAGTCACATGCAGGTTCCTTCTCGTCCGTCCCGCACGCCCTCACTCTTCCGGACGTCGCCAGCAGTCTATGAGTGTGTACCGCATCGTCGACGCGGGGGTTTGGAGTGGCGGCGGTGTTTATACCGGTGCTGATGATGAGATTGCCCTCTCCGTCAGTGATGTCGTAATTCAAATTCTGCGTCCCGACAATGGCGTCGACACCCGTCACAATGGTGGCATTGCATACGAGCGCTCGACCCGCGCGGTCGGCGTCGTTTGCACCGCCTTGGCAAAGATCCTTCGCGATGTCCTCTCGAGTGGTGTTCTTGCTCACCGGATGGATGGCGATTCCATGCGCGGCCCCATTCACGTGGAACGTGACCGTCCCGCCCTTCTGAATAGTGACGTCGTCTGGATTCAGAAAATGGGTCGTGGGGCCACCAGCTTGAGGCTGCTTCTGCGCGAATTGGACGACCGCATCTTTGAGCGCTTTGGTCTTCTCCTTGTCGTCTGCCCGCCCGATCATCGGGACGGAGACGGCAATCGTGAGTGCGGCGCCGACGAGGATGCCCGTAGTTCGAATCGACATTTCCACGCTCCTTTTCATCCCCCAGTGAACCGGCCACGTTATCTGACCGCCTCAGCCGAGTCCAGAGCGTTTGCGCAACGAACGTGTGAACACACTTCGGAGCGATGTTGCTGATCCAATCCGCCGTCGGTGGGATGCAATGTTGGGGACGTAACAGCGGTCGTTCGCGACCAAGGGAGGCACGATCGCGCCGGCATCGGGCATGTTCGGGGTAGGCGCGTCGATGAACTTCCACGATGGTGAAGTTCCATGAGGCCAGTCATCCTGGCGTTCGTCGTCGGTGTGGACGGCGTCACGAAGCCGGACTGGATCACGTAAAAGCGCTGGGCCGACGATCGCCATGGAAGAGTGAACACAGAAGATCTGAGATCCCGCCTTCAGCTGAGTAATCTCCGCGCACGGCAGAACTCCGTTTCGAGTTCCACAGTTCGATCGCGTACGCTAGGATTGCGCTCGCTCCTAAGCGTGTGAACGAGTTAGAGCGGATCACCGGTTGCGGCCCCTCGATGCCGCGGTCGGGCACCGCCATTGCTAACGCCGACCGTACCGGGACCACGAATGGGTGTGCCTCGTCGCGTGATCATCGGTCTCACGATCGTGCGGCAGGTCATTCGAGCCGGCGGCGTGCTGCTGGTCGTGTCGCTGTTGACATTCGCGCTGTGCGACGCGGTGCCGGGCGATCCGTTGGCCGAGATGCGACTGAATCCGCAGATCTCCAGTGCGGCGCTCGACGCGGCACGGTCGAAGCTTCGCCTCGACCGGCCGTTCGTGGAGCGGTACGCGCTGTGGCTTCGCTCGGTCGCCACCGGTGACCTTGGATTCTCAGCGGCCTACAACACACCCGTCGCGCCTCTCATCGCGCGGCGTGTGATGAACTCGCTGATCTTGACTGGCGCGGCGCTGGCCGCGACGTGGCTGTTCGCCGTGCCGTTCGGCGTCTGGCTCGCGGCGCGCGCTCGACGGCTCGACGGCCGATTGATGACGGCAGGCGTGGCGACGCTGCATGCGATGCCGGATCTGTTGATCGCCGCCGTTCTGCTGCAATTCGCCGCCGCGTCGGGTGTGTTTCCGACCGGTGGGCTGCGGTCGACCGGAGCGAACGACATGACCGTGGCCGCCGCGCTGGCCGACAGAGTCCGCCACCTCGCGCTGCCGGTGCTCGCAATCGTCCTCAGCGCCGCGCCGACAATCGTCCGGCACGTGCGGGCGGCCTTGATCGACGTTCTCGGCGCACCGTATCTCGTCGCGGCAGCGGCCAAAGGCGTCCCGTACCGTCGGCTGCTGTTCCGATCGGCGCTCCGCGCCGCGGCGAATCCTCTCATCGCCCTGTTCGGCCTCTCGGTTGCAACGCTGTTCAGCGCCTCGCTCGTCGTCGAAGTCGTGATGACGTGGCCCGGTCTCGGGGCGCTGCTCGTGGAGGCGGTCCGCTCGCGCGACGTGCATCTCGTCCTGGCCGGCGTGCTGTGCGCCACCAGCCTGCAGATCCTCGGCACCGCCTTCACGGAAGTCGCGTTGCGCCTCGCCGATCCGCGGATCTCGGTGTGAGTCGCCGCGTCGTGTCGGTCGTCGGTCTCGGCGCCGTGTACGGCCTCGTGGCGTTCGCGTCGTTTCTCGCGCCGTACGATCCGACCGCCCAGCATCGGGACGCACCGTTCGCGACGCCGACCGCAATTCACATCGTCGATGGCGGCGGCCGAACACTCGTGCGGCCGTTCGTCTACGGTCTGGCTCGTGACGGCGAGAGTGGATACGCGGAAGATCGCCTGAGAGCGTACCCCCTGCGGTTCGTCGCACGATCGGCGGCTGGCTCGTCGATCCGGTTGTTCACCGTGGACGAGCCCGGTCGAATCTTTCTCGCCGGCACGGATCGATTCGGACGCGATCGGTTCTCGCGCATCCTGTACGGCGGCCGGGTTTCGTTGACCGCCGGATTGTTTGCGGCGGCGCTGTCCTTGTCACTTGGGATGACGGGTGGCATTGTCGCCGGAATGATCGGAGGGTGGATCGACCGCGCCGTCGTGGCGGCGTCGGATGTGTTTCTCGCGGTTCCGTGGCTGTACCTGCTGTTGGCGGTACGCGCTGCACTGCCAATCAATGTGGATCCGTTCCGCGCCCTCGCCGTCGTCGTCATAGTGATTGGCGTCGCCGGCTGGGCGCGGCCGGCGCGGCTCGTACGAGGCCTCGTGATGAGCGCGAAAAACCGCGACTTCATCGTGGCGGCGCGGGCGTCTGGCGCGTCGAGCCTGCACGTCGTACGGGCACACATCCTGCCTCAGACGCTTGGTGTGCTTCTGCCTCAGGCGAGCATCCTCGTGCCGCAGTTCGCGTTGGCTGAGATCACCCTGTCGTTTTTCGGTCTGGGGGTGAGCGAGCCCGCGCCGAGCTGGGGCACATTGATGCGGGAACTGGTCAGCCAGCCCCTCGCGCGGGCGACGTTATGGGCGGCGGCGCCGGCGCTCGTGCTCGCGATCGTCTTCGTGATGCATCAGGTGTTGGCCGACGATCTGCACGCGCGCGCGGTGCAACCGGCGATGAAAGGGCTGGCGTAACCGGTGGCCACCAGATTGCGCGCGTCGATTCTCGCCGCATTCGCCGTGGCCGCGCTGACGAGCGCGTTCCTGACGGCAGAGATCGATCAGCGTCGCGAAGCAGCAGCGCCACCCCCCGGAACGATCGGACAGCCGGGCGGCACGTTGACGTTTGCGGTACGGTCCGATCCCAAGACGTTCAATCCGGTCGTCGAGGCCGACGGTCCTTCCCGTGAAGTGATCTGGCGCATGCACGGGGATCTCATTCATATCGACCGCGACACCCAGCGCACTGTGCCGGCGCTCGCCTCGTCGTGGACGATGTCACACGATGGACTGCACTATACGATTCGCCTGCGCCGCGGGATCCGCTTCTCCGACGGACACCCGTTCGACGCCGACGACGTCCTCTTCAGCTTCCAGGTCTATCTCGACGAAGCGGTGCAGTCGCCGCACCGCGACCTGCTCATGGTCGCGGGCAAGCCGATCGTCGTGCGCAAAATCGACCAATACACGGTCGGCATCGACTTGAACGCGCCGTACGCCGCGGCGGAGCGGCTGTTCGACACCATCGCCATGCTGCCGCGCCATCTGCTCGAGTCGCAGTGGAAGGCCGGACGTCTCGCGCAGGCCTGGGGCGTTGCGACAGCGCCGGCAGAAATCGCCGGCCTCGGCCCCTTCCGCCTCGAACGGTATCGGCCGGGCGAGGACGTCATCCTCACGCGCAATCCGTATTACTGGAAGACCGATGCCGCCGGCACACCGTTGCCATATCTGGATCGTTTGACGGTCGTCTTCGCGCCGGAAGACGTGCAGGTCGCTCGCATCGGCACGGGAGAGATCGACGTGATCAACCGCGTGGCCGCGCGAAACGTGGCGGCGCTGGGGCGCCATCAGGCGGCGCGGAACTATGTCGTCCGCGACCTCGGTCCGGGGCTCGAATACACGTTCCTGTTCTTCAACCAGAACGAACCGCGGAACGAGGAGCTCCGCACGAAGCAGCGATGGTTCGGCGACGAGCGCTTCCGCCGTGCGGTATCGCTCGCGATCGATCGCGACGGCGTCGTGCGCCTCGTCTACTCCGGCCGCGCAACCGCCTTGTGGGGGCACGTCACGCCGGGAAATCGCTTGTGGGCGAACGACGCGATTCCTCGCACGCCGCGATCGATCGCCGGCGCCGCAGCAGCGCTCGAACGAGCGGGCTTCACCCGGCGAGGCGACGCGCTCGTCGACTCGGCCGGACAGCCCGTCGCGTTCTCCATCCTCGTCGCCGCCGGGAACGCGTCGCTTCTCGATACGGCGACGATCATCCAGGACGATCTCCGTCAGCTCGGCATCCGGGCGCAGATAGCCCCGCTCGAATTCGGCGCGCTGGTCGACCGCGTTCTGCAGACGCACGACTACGACGCCTGTCTGCTGCCGCTCGCCGGCGGCGACGGCGACCCGAACTCCGAAATGAACGTCTGGCTGTCGAGCGGCGTCACCCACGTGTGGCGGCCGCGCCAGGCATCGCCCGCCACGCCGTGGGAGGCCGAAATCGATCAGCTCATGCGGCAGCAGCTGATCACGCTCGATCCGGCTGCGCGCAAGCGCCTCTACGACCGGGTCCAGGCGATCGTCGCCGACAAGCTGCCGATCATCCCGCTCGTCAGCCCCGACGTCGTCGTCGCTCAGCGCGCTGGGCTCCGAAACTTTCGGCCGGCGGTGCTCGATCACTACACGCTGTGGAACGTCGATGAATTGTTCTGGGACTCCGCGGAAAGGCGGTCACGGCGATGATCCATCGTCCTGGCACGCCGCGGGGCCTCGACGACGGCGCGGCTGACGCGCTCCTCGTTCAGTCCTGTCTCGACGGTGATCCCGACGCATGGGCGGCGCTGATCGGCAAGTACAAGCGCCTCATCTACTCGATTCCGATCAAGTTCGGCGCGCAACCCGACGATGCCGCGGAGATTTTTCAGGCGGTGTGCGTCGATCTCGTGGCCGAGCTGCCGCGCCTGCGCCGTCGCGAGGCGGTGAAGGCGTGGCTGATGCGCGTGACGCGGCACAAGACGCTCCTCTGGAAGACGCGTACGCGTCGCGAATCCCTCTGGGTGCGAACCGACGATGTCGAGCACGACCTCGCGCTGCGCGACGGCGTCGGCGCCACGCTTCTCGAGGAGGTCGAGCGCGAACAGGCGCTGCGCGAGGCGATGGCGCGCCTGCCGCCGCGATGCCGGGAGATGGTCCGCCTGCTCTTCTTCGAGCAGCCGCCGATGCCGTACAAAGAGCTGGCGGCGCGCCTCGGACTCGCGACCGGGTCGATTGGCTTCATCCGCGGCCGGTGTCTGAACAAGTTGCGCGCGCTCCTGAAGACGGCGGGCTTCTGAATGCGCACAGCCGAAGCGGACGTCTTCGCCGGCGTCGTCGAGCGGGTCGTGCGAGCAGCCGACCCGGTCGCGGTTCTCAGACGATTGCCTCGTCTCGCGGCGACGCCCGACCTGGTCCGCCGGCTGGCCGATGAAGTGCCGCGCCGCGGCCGATCGAGCGTGCCGGAGGCTGCGCGGCTCGCCACGGCGGCGGCGTGGCTCGCGCAACGAAGCGGCGACGCCTACGCGCGCGGTCGCGCGGTTCGCGCGCGCGGCCACGTTCATTCGTTGGGCGGGCGGCACCGCGCGGCGCTCGCGTGCTATGCCGGCGCCGTCCGTCTGTTCGAGCGCGCCAACGCCGATCTCGACGTCGCGATCACCGAGAGCGGATCGCTGCAGTCCCTCATCTACGCCGGCGAGTACGTCGAAGCGTTCGCGCGCGCGGCCCGCGCGCGCGGCATCTTCCGGCGCCACGGCGACGACGCGCGCCTGGCGCGGCTGGAGAGCAACGTCGGGAACGTCTACTTCCGGCAAGACCGGTTCGAGGAGGCGCTCGCCTGCTACACACGTGCTCTTGCCGGCCTTCGCGCGACCGGTTGGGCGCAGGACGTCGCGATTACGCTGCGCAACATGGCGACGTGCCTCATCAGCCTCGGTCGATACGACGAGGCGCTGTCGGTGCACGAAGAGGCGCACCAGCACTGCGCGCGCGAGCGGATGCCGCTCGTCGCCGCCGAGGCCGACTACAACATCAGCTACCTCTATTTCCTTCGCGGCGATTACGAGCACGCGCTCGACATGTACCGCCGGGCGCGTGCGCGATCGGTCGAGATCGGCGATCGGTATCACGAGGCCCTCTGCGATCTCGATCAGGCCGAGCTTCGTCTCGAGTTGAATGACTTCGGCACGGCGCACCAGCTCGCGCGGGACGCCGCCGCCTCGTTCGAGCGGCTCCGCATGCGGTACGAGCGCGCGAAGGCGCTCGCGTTCCTGGCCATTGCGTCGGACCGCCTCGGCGACGCCGCCGCCTCGCATCGGCTGTTCGCGCGCGCGGCTGCGCTCTTCGTTCGCGAACGGAACCGCGCCTGGCCCGCGCTGATCGATCTGTATCAGGGCGTCGCGCTTCACCGCGCGGGCCGTTCCAGCGAAGCGCGGCGACTCGCCGCGCGCGCGGCACAGGGCTTCGCCGGCTCGGCGCTGGGGAGCAAGGCGGCGCTCGCCCAGGTCCTGCTCGCGCGGATCGATCTCGAAGATCGGCGGCCGCGTCGGGCGCTCACGCGATGTCGGGCCGCCCTCGCGCGGCTCGCGGTCATCGACGCACCCGCCGTCCGATGGCAGGCGCTGCTCGCGCTGGGGACGACCTTCGAAGCGCTCGGCGACGACGATGCGGCGTATGCGGCGTACTGCGAAGCGCGGTCCGGCCTGGAACGGCTCCGCAGCCATCTGCGTGGAGACGAACTGAAAATCTCCTTCCTTACAGGCAAGCTCGCCATCTACGAAGGGCTCGTGACGATGACGCTGGCGCGGCAGGCGACGCCGCTTCGCGAGCACGCCGCATTCGGTTTGATCGAGGAAGCGAAGTCGCGCGCGTGCGCCGATCTCATCGCCTTTCGGGCGACGTCGCTGCCGGCAAGGGACGAGGCCGGCGAGGCGGCGGCGGCGCCGGTTCGCGCCGCGCGCCGGCGGCTGCACTGGTTCGATCACCAACTCGAGCGCGTGTCGCCGCACGACGCGATCGATCCCCTCCGCATCGAGCGGTTGCGCGGCGAGGCGCAGCTCGGTGAACGCCAGCTCACGGATGGCCTCGACGGACTGCGCTCGACCGACGCCGAGCTCGCGGGATTGCACGGCGGCGGCATCGTCGAGGTCGATGCGATCCGCGGCGCCGTGCCGGCAGGAACCCTGCTGCTCGAATACTACGTCGGCCGCGGCATCGTCCACGCATGCATCGTCGGACGCGATCGGCTCGAGGTTCACGCCGTCGCACCGGAGGCCGAGGTGCGGAAGGTGGTGCGGCTGCTGCGGTTCCAGCTCGCGAAATTCAGGCTGCACGCCGACTACCTGCGGACGTTCGCCCAGGTGATGAGCGATGCGATTGCCAGCCACCTGCAGCGACTCCACGATCTGCTGGTCGCGCCGATTCGCGGCGCGCTCGACGCCGACCACCTCGTCGTCGTTCCACACGGCGTGCTGCATTACGTGCCCTTTCACGCGCTGCGCGACGCCGACGTGTCGACGATCGATCGGTGGACGATTTCGTACGCGCCGAGCGCGACCGTTCAGCATCTGTGCGCGGCGCGACCGCGGACGGGCGGCCGCAGCCTCGTGCTCGGGGTCGGCGATTTGCTCGCGCCGCGCATTTCGCACGAGGTCGAGCAGGTGGCCGCGATTCTGCGCGATGCGACGTTGTGCGTCGACGCCGACGCGAGCGCGGCGCGGCTCCGCCGCGACGGGTCGGCGGCGCGCGTCATCCACATCGCCACACACGGCTCGTTTCGCCTGGACAACCCGATGCTGTCGTGCATCCGCCTCGGCGACGGCGAGCTCACGGTGGCCGACATCTACAGCCTGCGGCTCTCGGCCGATCTAGTCACCTTGAGCGGCTGCGGCACCGGGCTGAACGTCGTGGCCGGCGGCGACGAGGTCGTCGGGCTCACGCGCGGGCTGCTGTACGCGGGGGCGCGCGCCGTGATGGTCAGCTTGTGGGACGTGAACGACGCAACCACGTCCGAATTGATGACGGAGTTCTACGGTCGGTATGTGGACGGGATGCCGGTGGCCGCCGCGCTGGCGGGGGCGATGCGGTCGGTGAAGGCTCGGCGCCCTCATCCTTATTACTGGGCCCCGTTCCTTCTGGTCGGCGCGCCAGCCTAGCCTCAAATCCGTGCACCCCCTATATTTTTCGAGCGCGAGCCGACCCTATGTTGTCAACCCGGGATCGCGCTCGCCTGGCATCCCCTGCGGGAGGAGCTGATGGCACATTTCGACGCGACGACGTGGGCGGATTACGTTCGCGGCGTTCTCGGGGAGCGTCAGCGCGCCGCCGTGGAATGCCATGCGGCGGTCTGCCGCTCGTGCGCGTCCACGATCGGATGGCTGCGCGACGTGGCGCGGCTCGCGGCCGCCGATTCGCAGTTCGAACCGCCGCCGGCCGCGCTGCGGCACGTTCGCGCGCTCTTCGCCATCGAGCAGCCGCGCCTCGTGCGCACGCTGCCACGCCTGTTGGCACGGCTCACTTTCGACAGCCTGTCGGAGCCGCTACCGGCCGGTGTGCGCGGGTCCTCGGGTCTGAGCCGCCAGTCGGTGTTCGAAGCCGCAGACTACGCGATCGACCTCACGGTCGATCAGCCTCCGGGTTCGCCGCGCATCATGCTGGTCGGGCAGGTGGTCAGCCGGACCGCCGGCAGAGAGCCGATGATGGCGACACCGGTCGTCCTGATGGCGGGTACGGCGGTGATCGCGCGCACGGTGTGCGACAGATACGGGGAGTTCCTCCTCGAGTACGACCCGCAGCCGCGGCTGCGGCTGCATCTCGTGGTCGATGGCGGTAAGCGACGCATCGAGCTGCCGCTCGACGCGAGCGCGGCGGTGCGGACGCGGGCGGTCCGCACGCGCAAGAACGTCACGCGAAAGCCGCGGAGGCGCCAGTGAGACTCGCTGTTCCGCACGGCGGAGGGAAGATCATGCTGAAACGGTTCGCGTGTGTCCTGTCGTGCGCCGCCGCCGCGATCTTGGCGGCTGCGCCGTCGGCCAGCGCACAGCAGTCGGGCAGCCCGCAGCAGCACTTCATTCTGAGGGCGCCGGCGACGCTGGTCGACGCCGTCGTGGCGCGGCACGGCCTCGTCGTGTATCGCATCCTCCGCAACGACCTCATCGATCGGATCGTCGTCGTATCGGGGCCGCCGTCGGTGACGGCGGCGGATATCGAGAACGAGGTCGGAAACGACGACGACGTGATCGGCTTCGAGCCCGACCTCAACGTCCGTGTACCGGAGCTCGCCGCGAGCCCGACGCTCGGCCAGTCGACGGCGGCGATTCTCGAGCAGCTCAACACGAGCACCGTCGTCGACTTCTTCGGAACACCGTCGCTCAGCGCATACGTGACCCAGCCCGCGGGACCAATCATCCGGCTGCCGGAGGCGCGAAGCTATGGGCTCACCGGCCTGAGCCCTGTCGCGATTATCGATACGGGCGTCGACGGCTCACATCCGCTCCTGCAAGGCGTCATGGTCGATGGATTCGACTTCACGCGCGACACTCCCGGCGCGGCAACGGACGTCATCGATCTCGTGGATCCGATCGCTGCGGCGCTCGGGCAGTCGACCGCGGCGATCCTCGAGCGGCGCAGCATCGTGACGCTGAATCAGTCGACCGCCGCAATTCTGGAACAGTCAACGGCGGCGATTCTCGAGGGGGCGCCTGCGCTGCCGGCGTCGTTCGGTCACGGCACGATGGTCGCCGGCCTGATGCATCTGGTCGCGCCCACGGCCCGCATCCTGCCGCTCAAGGCATTTCACGCCGACGGCAGCGCGAGCATGTCGGACATCATTCGCGCGATTTACTACGCGGCCGATCACGGCGCGCGCGTCGTGAACATGAGCTTCAGCCTACCGGAGTCGTCGCAGGAACTGATGCGCGCGATCGACTTCGCGACGAACCGCGGCGCGATCTGCGTGGCGGCCGCGGGCAACCAGGCAAAGGAGATGGTCGTCTATCCGGCCGGGTTCCGGAACGTGATCGGCGTCGCGTCGACGAGCAACGTCGATCTCCGCAGCGTCTTCTCGAATTTCGGAGACGGCGCGGTCACCCTGGCGGCGCCCGGCGAGACGCTGATGACGACGTTCCCGGGTGGCCGCTACGCGGCGGTCACCGGCACGTCGTTCAGCACGGCACTCGTGTCGGGGGGCGTTGCGCTCATGACGCAGGCATGGGGACCGCTGACGGCGAGCCAGGCGCTCGACGACCTGCGGCGTTCACTTTCTCTCGGACAATCGCTCGGACTGGGACGCCTCGACCTCTTCGCGACGCTTTCGAAGACGCTGACGCGCAAATAACGATTTCGACGCACCTTCTATTTTTTGCAGTCGTTGTCACCCTTGTGTATACGAGCGAGGTGACATCATGAAGGACCTCACGGCATGGTCGGTGGAGGAAGCGGCGCGGCTGCTCGAACTGCTGGCGATTCAGACGAAGTACCTCCGCGATCACTTGAGCGCCGACCCCGAGCGACGCGTCGTCGAGCTGCGGGCGCTCGGCGCCGCGGCGCGTGACGTACCCGGGGTCGATCCCGACGGATCGCTGCTGTCGTTCGTCACCGCAGAATTCAGGCGGATGGCGCGCCGATTGCCGCAGTCGCCGCCCGGCGTGTAGGCGATCTCCGGCGCTCTTCCTTCTAAGACAGGCCTGCCCGATGTCCCGTGCGCGGTTCTCGCGCAACGGAGTTGGGATGCGCTCGTCGTGAGCCTGTCGGCCTGCCTCCGTGGCTTCACGCCACGGTGGTCCGCCTCGGAGCTTGCCTTCCGACGCTTCGATCCTTCGAGAGCCTCAGGGTCGTCCCGAGCGTAGTCGATGGACGACGACCTCACAGCGAGCAAGTCGAAGATCGCCATGAACGGATCCCGTACCCAAAGAAAAATCACTCTCGGTGCAGGCACGTCGAGCGTCTCTTCGGTCTGCGAATGCTCTGCGTTGATCGTCGCGGCACCGACGAAGTCGTCGTTTATAGGACACGAGCAGCTCTGGCGCATTTCACGCGCACGCGCGCCCCGTATATTTCTCGGCCGGCTGCACGCCCTCTAATATGCGAACGATGTGACTCCGCATCGTTGCAGGAGGGACACTCATGCGGAAAGCGTTGGTTATGTTCGTCGCGCTCGCGGCGATGGTCGCATCCGTCGGGTGCAGTCAACAGGTGACGGCGCCGTCAGAGTCGGCGTCATTTGGTGCGCCCGTGACGGCTCTGGCAAATTCAGGAGGCGGCACGCTGAAGGAAATACTTTCAGGCCCCGCCATCAACGGCGTCGCGCCGGAAGGACAGGCGCTCGCAGACGAGTCGCAGTTCGCGAGCGGCGGACCGACGATTCTGACGGTTCAGATCAGGAAAGTGAATCTGCCGGATGGCACGGTGCTCGGCGTCACGCTCGATTTCACGCCGGTCGGATCGATCACGCTCTCGGGCCAGCAGGGTACGCTTCAGACGAGCCTCGGGCATTTCGGCGTCTCGCGCGATCAGGTTCGCGTCAACAACGGCTCGACAACGATTCTTATCGGTGGATTCTTTCAATGAAAGACGGAGGACGCCGGCATCAGCCGCGGTGACGCCGGCGTCCTGTTTCAGGAGTCTCTATCGCCGCTACGGCTTCGCCTCCACGATCGGAGCATTCGTCGCCGGCAGTTCCGGCACGATCCGACCGCAGTCAGCCATCTGTTTGCCGTAGTAAGGATTCGCGATCGCGTCGCCCTTCTGCAGCCAGTACTTCCGCGCCATCGGACAATACGCGACGTTGACGCCGCTGCCGAGCGAAGCGTCGTTTGCGCGCGCGTACATGACGATCGCATCGGTCAGCGGTCCGAGCGCGTCGCGTGCGGCGCGAAGATCGGCTGCCTGTGCGAACGGGTTGACGGCGACCTTGATTGCTGCCGCCCGCGACCCGATCCGTGCCGTCTCGGTCGCAATCGCGATCGCGCTCGGCATCACGCCGTCGAGCGTGTCGGCGGCGAGCGCGCGATGGATGCGCAGGTACGCGTCAACGAGCGGCTTCAGATCGACAGCCGGTTTCGACCCGCGTTCGATCGTCTTCAGCGGAGCGTCCGCCGTGCGAGGCGTATCGGGCATGCCTTGCATCGGTGGCATCGGCGCGGCCGATGCGGGCGCCGACGGTGCGTCACCGCTTTCCTTCGCCATGTAGTCGATGAGGAAGGCGGCGTCCTCCTCGGTCAGCGACAGGCTCGGCATGCGGACCTGCTTGTACTTCTCGAGCAGTGTGCGAGCGATCGGATCGTTGTCCGCGAACACTTTCTCGGGCGTCGCGATGAAACGTTTGAGCCAGTCGTACTCGCGGTTCGCCGTCACCCCTTTCAGGTCCGGCCCGATCGCGTCGCCGCCGCCAATGGTGTGGCATGCGGCGCAGTGATTCTTGAACGTGTACTGTCCCCGATTGAATTCCAGCATCGGCACTTCGGCAAACGAGCGCAGCTCCCGCTTGGCGTTCGACTCCCAGCTGTTCAACCAGTCGCCGATGGTTCGTGCCAGGAACTTCGGGTTGTCGAGCGCCGAGTTCCGCATCCACTGGCCGGTCGCCTGGTTTCCGACGAGGAGCGTCGGCGTGTGGCCGTCGGGATTCGCGGCATCCTTCTCGGTATAGAGGCCAAGCTTCCTGCTGATCAGCTCGATGTCCGATGGTTTACCGGTGAGAAAGAGCCAGCCGGGCCCGACGTGATACTTCTCCGCGTACTCCTTGAGCACCGCGGGCGTGTCATGCTCGGGATCGATCGTGATCGAATAAAAGAAGATGTCGCGGCCGACCCGATCGCCGAGCACGCGCTGCACCTGCACCATGCGCGCCGTTTCGAGCGGGCAGGCGTACTGGCAGGTCGTGTAGATCAGATCGATCGCGACGGTCTTCCCTTTGATCAGATCGTCGTAGAAATGGACCGTCTTGCCTTCGTGCGTCGTCAACGTCACGTTGGGGAAGTAGTCGGCTCCCCAACGTGTGTTGTCCGCCGCAACCCGCATCGAGAGGACCGCGGCCGCGAGGGCCGCGGTCAGCCAGAAGATTCGCTTCATAGCGCCGTCGGCAGCACGTCGGTCGGGCTCTCGAACGTGACGCCCTGAGGCGTCGGAATCGGCGTCGGCAACGGACGCAGGAACGGCGCGCCACCGTCGTCGATCTCCCAGCGCAGGAGCATCGCGTTGTCCTCGTGCACCGTGTTGTGGCAGTGCTCCATGAACATGCCGCCCCAGTCGCGGAACTGCATGGTGATGGTGATGCTGCCGGCCGGATGCAGACGATAGACGTCCTTACGTCCTCTCTCCCACGCCGGAACGTTCGCCGCGCTGCCGTCGCGGGCGAGCACCTGACCCTCCTCGAAGTGGATGTGGATCGGGTGGTCCCAGCCGCCGCCGCCGTTGCGGAGCGTCCATATCTCGCGCGTGCCGAATCGCGGCGCGGCGGACACGCGCCCGAAGTCGGCAGCGAGCGCGATCTCGCTCCCGTCGGTTTTGATGCCCCACGGGCCCATGAACGACGAAATCGGATCGGACGTCGTCTGCACGGCGCCTCTGGAGAATTCGAACACGCGCTCGCGCGCCACCGGAATGGACGACAGATCCGGATTCGGAATCAGCGTGGCCGGAACACGACTCACATCGGGTGTCGCCGGGTTGCGGACGATCCGGAACTCCAGGAATCGACCGACGCACGTATCGGGTGTGGCGCCGCCAAGCGCCTCCGCCATCGTGAGATCCCTGATCGGTTTCTTGCCGTCGAGCCGCTGGTCCAACGGATTCCAGTGGTCGGCGAGGTTCACGAGGTGAAGCTTGTCGCCAATCGCGTATTGCGAGAAGTCGATGACGATGTCGTAGCGCTCGGCGATGCCCTGCTCGTCGAGCTCGAGGAGCGTGACCGGATTCGGCAGCAGGTTGCCATCGTTGGCGATCTGGATGATCGGCTGCGCGACGCCCGACGCGTTGGCGAGCGCGACCTTGAAGAATCGCGACACGCTCGCGTTGAGAATGCGGAACCGATACTTCCGCCGTTCGACCTCGAAGTACGGATCGTAGGCGAGGTTGACCGTCATGACGTCGCCGACGAACCCGTCGAAGTCGAAGATGTCGAAGAACAGCTGGCCGTCCTGATCGAACGCCTTGTCGGAGAGCATCAGATTCACGTCGTAATCGAGGTTGCCCCAGCTCTTCGTCGATCCGCTCGGCAGCTGCAGGTTCACGCCGTCGTTGATCGTCTCGTTGCCGCGATCGAGGCCGCTGTAGAGGTTGAACATCGCAGCGTTGCCCTTGTACACGTTCTGCGACGTGAAGCTGAACATGTGATCGTGGAACCAGTGCGTGCTCATCGTCTCGTGCCAGTCGCCCGGCACGTTGATCAGTCCGCCGCTCTCGTCCGGCGTGCTCGCCATCCGGTCGGTGGCCGCGGTGTTGAAGCTGAAGTGCCCGGCGAGCACGATCGGCCAGTGATAGTCGTAGAACTGACCCGGGAAGAAGTACGCGCCGGTGAAGCCGTCGTTCTCCGCGCCGTGGTGCCCGTTGTGCTCGTGCGTCGAGATCGTGTGGCGCCCGAAGCCGGCGTTCTGCGTCACATCCGCGGGGAGATTGTTGTGATGCCGGAAGATCAGCGGCTGTGCGTACTTCCCCTGAACGAGCTTGGGTGGAATCGTTCCGTTGAACGTCCACACGTTGTTCGGGTGCTGGATCGGCATTCCCGGGTGAAACCGCAGCGGCATGCCGTGCGACGGATCGATGCCGCTGTTCAGGCTCGACGGAACCTGCGGGTTGTAGGCGTAGTTCGTGGTGCACGGCGACTGCCACGCTTCCACCGCGATTTGCGGCAGGAACTGATTGAAGCGTTGATGCGCCCAGATCGGACCGGGCGGACGCCCTTCGATCGGGCCGAAGCCGCCGCCGAGCAACGGGTCGACTGGCTTCATCGTCTGGTTCGCTTCGGCCGTCGGCGCCGGGCTCAGACACGACACCAGGTTGTCGGCAGTGCCGGTCACCGGATTTCGCGCCAGCACGTCGAAGCGCGGCATCGGCTGCGTGAACGGCTGGCAGCCGAACGTCGGACTCGGCGGCATGCCGCTCGGCATCTGACCGTAGACGCTCTTGGCGAAGGGGCTCAATCCGCTCTTCTGGACCAGCACGCCCGACGCGGTGAACAAGCCCATCTTGATGAGGTCGCGTCGAGAGACGCGACCCCATGAGAGCTCTCTCACGATTTCCGCGCGATTGCGCCTCGCCTCTTCGGCTTCGCGGAGGCGGGCCTTCGACGCGTTCTTGGGCAAGTAGATACGACTCATGGACGTTCTTCTCCTCGCTCTGTTAGCGCCGGCTACGGAAGCGGCGTGCTCATGTCGGTTGCGATCTCAGCAGCGCTGAGCGCGCGGTTGTAAACGCGGACTTCATCGATCAGTCCTGCGAAGAACTCCGTGCCCGGCATCGAGAACACGTTGTTGCCGCCGATCTGCAGCGGCCCCGTCGATGCCGAAATCGCGCCGGTCGTCGTGAACGTGCTGCGAAGCGCGCCGTTCACGTAGAGCCGGATGGCTGCGTTGTCGTAGGTCACCGCAATGTGCGACCAGACGCCGACCGGCAGCTGCGGTCCGGCCGTCGCTTCCTTGTCGAAGCCGCTGTTGATGTAGCCGGCCGGCCGCGACGGATTCGAGTTGCCGTCGTTGCCGTAGAGCGCGTAGGCGAGACCGTTCGTGTCGCGCTCCTTCAGGATCACGGTGCGCCAGCCGTCGTTCGGCGCGGCGCCGGCGTTGGCGGTCGGACTCACCCAGGCCTCGAGCGTCATGCCGGTCGAGAGCGCGAGCGACGCGCTGTGCGGCACGGTGACGATCGCGGAGACGCCGTCGAACGACAGCGCGCCGCCGTATCCGGCCTGACCCGCGACGCGGGTCGCGCCGCTGATCGATCCGCTGTTGCCGTTGCCCGACGAATCGTTCGCCATCGAGCCTGACGCTTCGTTGAACGAGAGCGCGAGCACCGGACCGGAGCCGACAGGCGCCGGCCCGAGCGACACGGTGATCGCGACGGCGCTCCCCGCGACGGCGCTCGATCCACCAATCGGGCTCTGGCTGATCACCTGGCCCGACGGCGCAGCGTTGTTCGTGTTGGTCACCGTTCCGACGGTGAGCCCGGCGGCGGTGATCGCCGACTGCGCGGCGGACTGCATCTGTCCGACCACGCTCGGCACCGTCGTCATCGTGGGCGGCGGCGCCGGCGCCCCGCTCGACTTCAGCTCGACGATCGCGTAGTTCCATCGATCGGCCGTCGGGGCCGTGTCGTTGAGGCGCACCGTCTGACCGGCCGAAGAGGTTCCGCCGTTCAGCGACTGCACCCACATGGTGTCGCCGGCCGGCGCGAGGAATTCGTGCACCTTGGTCTGACCGACGGCTGCGGTGCGCGCGATGGCGTTGTCCCAGTCGTTGCCGACGGCGTAGACGACCGAGCCGGCCGCCTGCGACACGAGGCTCACGCTCGGCGCGCCCGTTCCCGCGCTCGCGCTGTTCGACGCACCGACACCGCCCACGCCCGTGAGCGCAATCACGGTCAGCGACTGCTGGAACCCGGTCGCCGACTGCGTGCTCGACACCGTGACGTTGGTCAGCGCGGTCGACGCGGTCGCCGTCCAGATTTCGGCGGTGCCGAACTGCGTGTTCGCACGCTGCACGCGCGTCCACGTCAGGCCGGCGCCGCTGATCGTCAGCGTCTGCGCGCCGCCTGCGGGCGGGCCGTCCGACGCGGCGAACGCGACGAGCACTTCACCCGCCGTCGACGTGCTGAACGCCGCGGTCGTGCGTTTGTTGAGGCCGTCCGAGAACACCATCTTGTCGACCGCGGGCGGCGCGGTCGGCGGTGGCGGAGGCGGCGGTGGCGGAGGCGGCGGCGCGTTGTTGACGGTGACGGTCACGACGGCCGACGTCGCGGTGTTGCCTGCGGCATCGCGCGCGGTGGCCGTGAGGTTGTGCGTCGACCCGTCCGCGTACAGCCGCGTGTCCCACGTCGCCTGGTACGGTGACGTCGTGTCTTCGAGGCCGATCGCCGTCGTGCCGTCGAAGAACGACACGCCGGCGACGCCCACGTTGTCGGAGGCCGACGCCGTGATGGTGACGACGCCCGACACCGTGCCCGCCGCCGGCGCCGTGATGCTCACGCTCGGCGCGATGACGTCGCCGCCGACGGTGACCTTCACGAGGCCGACCGTCGTCTCGCCGATGCCATCGATGATTTCGTAGGTAAAAACGTCAGCGCCGCTGAACCCCGCTCGCGCGGTGTACGTATACGGATCGGCGCCGGCGATCGCGCCGCCGTTCGAGCTCGTCGCCGCGACGCGGTTCACGTGGATCGAGTTGCCGGTGTCGTTCGCGAGCAGCGACGCGCCGGTGAACGAGATCGGACGCACCGAAATGGTGGCGCCGATGTTGTCGCTCCCTGCCTTCGGCCACGTGTCTGTCGCCGCCGGCGGAGCCGTGCACATCGGACCGGTGAATGGACTGGTCTGCGCGTGCCCCGCGAACGACGTCGCGAGCACGAGCAGGAAGACCGTCGCGGCCGCCACGGCTAGCGGACCACGACATGTGTTGGGCCGACGGTTCACAGACATTCTGCGCTCCTCGAAATGAATTCCCCGGCCATGTTTCGAAATATGAAAAGCTTTTCGTCGATCGTTGTGACTGGTTGGTGCGTAAAGGTAAAACGTCGCACAACCGATCGAAAATGGCTCGTCGGTGGGGGGTCACGTAAAACTTGTATTGATGACGATCGTCTCCGTCGCGTCGCGCCGCGCGACCGCGTCGTGCGATGACGCGACAATGCTCCTCCCGCAACGAGAGAAAAGTCGGAGCCGCAGGTGACAACGCGCGCGTGAAGTGCGCGGCGACGTCAAACGTTCGCATTTCATCGCTTCGCACATCGGTGTCGAACTTGCGTGAGCGCCGCGTCGGTCCCCGCTTCGCGCGAGCCAGTCGAGCGACATCGGCAGATTTCTGGCGGAAGGAGGCACGCCGCGCGTGTCGCGGGAGTTCGATTTCGGTCGGCGCGAACAACGGCCGGTGGACATTCACGGCACATCGAAGGAGCAGCCAGTACTGCTGCAGGGGATGCACGACGAAGCCACGCGCGGGCATCAACCTCTCGCGCAAGAACACCGTGCGCGTCGACGAAAACGTCAACGTCGCGATCAAGATGCGCTTCGCGACTGGCTCGGACACGACGTCCGGAATGGATCGTGGAAGAGATTTCGTTCGTGGTTCCGCGGGCGTGCATGTCGTTGCAGGCCGGGCGCCTGCCGCGTCCGATCTGCTGTCTCGGTTAGCCGGCCTTCCGCTGTGGAACGTCGATTGGCTGTGGCGTCGCGGGTCGCATCTTTCGCCGTCGGTCTTCGACGAGACCATGGTTGACGGCAAACAACGCCAGCTCGAGGCGCGAGAACACGCCGGCCTTGTCGAAGATGTTCGAGAGATGGTGCTTCACCGTGTCTTCCGTGATCGAGAGCCGCAGCGCGATGCCCTTGTTCGACTCGCCCTCCGCGACCGCCACGACGATCTGAATCTCGCGGCGGGTCAGCCCGAAGCGGTTCGTCGATTCTTTGCGACGCGAGCGCTTGGCCGCGGCGCGCTCGCCGCGCGGCGTCGGCCGAACGGCTTGAAGCAAATGCGCGACGGGCGCGTCCTTCCGCACCACATTCGTACCGGCGCCCGACTCGTCCCGCGCGCCCACATCGTCGGCGGTGAGCACGATGGTGCGCACGAACGGGCACCACGCGTCCATCGTCCGCAGGGTGGTGTCCATGCCAGACGGCGCGGCCAGGTCGAGCAGGAGGACGTCCGGCTGCAGCGCGTACGCGAGATCGATAGCCTGAGCGAGGTCTTCGGCTTCGCCGACGACGCGACACCCGTGCATCTGGAGCACGAGCTTCAGGCCGTGCCGCAGCAGCGGCTGTTCGTTGGCGACCACGATGCGGATATCACCTTCGTCGTACATAGTGAGTTCGACTCGAGCTGACGTATTGAGACAGCTGCCGCGTCCGTTCTGGGCGTCAGCGGTCGGTAACGTAATCAGTGTGATTTATCGGTGCAGGATAGCCAGCCTGCCTCGGCGCGTGAATGGCACTTCGGTGGGGTCATTGACCGGGGGCCGCTTCTCCTTCGGGCAGCAGACCGTGATGAATCGCGAACATGGCGAGCTCGAGGCGCGAGAACACGCCGACCTTGTCGAAGATGTTGGACAAGTGATGTTTGACGGTGTCCTCGGTGACCGAGAGACGCTCGCCGATCGCCTTGTTCGAATCGCCGTCGGCGACGGCGGCGACAATCTGCATCTCGCGCCGCGTGAGACGGAAGCGGTTCTTCCCGTTGTGGCCGTTCCGCTCGACCGACATGCGCCGGAGCGCTTCGATCTCGGTAGCCGCGCGATCGTCGATCAGCCAGTATTCGCCGCGCATCACGGTCTCGAGACTCTTGAACAGCATCGCGACCGTCGACTGCTTCAGTACGATGCCGCGTGCGCCGGCTCGGAGCGCGACGCCGAGCGTCGAATCGCCGGCTTCAGCCAGCACAATCGGCCGCACCGACTCCGCCGCCGTCGCGAGCAGCCGCAGCAGATCGATGCCGCCGGCCGGCATCGCGAGATCGATCAGCAGGATGTCGGGCTGCGCTTCTCGCGCCAGATCGACCGTCTGAATGCCGTCGGAGGCCTCGCCGACCACCGACACGGTGCCGCGAGACTCGAGCAGCAACTGCAGACCGTGGCGCACGATCGGCATGTGGTGCGCCACGACGAGGCGAATGGGCGTCAGATCAGACACAGTATTTGATGGATGTCGGCGATCGTGAGCCCACCCAAAGTCCAAACGCTGTGCCACGGCTCTCAGGCCGTAAATGTTGGTGAATCAGAGCTTGCTGGGATCTTTCTCGCAGACCCTCCACTCGGGCGCCGACCAAAGTCTGCCGGGCGGGCGACTGGCCCGTGGCACCTTGGCGGCCCTACGTGCACGGGCTGCCGGCGAAAGGAGCGGTAGCGGGCCGGTGTCCAAAATGAGACCGGCCCCAACGACGTCGAGAGTGGTACGCCGATCAGAATGTCGTACGGATGCCGATCTGCGCGACGCGCGCCGACACGTAGTTCGTCGGCTGCGCGTACAGTGACGAGCGGATGTCCTTCGACAGGAAATCGGTCGCCGCCGAGTTGTTGAACAGGTTGAACACGTCGCCGCTCAAGTCGACCTTGTGGCCGCCGGGCAGCGGAATGCTCTTCTGGATGCGCAGGTTCACCAGGTGCGCGTTGTCGGCGGTGAGCATGTTGACGTTGTTCGTCCGCGCCAGCGGATACGCGATGTTGAAGAACGGATCGGACACGCTGCGGCCGTTCGACAGGACGACGCGCGGCGCCGTCGCGTTCAGCGGGAAGTCGCCCGTCATCACGTCGAATTGGCTGCCCTGGCTGAAGCTGTAGTAGGCCGAGAAGGTGACGTCGTACGGCAGCTTGACGAACCCGGAGAACCGGGCCTGGTGCCGCGGCGCCCGCTGCCGTGCCGTCTGTGCGTCATCGTCTGGAGAGATGCCGTAGAACTGCAGCTGATCGCGCGTCGGATTCCACCGCGTGCGGAATCGTTCCCAGATGATGAACGAGTAGTTCGCGTTCATGCCCCAGTTGCCCGCGAACGATTTCGTGTACAGCAGTTGGACGGATCGCTGCTGCTGCCACGTGTAGTTCGGGTTGTACGTGTTGATGACCGCGTCGAAGTCCGGGAACGGGCGATCGAGGAGCGCGCCGGTTCTCGGATCGCGGATGACGTTGTAGTCGTCGCCGTTTTGATAATCCCAGTACCGCCGCCACAGGAACGTCGTGCTGATCGAGCTCGTACGCGGCAGCTGATGTTCCCAGCTTCCGGAGAACTCGTTGACGTACGTGCGGCCGTTCAGCACACGTCCGTCCGTGGTGTCGCCGAAGTTGACGCCGAGCGGAAAGCCGCCGGGCAGCGTCTGATTGAGGGTCGGGCTGGTCCGCGGATTCGCGCGGAAGATGTCGGTCGCGAGCACGTTTGGCGGATGCGACGTGCCGTCGCCGCCGCCGAGATCGAGCCACTCGTAGCTGCGTTGCGCCGTCCCGCGGAAGACGCCCCAGGTGCCCGCATCGTACGAGATGCCGAAGTTCGGCATCATCGTGTTCTGGTGGAACTCGCGGTCGCTCGTGTTGGTCGGGAAGCCGGCCGGCAGCCGCGGGCCGAGGACCCTCTCGCGATCGTCGGTGAAGATGCTGGTCGACTCGACCCTGATGCCCGCCTTCACCGCGACGCGCGTGGAGGGCTTCCAGCGATCCTGGAAGTACGTGCCGTAATGATGCTCGTAGGCGTTGTTGGAGACCGACGTGCCGCCGTCGAATCCGCGCAGCGTGTCGCGCTCGAACAGCACGTCGGCGCTCCCGGTTGTCCCGGGCGGACGGAAGTAGAACTCGACGGGCGCCAGCGAGCTGCTCGTTCTGTTCTGGATGTTCGGGTACAAGTCGGCGCCGCCGCGGAACTCGTGCGATCCGAGCTTGTCCTTCACGAAGAACGTCATCGACGGCGAGAGATAGATCATCGATCGATGCGACGTGTCCGTCAGCCCGAACCCGCCTTCGATCGACGTGGTCGTGAGGTTGCCGAGTATGTTCCCGGCCGCATTGCTCTGAATCACTTTCGACGGGACGACATCCTGACCGTCGTTCGGCTGCAGATCGTTCGGCTTGTTGATCATGAAGCTGCCGACGACCTGAAACACTTTCGTCGAGTCGAGGACCCAGTTGTAATTCAGGCTCACGAGCGGACCGCCCTTCACGAGCGTGCCGAGCGCCGCCGGCGCCACGATCTGGGGTGTCGCGCCCGAGAGCCCCGCCGTCGTCGAGCTGGTGAGCATGCCGAGATTCCGGCCGGGCGCGACCTGGCCGCGAAACATCGCGTTGGCCTGGACCGTGCGGTCGTACTGCAGGCTGACCTGCAGCCGGTGATCGTTGGCGAGCTGCATCGTTCCCTTCAGAAACCAGAGGTTGCCGCGCTTTTGAACAGGAACGGCCGCGTTGTTGAACGTCTGGTCGGTCTGCACGCGCCGATACGCGGAGAAGAACCACACCTGATCGCGAACGATCGGACCGCCGAGCGTGAGGTCGGGTTGATAGTCCTCGCGCCGGTTCGCGGGAATGCCCTCGACGTTGGTCCCGTTGAACCGCTGCGGAATGACGAAGAGAGCCGCCGATCCGTGAAAGTCGTTGCCGCCGCTCTTCGTGACGACGTTCATGTACTGGCCGGCCATGCTGGAGCCGTCGGACGCCTCGGCGCCGAGGGCCTTCACCTCGACGTCCTGGATCGCGTCGTAGTTCAAATTGACCGCGAAGACGTCGCCGCCGTACGGATCGGTGACGTCCGCGCCGTCGAGACTGGTGCGACGCTCCGACGTGAGTCCCGTCACTTCCTGCGTCGCCGGATTCACCGACACGCCCGGCACGACGAGCCACGCATCCTGAAAGCGGCGGTTCGTCGTCACCGGAACGCTCGTGAGCGCCTGGCTGTTGATGTTGACCGACAGGCCCGCGCGCTCGGGATCGACGATGGGTGATTCCGCCGTCACGGTAACGGTTTCCGACACCGCGCCGACCGACAGCGTGAAGTCGACCTCGGTCACCGCGTTGAGCCGCACGGGCGCCCTGCGAATCACCGTCTGAAACCCTGACAGCTCGGCGCGAACGTCGTAGGTGGCCGGCGGCAGGTTGGTGACGCGGTACGCGCCCTGGCTGTCGGTGACACCGGTGAACTGGCCGAGCGCCTCCGGACTGCTGAGCGTCACGGTGACGCCAGGCAGTACTGCACCGCTCGAGTCAGCGATTTTTCCGATGACGGTACCGGTGGTGGTCCGCTGCGCGAACGCGGAAGCGGGCGCGCACGCGAGCGCGAGGAGTGCGACGGCGATCATCCGTCGACGGCAGCCACGAACAGCCATGTCATCCTCCTCCGCGATCAAAAGCGAATCGTGTGGAACAATCGAACCGTGCCCGGGCCGATCTCCGCGCTCGTGCGGGTGCCGCCGATCATCATCACGGCGCCGAGCGCCCCTATGGCGACGCCGCTCCACAGCATCGGCCGGTTCTTCCCTTTCAAGGCGTCGCAGTTGCTGCTCGCGTAGATCGGATCGCGCTTCTGTGCCACACACCCCTGAAAAGCGGACGGCGGCGCGTTGCCGGAGCTGGAATCTTCGACGCGATACACGGTTACGCCGAGCACCGACGTCGTGACGCCGGCGACGCCGAGCGCGAGACCCGACCAGAACAGTTTTCCGCGACCGGGCGTGTCCTCGGCGAACGCCGGACCGGCGGCAAGCAGCGCGATCAAGCACAAAGCCAGCACTTTCATGTGCGCCTCCTGAACGGATCGGCCGGTATCTTATGCCACGGTTCGATCGCGCGATTCATGAATCTTCGATGGATACTGAGGACGCTAGACCGCACCGTACGGATTGGAGTGGACGATGAATCTGACGCAGCTGTTTCTTGCCGAGCTCGATCGTGAAGCCGCGCGCACCAGACGCGCGCTCGAGAACGTGCCGACCGGTCACGATGATTGGAAGCCTCACCCGAAATCGATGCCGCTCGCACGCCTCGCCGGTCTGGTCGCGTCGATGCCGTCGTGGGTGACGCTCATCATCGAGCAGGACGAGCTCGACCTGACGCCGCCGCCCGGGGGCGGCCAGTATCAGCAGCCGGCGACCGATCAGCTCGTGGAGACACACGACAAGCACGTCGCGAAGGCGCGCGAGTCGTTATCGAAGACCAACGACCAGTTCCTGCTGACCACCAACTGGCGACTGCGCGCGGGCGGACAGGTCGTGATGAACGAACCGCGGCACATCGTGCTTCGCGACACCATCAACCATCTCGCGCACCATCGGGGACAGCTGACCGTCTATCTGCGGCTCAACGATCGAACGGTGCCGTCGATTTACGGTCCGTCGGCAGACGATCAAAGGTTCGCGTAGGGAGCGCGGCTCGCTCAGTTCTGCAGGTCGTACAGCTCGCGGTATACGCCGCCGGCTTCGAGGAGCGACTCGTGGGTCCCGCGCTCGACGATGACCGCATCTTTCACGACGAAGATGACGTCGGCGCGCTGGATCGTCTCGAAGTGGTGGGCGATGATGAGGCACGTGCGCCCCTTCATCAGCCGTTCGACTGCCTCGACTACGGCGTGCTCGGCCGCGGCGTCGAGCCCGGTCGTCGGCTCGTCGAGGATCAGGATGGGCGTATCGCGGACGATCGCGCGCGCGATCGCAATCCTCCTCCGCTGTCCACCCGACAGCGTCGATCCGCGCTCACCCACCAACGTCGCGTACCCCCGCGGCAGGTTCAGGATGAACTCGTGCGCGTTGGCGAGCTGCGCCGCGCGAATCGTGTCCTCCGGCGACGCGGTCGGCTTGCCGTACGCGATGTTCTCCCAGACGGTTCCGCTGAAGAGCAGCGAGTCCTGAAGGACGAAGCTGATTTGATCGCGCAGCGACTTGAGCGTGAGCGTGCGGACGTCAGCGCCATCGATCTTGACCGCTCCCGAGATCGGATCGAAGAAGCGCGGCACCAGGCTGGCGATCGTGCTCTTCCCCACTCCCGACGGTCCGACGATGGCGGCAACCTGCCCCGCTTCGACGCGCAGGCTCACCTCCTTCAACACGTGCGCATCCTTCTCGTACCCGAACGTGACGCGATCGAACTCGATGGTCCCTTTGAACGGCGGAGCGGTGCGGGCGCCGGGCATGTCGGCGATCGCGCTCTCGGTGCCGAGGACTTCCTGGATGCGCTCGTAGCTGACCGCGGTCTTCGACAGCGTGTTGGCGATCTTCGACAGATCCTTGATCGGCTTGTAGCTTTTCTTCAGGTACATGAGGAAGACGATCAATACGCCCGTGCTCAGCTCGCCGGCCCGGACGAGCGTGACGCCGTAGCCGAGAACCAGACACGTGCCAATCGCCACGATGACGTCGACCAACGGCGACAGCTTCGCTTTCACGCTGCGCGCCTGCAGTCCCGCGCGAACGTTCTCGCGGCTTTCAGACGTGAACCGCCGGTCCTCGTAGTCCTCGCGCGCGAACGCCTGCACGACCTGGATCGCATTGAAGACTTCGGCCACGCCCGACATCAGGTCGCTTTCCTTGCGCTTGACGGTGCGCGACGCTTCCTTGATTCTCCGCGAGTACAGAAACACGAAGACGAAGAGGACCGGGGCGACCGACAATCCGATCAGCGTGAACCGCCAGTTGACGTACAGCATGACGCCGATCATGCCGACGAGCGTCAGCACGTTGACGACGATGCCGATCAGGGCGGTATCGATGAAGTCCTGTATGTCGTCGATGTCTTTCGTGACGCGCGAGATGAGATCGCCGGCGCGCGATTTGCCGTGATCGGCGAGCGACAGACGCTGTATGCGCTGATACAGAAGGAGCCGGAGATCGTGCGCGACCCACTGGCTGACGCTCGTCGTCAGATATTTTTCGACGTAGGCGCCGACGCCGCCGACGATCGCGATGAGCACGACCATGGCGAGCGCAAACGTCAACAGCGACCACTGGCCGTTGCCGAAGACGCCGACGACCGCCGCGTCGAGCAGGCGGGGGAGGCGTTTGCCCTGCAGGATGTTGTCGACGACGATTTTCAGGGGCCACGGCTCCAGCACGTCGGCCACGGTTTCGCCGACGACGGCGAGCAACGCGACCAGCAGGGTCTTCCAATGCGGCCGCACGATGCTTCCCAACCGGGCGACGGAGCCCGACGATGACCTCACGCGGGCGAGTATACGCTGCCGCTCGCGGCGTTCTCAGCCACGCAAACTGGTGCGCAGGCCAGCGACCGTAGGCGACGAAGCCCGCCAGCAGCCCGACCGCGAGCGGAAAGCGCGCCGCAATGGTCGAACGGGACCGTGAGAGATCGACGGCCGCGGAAAGGGGTTTCATGTTGCGCGACCCCGGCGCCGTGAATTAGAGTGCCGGCAACAACCTAGGTCCAGCCCGAAGGCCTTCTCCGAGGGCCTTTTTCATTTGCGAGCCAAAAATGACGCGACATGAAATCACGTTGAAAAAAGTCGTGTACCACGTGCCAGCCGCCGACGCCGTGACCGTTCGGAAGGACATCGCGTACCAGGCAACGGCCGACGGCGATCTCACGATGGACGTCTACCAGCCGCCGGATACGAAGAGCGCGGCGCGGATCCCGGCCGTCGTATTCGTCATGGGGTTCTCCGACATCGGCGCGCGCGCGATCCTCGGGTGCGCAGCCAGCGAGATGGAGTCGTACATCGGCTGGGCGCGACTGATCGCGGCGTCCGGCCTCATCGCCGTCACGTACAGGACCGGCCGTGAGCCAGCCGCAGACATTCACGCCGCTTTGCAGTACGTGCGGCAGCACTCGGCCTCGTTGATGATCGACGAGAACCGGATCGGCATCTGGGCCTGCTCCGGCCACGTGCCGACTGCGTTGTCGCTGCTGATGAAAGACTGCGGCGAGCCGGTGACGTGCGCGGCGCTCTGCTACGGCATCACACTGGATCTGGACGGCGCGACCGGCGTCGCCGAGGCTGCGAAGACGTTTCGATTCGTCAACGCGTCAGCGGGACGATCGGTCGAGGATCTTTCGACCGGCGTGCCGATGTTTGTCACGCGATCGGGGCGCGACGAGACGCCCGGCTTGAACGACGCGCTCGATCGGTTCCTGAGCCACGCGATCGGGCACAATCTTCCGCTGACGTTCGTCAATCATCCCGACGCGCCGCACGCATTCGACCTGATGCACGACAGCGAGACGTCCCGCGAGATCATCAGGCGCATCATGGGGTTCTTACGCTTTCATCTACTCGGAATGCCGTGACAGCGGTGGAGATGTGCCGTTCGGTTCGCGCGAGCGCGCGAGCGAGGCGAGCGGGGTGGGGCCCCGCGAGCATTGAAAAATGCCGCGGGGCCCCACCGCGTGTCCGTAACGTTAGTTGCTGCAGGACGCCGAGACGCGCTGCAGCGATCGCACTTGCATCTCGCGGTCGACGAGCATGCCGGTCAGGCTGACGCGCTGGCCGACGTGCGAAGGCAGCTTCGCGTGGTTCGACGGATCGCTGACGACCACCGACGCCGAAGACTTCTTGATGAAGCCCGACTTCCAGCTGCGGGATTTCGGCGCGTCCTCGCCCGTCGTGTCCTTCAGCTTGAACCGATCATCGTCGCGCTCGAGGCAGCCGGTGATCGTCACCGGCGCGGGTCGAGGCGCGCCCGCCCTCGGCAGCGCGAGCGGGTCGGCATCGGCCGCTGTCGTGACCATCGCCGCTCGTTCCATCTTCGCTTCTGCAGCCTTCGCGCTGACGACCGGAGATCCATCATGCGAGAACATCCGGACGGCTGTCACGACGAACGCCATGACGATGACTCCCACGGCGGCGGCGCGAAGCGCGAACGTCATCTTCGACGACTTTTTCGAACGCAGAATCTTCTTAAAGCGCAGCACTGGTTTCATGCGCATCGAGATCCTCCTCGGCTAACGTGGAGCCGCGATGGATTGAGCAAACCGGGTGCCCGCGCAGCCGCCTGCTGTAAGTGGCTATGAACGCGTCGGTTAAGGTCGGATGCCCCCCGGAGGTCAGTCGTGCAAGGCCGAATTTCGTGATCCGACGGTAATTGCTGCGGGCGCCCGGTGTCGATTCCTGACGCCCTCGATCGACAATACCGTGAAACCGCCGGATGTGTGCGCGGCGAGGAAGTGAGCAGCGGATGAGCACAGTGCGTGTACTTGTTGGAACGCGCAAGGGCGCCTTCGTGTTGACGGCTGACGGCAGGCGCGAACGATGGGACGTCAGCGGTCCGCACTTCGGCGGCTGGGAGATCTACCATCTGAAAGGATCGCCCGCCGACCCGAACCGTTTGTATGCGTCGCAGTCGAGCGGCTGGTTCGGACAAATCGTCCAGCGCTCGAGCGACGGCGGAAAAACCTGGGAGACGGTCGACAACAAATTCGTGTACGACGGCGTCCCCGGCACGCACCAGTGGTACGACGGCACCCCGCATCCGTGGGAGTTCAAGCGCGTCTGGCACTTCGAGCCGTCGCTGAACGATCCCGACACGGTGTATGCGGGCGTCGAGGACGCCGCGATGTTTCGCACGACCGACGGCGGGCAGACGTGGCACGAGCTGCCCGGCCTTCGCGGCCATGGATCGGGGCGCTTCTGGGCGCCGGGCGCCGGCGGACTGGGGCTGCACACGATCCTTCTCGATCCGAAGAATGCGCAGCGGATGTTCATCGCGATCTCCGCGGCAGGCGCCTTCCGGACCGACGACGGCGGTGCGACATGGGCGCCTATTAACAAAGGACTGAAATCGGAGGGCATCCCGAATCCGACGGCCGAAGTCGGCCACTGCGTGCACCGCATCGCCATGCACCGCTCGCGGCCCGACGTGCTGTTCATGCAGAAGCACTGGGACGTCATGCGCACCGACGACGCCGGCGATTCGTGGCGCGAAGTCAGCGGCAACCTGCCGACCGACTTCGGGTTCGTGATCGACGTTCACAGCCACGAGCCGGAAACGATCTACGTCGTGCCGATCAAGAGCGATTCGGAGCACTATCCGCCGGACGGCAAGCTCCGCGTGTACCGCAGCCGCGTCGGCGGCAACGAGTGGGAACCACTGACCAACGGGCTGCCGCAGCACGACTGTTACATCAACGTGCTGCGCGATGCGATGGCGGTCGACACGCTCGATTCGTGCGGCGTGTACTTCGGCACGACCGGCGGTCAGGTGTACGCGTCGGCTGACGCCGGCGAGCACTGGTCGGCGATCGTGCAGAATCTTCCGCCCGTCCTGTCGGTCGAGGTGCAGACGCTCCAATGATCCGCGTGGTTCTCCCGGCGCATCTTCGTACGCTCGCGCGCGTCAACGGCGAGGTGACGGTGGATGTGGACGGCCCGGTTACTCCGCGCGCGATCCTCGACGCGCTCGAAGAGACGTACCCGGTGCTGCGTGGAACGATACGCGATCACGTGACGCTGAAGCGCCGTCCGTTCCTGCGATTCTTCGCGTGCGAGGAAGATTTGTCGCACGACCCGCCAGACACGGTTCTGCCGAAGGCCGTTGCGACCGGCGACGAACCGTTCCTCGTCATCGGCGCGATGGCGGGTGGATGAAGCAAACATTTTCTTATTCGCGTGGGGCCCCACCCCCACGCGCTGACGCGCGCGGGCCGTAGCCCGCGCGCGTATCTAGAACAGAACGTCGCAGACACTTAACGTGCGAGATCTGCCATGGCGACGCTCTGTTCTAGATACGCCCGAGCGCTACGGGGCGAGGGCGTCAGCCGCGGGGTGGGGCCCGCGGCAAACGTCGCCGCTATCCGCAGCGCACAGTGGATGCCGTGGTGACGTTCTGTTCTAGATACGCCCGAGCGCTACGGCGCGAGGGCGTCAGCCCGGGGGTGGGGCCCGCGGCAAGCGTCGCCGCTATCCGCAGCGCACAGCGGATGCCGTGGTGACGTTCTGTTCCAGATACGCCCGAGCGCGACGGCGCGAGGGCGTCAGCCGCGGGGGTGGGGCCCCGCGGAATAAGAAAAAGTTGGCCGCGCTCGATTAAGAACTTCGTGGCAGCGTGAAGACGATGGTCGTTCCCACACCAGGCTCGCTGTCGGCCCGAATCTCTCCACCGTGCGCCACGATCAGGTTTCGCGCGATCGTGAGGCCGAGGCCCGAGCCCCGCGATCCGCTGCCCTTGTAGAAGCGATCGAAGATCTTCGGCAGTTCGTCGGCCGCAACGCCGCTGCCGGTGTCGGCGACGGTCACCATCACGCCGTCGCTTCGCGTTTCGGCATCGACCGATATCGTCCCGCCGGGAGGCGTGTGCCGAATCGCGTTGGACACGAGGTTGACGAGCACTTCTCGAATCCTCAGCGGATCGACATCCACCAGCGGCAGACTCATCGACTCCCCGACGCGGATCGTCACACCGGCGCCCTGCGCATCCGCTGAGAGCGAACGGACCGCGTCGTGAACGAGCACGACGAGATCGGTCGCCTCGCGCTGAAGCGAGAGCGCGCCGCTCTCCGAGCTCGCGAGCGTCCGCAGATCGTCGATCAGCCGCGCGAGGATTCGCGTATCGGCTACGGCCTCCCCGAGGTGGGCGTCGTCGCGCGCGTAGACGCCGTCCAGCAGTCCCTCGAGGCGGCCCTGGATGACCGTGAGCGGCGTGCGCAGTTCGTGGGCGATGTCGGCCATCAGGTGCCGCCGCTGCTGATCCTGCGCTTGCAGCCTGTCGGTCATCTTGTTGAACGCGCGCGCGATCGATCGCAGCGGAGGCGGACCGCGCTCGGCGACGCGGACGGAAAAATCGCCCGCGGACACGCGATCGGCCGCCTCGACGATGTCGCCGATCGGCGAGCCGACGCGTCGCATCACGCGAACGAACGTCGCGGCCAGCACCGTCATGACGAAGACGGCGACGATCGCAATCACCGACAGCTGCGACAGCGCGCTCACGACGCCGACGCGGTTCAAAACGAACGACAGGATTGTGAAGCCGCCGACGGCGCTCAGGAACATCACCGCCGCGACCAGACAGCCGGCCCGCCGCATGAAGCGCGTTCGCCGATGCAGCCACGGACCGCGATGCGAGGGCGGCCATGGCTCGTTGGCCGGCCACCACGGCGGCGGTCGTCGTGAGTGGACGGGGCCTCTCATGGCTCGGCGAACTTGTAGCCGATGCCGTACACCGTCAGGATGTAGCGCGGGTTGCGGGTGTCTGGCTCGATCTTGCGGCGGATGTTCTTGACGTGCGTGTCGATCGCGCGCTCGAAGGACTCGACGGCGTCGCCGCGCACGGCATCCAGGAGCTGCGCGCGCGTGAACACGCGTCCGGGATGCCGCGCCAGCGCCGCCAGCAGCTGAAATTCCGTCGTCGTCAGCTCGATGGTCGCGCGGCCCCGCGTCACTTTCATCCGCAAGACGTCGATGGTCAGGTCGTCGATCTGACGGACGTCGCCGGCGGCCTGCGCCGAATCGACGCGGCGCAGCACCGTCTTGACGCGCGCGACGAGCTCTCGCGGACTGAACGGCTTGGTGATGTAGTCGTCGGCGCCGATCTCGAGGCCGAGGAGCCTGTCCGACTCCTCCACGCGCGCCGTCAGCATGATGATTGGAATCGTCGAGTCGCGACGGAGCTGCCTTGCGACCTCGATTCCGTCGAGGCGCGGCAAGCCGAGATCGAGCACGACCAGATCGGGACGCCGGGCGCGGACGATGTCGAGCGCGCCGGCGCCGTCGTGTGCCGCGATGACCGCGTACCCGGCGTGCTCGAGATAGTCCTTCGCGATCTGAACGATCGGCTGCTCGTCGTCGACGACCAGGACCGTCTTCATCCTGTGCGCAGCGCGATGACCGGATCGAGGCGGCTCGCACGCCGCGCCGGCAGATAACCGGCCCCGAACGCGACAGCGGCCAGGAGCAGCGACGCGCCGCCGAACGCCACGGGATCGATCGGGCTCAGCCCGAACAGCAGCGACGCGAGGCCGCGCGACGCCATCGCCGAGCACGCGAGGCCAATCGCGACGCCGATCGCCACGAGGGCGCCGGCTTCGGTCAACACCAGACGCAGCACCGCGGTGCGGTCGGCGCCAAGCGCCAGCCGCAGCCCGATCTCCCGCTGTCGCTGACCGACGGTATGCGCCATCACGCCGTAGAGTCCGACCGCGGCGAGC
>Ga0070699_100000607_pt1 | contig 33806 bp, 28 predicted proteins | sample KBSK1503metaG_FD_65473 | JGI IMG/M metagenome (GOLD analysis project Ga0070699, IMG submission 65473) | Corn, switchgrass and miscanthus rhizosphere microbial communities from Kellogg Biological Station, Michigan, USA - KBS K1-50-3 metaG | ecosystem: Host-associated > Plants > Roots >...
CAGGCTTCAAGGGAATGCTGCGCAACAGCGCCTGGGACGCTCTACACCTCGGCTACTTCCTGGGTTACGCGTGCTGGAACTACTTCACCACCCCGTTCCTGTTCACCTATCCAATTGCACTCAGAGAGCATTGCCGATGCCCTGCAACCTCAGGCGATAGCCTCGACCGAAGCCCGTGGAGGGCGGGACGAAGGCGGGCGCCGTTGGCGTCGCCCGGTCAATCGCGTGCGTTGGGACCGAGCGGTAGAGCTCCTCCTGGCTAAGGGGCGGCGGATGAACCTCTCGACAGTGCGGGCGATCTTAAAGAACCACCGCGCGTGTATCTCTGCGGCCGAGGGTTCATGCCCACTTCTCTGACCGCGGGCTCGTCCCTCCGACCGGCCTGACCGCGGACGCCTTGAGAGATCTTGAGCGCGAGCTGGTAGGCGTAGAGCTGAAGCCGAGGCCGACGAGGTCGGCGGCGATCGGCATCCCTCCTATGGCGGACGAGGTCGCGGTGCAAGGAGCCGACTGAGGGCAGCGACAGGACGAGGCTGCCAGCGTATACGCGAAGCTCTCTACATACCAGCAAGAGCAGCACGCGTGATGTAGCCCTGCTCGAGGTCGCGCTGGATCTCATGCATGGGCCGTTCCTCGGGAGGACCGTATCCCGAACCTCCTGCCAGCTCGATCGTGAGAACCTGGCTCGGCCGCCGCAGCTCCGCCAACCCGCCCAGCTCGGCATGGTCCCTGACGCGCCCTCCTTCCTCGAGTTTGATTGCCGCCCGGCGGCCTGCCCGCCCTCCGAAGTGCCCCGGGGTGTCGACCTCGATCCCCTGCGGATGAAGGCTGACGAAGGCAGGTTGCCCGTCGTCGTACAGCTTCCGCAAGCGAACCCGCTGGCCGAGCCCGCCACGGCGGCGCCCGGCGCCGCCCGAATCGGGGATCAGCTCCTTGCACTCCACGAGCATCGGAGTGCGGGTCTCGAACATCTCCACCGAGGTGTTGGCGGCAGAGGTGGGGAACAGCAGCGCTGACTTCCCGTCGCAGGCCTCGCCCGCTCCCTGGCCTCCACCCTGGAAGAGGTGATCGTTGAACGGCCTGCCGTCGCGATCGCGGCCGTAGACGCCGGCTCCCATCGGCATCCCCGTGAAGCCCTGCACCTGGGCCGGCAGCGCGCGCGCCAGCGCGCCGAAGATCGCCGGGGCGAGGTACCAGCCGGTCATCGTGCGGACGTTGACGGGGGCTGGATATCCGCAGTTGAGGATCGAGCCCTCGGGTGCGCTGACGTGAATCGGCCGGAAGTCACCGGCGTTGGACGGGATCTCCGGGGTCAGCATGCACTTCAGGGCGTAGGTGGTGTGGGCGGCGGTGTAGCCATAGGTGCAGTTGATGCCGCCCCGATCGACCTGAGCGGGGGCGCCCGACCAGTCGACGGACAGCGTGTCTCCCCGGACCTCGATTCGCACTGGAAGGCGGAGCTTGCGGTCGATCGCTTCGAAGTCGACTCCGTGACTGTAGACACCGTCCGGCAGGGCGCGGATCGCGTCCCGCATCGCCCGCTCGGTGCGATTCTGGATCACGGTGGCAAGGTCTGAAAGGTCGTCGAGTCCGTACTCGTCCATGAAGCGATGCAAGCGGTCGGCGCCGACGTTGTTGGCCGAGATCTGGGCCCGCAAATCCCCGAGGACCATCTCGCCCTTGCGAACGTTGGCGGCGATCAGCTCGTAGACCTCCTGGTTGGGGACTCCGTCTCGGTGCAGCTTCATCGGAGGGATCTGGAGGCCCTCCTCGTAAACCTCGCGGACCCCGAGCGGGTCGAGCGACCCGCCGACATCCGAGCAGTGCGCGATCGATCCCACAAGTCCGACGAGGCGGTCTTTCCTGAAGACGGGCGTGACCAGCGCGACATCGTAGAGATGACCAGCGCAGACCCAGGGATCGTTCGTCGCCAGCAGATCGCCCGGCTGCAGTGTGCCCGGCGGGAAGCGCTGAAGCAGCGCGTCCACCGCTCGCGGCAGAGTCAGGTTGAAGACCGGCATCGAGCGCGGCGAGTGCGCGAGCGACTTGCCACGTGCGTCGAGCAGCTCGCAGCCGAAGTCCTGCGCTTCGCCGATGATCATCGAGAACGCCGTCCGCCAGAGGGTCACCCAGCACTCCTCGGTGATGTTCACGAGGCGGCTCCAGAGAATTTCCAGGGTTACCGGATCGAAGTCAGTAGCCAATGCTCACCCTCAGGTTGCCCAGCTCATCGACGCGCAGGCGATCTCGTCGACCGAGGACCGTCGTCGATTCCCTCTCTTCGACGATCGCGGGGCCCGCGATCTGCGTACCGGCCCCGAGCGCGTAGCGGTCGTAGACGGGAGTAGGGACGACACCGCCCTCCTCCGCAAAATAGGCGGGCCGGTGCCGGCGAGCGGTGACGGCGGCCGCCGCTGCGACGCGGGGCAGCCGTACCTCCGGGTTGGGCCCGAGCGCGCGCAGCCGCCAGGTCAGGACCAGCGGCTCATAGCCAGCGAGGACGTCGTGATACAGGCGGGCGTACTCGCTGTCGAAGTCCTTCCGCAGCTGGTCGGGACCGGCGCGGACCGGCACAACGATGTCGTGGAACTGGCCGGAAAGCCGCATCTCCACCTCACGCTCCATGCGCACCTCCTCGACGCCGGCAAACCGCAGGTGCGCGCGCGCCTGCTCTTCCATGTCCCGGTAGAGCGCCTCGGCCGCCTCCCAATCGAGCGAGCGCAGCTCCACTGGAAAGGAGCGCGAGAACTCGAAGCTGACCGGAGCCACCAGAAACCCAAGGGCCGCCGCCACTCCGGACACCGGCGGCACGATCACCTCGGGCGCACCCAGCAACCTGGCCACGCGCGCCGCGTGGAGCGGTCCCGCGCCGCCGTATGCGACCAGCGGAAACCGGCGGGGGTCGCACCCCTTTTCGATGACGTGCACACGAGCGGCACTCGCCATGTTCTCGCAGACGACCTGGTACACGCCCCACGCGGCCTCTCCGTTCAGCTCGAGCCTGGCGCCCAGCCGAGCCAGCGCCTCATCCGCGGCAGCGCGGTCGAGCTCCATCTCACCGCCAAGGAAGGAGGCCGGGTCGAGGTACCCGAGAGCGAGGCAGGCATCGGTCACGGTCGCGTCGGTGCCACCGAGGCCGTAGCACGCGGGGCCAGGGTCGGCGCCCGCGCTTCGGGGACCGACCTGGAGGAGGCCCAGCGGGTTCGCTGATGCGATCGAGCCGCCGCCGGCCCCGATCTCCATCAGATCGAGGAGCGGGGTCTTGATCGGCAGGCCGGAGCCCTTCTTGAAGCGATGGATGCAGCCTGCCTCCGCCTCGGCGGCCAGCGCCGGACGGCCGTCCTGAATCAGGCAGATCTTGGCGGTGGTGCCGCCCATGTCGAACGCGATCAGCTCGCGGAGCCCAAGCAGCCTCCCGAGGTAGGCGCCCACGAGCGCGCCTCCGGCCGGACCGGACTCGAGCAGCCGCACGGGGAACCTGCACGCGACATCCACACTCGCAAGGCCGCCGCTCGACTGCATCAGATAGAAACGGCCGCGGAAGCCACGTGCCTTCAGCTCACCCTCGAGCCGCCCCAGGTAGCGGTCGACGAGCGGCTGCACGTATGCGTTGGCGACCGTGGTCGAGGTGCGCTCGAACTCGCGGATTTCGGGAACGACCTCGTGTGACGCGGAGACGCGCATCCCGGGCACCTCCTGCCTGATCACCTCCGCGACCATCCGCTCATGGGCCGGATTGAGGTAGGAGTGCAGCAAACAGATGGCGACCGATTGGATCCCGGCCTCCGCGATCCCCCGGACCTGGGCTCGGACGGCATCCAGGTTGGGCGGGCGCAGCGGGTTCCCGTTTCTGTCCATCCGTTCCTCCACCTCCAGCCGCCAGCGGCGCTCCACGAGGGGCTCGGGATAGCGGAGAAACAGGTCATATATGTCGTAGCGCTGCTCGTGCCCCATCTCGAGGATGTCGCGAAAGCCCCTCGTGGTCAGCAGCGCGGTCAGGGCGCCGCGGCGTTCCATCAGCGAGTTGCTCACAAGCGTGGTGCCGTGGACGAGAATGCTGCAGTCGCCGAGATCGTGGCCGCTCCGCTCCACGAGCTCCTGGAGGCCGAGCAGCGCTCCCTCAGCGGGATCGGCCGGCGTGGTGGGCCGCTTGTGGATGAGCAGCTCGCCGCTCCTGTCGTCGAGCAGCACGTAGTCGGTGAAGCTCCCACCGATGTCCATGCCGATGCGGTAGCTCACGTGCCAACGCCGCCAACCAGCGATGCTGTCGCGCTGGGCCGGAACATGGTCAACTGTCCTGGCCGTACACCGTGCGGGCCGCCTCAGCGGTGATGTATCCGCCCTCGACGTCCCTGAGCACCTTCTCCCGCGGCCGGCGGCGCGGATCGCCCCAACCTCCGCCGCTGCCGGTTACGAGGCGGGCGACATCGCCCTGCTTCAGATGCAGGCGAGCCGCCTTGCCGAAGCGCCGCCGTGGGCTGCCGTCGCCAGGTATCAACTCGACGTAGTTCGGTGATCCGCCGCGTCCGCCGTCCACCCCCCAGGGCACGTACTTGAAGCGACCGAAGGTGGTGGTGAGATACATGCCCTGATCGCCGAGGACGCGGTAATCGCGCACCAGTCCGAGACCGCCGCGGAACTCACCCGCGCCGGCGTCGCTCGTGTGCAGCGCGTACTGGTCGACCAGGATCCCGTACTTCTGCTCGCAGACCTCGACGGGGATGACGTAGGTCTCGCCGTCACCGATGCAGACCAGCCCGGACTCACCGTCCTTGTCGAAGCCGGCGCCCCAGCCTCCGGCCTGAGGCTCCACCAGGATGGCCAGCTCGCCGGTATCGGCGTGAGGGCCGGCGAGGATCAGGCCGCACACGCTGAGGAAGTGGCCGGCTGTCATGCGCTCCGGCATATGGGGGGCGAGCGCCTTCCAGACCAGGTCGACAGAGTTGAGGAGCGTCTCCCAGTAGGTCGAGACCGGGGCCGGCCGGACCGCGGAGAAGACGTTGCCCTCGGGACAGATCACCCTCAACGGCCGGAAGCAGCCTTCATTGACGGGTGTGTCCGGGTTGGTCAGCGCCTTGAAGATGGTCCGCATCCCGCCCATCAGGCCGGTCCTGGTGCAGTTGACCGGTCCCGCGGCCTGGGGGCCTGAGCCTGTGAAGTCCGCGAGGAACTCCTCGTCGGTGATCGTCACTCTGACCTTGATCGGGATGGGTGCTTCAGTCAGGCCGTCGTCATCGATCCAGTCCTCGGCGACGAAGGTGCCTTTGGGCAGCTTTTGCATGTCCAGGCGCACCTGACGTTCACCCTGCTCGAGGAGGTAGGCGATCCCCGCCTTCACCAGATCGACGCCATACCGGCCGCACATCTCATTGAACCGCCTGGCGGCCATGCGCAAGCCGGCCGCCTGCGCGTTCAGGTCGCCCAGCGTCATCTCCGGGGTGCGCACGTTGGCACGGATGATGTCGATCAGGCTGGGGATGGGCTCGTCATCGATGTAGAGACGGACACACGGAAGCTGCAGGCCCTCCTGAAAGACCTCGGTCGCGTCCGTCGTCCAGCTGCCCGCGTCCTTGCCTCCGACCTCGGTCCAGTGCGCCTTGTTGGCGGCGAAGCCCAGCAGCTCCCCGCCGTGAAAGAGCGGCATGACCATGGCCACATCGGAGAGGTGGGTGCCGCCCCCCGTATAGGGATCGTTGGTGCAGAAGATGTCGCCAGGGCGAATCTCAGCGCGGCCAAACTTCTCCAACACCGACTGAACGGTGTAGGTCAGGATGCCCGCGAAGGCGGTCACGCCGTTGGTCTGCGCGATCAGCTGCGCTCGATCGTCGGTGATCCCGCAGGCGAAGTCCAGAACCTCGTAGATGATCGTGCTCTGACTCGTCCGCTGCAGCGAGACGAACATCTCGTCCGCGACGGAGACCAGGGACTCGCGAATGATCTCGGCGGTGAATGGATCGATCCTGCTCGCAACGGCCATCACGCTCAAACCCCCGTCTGGATCAGAAGATTGCCCGCATTGTCCAGCCAGGCCTGCTGACCCGGATGGATGACCGTGGTGGCCGCGGCCTCCTCGACGATGGCCGGGCCGGTCACCATCTCCTCGAGGCCCAGCAGCCCGCGCTCAAGGATCAGCGCCTCATGGACGCCGTCGTCGTCGAAGTCGACCCGCCGCTTCCCCTTGACGGCTCTTCCTCGATCGGTGGAAGGGGCAAAGGCTCCGAGATCCGGGTTGGGCACCTGGACCATGGCCGACACGTGCAGGGTGACGAACTCGGCCGGCGCATCCAGGCGAAACATGAACGCGCTCTCGTGCCGTTCGCCAAAGCCGGCCACGACCTCCCCCAGCGCCGGCTCGCCTCCTGGCACCGGCACTCGTACGGTGTGCTCCTGACCGAGGTAGCGCATGTCAGCCGCGCGGGCCAGGATGACTCCGTCCTCGCCGAACCCCTCCCGCCGAAAGAAGTCGAGCGCCTCAGCCTCCAGCTCGCCATATGCGGCCAGAAGGCCGGGCATGCCCTCCTCGGTGGCGCCAACGATGCGGGTTCGAGTGAAGTCCTGCCGGTAGTTCGTGGTCAGCATGCCCCAGGCGCTGAAGTTGCCCGGCGCTGGAGGCACCAGCACCTTGCCAATGTGGAGCTCCCGCGCGAGCGCGGCCGCGTGCATCGGGCCGCCCCCGCCGAAGGCCACCAGCGTGTACTCACGAGGATCGTGGCCCTTGCGGACCGAGACCAGCTTGATCGCGTTCACCATGTTCGCGTTGGTGAGCCGCACTATGCCCTGTGCCACCTCCTCGGGGGGGAGTCCCAGTCGCGCGCCGAGATCCTCGAGCGCAGCTTGAGCACGCTCCGGGGACAGTGTCATGTCACCGCCCAGGAAGTAGTCCGGGTTTATCCGGCCCAGAACCAGATTGGCGTCGGTCACCGTCGGCTCGGTCCCTCCCTGCCCGTAGCAGGCGGGGCCCGGGACGGCGCCCGCGCTGCGCGGTCCGACGTGCAGCGTCCCCAGGTCGTCGAGCCAGGCGATGGAGCCACCCCCGGCCCCGATCTCGACGATGTCGACGACCGGCACCTTGATCGGGTAGCCGGCCTGATGGCCGTCGCGCTCGATCCGGTACTCAGTGGTCACCTTCACTTCGCCGCCCTCGACCAGCGATGCCTTTGCGGTCGTGCCGCCCATGTCCAGCGTGATCAGGTTGCGCTCCCCCACATGGGCGCCAATGGCGGCCGCACCGACCACGCCGCCGACCGGGCCGGACTCGATCATGTGAATCGGCTGCCGCTTGGCGACGGCGACTGATGACATACCGCCGTTGGACTTCATGATGTTGAGCGACGCCGGCATCCCCAGCGTTCGCATGTCGCCGGCGACGCCGTTCAGGTAGCCGCTGGCCACCGGTCGCACATAGCTGTTCAGGACAGCGGTGGAGGTCCGCTCGTACTCACGCCACTCCTGGGTGATCTCGCTGGACGCGGTGACCAGGACTCCGGGCAGCAGTTCCTCGAGAAGCTCCGTACAGCGGAGCTCGTGCGCCGGGTTGGCGTAGCTGTGGAGGAGGCAGACCGCCACCGCATCGACATCGGCGTCACTCAGCGCCCGCGCTGCCTCGCGCACCGATTCCTCGTCCAGTGGCTCCAGCACACGTCCCTGGTAGTCGACGCGCTCCTTAACCTCGAACCTCAGCGGCCGAGGCACGAAGGGGATCTGCTTCCGGAAACGCAGGTTGTACATGTCGGGGCGGTTGGCCCTGGTGATCTCCAGTACGTCTCGGAAGCCGGCCGTAGTGACCAGCGCCGTGCGAGCACCCTTGCGTTCGGTCAGGGCGTTGATGATCACGGTGGTCCCGTGCACGGTGAAGCCGACCGTCCGCGGGTCGAGCCCTGACTTGCGGATGCTGTCGCCGATGCCGCGGTGAAACTCGGGCGGAGTAGAGGGCGCTTTGGCAAGCGTGATCTGGCGGCTCTCTTCGTCCAGTGCCACCAGGTCGGTGAACGTCCCTCCGATGTCGGTGGCCAGGCGGATCGTCATCGCGCTTCCTCCACGCCGTTCCTCCGGGCGGCCTCGGCGCCGAACCGGGCCAGCAGCTCGTCGAGCCAGCGGCCGAACGCCTCGCGGTCGGCCATGACGTTGTACTTCTGCTGATCGATCTGCGCCTTCATCTCCGCCAGGAAGCCGTCTACAGGCGCGCAGTTACTCAGCAGACGGCTGACCCCCTCGATCATCCGGAACGGACCGTAGACCAGCGGCTCGTCCAGGCAGTCTCGTGCGCTCGCTACTAGGTAGAGCGCCATCCGGAATCGATCGTCGCCTGGGGGAGTGCCCCCTCCCCCAGCTTCGCGGGGGAGAGACGGCGGCTGCCACACTGTTGACCAGTCCTGCCCGAATCGGTTCCGGTAGACCACAGGCTTGCGATACCGCATGGCTGCCGAGGGCGTTGCGCTCGGGTGGCCGATCCCGATCAGAATGTCGGGCCGGACGTTCGCCGGGAGGTCCAGGACCGCCCTCAACGCGGCGTCGTTGACGCTGCGCACGAAGCAGACACCGAGGCCGAGCGCTGTTGCCGCCAGAGCGACGTTCTGGGCGGCGGCCCCGGCGTCGAGCAGCGACAGAATGTCCCGGCCCTGCCGGCCCATCGCGGCCTCTGCTCGATCCAGGTCGGTGCAGATGAGCAGGATGGCGGGCGAGTCGGCAAGAAAGCTGGGCGTCACCTCGCGGACAGTCCGCACCATCGCCGGATCGCACACCACAACAATCCGCCTGACCAGCTCGTTGCCACCCATCGGCGCTCGCGTCGCCGCCCAGGTGAGCTCGGCCAGCACATCCTCGCTCACAGGGTCGGGGCGAAAGGCCCGGTGCATCCGCCGCCGCCGGAGCGCCTCACGCACGTCCAAGGCTCAGCTCCTCGATCGGAACGAAGTCGTGGTCCAGGCCGAATGCCCGGGGTCCGAACACCTTCAAGGCCGCCGGTGTACGCATGATCTCCGGCGTGGAGATGACCATCACCTTGACCCGCTGCCCGTACCGGATCGCCTCGGTCGTGATCGGTTCGGCCGTCTCTGCCTCAAGGATGCAGATCAGGTCAGGGACGATGCCCAGGACCTGACCATCGACCCTTGCGATCAGATGCTCGTTCTGGAACGTCAGCTGGAGGCGACCGTCAGCTGGGGATTCGATGACCGCGTGTCCGCGGGCAAAGCCCTCTGTCGTGCGTCGAAAGACGTCGGCCACCTTGCCTTCGAACACCACCCGGCCGTGCCGGTAAGGGGTGTCCCTCAGCATCTCGACAAGAGCCGCGAACGGGTCCTCGTGTCGCTCGCGCGCCTCGCGCAGGCAGCGTCCGATCCTGATCCCCAGGCTGATGGTCCCGGAGATCGACGTCCGCCGGGCTGTTGCGCCGTCCATCGTGTACTCCGCGATGTAAGCGGCGCCTCCCATGCGGATGGTCACGCCCCGAGCCAGCCATTCCATCATCACGTTGTCGTGAGCGACGACGATGGTCGTGTCGCCGTACTCGTTGGTGATCGCCATCGGCGTGCCAGGCACGCCGTAGACGTGGAAGGTCTCCATCTGCAGTTCCGGGAAGGCCCGCCCCATGCCATCGGCGTCGATGACCGGCAGTCCGAGCCGGGCTCCGACCACCAGCGGCATCGTCGAGTTGATGCCGCCGCACTCGATCGGCATGGTCGCGTAGGCTCGGCGGCCGAGGTAAGACTCCAGCGCTGCAAGTGAGGCCAGCGTCTCACGCCCGGAGGGGATCTTCTCGACCAGCACGGTGGGAGCGCCCATCATGGCCGTGGGGATGACGAGGGCGTCGTCGGGGACCTCGTCGAGCGAGATCAGCCTGACCTCGCCGCCTTCGGCCATGGCCTGCTCGACCATCAGACGGCCGACGTAGGGATCTCCGCCGCCGCCCGTGCCGAGCAGTGCCGCGCCCCGGGCGAGATCCGCCAGGTCCTGGCGTGTCAGGGTCCACGCCATCGCCTTAAAGCACCGCCCCGGTCGAGCCGAACCGCTCCTCGACCGGCACATAGTCGACGTCGTAGCCGAAGTAGCGGGGGCCGACGAGGGCCAGGCCGGCTGGGGTCCGCCAGCGGGCGTCGCAGGGGGTGACGATCACGGCCACCCGGAAGCCGTAGCGGAGCTCCTCGGTTGTGACAGGCTCGCCGCTCTCTGCGTCCAGCACGATGATCAGGTCCGGCACGGTGGCCACGATCTCGTCGTTGCGAATCGCCACCAGATGCTCGTTCTGGAACCGGATGGTAAGGACCGAGTCGGCGTCCCCGTCGATGCCTTCGATGCGGGCTTCCCCCTTGGCAAAGCCGGCCTCGGTGCGGCGCTGGACGTCGGCAATCTTGCCGGCGAAGATCGGGAAGCCGTGCAGCCGCTCCAGGATTGCCCGCACGGGGTCACCGTGGGCGGCTCGGGTCTCCCGGATCAGGCGACCGAGCTCCTGTGCCAGGCCGATCGTGCCTGGCACCATCGCCTCCTTCAGCTGCTTGCCGGTGAGGACGTACAGGGCGATCATCGCGGTGGCGCCCATGTCGATCGTGATTGAGCGCGCCAGCCGCTCGGTCCAGCGGTTGTCCACTGTATTGATCAGCGCGGTGTTGCCCTTTTCGTCAGCCAGCGCCATGGGGGTCGCCGAGACGCCGAACATTGTCGGGGTCACCATCTGGATCTCGGGAAACGCCCGGCCCATGCCGTCGCAGTCGACAAGAGGAATCCCCATCTGAGCCGCGACGCTGAACGGGGTGGTCGAGTTCAGTCCTCCGGCCTCGATGGATACCGTGTGGGTTATGTGCCGGCCGAGGTAATCCTCCAGGGCTTTGAAGGCGTGGATGATCTCGTCCCCGCGAGGCAGCTTCTCCACCATCACGGTGGGCGCGCCCATCATCGCCGAAGGCACGACGAGCGCCTCGTCTGGTACCTCGTCCAGGTTCACGAGCCTCACGGGCCCGTACTCCCGGATCGCCTGCTTGGCCAGCAGCTTTCCGATGTAAGGGTTGCCGCCGCCGCCGGTGCCCAGGACGGCGGCGCCGACGGCCAGGTCCTCGAGGTCGCGCTCACCGACTTCCCGCAACGGTCTCAGCCTCCAGCTCAAGGTCGCCAACCGCCTTCACCCTGATCCGCGTCGCGTTGCTCGGCAGGTAACTCAGCGGGACCTCCTCGACGTCTGTGACCTGGACCGTGCTTTCGCGCGCGCCGGCCGCCACGGCTTTCTGGGCGGCCTCCGTCTTGGCCTGCTCCAACGCCGAGTCGCGGCTCATCTGGTCCAGGGAGAAGACTCTGTCCACTTCGCCGCCGACCTGGGCGATGGCGGCGCCGATGGCGTTCGCCACAGCGAAGTGCTCGGGTTTGATCACGTCCGAGGCGCCCGGCAGATGATCGCGGAGCAGGATGCTGCCGCCACCAACGATCACGATCGGGATCGCCTGGGCGCTGGTCTTCATCCGGTCGACGGCTTCGGCGATGCGGTTCTGCATCAGGGCGACGCCCTCTTCGATAACCCTGGAGTCCAGGTGGACGACTCGCGACCGGTCGCCGAGATCCGCCAGGCCGGCCGCCACAGCGAGGTCGGTTGCGGTCAGCGTCTCGCCGCCAAAGACCAGAGCCTTGCTGGTCAGCTCGTAGCCGACGCTCTCCGGGCCGACCTGCAGCTCACCGTTCCGGCTGACCAGGCTGCCACCCCCCAGCCCGAACGAGAAGACGTCTGGCATCCGGAAGTTGGTGCGCACCTGGCCGATCTCGACGGCCACGGATGCCTCGCGCGGGAACCCGTGCTGCAGCACGCCGACGTCGCTCGTGGTTCCGCCCACGTCGACGACGGCGCAGTCGAGGACGCCCGAGAGAAAGGCCGCGCCCCGCATCGAGTTGGTCGGGCCGGAGGCGAACGTGGCCACCGGGTAGCGTTCGGCGTAGTCGACGCTCATCAGCGTGCCGTCGTTCTGGCTGAGGTATACCGGCGACCCGATGCCGACCTCGGCGAGGGCAGCATGAAATGCCTCGACGATCCTGGCGGCAAGGTCGCGCAGGCAGGCGTTGACGATCGTCGCATTCTCGCGTTCGAGCAGCCCGATCCGGCCGATCTCGTGCGAGAGACTGACCGCGAGGCCGGGGACCTCAGTCTGGAAGATCTCCGCGGCGCGTTCTTCGAGCTCCTGGTTGACGGGCGAGAAGACAGAGGAGATGGCGACGGTACGGATCCCTTTCTCAGCGATGTCGGCCGCCACTCGTCTCAGCTCCTCGGGGTCGAGGGGCGAGATGAGGCGACCGTCGAACTCGTGGCCACCGTGACAGAGATAGGCGTGGCCCCCGATCGCTCGCTTGAGGCGCTCGGGCCAGTCCACCATTGGGGGCAGAGCCTGGGTGGCGGGCAGTCCCAGGCGCACGGCGGCGGTTGGCATCAGACGCTTTGCCTCCACCACGGCGTTGGTGAAGTGGGTGGTGCCGATCATCACGCCCTGCACCTCGCCTGGCTCGAGCCCGCTGTCCGAGACCAGCTTCCGCAACGCCGCGACAATGCCGCTGGTCACGTCAGGGGTGGTCGGCGTCTTCACCCCGGCCAGGACCTGGCGTCCTCGCATCAGGACCGCGTCCGTGTTGGTTCCGCCTACGTCGATACCGATTCGCATACCTCTCCTTTCTTGATCAAGCTTCCAGGGCGACCCGCGTGCGTTCGAAATCCTCGGGTGAGATCTCACCCTCGGCGGCGCGCCAGCAGGCGACCAGGTGATCGGGGCCGACCGCACGGAGCTGCTGCTTCTCCTGCCGGCAGCGGTCCATGGCGAATGGGCAGCGGGGCGCCAGCCTGCATGCGGGTGGCGGGTTGATCGGGGAAGGGACCTCGCCGGGCAGCATCATTCGCCGCCTGCGGTCGAGGAGATCGTCACCCGGGACCGCCGAAACCAGGGCGCCGGTGTATGGATGTCGAGGTCGCGCATAGAGTTCCGCGGTCGGCCCCATCTCGACGATCTCGCCCAGGTACATGACCGCGACCCGGTCCGAGAGGTAGCCGATCACGGACAGGTCGTGGGAGATGAAGACCTGAGTCAGGGCCAGCTCCGCCCGCAGTTCGCGCAGCAGGTTGATCAGCTTTGCCTGCACCGAGACGTCAAGCGCGGAGGTCGGCTCGTCGAGTATCACGAGGTCCGGGTGCGGGGCCAGTGCGCGAGCGATCCCGACCCGCTGCTGCTGGCCGCCGGAGAGCTCATGGGGATAGCGCTCCAGGTGTTCCTCGGCCAGCCCGACCCGCTCGAAAAGCTCTCGGACCTGTGCGCGCACGCTGCCGTTGCCGAGCCCGTGCAGCCGGATTGGTTCTGCCACCGACTGCCAGACCCTCATGCGGGGGTTGAGCGACCCCAGCGGGTCCTGGAAGACCATCTGCAGCTTGGGACGCAGCCGCCGAAGCTCGTGCCCGCCCAGCGCGGTCAGGTCGACTTCCCGGTAATGGACTGCACCCGAGGTTGGCTCCTCAAGGCGCAGGGCCAGGCGGCCGAGAGTCGACTTGCCACAGCCGCTCTCACCGACCAGCCCGAGTGTCTCGCGACGGCGGACGGCGAGCGAAACCCCGTCAACCGCCCGCAGCTGCTCCGACTGGAAGGCCCCTACCTTGATCGAGTAGTGCTTGACCAGGTTCTGGACCGAAAGGACGACGTCAGCGACCTCAGCCACCGACCGCGACCCCCTCCTGCAGTGTCACCGGATTGTGGCAGGCGACGATCTGGCCTGGCGGCATCGACGCCAGCGCGGGCTGCTGCTCCGCGCAGATGTCGGTCGCGTTGGGGCACCGGGGGTGGAAGCGGCACCCGCTGGGTGGATTCACGAGGTTGGCCACGTTGCCCGGGATCGTCGGAATGTCGCCAGTCACACCCAGCCGAGGGCGCGAGGCGAGCAAGGCGCTGGTGTAGGGGTGGCGCGGCCACCGGAACAGGTTCTGCATCGAGCCCACCTCGGCGATTCGGCCCGCATAGAGGACAGCCACGCGGTCGCACAGTTCGGCCGCCAGGGCCAGGTCGTGCGTGATCAACAGGATGGCCATGCCTGTCCGCTCCCGAAGCTCTCGTAGGAGCTGGACGATCTGATACTGGGTAGTGACGTCCAGGCCGGTCGTGGGCTCGTCCGCAATCAGAAGCCGGGGGTGGCAAGACAACGCGAGCGCGATCATCACCCGCTGGGCGGTACCGCCGGAGAGCTCGTGCGGGTAGGAGCGGAGCCGGCGCTCCGGATCGGCGATGTGTACGCTCCTCAGCAGCCGAACCGCCTCGCGGCGGGCCTCTTCCCGGCCCATGCTCTGACGGATCTCCAGCACCTGCGTCAGCTGCCTGCCCACGGTCATCAGCGGGTCGAGGGCCTCGCGCGGGTTCTGGAAGATCATTGCAATCTGCCTGCCCCGGATCTGCTGCTCCATGTCGTCTTCAGTGACCGGAAGCAGGTCCTGGCCATCCCACCGGACCTCGCCGCTGACGACGCGGCCCGGAGGCTTCAAGAGCCGGATGATCGAGTAGGCGGTGACCGACTTCCCGGAGCCCGTCTCGCCGACCAGCGCCAGAACCTCCCCAGGCTCGATCTTCAGGGTGACCCCATCCAGTACGCGGAGCTCGCCACTCCTGACGAAGAACGAAGTACGGAGGTCGCGGACGTCGAGCAGTGTCATGGCCTAGGACCGCACCTCTACGCGCGCCTCCGCTTGGGGTCGAGGACGTCCTGAAGCCCGTCGCCAAAGAGGTTGAAGCCGAGCACTGCCACGGCAATCGCGAGGCCAGGAAATGTGTAGATCCACCAGTGCCCTTGCAAGAAGTCTTGCAGGCCCATGGCGATCATGACCCCCCATTCCGCCTGAGGAACCCGCACGCCGAGGCCGATGAACGAAAGGCCGGCGGCCTCGAGAATGGCCCAACCGCACTGGAGTGTGGCGACGACGATGATCGGCGTCAGGCAGTTGGGCAGCAGGTGGCGCCAGAGGATGCGCAACCTTGGATTGCCGACCGCCACCGCGGCCAGCGCGAACTGGCTCTCTTTGACCGAGATCATCAGGTTGCGCATCAGCCGCGCGTAGCCGGGGACGTTGATCGTGGCAGTGGCCACGATCACGGTGATGATGCCCGGGCCCATCGCCCACGCGACAGCCATCGCGAACACGAAGCGCGGGAAGGCCTGGAGCACGTCCTGGCTGCGCATGATTCCCTCGTCCAGCCAGCGCCCAAAGAAGCCGGACAGCGCCCCCAGCGTGACGCCCACCGCCATAGACAGCAGCACTGCCGAGGCCGCCATCATCAGGTCGAGGCGCGCTGCCACCATCACGCGCGTCACAAGATCCTCGCCGTACTGGTCGGTGCCGAACGGATGCGTCAGCGATGGTGAGAGCGCCGCAGCGTTGACGTCGACGTGGTAGGGATCAAAGGGGGCGATCAGCGGACCGAAGATCGCGGCGAGTACGATCAGCCCCACGATCGCCAACCCAACGAACGTTGCCGGATTCCCCCGGAGCTGGTAGACGAGGTCGCCGAGCCGGCCGCCGACCGGGACGGCGGCGATAACGACCTCGCCGGGAGGAGTGAGGCGGGTCTCGTCAACGATGGCCACTAATGCTCCCCGTCGGAAATACGGCGACGCCTGAGCGGCTCAGAGCGCCGATGCGTGCGTCTGGGGCCCCGGCCCTTCGTCGTCACGCATCTGGAGATGCGCTCCTCCTCGTTCCACCCCATCCTTTCCACCCCACGAAGCAGGCTTCGTGGGGACCCCGGACTTCGCCTCGACCCTCTGACCGGCGACCTGAGGGTCGCCTGCCGCTGATACGCCACCGTACTTTCGTCGGGGAGCACGGTCAGTACTTCACCCGCGGATCCAGGGCCGCGGTGACGAGATCAAGCGCCAGGTAGATGACCATGTAGAGAAAGGTCACCAGCAGGACAAAGCCCTGGATGGCCGGGAAGTCGCTGTTCAAGATCGCGTTGTACGAGTACAGGCCGAGCCCAGGCCAGGAGAAGATGATCTCGACCAGCACCTCGCCGCCCAGCGCGTAGCCGTAGACAGCGGCGATGACCGTCAGAATCGGCACCAATGCGTTCTTGAGTCCGTGCCGCAGCACCACCACTCTGAACGGGAGGCCCAGCGAGCGCGCGGTGCGCACATAGTCGGACTGCAGCACTTCGGCCATGGTGGCTCGGGTCATGCGGGCGATCGGCGCCATCGTCACGAAGGCCAGCGTCAGGCACGGTAACACGAGCGCCCGGACCGCCTGGCCGAGCAGGGGCAGGTTGCCCTTGAGGACGGCGTCCAGTGTGAGGAAGCCGGTGATCGGCTCAGCGGATTGAATCGCCGAGCCGGTTCGACCGACGGGCCCCGGCAGCCAGTCCAGGTAATAGAAGAAGACGTAAAGAAGCATCAAGCCCAGCCAGAAGATGGGCATGGAGACGCCCAGCACGGAGAGCACGCGCGCCGCCTGATCGATCCAGGAGTCCTTCTTGATCGCGGCCACGATGCCCAGTGGGATCGCGACCAGCACCGAGAGCAGCATGGCGTACGTCACCAGTTCGAAGGTCGCCGGAAAGCGCTGGCGCAGGTCCTTGGATACGTCCTGGGCCGTGGTGTAGGACGTGCCCAGGCTGCCGTGGGCGAGGTCCCGGAGGTAGAAGGCGAACTGCTCGTAGAAGGGTCGATCGAGGTACGCCAGATGTTTGAGCTCGGCCCGCCGCTCCGTGCTGATATAGGGGCCGGAGACCCGGTCGATCGGGTTTCCCGGTACCACCCGGGTTAAGGCGAAGGTGAGGAGGAGGGCGACCAGCAGCACAGGCACGATGAGCAGGACCCGTCGGGCCGCGTACAGCAGGAGCCGGCTGGCCGCCATTCCCCCTGACCTCCCTATTCCTTGTACATGTAGGCGTACCGATTGAGCTCGTCGTTGTAGTAGACGTAGCCCTTCACGTTCTTGCGCACGACAACGTTCCAGTTGGGGCCGCAGAGGAACGCAAGCGGTGCGTCCTCCACCACGAGCTGCTGAGCCTGCTTGCTCGCAGTCAGCCTGGCCTCTTTGTCCATGGAGAGGGTGAACTTGTTGATCAGGCTGTCCACCTGCGGATTCGAGTAGCTGACGTAGTTGGTCGGGCTGTCGGACTTGACGATCCAGCTCATGTGGTACCAGGGGTCGTTGACCCATGAGAGCCACTCATCGATCCAGACCTGAAGCTTTTTGCCCTGTTCCTGCTCGTTGAATGGCGCAAAGGCCAGCTTCTGGATCGAGACGTTGAGACCCAGCTGCTTCAGGTTGGACTGGATCAGGATCGCCGAGCGCTCTGCCTCCTCCCAGTCCGCACGCACCGTGATGGTGATTGCCGGCGCTCCCTGGCCTTTCGGGAATCCGCCCGCGGACAGAAGGTCGGCCGCCTTCTTGAGGTCGGTGTTGTACTTCCAGAAGCTGAAGTCGCTGGAGGGCATGCCATTGCCGATGATGCTGCGGTTGGTCTGGGCGTAGCCGTGGAAGACGTCCTTCACGATGCTGTCGTACGGGATGGCGTAGGAGACTGCCTGCCGCACCTCTTTCTTGTCGAAGGGCGCCACCTTGTTGTTCATTTCGAGGAAGAAGTTGCGCGGGTTCGGGAAGGTGAGCACCTGGAGATTGGAATCCTGCTTCAGGCTGTTCAGGTCCTTGACCGGCGGCACCATGATCACGTCCACCTCGCCGCGCTTGAGCAGCAGCTCGCGCTCGTTGGCGTCGGGCACGATCTTCTGGATCACCTTGGCCAGCTTCGGCTTGGTGCCGTAGTAGTTGGGGTTCGCCTTGAGCACGATGCGGTCGCCAGGCACGTATTCGTCGAGAATGAAGGGGCCGTTGCCAGGCGCCAGGTGCTTCTTGAAGTAGTCCGTGGCCCAGGGGTCGGTGGACGTTGCGTGTGCCCTGACGTCCTTGACATCCAGAGAGCTCGTGTTGTGCATCGTGTTGTTCTTGAGCAGCAGCAGGTTGGGCGCGTCCATCCGGATCTCGACCCTGGTGTTGTCCAGTGCCCGGATGTGATCCGGATCGGGCACCGCGGCCATCTGGAGCAGGAAGTACGAGATCCCTTTGGACTCGAATACACGGCGATAACCGTCTGCGATGAGCGGGGCGGTGATAGGAGTGCCGTCCTGGTACGTGAGCCCTTGCCGAAGGGTGAAGACCACGCTGTTGGCCGTGGCCTGGTAGTCGCCGGCCAGCATGCCGTTGATGGATTCGGTGTCCACCCCCTTGAAGTTGACGCCGGCCACCGTCTTGTCGATCTGCTGATACTGCGTCAACTGGTCGAAGGTGTTCTGGATCGTTGTTTGGGCCGGCTTGCTGCCGACTGTGAATGCGGGATCGAACGTGTCGATGTCGCCCTCGACCGCGACGACGAGTGTGTCCGAAGGCGTCTTGGACGTGGTCACCTGCTGCGTCCCATGCGCGGGCTCGCATGCCACGAGCAGCGGATCGATCGCCCCAAGAGCCACCGCGGCCGCTCCCAGCTTGAGGACATCTCGCCGCGTGACCGCGGTCAGTCTGTCCCGAATGTCTCTGTCGTTCATGACCTCCTCCTTTTGTCGCTCGGCTTTGTCGCTCGTAGTTTTCTCCCGCTCGCCGAAGAGCTGCTATCTCGGCGCGGCCGTGGGCCGCAGACGGTCGGCGAACCCGAACTCCTCCAGCTCTCTTCCTGGCGGCGAGGCGTAGCCGCCCACCTTGCTCGGCCGCCATCCCAGAGCGGCAACGTCCGCCATCAGCTCGGCGTACTTGAACGGAGCAACCGTGGCGTCCACTACCGGAGTGCCCACATCCTCTTGCAGGTGCTCGAAGAACCCGTACTCGATGGTGCAGCCAAGGACGATCACCTCAGCGCCGTCTGCGCTGATCGCCTCGCGGGCGGCCGCGGTCAGGCGCCGGTGCGTGAGGTCTCGATCTTCCTGAAACTCATGTACGCCCAGCTCGACGACCTTGAAAGAGGCGAGCCGCTCGCCGAACCCATAACGAATCACGTTGTCGCGCATCTCGGGCACCCACTTGCGGCGGCCGACGATGACCGAGAAGCGGTCACCGAGTGTGGCTGCGATGTGGACGGCCGACTCGCAGGGGGCCACCACGTTCATGCGCCCCGCCAGCTCGCGAGCGGCCCGCAGGCCCGTGTCGTAGAAACAGCCGATCACGGCAGCACCGAAGCCTTCTCGTTCGGCCTCCACGACATGACCGAGGATGTCCGGCACGACCAGCGCTTCGTACGCGTGATACTCCAGATGCTGCGGCCCGTGCCCGAGGGACCGGACCTCAATCTGCGTGTCGGGGTGTTTCACCCGCTCGAGCTCTATTCGAATGGCCTGGTCGAACTTGTCAGTGCCAATCGGGTTGATCCACAGAATGCGTGTCACATGTCCTCCCTCCGCTCTGTACTCACAGCTCTCCCAGCGGGCCTGCAGCCTTTGCGCGGACGCGCACGGCCGGGTCGGTCAGGTATGCGAGGGGAATCTCCTCGATCTCGACAATTTCGATTCGAGTCGGATCAGCCCCCGCCAGCACTGCGCGGCCGCGGGCCGCCGCGCAGACAGCGTCAATGGCCGCCGCGCGATCCGCCGCTGCGAAACGCACCACTGCCTCCGCTTGACCACTGACGTGGGCAAGCGCCGCGCCGATCGCGTTCGCAACATCGTGGTTGCACGGCCGCAGCACGTCGCTCACTCCCGGCAGGGCATCGGGTACCAGGAAGGCGCCGCCGCCCACTGCGACGAGGGGAGACACCGTCCGAGCCGTTTTGATTCGATCGACGCCATCTGCCAGGACGGCGTCCAGCTGACTCAGCGCCCTCCCGAGCAGCCGCCGCCTCGGAGTCGTCAGGGTGGGGTCACCGAGAACGGTGCGACCTGCCGCGGCGGCGGCATCCGTCAGGGTTGCTGTGCCGCCGCCGAACACCATTGCTGTTTCGGAAAGCCGATACCCGACGCTGTCCGGACCAAGCGTCGGTGCCCGTCGGTCAGGGAACCGAAGCACGGTGCCGCCCCCCAGTCGGAGGCTGATGAGGTCCGGCATGCGGAAGTTCGTCCGCACCCCGCCGATCTCGAACGGGGCCGTCGACTCTCGCGCGAAGCCGTTGGCTATCGCCCCTATGTCCGTCGAGGTTCCCCCCACGTCCACGACCAGGCCGTCATCCAGTCCCGAGAGATGCGCCGCCCCGCGAATGCTGTTGGCGGGCCCGCTTCCGATAGTCAGAACGGGATGGTCAAGTGCATAGTCAAGGCCCATCAGACTGCCGTCGTTCTGAGCAAAGAAGACGAGCGGCTCGAGCCCGTGCGCATTGAGCGCGCTGCTGAGCGCCTCGGCAACCCGCCTGGTGACCCTCCCAAGAGTGGCGTTGAGCACTGTCGCGTTTTCCCGCTCCAGAAGACCGACGGTGCCAATTTCATGGCTCAGGGAGAGGTCGACGTTGCTGCCGGCCACCTCTCGCACACGATCTGCTGCCCTCAGCTCGTGCTCTGGCGAGACGGGCGCAAACACGCTCACGATCGCAACAGCGTCGACACGATCTGCGATCGGCTCTATGAAACGTGCGATGGCCTCCTCGTCGAGCGGTGCGATCGGGCGACCGTCAAACTCGAAGCCACCACCCACGACGACTTCGCCTGCCGACACGGCTGCCCGCAGGTCGGGGGGCCATGTAGACAGTGGAGGAACGGCCTCGGTCGCGGGCGCCCCGAGGCGGACGACGGCAACGCGGCGCAGACCTCGTCGCTCGAGGATAGCGTTGGTCGCGTGAGTCGTTCCGAGCATCACGTGTGTGATCCGGTCCGGCGTGACCGAGGGGGAGCCCAGGACGGCCGTGATCGCACGATCGATGCCTTCGCTGACGTCCGGCGTTGTCGGTACCTTTGCCTTGGCCACCAGGCGATCGTCCGCATCGAGCACAACGGCATCCGTGTTGGTGCCGCCCACGTCCACGCCCAACCGAAGGTCAGCGCGCGGCATAGAGCTCCTCGACCGGGGTGTACGGGAAGTCGTAGCCGAACGCCTTTGGGCCTGCTACCTCGAGGCCCCGGGTGGACCGCCAGATCGAGTCTGAGGCGAAGCCGATCACGGCCACGCGCTGCCCGTACCGGATCCGCTCCGTCCCGATCGCCTCGGCCGTCTGGGAGTCGAGCACCGAGATAACGTCGGGCGTCGACGCCACAACACGGCCGTCGCGGAGGGCGACCAGATTCTCGTTCTGAATTTCGAGGCGCAGCATTTCCGGCGCCGCGCTCAGCTCCGCGATCGCAACAGAACCCCGCACGAACGCACCACTCGTCCGGCGCTCGACGTCGACCACGCGCCCGGAGATGAGTTCGATCGCTCCCAGCTCGGCGCGGATCGCGGCGACCCGGTCGTGTTCAGCCTCCTGCACCGCCTGGCCGAGCCGCAGGGCCCGTGAGACCGATCCGCGAATCACGGCTCCTCGCGCCTCGGCAACCGACATCAAGTACATAGCGGTCGCGCCTCGGCCTCCCATCGCGGCCACGGTCGCCCGGACCAGGGTCTCAGCCCACTCGTTCGTCCTCGTGCGGAGCACGAGAGTGTTGGCGCGCTCGTCGGTGACGACGATGGGTGTAGCCGACACGCCGAGGAGGTGCATCTTCGTCTGCGTGATGAGCGGAAAGGACCGCCCCATCCCATCCGCGTCAACCACGGGCAGTCCCAGACGGCTCGCCCATCCGAGGTGAAGCACGCCGTTCTGTCCGCCGATCTCGGCGGTCATGAGGGCGGTGACCGGCCGCCCGGTCAGGGCCTCGACGTCCTCGACCAGGCGGCGGCCCTCGTCGCCGTTCCAGAGCTTTTCGATCAGGACCGTCGGTGCGCCCACGAAGCACCAGGGCATGACGAGGCCGTCGTCAGGCAGCTCGTCGAGCGTGACCACGCGGACCGGCCCGTCCCTGAGCAGCGCCTGGGCGGCGAAGCAGACCGCCGTGTCGGTGTCACCGCCGCCGCCACCTCCGAGGATTGAACATCCCAACGAGTAGGCAGAAAGCGTGGGCTGGTCGATGACCACGTCCCGAGTGTAGAAGTGCTCGGCCGACGTGTCTTCGTTACTCTTGCCGAGAATTCCAACGGTTTTTGTGTGCTTCGCATAGGATCGTGAAGTGCCGACGCTGCAATCGCTCCTGGCCAGCCCAATGCTGTCCGAGGTGCTCTCGCCGGTGGCAGGGACGGTCGGCGGGCAGGTCGTCGATTCAGTAGTCCTGGTCGAGCACATCGGAGACTTCCTCGATCAGGCCGGGGCAAACGCCCTCATGCTTCTGACGCCACGAGCTTCGGCCGCCGCGACGACTTATCGCTTCGAGATCGCGGTTCGGGAGGCGGGAGCGCGTCGCGTCGCCGCAGTAGTCCTCACCGGGAATGCAACGCTCCCGCTGCTTCCGACCTCGGTTGCGCTTGCCGAGCGGGCCGGCCTCGTGGTGCTGTGCGCGACACCCGGCACTGACCTGGCTGAGCTGGTCTCAGCGACCTACCGGGAGATCCGAGTCGGGAGCGAGACGGCCCTTGCACGTGCCCTGGCTGCGCTCGACGCCCTTTGCTCCGCGGAGAAGGCCAACCTGGGGGTCAAACGCATGCTGGAGGCGGCTTCCACCGCGTTCGGCGCCAGCATAGAAATGCGGGAGGCAAAGTCCGGGGTCCCCACGAAGCCTGCTTCGTGGGGTGGAAAGTCCGGGGTCCCTACGAAGCCTGCTTCGTGGGGTGGAAAGTCCGGGGTCCCCACGAGGCCTGCTTCGTGGGGTGGAACGGATGGGGAGCTCAGCTCTCCCGTGCTCGTCGATGGCAACGTCCGCGGCGTTGTCGTCGGCCACCCAGATTGGGGCGACCCCGCGGCAACCCGAATCGTGCTGGAGTTGACAGCCGGTGCAGTCGCTCGGACGCTCTCCGCCAAGCAGCGTGCCGAGGAGATTCCGGCTCGGTCTGAAGCCGAGCTGTTGACGGAGCTGCTCTCGTCAGAGCCAGAGACCGCGGCCCCACTGCTTCACCGGGCCCGAGCCCTGGGGCTTGCGATCGATGGGTGGCACATCATCGTTCGAATCGAGCTCTCCAACGTGGCGGCCTTCTCGGACGGCAACGAACTGGCGGCCTTCGAGTTGGGGCAGGCCATCGAGCAGCTCGCCCACCAGACCGCCCGGGCCAGTGGTGGGCGCTGGCATCGGGGCCGGATGGGCTCTTCGATCCTGCTTCTACGGATGGAGCGTGATGACCCTGGCCACAAGGCGCTGGCCGCGACATCAGAAGTCGCCCAGCGGGTCCTCCGCCGACTTCAGTCTCGCGCCCCTGGCCTTGTTGCCTACTGTGGGATTGGCGGCATGCACGCTGGGCCGACCGGGGTGCGTGCGTCTGCCGCGGAAGCCAGCGCCGCGGTGGCGGCGGCCCGCCTGGCCGGAAAGTCGAACGTCGTCTGTTCGTTTGATGAGGTCGGTCTGCGCCGCACGCTGATCGAGTGGTATGCATCCGATACGGCGAGAGAGGCGGTCAAGTCGCTGCTGGAGCCACTCGAGCGGCTGGGGCACCGCAAGGCGGAAATTGCAATAGGAACGCTGCAGACGTATCTCGACCACCAGGGTTCCCTCAGCGCGACGGCTGCCGCACTTCATCTCCATCGCAATGCGGTCGCATACCGGATCGCACAAATCTTGGAGCGTTTGCAGGTCAACATCGATGATCCCGATCAGCGCCTGCTGTTGCAGCTGGCCTGTCGAGCGCGCGCGCTCCGACAGCTGTGACCCAAACGCCAGTCGACGCGCGGCGCCGGGCGGCCGGCTTCGACCCACCCTCACTGGCTTGAATCCCGCCGTGGACGGCGGATGCCTGCTTCTACGCCGACCTCATCGATTCCGGCAGTCTGAGACGGCCGACGATTGCGCATGATCATGCGACAGCGCGCCGCCCGGCACCCGCCTGAATGGTGAGACGATCATGGTAGACGGAGGCTCTGTGTCGTCCGCCGGCCTCTGAGACGACCCCATTAGCAACGGGAGGGGCGCTTGAAGCAAAACGACCATGGGCCGAGGGAGGTGTAGGGGCTTGAGGCTGCTAGTCGTCGGCGCTGGAGTGTCGGGGGCCGTCGCCGCCACTGGGGTCCAATTACCCGGTCACGAGGTCGTGGTGCTCGACGCCCGTGAGCTGTGTTCACTCACCGGGAAGGTCTGGCTGGAACTGAGCGACCACTTCAGCCTGGGCACCGCCGTGCCCGACCTCATCTTCGGTGGCCGGCGGCTGGACCGGAACGCTGCGAGGGAGCTCGTTGGCGAGTTGGGGGCAGCGGTGCGGCGCGTTCCGCCCCGGCGGTGCGAGACCGTCGCCCAGTGGCTCCGGCGGGCGCGACTGTCGGAACAGGCGGAGTCACTCCTCGCCGCAATCGCCCGGTCCACCCCTGCTTCGCCACTCCGGTTCGCCGACGCCCGGGAGCTCAACCCGGACCTCACATGGGAGGAGGGCAACGGGAAGATCGAAGGCGGGAACGACCTGCTTCCCCGTTCGACGGAGAGGGAGGTCGACGTCCGGCTGGACTGTCCTGTCCGCGTCATCGGATGGACTGCGAGCGGCGTCACGGTTCGGGAGGCGGTGCTTTACCGACCGCGTGCCAGGCTTCATCCTGGAGCAGACTGTCCATGAGGGTGGGGACGGGATCGCCGTCAGCACCCGTGCAGGAGAGCTCCACAAAGTGAGTGAGACGGCAGACGTCGTCATCGTCGGCGGCGGTGTGATCGGCACGAGCACTGCCTACAACCTGGCGCGCCGTGGCGCCGGCCGGGTGGTCCTGCTGGAGCGCCACGGCGTGGCGGCGCACGCTTCGAGCCTTTCCGCCGGCCTCGTGCGGACGCACTACAGCAATGCGCCCGAAGCTCGCCTCGCGCTCGCCGGCCTGCGATGGTTCGAGAACTGGAACGAGCGGGTCGGCGGCGACTGTGGGTTCGTGCGCACGGGGCTGACCAACCTGGTCGCCCGCCACGACCACGACCGCCTGCGGCGAAACGTGCGCACGCTTCAGGACGTGGGCGTCGATACGGCGCTGGTCGGGCCCGAGGAGCTCGTTGAGCTGGAGCCGGACATGCGGGTGGCCGAGGACGAGCTCGCTGCCTACGAGCCGCGCAGCGGCTACGCCGATCCTGGGCGGACGACGCGCGGGCTTGCCGCTGCAGCGAGCCGCGAGGGCGCCGACGTCCGGGAGGGCGTGGCCGTCACCAACCTTCTGTCCGACGGCGAGCGGGTCACCGGCGTCGGGACGGCGGCCGGGTCCATCTCGGCGCCCGTGGTCGTCCTGGCAAACGGCGCCTGGTCCGTTTCTCTTGCGCGGCAGGTGGGCGTGGAGCTGCCTATCCAACCGGTGGCAGTTCGGCTCGCCTTCGTGAGCCGGCCGGACGCGATGCGGAGGGGCGAGGCAGGGCATCTCGTGGTGCTCGACCGTGCCTTCGGCGCCTACACGAGGCCCGAGGGCGCAGCGTCGAGCTTGATCGGCCTGGCCGGCTTTCGCCAGCCGATGGGGGATCCGGACGGGTACCGGCTTGCGCGCGACCCGGCCTTCGAGGTGCTGGCGAGGCGCCAGGTCTCGATGCGGTTTCCCAGCTTCGGCCAGGCCCCATTCGAGAGCGAGCGCTCCGGGCCCATCGACCTGACCCCAGACCTCTGCGCCATCATCGACCGCCTTCAGCCCGATGGCCTCTTCGTTGCAGTTGGCATGAGCGGATCAGGCTTCAAGAAAGGACCCGCGATCGGGGAGTGCGTGGCGGAAATGATCGTGGAGGGTAAGGCCCGAACGGCGCCGATCGACGACTTCCGGCTTGCCCGCTTCCAGGTGGGACCGGGCATCGTCAGCAACGGTTATACGGTGGCGCCGGAGGCGGCTGACGTCCTCGGCGGCGCCAGCCTGGTCCACTGAGGAGGAACCGCATGCGTCGAGAATTCCGGTTCGGCATATGCACCGACCAGAACATGCCGTGGGACAAGACCGTGGAACGCTGGCAGCTCTTCGAGAGGCTGGGCCTGGAGAGCGCCTGGCTCTGCGATCACCTGATCCAGCCCAGCCGCCCCGAGGGACCCTACTTCGAGGCCTGGAGTCTTCTCGGCGGCCTGGCCGCGCGCACCGAGCGCATCAGGATCGGGGTGCTGGTCACGTCCAACACGTTTCGCCACCCGTCGGTGCTCGCCAAACAGGCAGTCGTGGTGGACCACATCTCCAACGGACGGCTCGAGTTCGGCTTCGGGGCGGGTTGGTATGAGCCGGAGCACGTGATGTTCGGCCTCCCCTTCCCCGAGACGAGGGAGCTCGTCTCGCGCTTCCGAGAGGCGGTCGAGCTCATCGACCGCATGCTCCGCGAGGACACCTGCTCGTACGAGGGGACGTATTACCAGGTGCGTGAGGTGCGGAACCGCCCCGCCGCCGTGCAGCGGCCCCGACCCCCGTTCACCCTGGGAGCCTTCGGACCCCGGATGCTGAGGATCGTGGCGCGCTACGCCGACACCTGGAACGCGTTCGGGACGCCACGTGAGATGCGTGAGCGCAACCGGTTGCTCGACGAGTACTGCGAGGAGCTCGGACGCGACCCGGACTCCCTGGACCGGTCGCTCTACTACTGGGTGCCGAAGGCCGACGCGGATCCGTGGCTGTCGGAGCAGGCGTTCCACGACGTCATCGAGCCGTACGTCGAAGCGGGTGTGAACCAGTTCATCCTGGACCAGCCCCGGGACGACCAGCTCGACCGGCTGGAGAGGGTTGCCACCGATGTGATCCCGAAACTCAAGCAGGCACCCCCGCGCGCAGCTGAGCCGATCGCGGCCGGCGAGATCGATACCCGATCCTGGCGGAAGCCGCAGGACCATCTGTAGCAGTAGGCGTTAGCCCGGCCCAGACCCGGCGGCTGGGCCAACGGTCAGACGTTGCCCAACATCCACTGGGCCTCGTCTGAGCAGAGGCGAACGGCCGCCGCGGCGACGTTCTCGGGTAGGCCGACGCGTTGACCGGGTAGAGGGAGACGCGGTCGACCCGCTGCTCGGTGGTGGCCAGCAAGGGCGCGGTCAGCTTCGTATCAATTCACCCGCCCTGCCGTGCCATGTGCCGAGAGGCGGCAACGGCCGCAAACAGCGTTGAGCGCGTGTACGGCGTCGAACGCTTCGAGCATGGCGTCGGCCATCGGACCTTTTGCCCCAGGGACCTCTACGATGCCGCCCGTGTTGTTAACCAGGACGTGCAGCCCGCCGAGCTCGTGCGCGGCCCGGCCGACCATCCGCTGCGCCTCAGCGGTGTCGAGGAGGTCGACCTGGAGGACGGCGCCTTGCCGGCCCAACGCCCAGACCGCACCGGCCACGTCCTCCAGCTCGTCCAGGCTGCGCGCAGCCACCGCCACGTCCGCACCCTGTTTCGCGAAGGCGAGCGCGATCGCCCTGCCGATACCGCGACCGCCGCCAGTCACCAGCGTCTTCTTGCCTTCATACGAAGACATGCGAGTTCCTCCGCGAAGAGTCTGCGAGCCCGACCATCGTAAGCGGGAGCCTGAGCGCCTGAAGCGCGCGCCGGGCCCGGTCATACTTGCCCCAGGTCGGCAGGCGCCCAGGGGCGCGCGCCGCTACCCGCCGACTCGCAGAGGATGCTGGTCGGCGTACCTGTCTTCGGCGTTTGCTGCTCGGAGGAAGTCGGATGCCCAAGCCGTATGTCCATTTTTCAGCCGAGGAGTTCGCCGAGCGCCAGGCGCGCGTGCGGCGCGAGCTGGCGGTGCGGGGCCTCGACGGTCTGCTCGTCTCGCGTATCGAGGACCAGTACTGGCTCTGCGGTCTGGACACCGACGGCTACGTGATCTTCCACGCCATGTTCGTTGGGACCGAGGGCGCGCTGACTCACATCACGCGCACCGCCGACCTCGCCAGCATCGACTACTCGTCGCTGTGCGACGACGTCCGCCTCTGGGAGGATGCTGAGGGCAATCCCAGGTCGCGGGCGATCAAAGACGCGCTGGACAGCCATGGCATGCGTGGCAAACGCGTCGGCATCCAGCTGGACACGTTCGGGCTGCTCCCCGTCCTGCATCTGGAGCTGCAGCGAGCGCTGGACGGCTGGTGCGAGCTGGTCGACGCGTCCGACCTGATCCGGCGGATGCGACTCGTCAAGAGCCCTCAGGAGCTGGAGTACCACCGGCGGGCCGGGAGCGTACTGGACGACGCATGCGCCCGGGCGATCGAGCTGACTATGCCCGGAGCGGAAGAAGGCGCAGTCCTCGGTGAGGTGTACAAGGTGATGTGGGAGAGTGGCGCGGACATCCCCGCCAACCGGTTGCCGATGGGGCATGGCGAGAAGGCGATGAACGTGCGCTATGGCACGGGCCGGGGCCGCATCGAAGAGAACGACCAGGTGACCTTCGAGCTCGGGGTCGCCTGGAGGCACTACCACGTTGCAGACATGTTCACGGTCCTGACCGGACCCAGGGTGGCTCCACGGCACCTGAAGATGCACGCTGCTTGCGTCGAGGCCCTGGCCGCAGTCCAGGATGTCCTCCGACCGGGGCGGACGCTGGGTGACGTCTTCGAGGTGCACCGCTCGACGTTCGCACGGCACGGGTACGAGCACGCCCTGTTGAAGGCGTGCGGCTACACGATGGGCGCGACCTTCCCGCCGACCTGGATGGAGCAGCCGATGATCTATCGAGGCAATCCGACGGTGCTCGAGGAGAGCATGGTCTTCTTCACGCACATGATCCTGAGCGACCAGCGGACCGGACTGACCATGTCGCTGGGGGAGACCTCGATCGTGACCGCCGGCGGGCCCGAAGTCATCACCCACGTCCCGCGGGAACCCATCATCCGGCCCTGACCGGACGACCGGGCTCTAGGGGTTCGGCTGAGTGCCGTCGGACGCGGAGACCTGGTGCACCCAGGGCTCAGTGCCCGGTGGCAGCTGGTCGAGCAGGTCATAGCGAATCCGCGCTTCGTCACGATTGAAACGCGGCAGCTGGCCGACCCCGAAGTGGCCTCGGTCCGGCAGTGAGTACCCCTCTAGCTCCTCTGTCCCCTTCCCCAGCACCTGGCCTCCCGTGGCGTGGTAGTGGTCCAGCACCTCCTGGAGGCCGTACTTCTGCACCTGGCAAACCCTGGTGCAAATGTTGCAGGTCGCATACCGCATCAGCATCGGCACGCACTTCTCAACGGGGAGCTTGTTCTTGTGCGCGCCGCGCCAGTGCACGCGCACGCTGGGGATGGCGCGGCCGGGGCAGCGGCGCACGCAGACCTGGCAGGCGTCGCAGAGCTTTCGCACGCCGAAGTCGCGCGGCTGGTCGTGGCGCATCCGAGCGTTGGTCGACATCGCGAACGGGTGCCACCGGCTGCCGAACAATGGCGAAAGCAGCTGCCCATTGAGGCCCATCTGGCCGAGCCCCGCCTCCTCGGCGTAGGGCAGGACTTTGACCAGGTTGACTCCGATCGGCCCAGCCACAATCTGAGAGCGGCACCCGCGGGCGGCGAGGAACTCCGCCAGCCGCAGCATCATCTCCGTCCCGGCGTGCATGACCTGCTGTGTCGTGTGCATGAAGCCGACCTTGAGCATCTGGTCGTGGAAGCTGGCAGGCGGGCGCTCGATTCCGAGCACGATCAACGTTCGGAAGCGGACCTGCTTTCGGTAATTCGAGTAGACGTAGGTTCGGTGGAAGCGGGTGATGCCGACGATGTCGAACCCCAGCCTGCCTGCCTCGGCCTTGACCTCCTCGGTCGGGTCTGCGCTCGAAGGCGCAACCGCCCGCTCCCGGGCCTCCATCTCCGCGATCGCCCGCTGCTGGAGCGCGATCCTTTCGCTTCAGACGCGCTTGATCTCGGGCCGCTCCTTGGTGAAGGCCATCTCCAGCAACTCCATCGCCTTGCCGGGGCGGCTATGCGTCAGCCACTCGGGCTCGGGATCGATCAAGTTGAAGAAGGACTCCTCGGCCCGGTCCTTCGGCGTCCCCGGCGCGCCAAGCAGTTCGGCCGGGACGCGGACGTCGGGCTCGCCGCCTCTCAACCGAGTTGCTCGCGCAGCCACATATGGAAGTCTGCGATAGCGCGGCCGGATCCGTCGATAACAACGCCTCGCCTGCTCCTCGACCAGCTCCAGCAGCCGGTCGACCGTTCCCCATGTGCCGTTTCAAGAAGTTGACTCGAGTCAGGCGCATCGGGCCGCCTGACGAAAGTATCGTGAAGCACGTCGCCTAAGCGATCACGGCGCGGTACCGGTGTGGTCTCCGAGCCGCGATTTGGTGCACGCTGTCGAGGCGTGCGCTGCCCCAGACCTTGGTGGGCCGGGCTGCGTCGCAGTGCTCGACGAAGTCCCGCAGGAGATGGAGAGCTTCGGTGTGGCTCGGCGTGGGCAGCGCCAGCTTCTCGAAGGCGACCTCGCTGCCGAGCAGCCGCACGGTATTCTTGGTCAGCGTGGCCAACTCGGCGAGCAGGCCCCGAAAGCTGTAGACCAGGCTGCCATCGGGCTGGCGCCCGGTGTGTGCTTTCTCGAGGGCTGACTCTGAACGCCGCGCCGGCGCCACCGGATCCTCAGGGACGGGCGGCCGCTCGTCGCGGAACAGGAGCGGGGACCACTTGCGCTCCAGATGCCGTCGCACGTAGTAGGCCAGCATGCAGAGGAAGATGTGAGCCCACGATTGAACTCCGAGGTCCGTGCTCTGATCGCCACCATGGCGCGCGAGAACCCGCACTGAGGCACCGAGCGCATCCCCGGCGAGCTGCTCAAGCTCGGCATCGTCGTGAGCGCGCTTCCCATCCGGCTTACCGGCGGCGCGGTCCAGCCAGACCGCCCAGTCAGAGCTGGCGCACCTTCCTCGCCACCCACGCTCACGCCATCTGGGCTGCCGACCTGTTCGTGGTTCAGACCCTGACCTTCCAGACCATCTACCCACTGCAACCAGGATCGACTTCACCGATCGCTCGGGCTGGAGAGTTCAGTGCCTAGCCGTCGCACGGTCTAGGGAGTTGTGCGCTCCCGACCTTTCCTCGGCGGCATGCACCACTCGACGAACCTGCCGCGTAACCGCGAATCGACTTTGCCGCCCCACAGCAGCCGCAGGTCGACCACGGCGGCTTGCGACCGCTGTAGGTAATGTGTAGGTCTTGATATAATCTTTCGTCATCTAGGAGGTCATGACCGATGGCTGATCCACTGGGGAGAGAGCCAGGCTTGGAGGACGGCGACGAGGTGATCGTGCCAATCTCCTCCGCCCGGCGGCTACACCTAGTCCCCACCACGCGCTACCGCGCCACCAGGGCCGTCTGGTTCGCGGCGAGCGTCGTCGACGTCCTGATTGGACTGCGCTTCCTCTTGGAGCTGTTCGGCGCCTCGTCTCGGTCCGCGTTCGTGTTGCTGGTGTACTTCCTATCGGCCCCGCCAGTTGCGCCGTTCCGAGGCATCTTCCCGAACGCCGGAAAGGGCGTATTCGTGCTGGAGCCGGCCGCTCTGGTCGCGCTTGCGATCTATCCGCTGCTGGCGGCCGGCATCGTGGGGCTGATCCGTATCCTCGCTAGCCGGCGGCCGCGAGGGCCCTCCTGACCCGGTCGCCGACATCGCCAGCCTATCAATAGTGCAGCTGGGCGAAGACGCCTGGTGGCGGCGGACCTGGGCCTCACCATGCGCTGGGATGATGGCCGTACACGTGGCGGAGCGGCCGGTCCAGTAGGCAGGATGGCGCCGTCGCACACAGCGAACCCACACTCTGGTTGCCGTCGACGAGGTGGGTCGGAAGCTCGGTGAGAAGACGGTGAGGGCAACCGCGATCTCATCGATGGGTGAGGAGCTGGCAGCCTGGCATCCAGCTCCGACCGTTTGGTGTGCCGAACAGATCGGCTACCTGACGATCTCCACGATCCTCCACCACTGGGTCCGGCGCGACCGCAATCACCTCGGCCAGATTCACAGCAACATCCTGACTCGGGTATGGCCACACTACGGCAAGGCGCGGCGGTTCAGGCAGCCCGGAATCGCCGAGGAGTAGCCAGGCGCGTAGAAAGAGTCAGGTTGAACGAGGGCGGTGATCGGCGCCACGGCGCCGATCACCACCGGTTCCTTCAGGCCTGGGCCGGATCGACCGCCAGCTTCGCCGCCACGGCCGCCACCAACCCGGAGGTCGCACGCCCGTGATCGCGAAGGCCAGCCCGTCGCGATCCGGTTACAGTTACCGTCAGCCGGATGGTGGTGTGGGCCGAGCCTTGCAACAGCGCGCCGGGGCTGCCGTTTCCGATCAGTTCTAGCCGCGTGGCGACCTGTGATCCCACGCGGCACCGACCACTTCGCAATCGGCGAAGATGCTGCCCAGCGCTGCATCTAGCTCGCGCATCGCCTCGCGGGCCCGCGCGATCGGGCTGACATTCAGTCCGTGGCTGTCGTAGATCTGCTCGATCCGGTCCAGATACTTCATCGCCACGTCTGGATCGGCCGCGCCGATCTCGTCGATCTTGTCGAGGATCTCGCGAGCTTCGTGGTATTGCAAGTTTGTCGGCATAAGCAAAATGCCCTCCTCGTCCTCCTCGTTCACCTGGCCACGCCGAGTGGGGTCCATCAGCCGAGCCTCACGCGAGTCCAAGGTCAGGCCTTCTGTGCTGCCAGCCACGACCTCGCCGTCGCGGTGGACCCACCATTTGCCGAAATCGAGCGGCGGCGCGTCGATGAGCTCGAACGCTAGCCGAGCTCCTTCCTCTGACGACAAGAATGCGAGAGGGCTAAGCAAGGATTGGTCTCCAGACCAACGTGGATCCTCGCGACCAGCCGTCCTTCTCGGCCTTCGAGTGAAAAAGTGATGCCCGCCGGTCCGCCCGATCTCACGTCCAACTGCGAGCTACCCGATCCATGCAGCTCGCTTAACTTTGGGACGTCCGGACCCCGGCCGGGAGAAAGATCTCTCCCGACCGGCTCCTTTCTTTGAATGTGGTGCCGAGGTTCGGCTCCCCCCTACGTCCGCTCTCGTATAGCAGCCGTCACCGTCCGTGGTAGAAGCGGCCGCCGCCCGCGCCGGCCCGGCCGACCAGTCGCAGGATCGCGAGCAGGATCGCGGCGCCGACGAAGGCGATCAGGATCTGGCCCAGCACTGAGGCGCCCTCGACGCCGAGCGGCGCGAGGACGTGGAGCGCAAGCCAGTCGCCGATCAGCAGAAAGCCGATCAGCGCGCCCAGGATGCCCACAACTATGTCCCCGACCAGGCCGTAGCCGTGGCCGGCGACCAGGTGCGAGGCCAGGAAGCCTGCTACGAGGCCAACCAGGATGATCAGTAGAAGATGGTCGAGAGTCATCGCTATCTTTTATCCTCTCCGATGAAGTCAAGATACAACAGTATCCATATACTGCATATATATAGTCGGCCTGTCAAGGAAGAGTGCTGCCTCGGCTCGTCGACGCCACACCGCGCCAAATAGGGCCCCGCGAGTGGGGGAGGTCCATCTCGAGAACGCCCGCCAGAACCCGCCACGCGCCTGGCCGCGGCCCAGCAGGATGTTCTTGGCCCTGCGCTCGACGTAGCACGGGTTGCCTCACCTCCGGTGTGGGCTGTGGCATCTCAGCAATCATCCGGAGGCTCGACAGCGGTGGGCCGGCCGTCCCGGCGTCGATGGCGTGATACTCACGGTGCCGTTGGTGCAGATGTGGAAGCGGCCGACCTCGACGGAGGGTGGCACGACGTTCTGCGCCGGGACTACCGGCAGGGTAGACCCGTTCTGCTAACCACCGCCTCAGGCCGGCTGTGGGGTGCGGAAACGCCGATCGGCAGCTGATTAGCCTTGGCATTAGGCGAGCGGTCGAGCCTGGGATGATGCCGCGTCATGCTGCTGGCCCTCATCTACAGCCTCGTCCGCCTGC
>Ga0070699_100000608_pt1 | contig 33785 bp, 28 predicted proteins | sample KBSK1503metaG_FD_65473 | JGI IMG/M metagenome (GOLD analysis project Ga0070699, IMG submission 65473) | Corn, switchgrass and miscanthus rhizosphere microbial communities from Kellogg Biological Station, Michigan, USA - KBS K1-50-3 metaG | ecosystem: Host-associated > Plants > Roots >...
CGATGAACCGGAGACGCTCGTCCTCCACGTGACACTCCTTCCAGGGCATGCCCCCTCCTCGGGGGCGAAGTGTCACCCATGTCTCCGGAATGAAATGTCACCCTTCTCTCAGGAAGGGCACTTAGGGAATCCTTCGACTGCGCCGCGAGCGAAACGGCTCGCGGCGCGGAATCCTGGCTTAACTTTAACCGGGCTCGCGTGCGTTGCACGCGCCCCGGAATGACTGAAGAACGGCTACACGTCCTGAAGACCCTACGCCACCTTCTGGCGGTTGGCGGCGAGCCGCGCATCGACCAGCGCCACCTGCGCGTCGATCGCCGGATGGCTCAGGCCCTTCTGCCTGGCGATGAGCTGCACCAGCTTGTCGGCGCGCTCGATATTGGGCACGCCGTTCTGCAGCGCGCGCGCCGCCGAGGCCGGACGCACGAGGCTTTGCGCGGCGGCGGCATATTTCTCGAACGGCACGAGGTCTTCCGGCTTGGCGCCGAGCTTCACGCACAAGTCGAACACGAAGTTGTAGACCGAGCGCGAAGCCTCGATGTCTGAATGTACGGCCTCTTGGGCTGTCCGCATGCCGTCCGGGGTGATGCAGCGGTAATTCCCGGCCAGCAGCATCGACCACTTGGCGAGTGGCACGAAGATCGAGTCATAGACCCGCAGCTTCACCGGCAGTTCGATCTTGCTGCCGTCGCCCGGATCGAAACGGACGGCGTCGATGTCTTTCTCCAACTGGCGCAGGATCGCGTTGCCTTTTTCGTTGTCGAACTTCGCGACCTTGAAGTTGGTCGGCAGCGTGACCATCAACACGTTGACCTTCTCGTCCGGCGGGCGCAACGCCTGCGGGTCGGGGCTGCACAAGGTGAGAAAGGTGGGATCGAAACTGTCCCAGACGGTCGGGTCGGTGTAGGCGGGCTTCAGCGCCTCGTAGTCGAGGCCCGGAATGCGCTTCACATAGGGCAGCGGCGGCATGTTCATGATCGACATGCAGGGCACACGCGACTTCGCGACCGCGTCGAGCAATTCGCGCACGCCGGGCGAGCGGTATTGCGGCTCCTGCATCGCAAGCCCGATGAGGTCGTAATCGGCCGGGTTGACGCCCGCCGGCCCGCCGGCCGTCACCTTACCGGGCAGATTGCGGGAGTCGATTAGCACCGGGTCCTTGCGGCCCTTCACCGGCAAACGGATGCGAAAACCCTCGGCGTTGATCAGGTCGGCCTCGGCCGGCAGGCAGATGTGATGGATCTTGTGGCCGCCGAACAGCATTTTGGAGGCGAGCAGCGAGCCATAGGCCGCGCCCAGTATCAGGATGTTGTACGCCACGTCGTTTCTCCCTTTGGCCGATCCGCGCCCCTACCGGTCTTCCGGCCCGCGCGACGCCTTGTCGTTGATCCGCAATGCTATTGCCGAAATGGCCGGCGTGCAATTATGAACACGAGGCTTTCCGCCGCACCGGACCATTTCCCGATGACGTTAGATGGGGCATGGTCCGGATTCTTAGCCTGTCGGATTTTCTGCGGCGAACCGGTTCCCACTTCGCCGGAAAATGCTTTGGAGAGATTCCCCATGCTTGCGCTTCAGGCGATGTTGGTTGATGGGGAGTAAATGGGTATGCGGATGAGCGGACACAAGACGGCGAGCGTGTTCCAACGCTACAACATCGTCAGTGATGGCGACCTATGCCAAGCCGCGGGATCCAGTCTCCTGCGCTGCACTCGTAAGAGATCAGGGACTCGATACTGTCGAGAAACTGACAACGTTCAACCGCTCAAGGCGTCCGTCGAAAGCCACACCTCGCGCGAGATCGACACCAGGACGGGATTTCGGCGTGGGGAGACGTCCATCTGTGCTGAGATCCCGCCAAGTCAGCACGTGCCTGGGTGTTAGATACTCAGTGCTGCGACGTTTATCCGATAGGGCGCATGTGCGAACCGGGGTTCCGAAACACACAGCGGCCTTCTTCTCCACCATGAGCGAGACGACGATGCAGACAGACGATGAGCGGCCGCACGCGACGGGCGCCAGCACGAAGTCGATTGTTCTGTTCTCCGACGGCACCGGGAACAGCAGCGCAAAGCTGTTCAAGACGAACGTGTGGAGGATGTATGAGGCCGTCGATCTTGGTCCGGCGGCGCCGGGGAAGCGCCCACAGATCTCTTACTACGACGACGGGGTCGGCACCTCGTCCTTCAAGCCGCTGGCCGCTCTCGGAGGTGCGTTCGGCTGGGGCCTGAAGCGGAACGTCCTCGAACTCTATCGCTTCGCCTGCCGCAACTATCGCGATGGCGACGACATCTATGCCTTCGGGTTCAGCCGTGGAGCGTTCACCGCGCGTCTCGTCGTCGCGCTAATCGCCTCCGAAGGACTGGTGCCGTCCGACAACGAGGCTGACCTCGAGCGCAAGACGGTCGCCGCGTATCGCGATTTCCGCCGGCACTTTCTGCCGCGGCGTCTGAAGTGGCCAACGAAGCTGGCGAGACGCCTGCGCGCCGCGTTCATCGTGTTCGTCGATCGGCTCCGCCGGCGCGCACCCTACGACTCGAGTCAGAACGCGACGCCGCAAATCCGGTTCATCGGTGTCTGGGACACAGTTGCCGCATACGGCGGCCCCATCACCGAGATCACGCGAGCGGTTGACAACTGGTTCTTTCCGCTCAGCATGCCCGATTACCATTTGCACGAACGCGTGCGCTGCGCGCGCCATGCGCTCGCGATCGACGACGAGCGCGATGCGTTCCAGCCTCTGCTCTGGGACGAAGTGCACGAGAAGACACTGGTGAACGAAGGAAAGGTTGATTGCAACCGACTGCTGCAGGTCTGGTTCACCGGCATGCACGCAGACGTTGGCGGTGGCTACCCCGACGAGAGTCTCAGTTACGTGTCTCTACTCTGGATGATGGAGGAAGCCGAGCGTGCAGGGTTGCGCACGCTCGCCGTGATCAAGGATCGCATCCTGGCGTTGGCCAGCAGCTTCGGCCCCATCCATGACAGCCGTGCGGGAATTGCGGCCTACTATCGCTACCAGCCGCGAAAAATTGCGGCGTGGCTCGATCCGGCCGACACGGCGACGCTCAGTTTGCGCGATCCCGTCATCACCGATAAAAGCGGGCGGTCGCGTGGACTGCTGCGATCAGTCAAAGTACATGAGAGCGCCATCAACAGACTCGCGACCGGAACCGATCGGTACGCGCCGATCACTCTGCCCGGTGCCTTTGATATCGTCCCTCCTCAGGAACACGGCGAAAACGTGCCGCAGGCTGACAGTGAGACGCCAGCAGCCAATCACAGCAACGGCGCGCCGAAATCGATGCTCGACCGAGGCCTGGTCGCGCGCTTGAAAGACCCTGCGCTGGCAAAGGCGCGAGACGCAGGGACTGAGGCTGTTTGGGACCGCGTATGGTGGCGCCGTGTCATCTACTTCGCCACGCTGGCAGCGACCCTGCTTCTTCTGGGCCTGCCGCTGATCCTTGGCATACTTCCAGACGCTCCGTTGCTGACTGATGGCCGCACGTGGATCGGCGGTGTGATTCGGCTTCTCTCCATCGTTCTTCCGTCGTTCGCCAGCCGCTGGGTCGAGGTCTACGCCGACAATCCGTTCTACTTCCTGCTCTTTGGCGGGTTCATCCTGGTGCTCCTCGTCGTAGGGACCTGGATGGAACGCCGGCTACGGGATCAGGCGCGCCGCGTGTGGCGTGAGACCCTGGATGGCCATCCCGTAGTAAGCCGCTCATCGCGGCTGCAGGCATTCAGAACCAGTGCCCGGTATCAGCGCTTCCTGCGGACCTTCAAGTGGTACTTCCTACCCGACTGGCTCATCACTCCGCTGACGATCGTTGTTGCGTCGTGGCTTCTCTTTGCGATATCTGTGCAGGCCACCTTACCATTCCTCGAAAACAGCAGCGCGTTGTGCCGACCTTCGTCTGCCGTTGGCGCGGAGCTCATTCAAGTGTCTCGCGACTTTTTTCCGCGGGACGTGTGCAGCGAGAGTCTCGGATGGGTGAAACAGGGGCAGCGATACGTCGTCACCTTCGACGTGCTCGATTCCTGGTACGACGCCACGCTGCCGACGAGTCCGGAAGGCCTTCGCGCAGGAGAGTTTCCGTGGGGACTTGGCTACATGGCTGGGCCGCTCAAGCGCGTGGTCGATGCCCACTACCTGCAGCCCCTGATCGAAATCAGGCCGACAGACCGTCACGGCAAGCCGGGCGGAAACGTTCGGATTTACCCCCTGGCAGTGCGCCAGGTCGGTGACGAGGACACGCTATTCCGCGCCGACTTCAAGGCACAGAAAAGTGGAGAACTCTTCGTGTTCGTCAACGACGCCATGCTGCCCTTTACGGGCTCCAGTTGGGGCGAGCATGACTATCGGTACTTCTATCAATTCTCCGGCGGTACAGACGACAGTGAACGTGGCAATCGCGGATCGGCGTGCGTCACGATCGAATCGGCCGAAGCCAGAAATCAGGCGTCCTCGCCGACTCCCGGTTCGGTCTGCTACAAAACGGCGCTGCGCCGCACTGGCACTGCGAATAGCTCTCTGCAAGCCGGTTTTCGTCCGGTGACAGATGCACCGCACTAAGGTAAGAGTTGCCGCTCGCGCGTGTCGCTTGTCAACGAGAGTCACCAGGCGACTATGAGACACGCCTCGTCGGACTGTCGCGGTGTGACGAATCTGGCCGTCGCCAGACTGCTTTCGACAGCATCGATATTTACCACCAGCGGCTTGGTTGGGGCAGGCTCATGAGTTGGAACCGTAAATACGCGCGTCCCTTCGGTAGGATCTGCTAGGCCGACGCTTGGAGTCTTGAATTTAAGAGTCTGCGATTCGACCGCGATCACAAGCTCGCCGATGACGTCGTCGCCAATCGGATAACAGAATTCATCCTGATTGACCGCCAACGCGTACCTGCATGGTCGGTACGATGTTGCGCATTCCAGCCTGGACGAGGCAGCGCTCCTGTAGAGAAAGAGGCGCATCATTCGGGTATTTGCGTCGGGCCCGCGGCATGAAATTCGCTCGTCGGAGGATGCCCGCGAATCCATGGCCGAGACAGACGACCTCTTCGATTCGGTCGATGATGCGTCGCAAGAATCGCGAAGCCAGACCTTCCTTCGGCGGTGGCTTCGCTGTTTCGTACGGACCGGGGGGCTGCACTCCTTGGAAATACAGACCGGGCTCTGCCGTCACTGCCGCCGTGACTGGCTTGGTATGTATCCGGCCCACCGACCCTCGATTGAGGCCGAGCATTCTCGTGACTGGCGATCAAACCGACAGACGTGGCTGGCCCGCTTAGTCCAAAGAATGCGCCATTAACTCAGCCGCAGCGTGGGCGAAGTGTGACCAATCGGAGCCACGCTCGTCTCCTTACTGAGAGCAATGAGAGCAGTCGCCGCTGACTTGCTGCTTCGGAACTCAACCGCAGGGGTCCAACTTTCATCGATGCCTCCAACGCTGTGTACGAACTGTGGGAACGTCTGCACCGCCACACCCACTGCCTCCGGTGAAGATCCACGGTTGGCCTGCGATCGCTGTGGTCATGTTTGGTCGCCAACAGAACAGCCGACGATCCGGCTTTCGACTCCCGTCAACGAACGTCGCTCCGGCCGGACAGAGCGCCGTAGATTTTCTCGGACAGAGCGCCGCCGATGTTAGCCGCGGCCCGCTCGCTGCGATTTCTTCTCAGCTCACCGCGTGTCACAACCGGACACATTTCAGCTCACCGTGTCACAACCGGACACATTGATGTTGCCGTCCATTCGCTTCGGACTGTTCTCGATTCGAACAGTTTTTTGCCTCGTGGTATCGAATCAAACACTGAGATCCCTCCACTCCGTTTCTTCCGTTTCTTTTCTCCGTTTCTTCCGTTTCTTTTCGAGAGATTTTCTGTTGTCGAAAAGCGTTTCGTGGAATCGTCTTTGCTAATTGGCCGCGGGAGACGTGATGAAAACTCAACGATTCTGGGTGTGGCGACAGCGCCGGTGGGTTCTTACGATCTTCTTCATCCTCTGTGGTGTCGGCGTTATGGTGGGTCCGACAGAGGCCCTGTCAGGGCTGGTTGGACGATCGATTGAGTTCCTTCTCACGATGAGCGCGCCCAGCGCGCCGGCGGCCAATCTTCATCCGGCAGCCGCGCCCAGACCAGTGCCCCCGATCAGTACTGCCTCGGGCTACTACGAGACTTTAACCGCGATCGCGGCGCACCTGTCTGACGCCAGCGGTCCCGCAGATGGTGTCACCTCATCGGATGATTCACTCCCGAGCGACGGCTTGAGTTCCTCAAATGCCGGATCATCTGGTTCGGCGGGTGCATCTGCAGCCACAGGAGGATCCGGATCAGGCCGCTCATCGGGAGCCCCGTCTGGACCCGGTGGGGGTGCAGGTGGGGGTGGGGGCGGGACTGCCGGCAGTGCAGATCAGAGCGGAGTGCTCAGCTTGGGCGATATTGCCGAACTCGGGACGGGACTGACCGATTCTCTGGACCTCTCCGTTGCGTCATTGGTGTCGTCGACGGTGATTGAGTCTCTCGATTCTCACTCGCCGCCTTTCGACAACGGCGCGGCGCTGTCCGTCTCTCCGGCCAGCGTTGCTGGTATCGATGGTCTCCCGGCTGACGTTCTGCTGCGTGCGTCGGCATTGCCCGGAGATGTCGGAACCGTCGAGTTCGCCGCCACTGCAGACACCGGGATTCTCGCCACACCCGAGCCTTCTTCGCTGGCGCTGCTGGCGCTCGGTCTCTGCGGAGTCGCCCTCCGACGTTATCGGCGGCGCAGCCGAACCGTCTCGCGAGTGGACAGCGTTCGCTCACTAGCCACCGTCCGAGGTTGACGTCGGCGAGTGGCCGTGAGTGATGCGATGCCACGCCACTCGTCCGACAGCCGGGACGAAGAACGCAGCACGACGCGCACCTCCGTGCTGATAATCCGGTCTGTCCTGACATCCGGCCAAGCTCAGGCGCCGCGGTCACCAACCGCTGTTTGAGCGATACGCCGAAGTGACGAAACCGCGCCTCGCTCGTCTTTAACAGATGTGGATCGCGATCGACAAAGGGTGGAAACGGTTCGATCCGCGCAGACCTGTTGCGCGACGTAGCGTCGTCGAGTGCGAGTTGTTGGGGAGAACTGTCGATGGAAACTCTGTGGCGGCGGGCATCCGATCACGTTGTCGGGAAGGTGCAGGTCGATGTCGCCGAAGCGCTCGCACCCGCTCACGGTCTCGAGTGGTCCTTGTTGTCCCGAGTTCGGCCGAACGTGCTGTTGGTGGGCGATCGTGCAAAGGTCGATGCCGCAATTCGCGATGTGGAATTTGTTTGTCGCCCCCCGATTTATATGTGGCGCTGTGGCAATCTCCCCCTGACGTTGCCGCCGTTCGAAGCGGCAAACACCGTCGTTCTGCATAACGTGGCCGCGTTATCGCACGGGTGCCAGCAGATGCTGAACGATTGGCTGTGCGCCGACGACGACAGGACGCAAATCATTACCACGAATGTCGCGCCTCTGTTTCCACTGGTGAAGCGTCGTGCGTTCCTCGAGGCGCTGTACTACCGCTTGAATGTCGTTCTCGTCGACGTCTCGACGTGCTCAGGGCAATCGCTCGCGAGCGCTCGGAAGCGCATACCTACGTAGGATCAACGGAATCTGCGCTGATCCAGGTGGCGCGTCTCCTTCCGGTGGTAGAAACGCCCACTGCTCGTGGACCCACGGCCGGAGGACTGTCTCGATCGCAGCATGAAGTAGCGCGCTCGTGCGCGGACATCCCATTTCGCGGTTTGAGTAGTCCTCTGCACCGCGACACCGTTCGACTTCGCGATTTGGCCAGTCGTGTGCGCCGCTACACCGTCTTGCTTCGCGGTTCAAGCAGTCACCTGCGTCGCGACACCGCCCGACTTCGCGGTGTGAGCCATCGACTTCACCGCAATACGGGCGGACTTCTCGGTGTGAGCGGTCGTGTGCGCCGCGACCGTCCGACTTCGGATGACAGTCGGTTGTCAGCCCTTAATGACGTTGTGAATCGGCATGATGTGGGGTTGACCCGGGTCGACACCAATCTCCTTGAGGATCGGCATCAGCGTCTCACCGAAGCGATCGAATAATTGCTGCGATTCCCAGACGTCAAATACAGCGAGCTTGTCTCCGTCGCCGAAGCTTGCGTGATACAGACGTCCCGCCGGCTTGCCGGCGCCCGCCGCCTCGAGCTTCTTGATGCAGGTGTCGTACTGCTGCTTCGTCATCGATGTCGGCGAAAAGTAGATCCCGAGTGCCATCGTTCATCCCTCCGTAGTGGATTCGGCCGGTGGACGACCTCGTGTCGTTTTCGGGCCCCGGAGAGGATACACCGATGCGATGCTACCGGCGGGAATCGCCTGACGCGCGTTGGAACGCGCCAGCCTCAGTTGATGGAGCAGGAACCAGGTCCGCGCGGGTCACCGCAGTGGCCGCAGGCGCCTGCGGGCTCCGCCGGGCGCGCAGTGCCACCGCTGCGGGCGGCAAAGACGGACGAACGACGCTCGAGCTCAGTGCTCGTGCACGACGGGCAGTGGAGAGTATCGTTGCCCCGGACCAGCAGTTCGAAGTTCTGAGCGCAGTTCCGACAGGTGTATTCGTACAGTGGCATCTCGATGACCATTATCGCGCGACCGGCGGATATCGGCTACGTCGACCGCGGTGCGGCGCGCCGGGAGCGTAGAAGGAGCGTGAGCGTAAGGGGTATTTCCAACCGATCGCGTAGAATGCCCGACAAGTGACGCTGGCCAAGACGATAGACGTCGTGCCGACGGTGGGGCCTCCGACAGGTCGACGTGCCGTGGCCACGCCCCGCGGTGTGCGTCGGCGGCCGTTCTACATTGGCGTGAGCCTGCTGATGGGGCTCATCGCGGTCGTGGGATTCTGGCCAACCTACTTCGGCCCTCTCGTACTCGGGACCATCGCGCAGCCTCTTCTCATCCATCTCCATGCAACGGTCTTCGTGGGCTGGCTGGTGCTGTTTCTGACGCAGGTTGTGCTCGCGGCAAGCGGTCGGGTCGCGTGGCATCTGCGATTGGGCCGAATCGGCATCGGCTACGGTGTCCTGGTCATCATCGTTGGGCTCCTCACAGGCATCAGCCGGTCCGCCAACCGTATTCGTTTAGGTCTGGCGGGCGAGCACTTGCTCTTCGTCGCTGTCGCCGACATGACGGTATTTGCGATCTTCTTCGGCGCCGCCATCGCGTTTCGTCGGAAGCCTCAGATCCACAAGCGTCTGATGATGGTGGCGGCAACGATGCTGCTCGTGGCTGCGGCGTCGCGCATGGCGTTTCTTCCGAATCTCCAAGTCAGGCAGGCTGTGTGGGTCTCACCGATCCTGCTGGCAATGGCCTACGATTTCAGGGCCCAACGCCTGATTCATCCCGTGTACCTCCTCGGCCTTGGAGCCTTCCTCGTACGGGCCATGAGTCCGGGGTTCATCGCCGACACGGACACCTGGTCTGCCATCGCACACTGGTTGACCGGGTTGGTCGCCTAGTCCTCCCCGGCCGAGCGTGCTGCGCTTCATTGTTAAAATTAGTGCCGGCACTGCCGTAGCCTGCAACTCCTGGTAGCCTCTGACAATTACGAATGGGTTTCGTCGATCGCGCAAAAGGGATCTTGCGGGCACTCCTGATTCGCATGGCGCTAGTGGTTGCCGGGTGTGCCGCACTGATCATCGCCATCTGGATCAATCTCAACGCCGGAAATGAGATTCTTGCCGGGTTGTTCTCACCACGCTCTTCGGTCGACACCGCCGTCAGCGTCGCGCGGCTGGCGGCACCGAGCTTTGGGCTGTGGTTGATTTACCGTGGGCTCCGGTAGCGACCGTGACTTCCGGCGGGGTCTGCGCTAGAGTTTGGCGTTCCAGCAGGAAAGGATTGGGTGATGGCCAAGCCCGGACGAAACGATCTGTGTACCTGCGGCAGCGGAAAAAAATTCAAACGCTGTCACGGCCTTAAAACCGAGAGCGGCCGACGCTCGACCTTCCTCACGGTCGTCGTTGGCGGCGCCATCCTCGCCGCGATCGCCATTGGCATCGCATCCTTCAGCGGCCTGGCAAACCAATCTTCTTCCGACCGCATCTGGGACCCGGCCCACGGGCACTTCCACAACTCCGCCGGCGTCCAGGTCCCGTAAGAAGTCCCCCCGGACCCGGGAACTGTCCTGAAGTAACGCCAACGATCTCAAGTCGGCGCGGGTTTCTGCGCTCTGTGTCGGATACGGGTTCTACGCCTAAGGTGGCGGGGCTGTGAGATGCGGCGTGTCCGAAGCAAACCCGCAGGCAGCCGAAGGCCGGCAAGCTGTGTCGCTCGGCGGCGAAGCTCGGTTGCTTCGGATCAAGCCGGTTTTGCGCAGGACATGCCGCGTCTCACTGCGGCCCGGTCGTTCTACGCTCACATCGGCACAAATCCGCGGGCCTTGTCGGACGGAGTGTCGATGGCGGGAATGGGGCAGGCGACGTTATGCCCGCTTAGCATCGTCCGGGTTCTGCTCTTCGCGCTCGACCCGGATAGTGCAATTCTTCAAGAGCGCAATCAACGCACCGATTGCCGCGACAACTGGCGCCAGCACGACGCCGACGATGCCCGCTGTGAGCGGGAACTCAGCCACCGTGCGCCCCTCGTGCTGAACGACGATACGGCGCACATTGCCTTCGTGGACCAATGCCTTTACCTTGTCGGCCGCTGCTTCCCCCTCTGCCTTGAACGATTCCCAGTACGTCTTTTCTGCCACGACAGTCCCTCCGTCGAGGCAACGATACCTCTGATTCGATCGTGCCACGTCCGTCGGCGGCGGTCTCGCCCTTCATCGAATGGAAACCGGCTCAGGTACTCGGCCACAGTATTGCGACTCGATCGGTCGTCGTTGCGATGGCCGGAATCACAGGAACGGTGTCTAATCCTTGAAACCTCCCCTGACGAACGCCCGTAGGACAAACCAAATCGCTATTTCCGCCGTCTGAGCGGACGCTCACCGGCAGCCGAAGGGGGCGCATCGATGCGCGTCATTCGATACGTGATAGTGGTGGCCGTCTTGTTGGCTGCGTCGCGCTCCGCGCTTCGCGCTCAAGCTCAAGCGTTGGATGCGGGTCAGGTCCTTGCCGCCGCGCGAGAAGCGCTCGGCGGCGAGCAGAAGCTGACGGCCGTCAAAACGTTCGTCGCCACAGGACGGACTCGTCAGATTCGAGGGAATAACTTAGTACCGATTGAGTTTGAGATTAACTGCGAACTTCCTGACAAGTTCGTGCGTAAAGACGAAATCCCCGCGCAAGACACCGATCCCACGACCACGGGATTCCAAGGCGACGAGCTGATTCAGTTTCCGGCACCTCCTGCAGGGCCCGACCGGGCAGGTGGGCCGGGGCCAGCCGGTCGTGCAGGGACCGTCCCTCCGCCCAACGCGGGCCGCGCTGAGGGTCCCCCTTCAGCAGAGGGGAGGGGACGCGGAGGTCCTCCCCTCACTCCGGCGCAGCAGCGTGTCGCCACCATCAAGCAGGACTTTGCGCGTTTGACGCTGGGCATCTTCGCGGCTTCTTTTCCCAGCTATCCACTGACGTTCAAGTACGCGGCTCAAGGCGAAGCGCCCGAAGGAAAGGCGGACATCCTCGACGTCACAGGACCTGGCAACTTCTCGGCCCGCCTCGTTATCCAGCAAGCCACCCACCTGCCCGTGATGCTGATGTGGCAGGTCCCGGCGACGAATGCGATCGTTCGCGTTCCCGGCCAACCGTTGCCGGATCCTGTTCCGCCGGGTGCGGTGATTGTCGACGCACCGGCTCCACCGGCCGCCAATGCGAGCCAGGAGGATCGCAATCAGTACGCGACGACGGTCGCCGATTTGCGAAGGCAAGCGCTTGCGCAAGCCAAGCCTGTCGACTATCGAATCTACTACGCCGATTTCCGCGATGTGAACGGGCTGAAATGGCCGTTCCGCATCAGGCGCTCCATCGCGGGCGAAACCATTGAGGAGACCACGTTCGACCGGATCAGACTCAACGTGAAGATCGACCCACGCAAATTTGAGGTTCCGAAGTGACGCGCCATCGCGGCGGTGTTTTGCGACGGCTGTTCGCAGCGCTCTGCTTCGTCATCTGTTCAGGCGTGATAACCGGGGGAGCGTTCGCGCAAGCGCCTGCTGCCGGCACGTTGCGCGTGACCGTCGTTGATCAGAGTGGTGCCGTCATCCTTGGCGCCGCTGTCACGGTCGCCGGCGCAGACGATGTCACGAAAGCGGCGGCGATTGCGCCGGTTCAGACATCAGAAGGAGGCGTGGCTGTCGTCTCAGGCTTGAGACCCGGCCGGTATGCAATTCAGGCCGCGTTCCCCGGATTCGAGACACGGCTCCTGACCGACGTGCGTGTCCGCGCCGGTGAGAACAAGCAGGTTGCTGTGCTCGCGATTGAGCGCGTTGAAGCGTCGCTCACCGTGGAACAGGACAAGCAGCAGGCGGCAGCCGATCGACAGGGCCCGTCGTTCGGGACCTCCCTCACACGCGATCAGATCGAGGCGCTCTCGGATGACCCATCGATCCTGCAGCAGCAGCTCCAGGACATGGCAGGCCCGGGCGCGGTCATTCGCATTGACGGATTCGAGGGCCGCGGTTTGCCCGCGAAGGCGCAGATTCGATCCATTCGAATTTCTCGCGATCAGTTTGCCGCCGAGTATCACAGCGCGGGCGGCGTCTCGATCGAGATCATCACCCAACCGGGGCTCGGTCCAATCCGCTATTTCTCGACGTTCGTTGTGCGTAACGGCTCGTTGAGCGGCCGCAGTCCCTTCGTTCCCGTGAGGGGTCCCGAACAGAATATGACGTTCGGCTTTGGGGCGGGCGGGACCCTGCTCAAGGAGAAGAGCTCGTTCAACATCAACGCGTTCGGCATCAATTCGTACGACACTCCCAACCTCAATGCGGCACTGCCCACGGGTACGCTTGCCCGTGCGCTCAACCTCAAAGCGCCGCGCAATAACCTGTTTCTCAACGGGCAGCTGGACTACGCCGTGACGCTCGATCAGACGCTGCGGTTTGCGTACAACCTGACGCGGTTCACCAACGAGAATGCCGGCGTCGGGGGCTACGATGAACCTGAGCGCGCGTACTCGATAGAGAACCGCTCGCATACGGTGCGCGCCCAGCACTTCGGTCCGATCGGCCGCCGGGCGTTCTCCCGGTCACGCGTGCAGCTCTCGTGGTCGGATAACGACTCCGAGTCCACCACCGATCTGCCGACGATTCGCGTGCTGGATGCATTCACTCGCGGTGGTGCGCAGCGGTCCGGGGGCGATCATTCCAGAACGCTGAACTTCGGGTCCGACCTCGACTACGTGCTGGGAAGGCACTCGCTCCGGATGGGAGTCCTGCTCGATGGCAGCTGGTATCACTCGGATGCGACCTCGAACTATCTCGGCACGTACACTTTTGACAATCTCGATGCGTTCGTGGCGAATCAGCCCAGCAACTACACGCGACGCATCGGCGATCCCAAGATTACGTACCAGATGGTTCAGGGCGGAATCTATCTGCAGGACGACATCCGCCTCAGAAAGAACCTGACACTGACCCCCGGCGTCCGATATGAGCTCCAGACACACGTTCGCAACAACGCGAATCTGGGTCCGCGGATCGGCATGACCTGGGCGCCCTTTGCCAGCGGCCAGACCACGCTCCGAAGCAGCATCGGCATTTTTTATGACTGGCTCGCCACCGGTACGTTCGAGCAGGCGCTGCGCGTGGATGGCTTCCGTCAGCGGGAGCTCAATATCATCAATCCATCCTTTCCGGACCCAGGCGCGGGCGGCATCGTCCCGCCCATCAACCGATACGTGTTGGGGAGCGAATTTGACGCGCCGCGGATTACGCGCGTGAGCGCGGGCATCGACCAGGGACTCCTCAAGGTTATTCGCCTCGCCGCCACATACAGCTATCAGCGCGGGTCGCGGCTGGCTCGCGGTCTGAATCTCAATCCGTCCGCCAATGGTGTTCGATCGAACCGGGCGTTTGGCAACATCATCGAGGTGATGTCCGATGCGGCCTCGCGCCAACATCAGTTGCAAGTCGACGGGAATATCAATCCCGGTGCGTTGTTGCCGGCATTCAACGGCCCTCTGGTCAGCTGGAAGCGAACGACCGTGTTCCTCAACTACACGCTCGGCTCGGTCAGGAACAACACTGACGGCGCGTTCAGCATTCCGGCGACGGGCGATCTCGCGGTCGAATGGGGACCGGCCGTAGGCGGAGGGGCGATCGCGGGGCCGTTTTTCAATGGAGGGCCGTTCGGAGGGCCGCCGCCCGCACCGACCGATATTCGGAGCCGGCTGAACGTGGCGTTCAACAATCAAGTGATCCGGAACGTGATGATGTCGTTCAATTTGAACACCAACACCGCACCGCCGTACACCTTCCTCAGCGGTCGCGATGACAATGGCGACGGCATCTTCAATGACCGCCCCGGGGGCGTCGGACGCAATACGCTGCGTGCCAGCGGGCAAACGACGCTCAACATGTTCATGGGGTATCAGTTTGCGTTCGGCCGGACGGCTCCGCTACCTCCAGGGATCGGTGTGTTCGGCGGCGGCGGCGCCGCGCAGGTGCGCACCTTCGATCAGGGGACGGCGCGCTACCGCCTGCAAGTGTTCGTGCAGGCGCAAAATGTCACGAACGAGCGAAATTATCTCGGGTACAGCGGCACCTTGACCTCACCGTTCTTCGGCAAACCGACGGCTGTCAGCGGGATGCGCAAGATTGACGTGGGGATCGGTCTGCAGTTCTAACTGTTTTTCACCACGACGGAACACCGAGGCACTGAGGCACCGAGGCAAAACTGGAATGAATTTCTCTGCGTCAGGACCGTCGAGGTGAAAGAAAGCGGGTCACACGCGCTGCGGTTACTTCCTGCGGGCGATGTTCACCTGTGTGCACAGGGACATCACGTCGACGAACTTCTGATAGTTCGCCTCGCCAACGACGAACGGGTTCGGGTCGCTGCTCTTGCGCGACTTCAGCTTGTCCAGCTTCGCCTGAATTGGATCCATCAATGGATGATTCTGAATCTCGACGTCTGCCTTGGCCTTCCTGGTTTCCTCCTTGAAGTGCGCGACCGACTTCAGGTACGTCTGCAAACCCTCGTCTGAAATGATCCCGGGCGTCAGGATAGTTCCGCCGTATAGCGCGGCCACATGGGTCCTGCCGTTGTCCTTGACCGGGAAGATGAAGCCCATCGATCCTGGCGTGTGGCCGGGGATTGCAACCGGCGTCACTTTCAGATCGCCGAGCACGATAGGCTGGCCTTCCGCGATCACCTGATCGCGCTTCGGCCACACCGGCGGCGGTCCCGCAGGGGCGCCGCCAGCGCGGGGCGGCGGAGGATTCTCAATCACATTCCAGTCGGCCGCCGAGATATAAACCTTCGAACCGAAGTGGTCCTGCATGTACTTCGACCCGCCAACGTGGTCGGCATGGCCGTGGCCGGCGATGATGACCTTCACCTGGGCGGGATTCAGGCCGAGCTTCTGGAAGCCCGGTAAGAGCTGCGACTCCACCTGGTTGGCGCCCAGCGAATCAATCATCAGCAGGCCGTCCGAGGTTTGCACGACGTACACAACGGTGCCGGAGTTGCCAATCGCGTACACGTTGTCGAAGATCTTCGTCGGCTCGATGACCGGATCGTTGGCGTTATTGCCACGTGGCGCTTCGCAGAGGAAGTGAACCTCGTCGGCCCACATCGCCCCTCCGGCCCTTTTCGCCTTCTCGATCAGCGCTTTCACATCGGGCGAATCGGGCTTGGCCTGCGGCGCCGCCGGCGCTTGCGCTCGCGCGAGCGAGGGAAGAGCCGCGGCGAATATCAGGAGACAACCAAGCTTCATGAGTGACATGTGCGAGTCCTTTCAAGTGCTGGCGACGCCAGCGCCAAACACGCCCTGGTCATGATCGCAGATCTCCACCGCTCAGACCTTGAACTTGGGGAAGAGCCGCTCGGCACTTCCCCCGGGGAGGTCACCCTGTGTTGCGCATGCCGGCGGCAACACCGTTGACGGTGACCAGCAGCGCAGTTTTGACGCGGCCATTGTCGCCCCTTCTGGCGCGGCGCAGCAGCTCGACTTGCACGAGATTGATCGGGTCGACGTACGGATTGCGCACGTCGATCGATCGGCGTAGCACAGGATTCGATTCAAGCAGCTCCTGGTGATCGGTCAGCTCGAGCACTCGAGCGATGGCCTGCTGAAGGCGGGCGCGCAGATCGCTGCCTAGAGGCTTCAGATCGTCAGGCACCAGGCGGCGGTCGTACTCGCCCGCAATGCGCGCATCGGCCTTGGCGAGGACCATCTCGATAAGATCGATTGAACTTCGGAAATGGGTCCATTCCCTGTACATCTCCCGGACCCGTTCACGCTCGCCGCGCCGGAATGCCTCGTCAAGGGCATCCTCCACTCCAAGCCAGGCGCCGAGCATGAGGCGCGTCTGGGTCCATGCGAACTGCCACGGAATCGCTCGCAGGTTCCTTACGCCGACGTCGGAGGGCTCCGCCGAACGCCACACGGGGCGGCTGCCGATATTCATCTCCGCGAGCTCTGCTTGCGGCGTTGCCGCGTGGAAATATTCCAGGAAGCGTGGATGTTCGAACACGATGGAGTGATAGCTCGCACAGGAGGTGTCCCGCAGCCGATCCATGCAGGCGCGCCATTGGGGACGGACCGGTGGCGCCGGCGACAGCCACGCTTCCAGCGTGCCGCTCGTGTAGATCTCCAATGTACGCACGGCGATGTCGGGCAGGCCAAAGAGCGCCTGCAGCATCTCGCCCTGCTCGGTCACACGTAACGTACCGTCGATGGATCCGGGCGGCTGCGACATGAGTGCCAGATGCGTCGGTCCTCCTCCGCGACCCACGCTGCCGCCGCGCCCATGGAACAATGTGACCTGGATACCGTGCCGTCGGCACGTGTCGACGATGTTTTCCTGTGCGCGATACAAATCCCATCCTGCCGCGAGCCGGCCGACGTCCTTTGCGGAGTCCGAGTAACCAACCATCACTTCCTGCCGGCCGTTGATACGCTCGCGGTACCAGGGAATCGGCAGCAGCTTGTCGAGGACGGCGCCCGCGTTCTCGAGATCGCGCGACGTCTCGAACAGCGGCACGACGCGCAGTGGTGCCGCGATTCCGGACGCCTTCTGCAGCAGTTCGACCGCCAGCACGTCGGAGGCGCGACTTGTCATCGTGATCACGTACGCGCCGAGAGATCCATCCGGAATCCGCGCGATCATTCGAAATGTGTCCAGTGTGTCGCGTACGTTGTCGTCCGCCCCCAGATCGTCCGGGATCAGCGGTCGCCTGCTCCCAAGCTCGGTCAACAGGAATGTGATGCGTGTGTCCTCATCCCAGTCTTCGTAGCGACCCAGGCCCAGGGTGTCGGTGATCGCGGTGAGGGCCTTCGCATGGAGTGCCGCGTCCTGGCGAATATCCAGAGGTGCCAGAGTCAAGCCGAACACCGCCACTCGGCGACGGAGGTCGGTCAAGCGTCCTGCCGCAATAAATCCCTGCCCTGTTGCGTGCAGTGACTCGTAGCAGAGGCGTAGCGGCGCTTCGAAATCACGAACGTCCACATACACGTCGCTGCCAGGGGGTTCGTCGCGCTCGAGCGAGGCTTCAATCCACTGACGAGTTGCCGCCATGCGCGCGCGCACCGGCCGGAGCAGCTCGCGATAGGGCTCGTGTGCATCGCCTGCACGCGCGCGCAACTCGGGTGTGGCGTCGACGAGTGAGAGCTCGCTGCGCAACGCCTCGATTTCCTGGAGATACAAGTCGGCCGCGACCCACCTCGAGAGCAGGCAGGCGCGGCGCGTGACGTCGGGGGTCACGTGTGGATTCCCGTCCCGATCGCCACCAATCCATGAACCGAACCGAATGGGCACGACGTCAATGGGCAGTGCCCGGCCCGTACTCGCCCTCAGCGCGGAATCGACGCCGCGGAGGTACCGCGGCAGGGCATGCCACAGGCTCTGTTCGAACACGATCAGGCCCGCGCGCACTTCGTCGAGGGGCGTCGGCGGCTCAAGACGCACATCATCCGTGCCCCACGCGGTCATGATTTCGCGCAGTAATGCCGCGACGACGTCGTCGTGCTCCGCGTGCGTCAGGTCTGCGCGATCGCGTGCGTCGAGGAGCGTCGCGATACGGTTGTATTTCTCCACGAGGGTCCGGCGAGATACCTCAGTCGGGTGCGCGGTCAGCACCAGCTCGATCCGCAGTGCGCACACAGCCTCATGAAGCTGGTCAGGCGTGAGGCCCCCGGCGATGAGACGCCCGAACGCGTCCTCGCACGAGCCGCGCTGCGGTGGTGAATCAGGCTCGCGGCGATGGGCTCGCCGCCTCCGAATCCGGTGATGCTGCTCCGCGACGTTGGCGAGGTTCAGGAAATGGGTGAATGCACGGGCAACCGGAAGTGCGGAGTCCACGGGCATCTGCGAAAGCTCTGACGCGAGCGCCTCGACGTCGGCGTCGTTCCCCGCGCGTGCTCCTTTCGCCAGTGCGCGCACACGTTCGACCGTCTGGAAGAGCGTCTCGCCCTCGAGCGTGCGCAATGTCGCGCCCAGCAGGTGTCCGAGCAGCCGCACGTCGTCGCGCAGCTTCTGGTGCGGATCGTCGCTCATAGGGGTCAGACTCGCGTGACGCCGATCACCCGAGTCAGACTCGAGTACACCGCATATCAAGGTTATAGCTTCAGCAACTATGTCGACGGATTGGCTGACTCTCGAGGATTATGTCCTCGGTGTCTCTTCCAGCTGCTGACATTACGCTAGTACGGCCGCAAGCTGCCTCGATACGGGATCACTTCTCCCGCCACGATATCTACGTCGAACACCAGCGGAACATAGTTCGGCGCCTGCAACTCGACGTTGTGCCGCCCGGGCGCGAGCGAGAGTGGCGCCGATGAGGGCGTGAAGTTACTGACCGGGCCGACGTACTGGCCGTCCACGTAAATGGCCGCCGTCGCCGGGGAGAACTCGAAGCTCATGCCGCCGATGGCTTGCGCGTCGGGCGCCGCGTTGACAGATCCCTGTGGGTACCCGGGATACGACCCCTGCGGGTTTCCCGGATACTGCGATCCTTGTGGGTACGTCGGATACGGTGATCCCTGTGGGTACGTCGGATACGGGGTGGCGGACGGATAGCTCGGCGGATAGGCTCCGGGAGGATACGCCCGCGGATATGCCGATGGCGGATACGCCGGGTAGGCCGGATACGTCGGGTAGGCCGGGTACGTCCGGTAGACCGGATACGCGGGATAGCGGTACGCGTAGGGCCGATACGCGGGATAGGGGTACGCGTAGGACGGATACGCCACAGGGTAGCCGACCCAGACTCCCAGGCTGAAGCTCGTGCGAGGTCTGAAGGAGTAGTAGGGACGATAGAACGGGCGATATGGCGCGACGACGATCGGCCTGACGACGCGGCGTGGCGCGACGACGATCGGCCGGGCGACCGCGCGCCCCCCACCTCGCGCTTCGACGCGCCCGCCACCTCGAGACTGTGCTTGGCCGCCGCGGCTGCGCTGCTGGGCCGCCATCGCAGGCTGAGCGGCGCTGACGACGAACAGGATGGTCGCGACCGCGAAGCTCTGTTGAATCGTCATAGCGCCTCCTCAGGCTGGTCCGGTGACAAAACGCAATCGTCCTGCCAATCGACCTGATGTGTTTGTCGCTGATTTCCACTGAAATCGAGCGCGCTCATTCGTGTGTGTCCCCGGGCGAGCACCGTTGCGGCCCTGGCCGATGACAGGCTGGACGGCGTTCGCCCGCGCCGGCTGAGGCCCGACAGTCGACATCACAACTTCCGCAAACGAACAGGCCGGGTGCGATAGCAGGTGTCGGAATAAGCCGTCTTCATCGTTGGTATAGGTGTCCGGCGCTTCGAGGGAGACGAGTCCAGCATAGACATTGGCAGGGTCCGGGCTGGGCAGTGGCGCATGCAGGTAACTGGCGGCCAGAGCCCGAAGATTGCGATACAGAAGTCAGGGGGTAAGCGATGAGTCCTTCTATCAGCCGATATGACAGGTCCGCGGTGCCCGACTCGACCTGGCCTGATGGTTCGCCCGTGAGCAATTGGAGCAAGGCTGTCGCAGCCCTCGCGCTCGCAAGCGGCCCTGCGCAGTCCAAGGAGAAGAACAGGGAAGCGGCTGACGTTCATCCGCTGTTAGCCCTGGCCGCCTGACGCGATACTCTGACCCTCGACCTTCACCGCCGTCGCGTCACGGCGACATCTCGCACGGCTCCTTCCTTCACACACAACCTGCCTCACGTAATCTGAGCACGCCGCACAACTTGTGCACGGCCGAACGACCCGCTCGAAGCGTCACTTGGGTGTCGCCGGCGTAGCGGACTCGGCCACGCGCCTGGCCGCAAACTCGATCGGCACATCGGCTCTCCCCTCCTCAATCTGCATGTAGGAGAAGGTGATCACGTCTCCAGAGATTCTGCCGCGATAGCGGTGCAGCACGTTCTTGGCGTCGCTGCAGTCGCCCGTGCATACCTGGGTCATGGTGCTGAACAGGACTCGATCGCCGTTCAGCGTGCCATCAAGGATGCCCCGTCCGACGCCAAGATAGGATGCCGTTCCCAGTACCTCGTTGCCATCCAACTTGAACGTGAAACGCTCCGTGTGTGTGATGTTGCGGGCATAGGTAACCTCCGCGGTCCACACGCCGGCAAGGCGTACGTTCGAACGTGACGATTCGCTGCCGCCGTCGCGAGCCGGCACCTGCGCCGTGTCGTCCAGTTCAGCCAACCGCGCCCGCGCCTCACTCGCGGTCTCGGGGTCACTGTTCAACGTGAGAACCGTTTTGAAATCGGCGATGGCTTTCGCTGTTTCGTCCCGATCCCTGAACACGAGACCACGGTTGTAGTACGTCTTGCCCTCCTTCGGCTCCAGTTCGATGGCACGGTTGTAGTCAGCGACCGCAAGGGCATAGTCCCCCTTGACGGTGTAGGCGTTCCCTCGCTGGCGGTACGCACGCGCGTCTCTAGGGGCGAGGTTAACGGCCTCATTCCAGTCGGCGATGGCCGAGTCGACGTTTTTCTTCGAGTAGTACGCAAGGCCGCGGTTGTAATAGGTCTCCGCGCCACCGCCGAGTGTGATTGCCTTGTCGAAGTCAGCGATAGCCCGATCGTAGTCGCCGCTCGCCAGATACTCGCTCCCTCGGGAATAGTACGATTCAGCATCCTGCAAACCGTCGCCTGGTCCCTGGCGAGTGCGGAGGACGAGGAACGCTCCCAGTATCACGATGAGCGCCACTCCAGCAGCTATCGACAGCCATGTGCGTCGCTGCAGTCGGCGCGGTTTGGAGGCAAGCTTCTCGGTCGCCTGGATCAAACGCTCGACGTCGTACGACCACCGCTGATCGGTGATCTCGTGCGCATTACGCTCGGCGAGCGGCTTCAAAAGCTCGGGTAACGCCTCGGCAGTGGGCATGGCGGCCCCCTCGACCAGCACGGGAATGACGGGCGTACGGCGTTCGAGCGCAGCGGCAATCTCCGTTCGCACGAAATCCTGAGGATCGTCGAGCCTTCGACCATTTGGGCCGGTGCAGGTCAACCACTGCCTGCCGATAACGGCGACAAGGACGTCAGACGATCCGACGGCCGCCTTGATCGCGTCGACGAAATTCTGGCCCGATTCGATGGCCGTGAGATCCATGAACAGGCTCTCTTGACCGAAATGGGCCTGGAGGGAATCGTACAGACGACCGGTGTGACCCGCCGAATCCTCGCGCCTGTAGCTGATGAAGATCTTCATCGGATCACTGCGCATCCCCATCGCATGCTCCGCAAACGCCGCCTTCTACGTCCTTCGATTCGTCACGACGAGGGTGGTGAGACGTGCGGAAGGCACCCTGCGCGTCAGTGCACAGGGTGGGTAGTGTCGCACACAGGTAGCAGGCCGCCACATGGCCTTCGGGTCGAGATATCCCCTAACTCGTTGATTCTGCGCGAATAGCTTGGTCTTTCTGGTTCCGTGTCGACCCGGCCCGAACATTGCCAGAGATGAATGCGGGAGGGAATAGCGATGAATCCCGACAGCAGCCGATATGACAGGTCCGCGGTGCCGGAATCGACGTGGCCAGATGGTTCGCCAGTGAGCAACTGGAGCAAAGCTGTCGCTACGCTCGCACTGGCACCCGTCCCTGCGCCCTCCCACGAGAAGCACAGAGTACTGGCGGACGCTTACCCGTTCTTTGCCCAGGCCGCCTGACGTCTCCCCCCTTCGTCACCAGGGCGACATGGCGCAAGCCTCAGGGTCGTCCGGCCTTTTGTTTTTCCTGCTGAACGGCCTTCGCTGCGTTGTCCTGAGTCCGCTTGACCCATTGCGTGAATGTGGCCGGATCCACGAAAGGGTGTGGGTCGCCAGGTTTGCGCGACTTCAGCATCAGGCCACGCTCGAGCACGCCACCACCGGGATACCCGCTATCCTCCGCCCAGCTGTGAATCTGCAGGTTCACCTGCACACCTTGAATCTGCGCGACCTTGTTGGCGCTCTGGACCGACTGTTCCGCGTCGGCAAGCCCACCTCGATAACCGGCCCCGCCCCAGACAATCGCTCTGTAAGGTCTCCCGCCATCAAGAACGGTGATGCCTTCGGTCGTCACGACGCCAGGTGTGTGGCCGGGCGTCACATGGAATTTCAGCGTCTGCCCGCCCAAGGCCAACGTGTCGCCTTCCTTGACCACCATGTCTCTCTTCGGCACGCGAGGCGGAGGTCCGCCGGACCGGCCCGGGCGGCTTCCGACCTGCTCGATCATTTTCCAGTCTTCTTCGGCCGCCGCGACGCGGGCACCCGACGCTTCCTGAATCTTCGCCGCCCCGCCGAAATGATCGAGATGTCCGTGGCTCAGAATGATGTACCTGATGCTCTTCGGATCGACCCCGACTTTCCGGATGTTGTTGATGACGTGGTCGACATAGGGTTCCTGGGCTGTGTCGAAGAGGATGTTGCCTTCGGGCGTCGTCAGCAGCCAGACGGAGACATAACCCGGTCCGACATAGTAGAGATTGTCGAACACCTTGAAGGGTTCGATTTTCTGGAACTCGACGTCATCGGCACGAGTGACGCGATAGGTCTTGCTCAGTGGCTCTGTCGCAGTCTGGCCAGCGACGGATGCGGGGCTTCCGAGATTCCCGCCTGAGAAAACGACAGCCAGACAGCCGGCTGCGAGCGTCAGGGCGTGTATCGAATTTCTCATGTGTCCTTCCTATGCTCCTGGTTGCCATTCAAGGGGACGAAGGGAAACTCGCTCACTGTGGCTGATTGCCGCGACCAGCGTTACCGCCGCCACCGCCGGCGCCCGCATCCCGGCCGCGCCCTCCTTGTCCTCCGCCCGCAGGAGCGGCGCCTCCCCCGCGGCCCTGGAGTCCCGGCTTCGGGAATCCATTGTGATAGAAGTCCAAATACCGTATCCCGTTGCCGGTCTCATCCAGAAATCCGAGCGACTGATAAAACAGCCCCGGCTCTGGATAGCCGGCGGGGACTGTGCCCTCCGAGATGTACAGCTTGTCTTCGTGCATGAAGATCGACGCAGCGGTCAGCGACTTATCCGCGTTGTTCAGCAGACGAATCTGGTGTCCTTCGACGAGGCTGATGTTCGTCCAGAGCAGATGCGTCACTTTCGCGTCGCGCTGCATGAACTGCCAAGTCGCGTAGGTAATCGCACCGGCCCTATCGGCTTTCGAGTACCCGGGCCCAGTCGAATTTCCGGGCGCACCTGAGCCTCCGCGACATGCCTCGGAGCCGGGGGGGCAAGTCTTCTGCTTCTCCAAACCCAGTTCGGTAATGTGGCTGTAATCAACGACTGTGATGGAGAAGCGGTGATTCCTGGCGAGTTCGACGCTGTATACCCGCGCCGGCAAACGATGCCCGAATTGCGAGATAAAGACTGTGTCGGTGATTTTCGGGTCACCGGGGAAATTGTTGGTAAAACGATCCTGCTGGCTCGTGAATTCCTTCCATTCCACCTGCGCGAGTGCGGGAGCGGACATGGACAGGATCAACAGTGCTGCAGCTGGGGAACTCAGACGCATACATCATTCTCCGTCCGGCAAGTTTACGCCTTTCCTTCAACAGCGCAGGAGTTGCCAACCGCTCGACTTGTTCCGCGCGATTCCAACCACCGTGCTTCTACTTTGCTCTTCCGCCGAACCCCCTTGAAAGCATCTGAATCCGCAGCAGCGTGCCGCCTCCTGCGACGTACAGGGTTCTTTTCTCAGGCCCTCCGAACGTCAGATTCTGGCACCGGCGTGTAATGCACCAGACCGGGATGACCCCGAGATGCTGACCGTTCGAACTCACCACCTCGATACCGGATTCGGTGAGCGCATACAACCGGCCGTCGTCATCGATGACAAGACCGTCGGCGTTGGACCGTGGTTCTTCGGTCGCAGCGACCGACTGGTCGCGGCCAACGTACGTGACAAACACGCGACGATTCGACAATCGGCCGTCCGGAAGCACGTCGAACGCGAACGCATGAATACCACCCGTGTCGTTGACGTACAGCGTCTTCTCGTCGCGGCTCAACTGCACGCCATTTGGTCTCGCTATGTTGTCGGCGACGCGTATCGGCGCGCCTCCGGGCGGCACGTAGTAGACCGCCGGCGTCAACTCCCCTGGAGGAGGCACGCTGGGACCGAGGTCGCTGAAATACACGCCGCCTTTCCGGTCGGAGACGATGTCATTCGGTCGACCGAATGGGCGGCCCTCGAAACGATCGGCGAGCACCATCTCCTTGCCGGCCGGCCAGATGACTCGAGGACCGGTAAATCCCGTCTCCGTCTGCAGAGAAATCAATCGTCCCTGTGCGTCGAACGTCATCCCAAGAGGCCGGTGAAGATTGCCGACGAACGTTGAGAGTTGGTCGTTTTCGCCCAGCCTCACCACCCGGTTGCCCTGAGACTCCGTGAACAGGAGCCCGATGGTCGGCAGCCAGATCGGATCGTCGGAGCTTTTCAAGCCCCTTGCGACGATCTCAGGCTTCGTCCCTCCCTTGATCACGCCAGCGATGTCCGGAGCTGGCAGCAGGACAACCGTGTTGGGGGCCAACTGGGCGGACGTTGAGGAGACGCCCACGCACGCTGCAAGAACTGCGAGTGCGAAAGCCACAAGCTTGTGCCGAGTCATACGACAGTTCCTCCGCTCTGGACGATTTGCGTGATGCGCAGCATAACGTGGAACTGGGCTGGCCGCGGGGAGCGACGGTCAGGATTCGAGGCCGAGAAAGACGGATAGGCGATTCAGCTCCTCCTCAAGTGCGCGCCGAAAAACGCGACCTTGTGGCGGCTGTGACGCGATGTAACCAAAGTCCGACTGCAGCGTCCCGTTCTTCATCGACACGTTCCCCCAGCCGATGACACGGTCTCGCCACAGCAGCGGGAGCGCGTAGTAACCGAGCTTGCGCTTGGGGGGAGGCGTGTACGCCTCGAAGCGATAGGCCCAGCCCCAGAGGATCTCGAACCGGCGGCGGTCCCACACGACAGGGTCGAAGGGCGCCAACAAACGCACCACATCCTCCGGCCCGGCGATTGCGGATGCCGGCCGTGCCGGCGAGTACCAGTCGATGCCCTCGACGCGCGAGTGGGTGAGTCGACGCCTCGCGCGCTGAAGCGTCCGTTCCAGTTCGCCAGCCCACTGCGGAACGGCGTAGCGGAGCCGCCTCACAAGGTTCGACAGGCTGGCCGCTGGCAGCGGCGCGTAGTTGCGGACGATGACGTCAACAAGTGCGTCGAGGTGCGCGCGGCGAGTGGCGCCGCCGCGCGGTCCGGGCTCGTGCTCGTGGACCGCGTAGACCCGGATCCCGGCCTCTCGACGTACTACCCGCAGCAGCCCCCGGTAGTGCATCGCGTCCAGCAGGTGGGTCGTCGCGCTCGAGGAACCGCCCCAGTAGTTGGTGACGGTTCCGTGCGAAAAGTGCTCGTCCACTTGCCGTGGATGCACCGAGCCGCGCGTACGAACGAAGTCCAGCAGGGCGTGCACGTGCCTCCCGCGTGCCGCCGTCCACGGTCTGGGACCACCGCGCGGGTGCATCAACGCCTGCACGGCGCCCGTGACGAAACCGTAGTTCACGAAAAAATCCTCGTGGATGTCGAGACGTGAATAGCGGCGCTCGAGATCGCCGGCGCGGTAGCCGGTGACGCGATGACGCAGCGTGAGATCTTGTGCCCGCGCCGGTGCCCGGATCGGGTCGGCTTGTACGAACCCAAGTGCGTCGAGGGCGCGCTGCAGTGTGGTTGGCGTGAAGAGGGTCTGGGCGACCGCTGCGCGCCGCAGGTCGTCGAGGGTCAACGGCTAGCCGACCCGGGCTTCCTGCAAATCCAGATCGCGCTCGAGATCGCGCAGCACCTGATCGTTGATGCGTCCGTCGCGGCGAAGGCGCACGAGGGCCCGCCGTTGCACTCCGAGCAGCTCGTGCGAGAGCGCCCGGTGCTTGTGGTACTGGAGCGGCCGCGCCTCTGGTGCGCCCTCCGGCGCACCTGTCAGTGCGTCGAGCCGTTCGCGGTAATGCTGCGCGAGGTCGTCGTACACGCCGCCGTATTCGGCGCGATCGTGGCCGCGTGTGTCTTCGAGATGCGCAAGCGCCGCGCGGATGACGATTCGAGACGCTTCCTGCTCTTCGCACCTGGCGCCGGATCCTCCGGCGAGGCCGAGGGCACGGATCAAAGGCGCGAGGCTCAGTCCCTGCACCACCAGCGTCCAGACGACGACGCTGAACGCGAGGAACACGATCAGGCTGCGGTGCGGAAAAGGTGCTCCGTTCGGCAGCGCGACGGGGAGTGCCATCGCCGCCGCGAGCGCAACCACGCCGCGCATACCGCTCCAACCGAATACGAGCAGCTCACGTGCCGAGGGGCGCGGTTCGGTCTGATGCAGGAAGCGGTGCCGGATGAAAAACGACAGCCGTGCACCAGGAAACACCCACACCACGCGCAGCGCGATGACCAGGGCGCTGAACAGCGCGCCCTCGGCGACAAGGCGGATCAGGCTCATGTCCGCAAGGCTGCGGACGATGCTCGACATCTGAAGGCCAATCAGCACGAAGACCACGCCGTTGAGGATGAATACGACAGCGCTCCACACGGCGTAGACCTGCAGACGAACCGACGGCGAGAAGAGCTCCGCGCTGCGACGGCTCAAAATCAATCCGCACGCGACGACCGCAAGGACTCCCGATGCGTGGATCGCGTTCGCCCCTACGTATGCGGCGTATGGCACCATCAGAGAGATGGCGATTTCGATCGGCCCGTCATCGATCCAGCGCTCGATCCAGGACGCCGCCAGCGCGACGGCGGCGCCGGCGCCGAGACCAACGGCGACAAGGTACGCGAACCGCAGCAGTCCTGTTTCGAAGGTCGGCGTCATCCCTCCAACCACCAGCGCGACGCCGAACTCGAGGGCCAGCAGTCCGGTCGCGTCATTCACCAGGCTCTCGCCTTCGAGCAGATCGACGAGCCGCCGCGGGAGTCCGACTTGGGAGGCGATCGCCGCGGCTGCTATCGCGTCGGTGGGCGCCACGACCGCTCCGAGGATGACGCCCATCCGCCAGTCGAAGCCGGGAAACAGCCACTGGCCCGCGAGGGCGACACCCACGATGGTGAACGTCACGAGCCCGCAGGCGAGTGACACGATGCTGACCATGTTGTGACGGAACTCCCGCCAGGATGTCACCCAGGCCGCGGCGTACAGGAGCGGCGGCAGCACGACGGAAAACACAAGCTCGGGGTTCAGCTCTATTCGGGGCGTACCCGGGATCAGGCTCAGGACGAGGCCGGCGATCACGAGGACAATTGGATACGGTGTCTCAAGCTTGCGTGCGAGCAGCGCGAAGGCGACAACGAACAGCAGCAGGATGAGGAATACGCCGCCCGCCGAGTTCACGCCGGCCTCAGTACTCCGTGAAGACGTCGTCGGGGAAGCAGTACAGCCAGCGCTCGCCGGGCTCCGCCGACGCAATCACTGGATGGCCGCTCGCGCGTGCGTGCTTGCTGGCGTGACGGTTCGGAGAGTTGTCACAACAGAGCGTCGTGCCGCATTCCTGACACGTCCGCAGGTGGACCCATTGGGCGCCAATCTTGACGCACTCGTCGCACTCCCGGCGTTTCGCGTGTTTGATGGTCGTTATCGTCTTGATATGCGCGCACGTTTGATCGGGCATCAGCGCGTCCCCTCCTGTGAATTCATTCGCGCAGCACCTGATGGACGAACGCGACGGCAATCGATCCCTCGCCGACGGCCGATGCGACCCGCTTGATATTGCCGCCCCGCACGTCGCCGACGGCAAAGACACCCGGCAGGCTCGTTTCGAGGAGATGCGGCTGTCGCGTCAGCGGCCAATGCGCGGCCGCCAGATCGTCAGGCGACAGGTCCGGTCCCGTCTTGATGAACCCCTTGGCGTCGAGCGCGAGACAGCCGCCGAGCCAGCCGGTATTCGGGAGCGCGCCCGTCATCACAAAGACGTGACCGATGTTTCCCGTCTCAACCGTCCCCGTGGTGTTGTCCCGCCAGCGGACGCGGTCGAGACGGTCGCTTCCCTCGAGGGCGACGATTTCCGTGTTGGTGCGCAGCACAATGGCGGGACTTTCTTCAATGCGGCGAATCAGGTAGCGCGACATGCTGTCGGCCAGACCGCCTGCCCTGACGAACATGTGCACGCGCCTGGCGGTCTGGGCAAGAAACACCGCCGCCTGGCCGGCGGAGTTGCCGCCGCCCACCACGATCACCTCTTCGCCTTTACACACCTGGGCCTCGACGAAGGTCGCGCCGTAGTAGACGCCCGCGCCTTCGAACTGCGACAGGTTGTCGAGCGCCGGTTTCCGATATTCCGCACCCGTCGCGACGATCACAGTGCGCGCCGCCATGCGTGGACCGTCCTCGACCTGAATGGCGTACGGCTTCCGGTCGCAGGACAGCTGCGTGGCGCCCTTTGCGATCAGGATCTGCGCCCCGAACTTCTGCGCCTGCAGGTACGCGCGTCCCGCAAGCTCCTGGCCCGATATCCCCGTCGGAAAACCGAGGTAGTTCTCGATCTTCGAGCTCGAGCCCGCCTGGCCGCCCGGTGAGGTCGACTCCAGGACCAGCACGTCCAGCCCCTCCGACGCACCGTACACCGCTGCTGCGAGGCCCGACGGTCCCGCGCCGACGATGACGACGTCGCGGAGGTGCGTTTGATCGATCGCGTCGTTGAAGCCGAGACACTTGGCAATCTCTTGATTGGTCGGATTTCGAAGGACGGCATCTCCGCGGCAGATCAGCACGGGTATGTCGGTGACGGCAACGTGAAAGCGATCCAGCAGCTCCTGAACATCCGCGTCGCGGTCGAGATCGATGTACGCGTACGGGTGCCCGTTGCGTGTCAGGAACTCTTTGATGCGAAGGCTGCCAGGAGAGTGGCTTGACCCGATGAGCACGACGTCGCCCCACTCGTGCGCAATCAACTCCACCCGTCGCAGGATGAACGCCCGCATGAGGATTTCGCCGATCTCGGCGTCTGTCTGCACGAGCGCCAGCAATCGATCCCGGGTGAGCTCGATCGCTTCGCCGGACGCTGTCACGCGCGTTCGCACCAGCGAACGGCGGCCCGAGAGCATGTTGGCCTCGCCGGTGAACCCACCCGGTCCATGGACGACGACAGGTGTTTCGGTTCCGTCTGATGGCCGCACGACTTCGAGCTGACCCGCGGTGATTACAAAGAACGGTACGGTCCGATCTCCCGCCTCGATCAGCACGTCGCCGCGGCGAAGCTGACGTACCGTCCCGTGCGGGGCGATACGCGCAATCTGCGCATTCGTCAACTTCGGAAAGAGGTGCTCAAGACGGGAAGTAACCGTCGACTGAACGATCCCGGCCGTGTCGCTCATGGCAAATTATCTATGCCGATTCCGTGCACGTGATGTCTGACAGCGCAATCGGCATTTTTACAAGATTGCCGAACGGCTGGATCTCTTGGGCCTGTTGATGCGCGATTGGCGTCGCGCGAGCCATGATCGTGTCTGCGTCGAGTGTTGTCTTGCTCATAGGATCCTCGCTGTAAACCATTCCGTCAGAACGACGCTACCTGAGCCGCGGCAACGCATCGTGAAATTCCACGAAGGGAGACCTGTGCTGAGACGTCTCTGGAGTCTAGAAGGGTGCCTGAGCCGTTCGCGATTTCGTACCACAATGTGTCGATTGCGGTGGTGCGCACGACTCGCGTAGCGTACTACGGCCCTGAGGAACGTTGAGATGGACAACGCAGACGAGGCGTCACGGCCAGATCTCGGGAAGGGGATTGTCATCAGCGCACTTCCGGACGGCGGCATGTTACTCGGACATGTCGCCGGCGAAGATGTGCTGCTCGCGCGCGCGGGGGATGATCTGTTCGCAGTGGGCGCGCACTGCACTCACTATCACGGACCTCTCGTCGACGGTCTGGTTGTCGGAGACACGGTGCGGTGCCCCTGGCACCACGCCTGCTTCAGCCTGCGCAGCGGCGAAGCGGTGCGTGCACCGGCCCTCGACCCGATCGCCTGCTGGCGCGTGGAGCGTCAGGGCGAGATGGCATTCGTGCGCGAGAGGCTGCCCGAGCCGCGACCCTCGCCCGCCGTTTCAACCCAGACGCGCCAGACTCCTTCGTCCGTCGTCATCGTCGGCGGCGGCGGCGCTGGGCTGGCCGCGGCCGACATGCTCCGGCGGGAAGGCTATGCCGGGCCGGTCACGATGATTAGCGCGGATGATTCACCGCCGTGCGATCGTCCGAACCTGTCGAAAGACTACTTGGCCGGCCATGCGCAAGATGACTGGATCCCCCTGCGGCCGCCGGAGTACTACGTGGAGCGACGGATTGAGCTGTTGCTTGGCTCACGCGTGTCGTCGGTCGACGTGGGTGCGCGACAAGTCCTGCTCGAGGGCGGTGCACGGCGCACGTTCGGTGCGCTCCTGATTGCAACCGGCGCTGATCCCGTCCGTCTACCCATCCCGGGCGCCGACGGTGCGCAGGTGCACTATCTGCGTTCCTTCGCGGATAGTCGAGCCCTCATCGACAAGGCACGCGGTGCCAAACACGTGGTGGTAGTGGGCGCGAGCTTTATCGGTCTCGAGGTCTCGGCGTCCCTGCGAAGCAGAGGGATCGACGTCGACGTCGTCGGGCCGGAAAGCGTGCCGCTGGAGCGCGTCATGGGCCCGGATGTCGGCCGCTTCATTCGAACCCTGCACGAAGCGCAAGGCGTCGTATTCCATCTTGGACAGACCGTAGCGCGCCTCGACGGCCGAATCGTCACGCTCAGCGGAGGCGCGACCCTCGATGCCGACTTCGTGGTGATGGGTGTGGGCGTCAGGCCGGCCACAGCTGTTGCCGAGAAGGCAGGCCTGACGCTGGACCGTGGGATCGCCGTGAACGAACACCTCGAAACGAGCGCCTCCGGCATCTTCGCCGCAGGGGACCTGGCGCGCTGGCCGGATCCGCGTTCCGGTGAGCGAATCCGCGTTGAGCACTGGGTGGTGGCGGAGCGCCAGGGCCAGGTCGCCGCTCGCAACATGCTGGGGTATCGCGAACGCTTCGATGCCGTCCCGTTTTTCTGGAGCCAGCACTACGACGTCACGATCAATTACGTGGGCCACGCCGAGCGCTGGGATGCGGTTCAGATCGACGGAGCACTCGAATCGCACGACTGTTCGGTGACGTACACGCTCGGCGATCGACGGCTCGCGGTCGCGACGATCGGGCGAGATGGCGAGAGCCTCCAGGCCGAACTCGCCATCGAACGTGACACGCATTGAGAGAGAACCGACCGAGAGAGAGGAGCATCCGATGGCGACGATCACGACCAAAGACGGAACACAAATCTATTACAAGGACTGGGGCAAGGGACAGCCTGTCGTCTTCAGCCACGGTTGGCCCTTGAGTGCGGACGCGTGGGAAGACCAGATGCTGTTTCTCGGCGCCAACGGATACCGCTGCATCGCGCATGACCGCCGCGGTCATGGCCGATCGAGCCAGCCCTGGACTGGCAACGAGATGGATACGTACGCCGACGACCTCGCGGCACTCGCTGAGACACTCGATCTGAAAAATGCGGTCCACGTCGGGCACTCGACCGGCGGCGGCGAAGTCGCGCGCTACATCGGCCGCCACGGATCGAAGCGAGTGGCCAAGGCCGTGCTGATCGGCGCGGTGCCGCCGATCATGCTGAAGACGGCTGCCAACCCCGGTGGCTTGCCGATGGACGTGTTCGACGGGATCCGCGCCAGCGTGCTCGGCGATCGATCGCAGTTCTTCAAGGATCTCAGCGGGCCGTTCTATGGCGCAAACCGGCCGGGTGCGAAGGTATCGCAGGGCCTCCGGGATTCGTTCTGGCTGCAGGGCATGATGTGCGGATTCAAGGGTGCCGTCGACTGCATCAAAGCGTTTTCCGAAACGGACTTCACCGAGGATCTCAAGAAGATCGACGTGCCGACGCTGATCATGCACGGCGACGACGATCAGATCGTCCCGATTGCCGACTCAGCGCTGCTGTCGGCGAAGCTTGTCAAAGGGTCGACACTGAAAATTTACCCGGGCCTGTCGCATGGGATGTGCTCGACGCACAAAGATCAGATCAACACTGATCTGCTGGCTTTCATCAAGGCGTAGATCGTTGTCACGGCGGCACCCCGGCCCTTGGCGGGAGGGGTCAGCCGGCACTCGACCCCGAATGCCGGCTGAGGGGGAGTCGCGGCACTGACGGCTCAAACGGGACACATTCGGTCGTCGCGGAGCAGTTAGTGCCGCACGCGGAGCAGGTGCTCCACGCTGTCCCGGGGAATGGCAATTCGCATTCCACGCACCTGCCCACATGAATCCGGTGCGACATCGCTCGATGCGCTCTATGAGTCACTCGTGCGCGCGACTTTTGAGCGCCGTGGCGGCGGAACGGGCGACCTGAGCGCGAACGCTACGCCTGCCGTCTCCCCAGGTGTATGATGCCGGCCATGCATCCAACCTTCCGACGTGCATCCGCCATATTCGTGATCGGTGCTTTCACGGTCGTTGCTGTATCCGCTCAGCAAGTGACCAAAAAAGAGATCGCCGGCATTTCGACCTTCGCGCAGATCGAGTCGACAATCGCGTGCGGCGGCTCGACGACGCCTGAGGCGATCCAGGAAATCAAGAAAATGGGGTTCAAGTCAGTGATCAACGTTCGCCTCGCAAGCGAAGAAGGCGCTCAGGTCGAGAAGGAGGGAGCGGTGGTGAGAGCCCTGGGGCTGAACTACGTGCACCTGCCTTTCAACATGCAGACGCCAGACCCGAAGCTCATCGACAATTTCATCGCGGCGGTCACGGCGCCGGCCAACCAGCCCGCCTACGTCCACTGTGCGGCCGGCGGCCGCGCGGCGGCGTTGTGGATGGTCAAAAGGGTCTTAGCCGATGGATGGGATGAGTCGCGAGCGCTCACGGAAGCGAATCTGCTCGGGCTCAACGATCGACTGAGACCGTTCGCGTTGAACTACATCCACTCGCACCCGCGATAACGCCCGGCAGCGCGCGATTGCTGCAACACCACCTCCTTGCCTCCTTGGGAGTTGGGAGTTGGAAGTCGGGCGTTATCGATCCAGCTACCCACGCGGGACCGGAGCGGGCCTTGCGAACTTCGCCGCATCGATCGTCACGTTGGGCTGCACGTCGGTCAGATCCACGTTCATTTGCATGTAGGTCTGGCTCACGCTCCGATGAAACGGAACCTTGACGCCGGCGACGTCCCGATAGTCCGCGTAGTCCACCTGCGTCGGCACAAAGCCG
>Ga0070699_100000609_pt1 | contig 33774 bp, 33 predicted proteins | sample KBSK1503metaG_FD_65473 | JGI IMG/M metagenome (GOLD analysis project Ga0070699, IMG submission 65473) | Corn, switchgrass and miscanthus rhizosphere microbial communities from Kellogg Biological Station, Michigan, USA - KBS K1-50-3 metaG | ecosystem: Host-associated > Plants > Roots >...
GGACGAATTGATGCCGGGCGCGAGATAGATCAGCCGCACAAGTCCGAACTCCTCCACCAGGCGTGGAAGGGGATATTGTCGCCACACCGTGTTTCGCCATTTCTTGGCGACGAAGAACTTCGACGCCGCGCGTCTCGAAGCGTTGGTCGATCACCACTCCGGCCTCCTCGGAATTTCCGGAATCGATAGCGACATGCGTCATCTGCATGAAGTTTCTCCGTCCAACGCCGACGCACGGCTGGCAATCCAAATGTTCTGTTACTCAATTCGCAAACAGGTGGCAGCCATGATCGCCGCCCTCGATGGGGTCGATCTGCTGGTCTTCACCGGCGGGATCGGAGAACATGACGCAAAGGTGCGGGCCGCCATCTGCGGCGGTCTCTCGTGGCTTGGCATCAGCCTCGACACAACACGAAATCGATCTTTGGATGACCCCATCAGCAATCCAGCGTCGCGTTGTTCGGTCCGCGTGCTCCCCTCGGAAGAAGACGCGCAGATCGCCACCCATACCTGGGAACTCTCCTCAGGTATTTCGTGATTCGTCTCCGCCGAGTTGAAGGGAGTCCACGACGACGAGGCGGCCGCGCCAGACTACGACGGCATGCTCGAGCTTTTTCCTCACAGCTATTACGGCGACCTAGTTCGTTGGAGATGTTGCGGACGCTGCGGCGCCGACACTGGCGGGAAAACTAGCGCCGTCGCATCCACGCCGCAGCGTCTTCAACGATGCTAAAGACCCCAAAGGCGAGCATCCCGCCAATCAGGGCGAGCGCCCCATACCACAGCCAGCCATACCAGTAGAGCCAAACCGCCGCCCCAAGCACAGTCAGCGTAATCAGCCCTGCGACGACCTGGTTCCAACAGCCAGTTAAGAAAGCCGGGCCCCACATTCCGATCACCTGACAATTCGTTTTTAATGGGGGGCGGCGGGACACGACGCCTGGAAATCAGATGACCGTAACCACTGCGTTCGATGCCGACGTGGCCGGCAAGTCCGCCCGCGCCGCCACCGACCCGAACGGGCCCCACGGGCCGGCTTGCCACCTGGCTCGATTGAAGATGAGGGCAAGATCAAGATGATGAAGGCAAGATCAAACAAGCGGGCAGCAAACCACGGTGATGAATAGCCAAGACGATCTTCGGCCGAGGTATCCAATGGATCGACGCACCTTCGTGAGCATGGTCGCTGCAGGGGCGGGAAGCACTCTTTTGCGGGGCAACGCCGCCGCTGCGCAGCCCGCGCCGAAGGCGCGCAACGTCGTTCTAGTGCACGGGTTGTTCGCGGACGGGTCATCCTGGTCCGAGGTGATTGCACGATTGCAGGCAGCGGGGCTCAATGCCACGGCCGTGCAAAACCCCCTGACAACGCTGCCTGAAGCGGTAGCCTCGGCCCAGCGCGTACTGGCGCGGCAGGATGGTCCGACGGTTCTGGTCGGACATTCCTTTTCCGGCATGATCGTGACAGAGGCCGGTATACATCCGAACGTGTCGGCCCTTGTCTATGTGGCGGCGCGGGCGCCGGATGCGGGCGAGGATTACACGGCGTTGGCCAAGACATTTCCGACGCCACCCGCCTCCGCCGGGATCGTCTTCGACGGCGATGAAGGGCGTCTCAACGAGGCCGCGTTCTTGCGCGATTTCGCGGGCGACCTGCCGGAAGCGAAGGCGAAGGTCCTGTATGCGGTCCAAGAGCCGTTCCAAAAGGCTCTGCTCACGGGCAAGACCACGCATGCGGCCTGGCGGTCGAAGCCGAGTTTCTATGCCGTTTCGACGGAAGACCGGACGATCAATCCCGATCTCGAACGCTTCATGGCCAAGCGCATGGGCGCCAAGACCATCGAAGTGAAGGCGAGTCACCTGTCGCTGATATCCAAACCCGACGAGATCACCCGGTTGATCCTGGAAGCCGCCGGACAGCCCGCTTAGCAGGTGTGCGTTCTCGTGCACGGGCTGTTCACTGATGAGTTGCGGCGAAGTCCGGATGACCGGTCTCAAATTAGCGAATCGCAGCGAAGAAGGCATATGTGCTATGGCCAGTCTATATTCCACAAAAGTCACAGCGAGCGGAGGCCGTCACGGTTCGATCCGCACCGAAGACGGTCTGCTCGACCTCAAGCTCGCACTGCCCCGGGCGCTTGGCGGAAGGGGCGATGCGACCAATCCCGAACAACTCTTCGCCGGCGGGTATGCAGCGTGCTTTGAGAATGCACTCCTTTATGTGAGCCGGGATGCCGGCCACCGCTTTGCAGATGACGATATCGACGTCGTCGCCAGGATCGACCTTAGTCGAAATGAAACAGGAGGCTTCGTATTGGCCGCCGCGCTTGCCGTGACCATGGCTGGCATCGACCAACAGACCACTGAACGGCTCGTCCAGGGTGCTCATGCGATCTGCCCGTACTCGAATGCGATCCGAAGCAATGTCGATGTGGCGATCTCCGTCTCGGTCCGGTGAGCCCGAACCGATCGATTTCATAACGCAACTCGCAATGGAGAACAGACATGCTCATGCTCGACCGCCGGATGCTCCTGCACGCCGGCTCCGCTGCCGTCGCCATCGGGGCCGCCGCACTCGCCCCCACCGTGCCCGCCCTGGCCCGTGCGCCCCAAGTGGGTAAGCAGGCGCAGCCTAGTTTTTACCGCCTCAAGCTCGGCACCATCGAGATCACCGTCGTCAGCGACGGCACGCTCGCATTCCCAGCCGAAACGCTGTGGGGCGACCGGGCCGAGGGCGCAAGAGGCCTGCTCACATCCACGTTCCAGCCGTCTAGCCCGGTGGGACTGCAAATCAACACTATCCTTGTCAACACGGGCGACAAGCTGGTGTTGATCGACGCGGGCTGCGGCGTCGACAAGTTTCAGAAAACGGCCGGCGGGTTGCTTGGCCACCTCGCCGCCGCGGGCTACGCGCCGGGCGATATCGACATGATCCTGTTCACTCACTGCCATTTCGACCACCTGTGGGGTATCAGTGACGGCAAGAACGCGTCGCTGCTGTTCCCCTCGGCCGAATTCGTCGCTAGCGAGACCGAGGTCGCCTTCTGGAGCTCCCCCGAACTGCCCGGCAAAGTGTCCCCCAAGCAGCAGCCGCTGGTTACCCAGGCGAATCTGAAATTGGCCAGCCCCCGGCTGCGCCTAATCAAGGCCGGAGCGGAGGTGGCGCCGGGCGTGACCACCTTCGACACCGCCGGTCACACGCCAGGGCATATCTCGGTGCATATCAGTTCCGGCAGCGAAGAAATGCTCCTCACCGGCGACGTCGTGGTCAACTCGGCGGTCAGCTTCCTGCATCCGGAATGGCCGTTCGGGTTCGACCTGGACGTGCCACTGGCAACAAAGGCGCGCATGGCTTTCCTCGACCGCGCAGCGGCCGACAAGACGCTAGTCGGTAGCTACCACCTACCCTTCCCTGGTTTCGGGCACGTCGTGCGCGACGGGAGCGCCTACCGCTGGCTGCCGGCAGATTGGTGCTGGACGACCTGACGGCCGCACCGGCGGGGCTGCGTGCTCCCCCGCCGGCCTCATAAATGCCCGCTAAGGCAAGTGTCGATTGGCACTTCATGGTCGATCGACCGGTGTCGAGAGCGGCGCTTCCTGTAAGGGCAAGAGTTGCGTAGCCCGGCAAGAACTAAGTTCAACGCAGAAAAATCAACCACGGAGCTTGATCGATGATGAAATCATGGACACTTGCAGCGCTAGCCGTTGGCATACTCACATTGATATGACGCAACGTCACGCTTGCTTCGAAGACAATGAACGCCAACCGACCCTCCTCTCGTCGCGCGTCGCGCCCAACCGCGCGATGGATAGGTTTGCGCCCGCGCCACGAGCGGCCACGCTGCCGCCGCGCCGCCGAGCAGCGTGACGAACTCGCGCCGCCTCATGTTGGACATCGAGCTTCCTCCCGCGTTGGTGCCTGCGAGTTCGGCTTCGTGCTAGCAGCAGCCGCGGAACCGCCCCTTGCCGACGGCATAACGCGCCTGCTGGCGCTCCCGCAAGAACTCCACATAGGTCATGATCGGCTGGTCCGGATGGTTGGCGTGCTGCTGATGAACATACCTGTCCTCCACGGCTGCGGCATCATGACAAGCGGCAGGAGCCGCTGCTGGGCGAAGCAAGAAGCCGTTCACTTATTACGGCAGCACGCCCCAATATGCGTCGCACATCGAACTGCCAGCACGCTCCTGAGCCCGAAATGCGAGGCGCTGCGCTATGGCTGATAGAGGTCGTGCATCTTGGCGCGCTGGATGATCCAAACGGTCAGCAGGTAACCAGTACCTGTGATCAGCAGGGTCACCAAGACTGGTATCCGTACGGTCGGGACCACGTAGGTGCAGATCAGGAAGCCGATCGCAGTCCAGGTGACTGCGATCGGATTGAAGCCCATCCAGTAGCGGTAGCGGCCTTTCGGGTCGTAGAGCGCCGCGACGTCGATCTGCATGCGCCGCACGAACAGGTAATCGAACACGAGAACGCCCGCGACTGGCGAAAATACGTTCCCGAACAAGCTGACGTCGCGAAAAAAGTTCAACACATCCGGCACACCACACAGCGTGACGCCGAACATGCTGGCGATCAGGGTGGTCCAGAACCGTCCAACCCGTTCGAACATGTTGGACAACGATAGTCCGCCCGAATAGAGGTTGAGGACGTTGATTGTCCAGTCGTCGACGCAGATGAATACCAGCACAGCCAGGAAAGCGACCCAGCTGGTTTCGATTTGAGCGGTGAGCACGAAAGGATTGGTGACCTTGCCCAGGGTCGCGGCCGCCCCGTATGCGCCGAGAGCGGTGGACAGCAATGCCCCGAGCGCGCCGGCGGCGAGCGTGCCAACCCACAAGTCGAGCCGCGAGCGCGTGTAACGGGCGAAATCCGCCGCATCGGTGACGTTGGTCAGCCAGCCGGCAATCGTGACGTTCAGCCAGCCGGCGAACAAAACCCAGCTCCAGCCGTCGGCGCCCGGGTAGGACAGCACTCTGGCAAGGTCGAAATTCGGATCGTCGTGGTAAGCGAACAGAATAAACAGATAGCCCAACACGATGACTTTGATCGGCAATGCGACTCGCGCCAGCACCTTGAGCGATCCGAAGCCGATCACCGCGACGCACGCCTGGATCAGCCCGAAGATTACGCTCACCCAGATCAGCGGATAGGTGATGCCGGTCACTTTCGCCAGCACCGCGACGATGGCCATTGCGCCGACTAGGGTCTGGAACGAGAACCAGTAGATCGTCACCAGTGCCCGCAACAGCGAGGGAATGACCTTCGCTCCCCGCAGCCCGTAGACGGCACGGGTCGCGACCAGACCGGGAATCCCGTAGTCGACCCCCAGCGTCGCCATGATCAGGTAGAAGACCAGTGCAACGATGGTCCCAAAAAATCCGGCAGCCAGCGCGGTCTGGAATGACAGCCCAGCCGCCACCATCAAGCCCCCGGCCAGCATGGTGCCGGGGTTGATCAGGAAGTTGAACATGATGCTGAAGAGATCGAACCAGCGGACCGTCTTGAGCTCTTCCGGAACGGGTTCAATGCCGAACTGCTCGACGCCGGCGGGCTGACGGTAACGCGCTCGCAGGCGGCGCTCGATGTCGATTGCGGAACTCATAGGCAATTTTGCCCGCCGCTTCGACCAAAATGGATGGGATGGCTAGAATGGCACAAATTACCGGTCATAGGGCCAATAACGCAAGGGCACCTCGAATAAGGCAGAGGGACTGCCATTTGGCGTGCTATTCCGAGAAAGTAGGAACCTGTCCCTGTCGGAAACTCATCACGGCCAGCCTGCGGATGGGGACAATCACGGGCAGGCGAGCAGCCTGGGCTTTCGCCCCGGCAATGGCGTCGTCGATCGGTGAGTCCATGGGTCTCCTTTTGGTGGACTGAAAGAGGGACGTCGCTCAGGCCACAGGTGCGAGAGCGATGGCCCGAGAGAGCGGCCGTTGCTGCGAATGAATTTGAGTCAGGACGCTGACAAATGGATCTGCATTTCGCAGAATTTTAAGGACCGACGCGAGGTAGCGCCGCCAGTACTCCGCGGCCTCCGCGTGCTTGTTGTTTCGTTGGAGCAGGAGCGCGAGATTGAACATCGCATCGGCGTAGGCCGGCGCGGCGCAGGCATTCGATCGCGGCCTCTGGCCGGCCCCGCTCGTCGAGCAGGTCAGAAAGATTGTACCAGGTGTCGCTTCCGAAAACTAGATTCGCGCGTATCGATGATGTAATCCGCCCAGGATTGCATGTGCAACGATATTTCCGAAGCGCTCGATCGGGCGCCCGTTCGGTGCATCCTTCCCGAGCGAAATATGAGGACGCGACCCATTATAATAGGTGGAGAATTTCGCGAGGATTCGCCGCAGGTGATCCTCATTGAGCACGATCAGATGATCGATACATTCGCGCCGGATCGACCCCATCAGGCGTTCAACATGGCCGTTCTGCCAGGGCGAGCGGAATGACGTGGGCGGGTCCCGAATGCCCATGCCTGAATGCGGCGTATGAATACGTCACCGAAGGCTCTGTCGTTGTCGCGCACGATATATGTCGGCGCCCAGTCCCAGGGGAACGCCTCCGTAATTTGCCGTGCCAACCAGTCTGCCGTCGGATGTCGGGTCACCGCAAACCACAACAGCTGCCGCCGTCCGTGGCCGAGAACAAGAAATGCGAAGAGTTGCTCAAAGGCAATTGTCGGAACCACAAAGAGATCAATCGATGCGATGCCGTCAGCGTGGTTGTGAAGGAAGGTCTTCCATGTTTGCGACGGTCGACCTCGTCGTCGGTACTATGTATTTCGACACTGTCGACTGGGCCACCTCGAAGCCCAGCTTCAGAAGCTCACCGTGGATGTGCGGCGCACCCCAAAGCGGGTTCTCGAAACTCATACTTCGAATAAGGTCGCGAACCTCTTTGTCGATCCGTGGTCGGCCACCGAGAGGGCGGGATTTCCATCGCCAGAGCGCACCGACGCCCTTGCGGTGCCAGCGTATGATCGTCTCGGGTCTGACGATGGTTATGGCGTCAAGAATGCCCGGAAAGCCACGATAGAGCCAAACGAACAGAGCGCGATCGGCCCAGCTCAAATACAGTCGACGTGGCGCGCGCTGCCGCAGGAGGTTGACCTGATGCCGCACTACCAGGTTTTCAGCTTCAAGCCGTCGTTGCGATTTGAAGCAGTCGCACAGAGCGCGGACGAAAATGAAGGCAGTTGCGATCATTCAGCAATCACGTTCTGATTCGCTGGCGATCGCCAATCCGACTGATAGAGTTTTCGGAACCGACAGCAGGGCCGATTACACGTATTCCTGCGCTTGTATACTACGCTGCCCAATTCCTTCTGGCGCGCGCTCGCCCTGTAGCCTCTTCTCGTATCCTCCAATCTTGGGAAGGGCCATCGTAGCAATCGGGCCCAATATTAACCACTGGAGTCCCGCCCATCCCGGTGAACGCGCCACCGCGACTTGGCTCCGGGCAAAAAACCGATTGACGCGAAATTTGCCGGATCGTGGGCCGGTGACGTTATGATCAAGGTTCCCGAGCTGCTTGAACGCGCATTCGCTAAACGCGTGAGCCTGCCTGTCAAGGAGACAGCGCGTCTGCTCGGAATCGACCAGAAGACGTTGCGTGGCCACGTTAAGGCGGGGAACATCCGGTTTATCACGATAGGTCTCGGCATGACTAAATTGCGCCGCGAATTCACGCTAATCGACATACTCGAATTTTCGGAACGGATGAAGCGCCGCGAATGTTCGTCTACAAGCGCCCCGACTCGCCGTACTACCATTATGACTTCCAGTGGCGACATTCTCGGTTTCACGGCTCGACGGGCGAAACTGATCGCCGAAAGGCGGAAGCATTCGAACGCACCGAAAAGGAGCGCGTAAAGCGGCAGGCGGCTCTTAGAGTCGAGCCGGCTGCCTCAACGTCGTTCGACATAGCTGCGGACCGCTACTGGATGGAGGTTGGCCAGCACAGCAAAGAAACCGACCTTGAGGTGAACATCGCCCGTCTCGTTGAGTGGATCGGGGCCAATACACCGCTGGCAGAGATCCACGATGACCTGTTGGCGCACCTAGTGGCCCGACGTCGGGGTGAACCGCGGCGGGCGAATCCAAAGTTCGGACTTGTGTCGGCCGCGACGGTCAATCGCACCGTTACGCAATTGCTCAGGCGCATTCTGACACGTGCGCGCAAAAAGTGGCGTATTCCCATTCCCGCTGAACCGGATTGGGCCGGCCACATCCTCAAGGAGCCGGCCGAGCGCACTCGCGAGCTACGCTTTGATGAGGAGGCGGCGATCGAGACTGCGGAGCGAGCCGACTACCGTCCAGCGCGCCTCTTTGCGCAAGCGACGGGCTTGCGCCGCCGCGAGGTAGTAAGCCTAACGTGGTCTCAGGTAGATTGGGCTGCAGGCATTATTCGCGTCATCCAAAAAGGCGACAAGCCCCACGTTATCCCTATTACTCCCGAAGTCACCGACATTTTGTGGCCGCTACGTGGTCACCATGAGACCCACGTTTTCACCTTCATGGCCAAACGGACGCCAAGAGCGGTAATCGCTACGAGCGGGGAACCCGCTATCCTATCAGTTATCAGGGCTGGGGAACGACCTTCGCGAGAACGCGGAGAAAGGCGGGCGTCGCGGCGGATCCACGATTTGCGTCATACGGGCGCGACTCGCACGTTGCGGGCGTCGAAGAATCTGCGCGCTGTGAAGGAGATGCTGGGCCACGCAGATATCAAAACGACGATGCGTTACGCTCACGTCCTAGTCGACGACGTGGCCGAAGCGATGACGGCACGTGTCATCGACGAAGCCGCACGGCGCGCCGCGCACGAGAGCCGCATGAAGTCCCGAGAAAATCCCGAGCAATCCTCAGAGGGGGTGCATAAGCAACCTAAGCAAAAGGAGAAATAGACTTACGTCAAAGACTTTCCCAAGCTGTATGTCGAGGGTTCGATTCCCTTCGCCCGCTCCATACATAGCACAACATAGATACCGCACGCGCGGAGGAAGTCGTTGCACCTCATCTGCGAGGCCGGAGGAAGATCGTATGATGCCGCCGAGAATCGTTTTCCCATTGGCAATAGTCATGGTCCTGACCGCTGGGGCTTCTGGGCAGGAAATCGACGATGCGTCGTTCGGGAATCTTGCGAAGCAATGTCAAATGAGAGCGTCAGTTGCGGCATCTTCAAGAGCAATGAAGATCAAAGACGAGGCTATCGCGCAGCATCAGGCATTCAAGGGAAATCGTGTCGGTCGGACAGGACGAATAGTGTTTTTTGGACATGCGGAAGCGGAGAGCGACCAGGAAATCGACGGCAACGTTTCTGCGAGACAGATCCCATGGCGTCAGGTTTTAGGATATTGGGAAAAACTCAATGACAGGAAAATAGGGGAAGGCGCGGGGGGCGCGCTCCAGGTGTGGTACTATCCCGGTGCTCTTAGTGACGACCCGCCGCCCGTTCTCCACCGGAAAAAAATCCAACTACGGCGTCTTTTGAAATTCATATCAGGACTTGATCTGTCTCAAATGGGGGCGGAGTCCGACGACCTACGAGAGGCTCTGCAACAAAGCGTAATCCGCAGTAGTATAAGCGACGTTCCGTGGTCAGCCGCCTTCGTATCCTCCATTATGCGCGCTGTGCCCCTCGACGAGAACACCGAGTTCTCCTATGACGCGAGCCACGTGGCCTATATCACCTCCGCCGTCGAACAATCCCTGAGAGATTTGGTCGGCGGGGAGAGCGCCAGCTTTTACCGTGCTTGCGATCCTGACACGACCAAACCTCGGATTGGTGATCTATTTTGCTATCATCGGCACATCGAAGGTACACCTCACCCGTACGTTCAAAAGGGCCCGTCTCTGTTCAAGTCGCTCTTCCGCGATTTAGCAAAAGGTGAGGAACCGATCAGCCGCAGCCACTGCGACATCGTCGTTAGGGTCGACAGCGATGCCAGTAAAGTAACTGTGGTAGGAGGCAACGTTCAGAATTCCGTGACCGAAAAGGTACTTAATCTAAATAAGAAAGGCGTTCTTTCTAGAGCTCAGGGAAGCAGTGCGTGCGATAGCTACAACCCTGATAAACCCGCTTCGGGTGGCGAGCCCAATTGCAATCTGAATCGACAGAAGTGGTTCGTGCTCCTACAGGCAGCGATCTTATAGATTATAACGCCGTTGCTCTCGAAGATTAGGAGCTGGGGCACTTCATCCGCCTAATTTTCCAACGGAAACAATGTACGGCGAACCGTGAGCCAGTGCGCTCTACACAGCGATCCTATGTCAGGCCGCAATCCGCTCAGATAGGGAGCAGCCTTGCCGACCAGCGCCTCTGGCGCTGGAGCAGAGAAACAGCTTCCCAAGCTGTATGTCGAGGGTTCGATCCCCTTCGCCCGCTCCAACTAAGTCGAGGACTTGGGCACCGTCTTGCTTGTTCCGGGTTTATCTGACCGCCGGGGCTTTCTGTTCTGAAAATGTTGGGACGATCTGACGATCGCTCACAGCCTCCAGACGTCCGTGCGTCGGCAGAGCGAACACGAAGCGAGATATCCGGTTCACCGTAGACTGGGGTCGCCCATTGCGGCCTATGAGCATGAGACCGGTGCCCCAGTTCGCCAGCGTCAAGATCGTGGGGTCTCCACTGTACGTGGCCACAGGCTCCATCGCGATATCAAGAGCTTCGCCGAGCGGCTGATTGCGATAGTTCAACCGCAACTGCGGCCCGACCTCAGCAGGGCACAGTTCAAGACCAGCTTGCCTTGCGCGTTCGTACACATCTGAAAGAGACGATTCGTCCGATTCCACGCCGAGTTCCGCGGCTGAAAGCACGGCGAGCTCCACATCGGTTTTTATTTTTGCATAAGGAAACGCGGGCCGGCCGAGGATTTCGTCTGCAGAAAGACCAATTTTAACTCTCGCTGAATCCAACGCATCGCGATAAGCGTCAACATCCTTGTAGGTGCCAAGCGTGATCTTTCGCCAAATCTGAAAATGAGCCGGCTTATTAACACTCAGCCTACTCGACTGCGCGCCCGGTGTTGGCTCGTCCTGCGCGAAGGCGGCGCTTAGGGAGACGGCAAGTCCTAGACACAGCACCAGTGGTGTGAGCCGCCGGCGAGCGCTTTGCGATTTACGCTGCAATCCCATTATTGGCCACCCCAGCAATAGCAAGCGTGTCGCTACGTCATCAGCTGGTTGCAGCCCATCTCCCAGCTAGTATGTGGGATAGTGGCGCGGTTGCCCCATGCCGGTGTGTGAGGTACTTCACATGGTGCGCGCGAGCGAGCGTCCATACCGGGTATAGAGCGTGATCGCGCGCAGCATGCGATCCGACGACCGCGAAAACACCGCCGGACTTTCGTTGAGAGCCTGCGTGATGTCGGGAGCGAGCGGCCAGGTATCGCCGAGCGCCACCATCACCTTGGGCTTCGGCGATTTCGCCATACCCTTGTTGAAGGCCGCCGCCACCCCGGCGTAGCTCATCGGAAACGAGATGAACAGCATCCCGACATTGGGATCGTCGAGCAGCGCCTTGACCGCGATGCGCAGCGCATCCGGCGAGAAGCCGGCAGTGACGTCGAGCGGATTGCCGTAGTTTCCGTAGGCCGGCAGCACCTCGCTGACCGTCTTGAGCGTGGCCGCGTCGAGCGCGGGAAGCTCGAGGCCGGCTTCGTCGGCGAAATCGTTGGTCAGCGCCACGTATGCGCCCGAAGCGGTGAGAATGCCGGGTCCCTTGGTGGGCGGGACCGGATAGCGCACCAGGATCTCGACCAAGTCCATCATCTCGTCCATGGTGTGAACCACGACGGCGCCGGCGTCCTCGACCTGGGTTCGTATCGTGGCGAAATCGCCGATCAGCGCGCCGGTGTGCGACTGCGCGGCCTTGCGCGCTTTGGCGCCGCGGCCCGCCTGCATCAACACGATTGGTTTGCCGGCCGCGCGCGCGCGGCGGCAGGCGGCGAGGAATTCCTGCGGCCGGCGAATTTGCTCGCAGTAGAGCGCGATCACACGGGTGGAGCGCTCGTCGGCCAGGAATTCGAGGAAATCGGTGCTTTCGAGCCCCGCCTCATTGCCGGTTGAGATGACGTAGGTGAGCGGAAGGCCGCGCACATCGGCGGCGCGCTGGAAGTGGCCGAGCAAGCCTCCGCTCTGGCCGACAAAGGCAACGCCTCCCTCGACGCCACGCTGCGCCTCGCGCGCATAGAGCATGTGCAGCCACATCCCGTCCACGTTGTTGGTGACGCCGAGGCAATTGGGTCCCACGACGGCAAGTCCGCCCGCTCGCGCGGTGGCGGTGACGGCATCCTGTGTCGCCTGATCGCCGACCTCGGCGAACCCCGCGGCGAATACCAGCGCCGAGCCGACGCCGCGGCGCGCGCAGGCCTCGATCGCCGCGCGCACGCCGGCGGCCGGCAGCGTGAACACGGCGAGGTCCACGCCCTGCGGCAGTTCGTCAGGGCTCCTGAGCACGGGCCTGCCTTCGATCGCCTCGCTGGTGCGGCCGACGAGATGGATGTCGCCCTTGAAGTTGTTGAGCTTGAGCGATTGCAGAATGACCTGGCCGGCGCTGCCGGCGCGCGAAGAGATCCCGACGATGGCGAGCGAGCGCGGGCGCAGAAATCGGGCGACCGCCTTGGGTCCACGCGCGTCGTGCGGACCCCTCATGCCGGACCGTTGTCGGGCTGGAACATCATGAGATGCGTGCCGTCGTCGAGCGCATGCCAATAGGGTTTCACCTTCATGCCGACCTTCAATTCCGCCGCCGTGCAGTTGACGATGTTGGCAATGAAGTTGACGCCGACGTCGAGCGTGACGCTCACCACCGCATAGGGCTCGGCGCCGCGGAACGCCGGCGCGCCGCGGTGAGTGACGGTGTAGGAGAACACCACGCCCTTGCCTGATACCTCGCGCCATTCGATGTCGCGCCGTCGTCCGGTGAAGATACTCACCGGCCGCGGGAAGTGCTGGTACTTTCCGGTGGCCTTGCAATACTGGATGACGAGCTTCTTCTGCTTCGTCCCCTCCCAATAGGGCTCGGAGAAGTCGAAGTGCTTGATGGCGCGCTTGACGCCGACCGTATCGTTGAGTGCCTTGGCCATGGTCGCCTCGCTTATTCCGGAACCAGCACCAGCGCCGCGCTCGAGCCCCAGTTGCGTCCGTAGTTGATCCAACCGATGCCGGTCACCAGCGCGTTCCTGGTATCCTTGACCTGCCGTTTGCCGGCTTCGCCCTGCAATTGCCGCACCGCCTCGACCAGGTTGTGCGAGGAGCACGCCGCCTGGCCCGCGGAAATCTGGCCGCCGCCGGTGTTGAGCGGCAGATCGCCGTTGTAGGAGAAATCGCGGTCGCGGATGAACTGCACGCCTTCGCCGGGCTTGCAGAAGCCGAACGCCTCGAACTGCAGCATGATCGCAATGATGAAGTCGTCGTACGGGTGGAACGACGCGATGTCCCTGCTTGCGAGCCCCGCCGCGTCGAGCGCTTTCTTGCCGCAGATTTCATGGCCGCTCTTGGTCACATCGACCAGGTTTTCTCCACCCTTGAAGTTGGTCCGCTCGGCATAGCCGATGGGGATGATGGTCTTGGTCAGGCCCTTTTGCTTGGCGCGCTTGCGACTCATCATGATCAGGCCGGCCGCGCCGTCGGCCCGCATCACGCAGTCGAGGAGCCGAATCGGATCGGCGATCATGCGCGACTTCATGTAGTCGTCGATGGTGATCGGCATGCGCAGCTTCTCGCAGGCGTTTTCGTTGAGCAATGCGTGGTTGCGCTGCGTCACCGCGAGCTTGCCCAGCATCCTGTAGTCGAGGCCGTACTGCGCCTCGTAGCGGCGGCTAAGCAGGCCGAAGGCGCCGGGCGGCCCCATCAGGCCGTAGGGGTCGGTCCATTCGCGGCGGTAGGAATGGCTGTGGTCGGTATGGTCCTCCAGCACGTGGGTGTCGGCGAACAGCAAGAACGCGATCTCGCACATGCCGTAGTCGATCGCCGCCGCCGCGCGGGCAACGCAGCCCGCCGCGGAGCAGCCGCCGGTGTGGACTTGCTCGCAGAAGCCAACCTCGAGCCCCAGCACGTCGGCCGTGGTCTGCGCCCAGAACGGATTGCCGGCGCCGGTGCCGGTCAGGCCCGCCATCACCAGGCCGTCGATCTCGTTCTTGTCGATGCCGGTCTTGTCGAGCAGGTCTTCGAGAATCTCGCCGGACAGCACCCATACGTCGCGATCACTCTTCTCCATCACCTTCGTTTCGGCGTAAGCCACGATCGCGTTGTCACGCAAACCCATTGCCCGCTCTCCCTGAAAATCTTCGGCTCATTGCGCGAACGTCAGTCCGGCATGCTGACCCGCGGCGCGGTTTTGTTGAGGAACTGATGCAGCCGTTCGATGGATTCAGGGCTGCGGGTGTACTCCGCCACCATGCGCTCGAAGAACAGGCCGTCGTCGTAGGACATGTCCTGGAGGCGCGGCAGGCTGTTGGTGATGGCGAAATTCGACAGCGGTGCGTTCTTGCAGATTTTCGCGGCGAGCTCCTTCGCCTTGACCATCGACTGTCCTTTCGGCACGACATATTGAACAATGCCATAGCGCTCAGCCTCGTCGGGCTTGAGCACGCGGCCGGTCAACATCATGTCTTGCATGCGGGCAAAGCCGAGTAGCCGCGCCACGCGAACCGAGCCGCCGCCGCCGATGAAGATGCCGCGCGTTCCCTCGGGCAGCGCGAAGAATGTGGATTCGTCCGCGACGCGGATATGCGCGGCCGCGGCCGTTTCGAGCCCGCCGCCCAGCGTCGCACCGTGCAGCGCCGCGATGAAGGGAATGTTGCCGCGCGCCATCGCTTCAAAAAAGGTGTTGCGATTGAACGGAAACGGCAGCCGCTCCGAACGCCTCCAACTTTCCGCCGCCCAACGCAGGTCCAGCCCGGCGCAGAAATTGTCGCCATGGCCGAAGATGATGCCGCATTTCGCTTCCTCGCCGGCGCGATCGATCGCTTCGCGCAACTGCCGCATCACAGTCGGATTGAAGCAGTTGCGCTTATCCGGACGATTGAGGCCGACGAGGGCGATCTCCCCCTCGAGCTCGTAGGTGACCGTTTGTTCTTCGCTCATGAGCTGCTCCTGCTTTTGACGAGGCAAATCCAGCCCCCGCCCTGCGATCACTTTATCTCTGGAACGCTACGCCGTTAGGCCGGTGGTTGCGGCATAGCGGCGTCGTTGCGCTGCCGCGTTCCCGAACAGCGACGCCCGGGAGAGGGGCCGCCGCTGCCGACCGGTTCCTGATCGGTTGCTGACGGCGGCCACTTCCGGCGGCCCGACTGAAGGTCGAAGCGTGAGACGTGAGGCGACGCAAATTTTCGCGCTGCGCTCGCAGGCGCTGGCTCGCCCCGTTTTCCTTTACTGATCCCGATCGATCGTGCAGCATCCTTGGGTCAGCCTGACAGGCTGCGCTCAGGCCCCGAAGGGGAGCACGATGAAACTTCCGCGCCGACAATTTCTGCATCTGGCAGCAGGTGCTGCGGTGCTTCCGGCCCTCTCACGCGTCGCAACGGCGCAAGCCTACCCGTCGCGGCCGGTGCGCTTGATCGTTGGATTTCCCGCTGGTGGTCCGACCGACATAACAGCGCGGGTGATGGCGCAGTGGCTCTCCGAGCGGCTCGGTCAGCAAGTTGTCGTCGACAACCGGGCGGGCGCCGGTAGCAATATTGCGGCCGAAGGCGTCGTGAATGCGCCGCCGGATGGCTATACGCTTCTGCTGGTCGGCGCGACCAACGCGATCAACGCGACGCTCTACGAGAAGCTCAATTTCAATTTCATCCGCGACATCGCGCCGGTTTGCGGCATCATCCGCGTGCCTCTCATCATGGAGGTTCATCCATCGGTCCCGGTGAAGACAGTTGCAGAGTTCATCGCCTATGCCAAAGCCCACCCCGGCAAGATCAACATGGGCTCGGGCGGGATTGGGACGACGCTCCATGTCTCCGGCGAGTTGTTCAAGATGATGACGGGCGTCGACATGCTTCACGTGCCCTATCGCGGCGCGGGGCCCATGCTTACCGATCTGCTCGGCGGACAGGTGCAGGTCGCCTTCGATCCCATGCCTTCCTCCATTGGATACGTCAAAGCCGGCCAGTTGCGGCCACTGGCGGTCACGACCGCGACCCGCTCGGAGGCGCTGCCGGAGCTACCAAGCGTTGGCGATGTCGTGGCGGGTTACGAGGCAAGCACCTGGTATGGCGTCGGCGCGCCGAAGCACACCCCCGCCGAAGTCGTCGACAGGCTCAACAAAGAGATCAATGCCGGCCTCGCTGATCCCAAGCTGAAGACGAGGCTAACCGAACTCGGGGGCATGATGCTCACCGGCTCGTCCGCCTACTTCGGCACGCTCATCTCCGATGAAACGCAGAAGTGGGCCAAGGTGGTGAAGTTCTCGGGCGCCAAGGCCGATTGATCTCGCGAGGATACCCGGCCGAATCCGTTTTGCTTTACTCATCCCGATCGATCGTGCAGCATCCTTGCGGCAGCCCGCTTGGCGGGCTGCCTCAGTTTACGAAGAGGAGCAAGATGAAACTTCCCCGCCGTCAATTTCTGCATCTGGCAGGTATTGCTGCCGCGCTGCCGGCCGTCCCACGCATCGTAGTGGGCGCAGACCTATCCGACGCGGCCAGTACATTGGATCGTATCGTTCACTGCCGGGGGGCCGAACGACACCGTGGCACGCATCATCGGACAATACCTGTCGGAGCGCTTGGGCCAGCAGGTCCTCATCGAGAACAAAGTCGGTGCTGGCGGAAATATTGGCATGGCGGCGGTGCTGAGCGCGCCGCCCGACGGCTATACCATCGGCTTTGCCGCTCCCAACAATGCCATCAATGCGTCGCTCTACGACACGCTGTCGTTCGATTTCGTTCGCGACAGTGCGCCGGTCGCCGGCACGATGCTGTTCACCAACGTGATGGTGGTGCATCCGGACGTGCCGGCCAAGACCGTCGCCGAGTTCATCGCCTACGCCAAAGCCAATCCTGGCAAGATCAACATGGCCTCGTCGGGCAGCGGCACGTCGGTGCACATGTCCGGCGAATTGTTTAAGGTCATGACGGGCATCAACATGCAGCATGTGCCTTACCGCGGCTCGGCGCCCGCGATGCAGGACCTGCTCAGCAACCGCGTCCAGGTCATGTTCGACAACCTGCCCGGCTCAGTTGAGCACATTAAGGCTGGCACGCTGCGGGCGCTGGGCGTTACGGCGGGCAAGCGTGCGGCCGCGATCCCGGACGTGCCGACGATCGCCGAAACGGTCCCGGGCTACGAGGCGGTGGTCTGGTACGGTATCGTGGCGCCCAAGGGCACGCCGCGCGAGATCGTCGACACGCTCAATACGGCGGTGAACGCGGTGCTCGCCGATCCGAAGCTCGAGGCGCGGCTCGTGCAGCTCGGCGGTGTGCCGATGCCAATGACCCCGGCTCAATTCGGAAAGCTCATCGCGGACGAAACCGAGAAGTGGGCGAAAGTCGTGAAGTTCTCGGGCGTGAAGCCGGACTGATCTGCGAAGAACCGCGCCGATTTTCCATATCGTCCGTCCTACGCACTTCTCCCCGGCCGGCGCAAGCTCGGGTGATCGCTGCTGCATCACGGCGTTCTCCAGCCAGGAAATCGCGAGATACGTCACGGACGAGACGATCGCGAGGATTGTGATCGCGGTGGCTCAATGTGCGTGATCGGCGTGCCTGCTCGGCTCCGCCGACCCCGTTGCCGGATCGAAGGCGATGGTGCGACGGCCGAGCGGCGCCGCCGCGGGTGAAATATCGCATTTGAGGAAGCGGCCTTTGCCGGCGGCGCCGACGAACCCGCCCGCCTCGGCGACGACTTCTCCGCGCACCAGGGTGGTGATCGGCCAGCCCCTGATCGTCCTGCCTTCGTAGGGCGTGTAGTCCATCGCGTCGTGGATCATCGATTGCGTGATGGTCACGTCCTTGTCCGGATCCCAGATCGCGAGATCGGCGTCGCTGCCGACCGCGACGGTGCCCTTGCGTGGATAAAGGCCGTAGAGCTTGGCGGCGTTAGTCGCGGTCAGCGCGACGAATTTTGGAAGATCGATGCGCCCCTTGCCGACGCCTTCCGAAAAAAGGAGCGCGGTGCGCACTTCGAGGCCTGGAACCCCATTCGCCACCTTCTTGAAGGGCGCATTTCGGCCGTGCTTCATCTTCCCTTCCGGATCGTCGTAGCGGTAGCCGGCGTGATCGGACGAGAAGACGTCGAACACGCCGGTCACGAGCCCTTGCCAAATCACCTCTTGGTTCGCCTTGTCGCGGGGTGGGGGACTGCACATGTATTTCGCGCCCTCGAAACCCGGCCGGTCGAGATCGTCCGTGGTGAGGAAGAGGTATTGCGGGCAGGTCTCGCCGTAGACCTTGAGCCCGCGCGCCTTGGCCAAACGGATCTGCTCCATGGCCTCGCGCGCAGAGACGTGCACGATCAGGATCGGCACGTCGACCAGCTCGGCCAACGAGATCGCCCGCGACGTCGCCTCGCGCTCGGCGATCGGGGCGTGCGCCATGCCATGAAAGCGCGGCGCGCTGTGCCCTGCCGCGAGCAGTTTCTCACTCAGCCACGAGATCACGTCGTGGTTCTCCGCGTGGACCATGACCAGCGCGCGCTCGCGCCGCGCCGTCGACAGCACCTCGAGAATCTGCCGGTCATCGAGCTTGAGCGCGTCATAGGTGGTATAGATCTTGAACGACGTGTAGCCGGCCTTGATCAGCGCGGGCAGCTCCTGGCCGGTGACCTGGTCGGTCGGATCGGAAATGATCAGATGGAAGGCGTAGTCGACCGCGGCCTTGGGCTCCGCGCAAGCGTGATAGTCCTTAACCACCTGCCGCAGCGACATGCCGCGGTATTGTGCGGCGAAGGGAATGACGGTGGTGGTGCCGCCGCAAGCCGCTGAGCGCGTGGCGGTGAAGAAATCGTCCGCCGTCATGACACCCATGGACGATCGCTGCTCGATGTGACAATGGCTGTCGACACCGCTCGGCGTGACGATGTGGCCCTCGGCGTTGATCTCCCGGCGGGCGGCGCCGAGTTTCGCGCCGATCGTCGCGATGCAGCCGTCGATGACCCCGATGTCGGCGCGGAAGACGTCGGACGCGGTCGCGAGCGTTCCGTTGCGTACGACCAGATCGTATTCGGCCATGATACCTCCGCCTCGATATTCGAACGGATATAGCCCCGATCCACGCGCTGCACGCTTCCCGTCACACCGCCAGCGAGACCACCGGCGCCCGAGAGCCAACGCCCGTTTTCCTGCAATGCCGAGTGGACGCGTTACCATCCCTGTTAGGCGACGGCGAGCCGGCGGCCGTTGGCGCTTTCTCTCAAGCGTGTCTCGAGGCGGGACAGTAGCCGGTCGAGTTCGGCTAGGTCGAGGGCGTCGAGCTTGGGACCCGGGGCGCGCACCGCCGCCGCGCGAATGGCACCGCGCCGGCGCAAAATTTCCTTGCGCACGGCAAGCCCAAATCCCGGCTGCTGCTCGTGACGCACGAGCGGCAAATACACATCGAACAAATCTTCCGCTTCATCGCTGCGGCCGGCCGCAAACAGCGCGCACATGGAGACCAGCATCTCCGGATAGGCAAAGCCGGTCATGATGCCGTCGGCGCCGCGGGCGAGCTCCTGCGGCACATACAGTCCGCCATTGCCGACCAAGATGCTGATATATCGCCGCGTGACGCCATCGCAGGCTTTGCGTATCTGCGTGAGCTTCTTCAAGCCGGGGCAGTCCTCGTGCTTGAACATCACCACGCTCGGATGCGCGTCGACGATCTTGAGGAAGCTTTGGGCGGAGATGTCCGCTTGCGTCGACTGCGGGTAGTCCTGGTAGACCACCGGAACGTTCTCGCCCAGCGCCGCGATCACGTCGGCGAAGTACGTGACGACCTGCGCTTCCGTCTTCAGGCCGGTGAGCGGCGCGACCATGACGCCGCAGGCGCCAGCGTCCTTCGCAATCTTGCTGAGCTTGACGAGATTTGCGGTGCCCGGGTTCGACACGCCGACGATGACAGGGACGCGACCGTTGACGCGGCGCAGGAAATGGCGTGTGAACTCAGCCGACTCCTCATCGCTGAGCTTTTGCGCTTCGCCCATCATTCCTAGAACGGTCAGCCCCTGCACGCTGCATTGCAGATAGAACTCGACCAGGCTGTCGACGCTCGGCCAATCAATGTCGCCGGCATCGGTAAACGGCGTTGCCGAGATTGTGTACACGCCCTTTGCGGATGCATCGAGCAGTTGGCTCATGGTCCTGACTTCCCTGCGCATCGGCGATTTTGTTTCAGTTTGCCGAGAATGCCGACGCAACAAATCTATACCTCGCACGTGCGGCAGGGCAACCGATCCGCCGGCGCCTGAATCGGCATCGAGCACGCATCTCGGCTCATTGCGTGCGCATTCGTCTTGTCCGGTTTGATCCGGTTGCTATAGTCCAATTAATGCTCGCCGAGCCGACTTGAGGGGGAGCTTCATGATCCGATATGTGCTTTCGACTGCCGGTGCCGCACTGCTTCTCGCCACGTCTGCCTATGCTCAGGAGCTGCCGCTTCGCGCGGCCGTCGATGGCACGTTCGCACCGCATGCCTTTCCAAATCTTTCCGGTGGGGCCGCCGCACCAGATGTTTTCGGCGCCCAGCCAGGCGCGCACCCGCGCCTTCATCGCCGAGCTCGTGCGCTGAGATTGCCATGGAGGCTTGGTCGCGCTTTCTCGACACGTTCTTCAACTGGGCCGTGATCGAGCGCTATTTGCCCGCCATCATGAAGGGCGTTGTGGTGACGATCGAGATCGCGGCGGCGGTGGTGGTCACCGGCACCCTGCTCGGGCTTGCGCTCGCGATCGTGCGAACGTTCCGCCTGCTCGCGGTGAATGCGCTGATCGTGGTCTTCGTCGACATGTTCCGGGCGCTGCCGCCGCTCGTTCTCGTTCTTTTGGTCTATTTCGGCCTGCCCAACATCGGCATCAATCTGCCGTCCTTCGTGGTGCTTTGGCTTGTGCTTGCGCTCGTTTTGGCCGCCTTTGCCGAGGAGATTTTTTGGGCCGGCATCCTGTCGATCCCGAAGGGGCAGTGGGAGGCGGCGCGTTCCACGGGCTTGGGCTTTCTCGGCACGCTCGCCTATATCGTGCTGCCGCAGGCGATCCGCCTGACGGTCCCGCCGCTCACCAACCGCACGATCGCCATCACCAAGAACACGGCGCTCGGCACCGTGATCGGGGTCGGCGAAATCCTCAATCAGGCCACCACCGCCCAATCGTTTTCCGGCAATGCCACGCCGCTCATGATGGGAGCGATCGCCTATCTGATCCTATTCATCCCGGTTGTCGTGCTCGGCCGCTTCCTCGAGACCCGGTTCGTCTGGCGCAGGGTCTGATGGAAGCGATCGTCCAGCAGTTCTTCAACCTGGCCATCATGGAGCGAGCGCTCCCGCTCGTCCTTGCCGGCCTCGAGCAGACGATCGTTATTTGCCTCATCGTCATTCCGCTTGGACTGGCCGGGGGCCTCGCATTCGCGATCGTCTCGCTTTCGCGCCTGCGGACCGTACGCTGGGCGGCGATTGCGGGGATCGATTTCTTTCGTGCCATTCCGCCGCTCGTGCTCCTGATCTTTATCTATGCCGGGTTGCCGTTCGCCGGTCTGCGGCCGTCCCCCTTGACGGCCGTCGCCATCGCCTTCTTCCTCAACACGTCGAGTTATTACGGCGAGATCTATCGTGCCGGCATCGAAAGCGTCGGCCACAGTCAATGGGATGCCGCGCGCTCGACCGGGCTGAAGGGCTACCAGACGCTGGCCTATGTCGTGCTGCCGCAAGCAGTGCGCAAGGTGCTGCCCGATCTCGTGTCCAACACCGTCGAGGTGGTAAAGCTCACGTCGATTGCGAGCGTGGTGGCGCTGCCGGAGCTGCTCTACTCGGCCGATATGGCGCGGTCGGTGACCTTCAACTCGTCGCCAATCGTGCTGGCCGCGGCGATCTACCTTGTTATGCTGTGGCCGATCGTGCGCCTGATCAGCCGGCTGGAACGGCGGGTCGCCGCGTGAGCAGCAGGAGAACTTCGTGAGCCGAGTGCTTCGGATTGGCGGCGCCCAGATGGGCCCGACCCACAAGGCGGACAGCAGGCAGGCGGTCGTGCGGCGGATGCTCGATCTGTTCGATCAGGCCAAAGCCCAAAAGTGCGATCTCGTGGTGTATCCCGAGTTTGCGCTTACCACCTTTTTCCCGCGTTGGTATATGACTGAGCCAGCGGAAGTGGACGCATGGTTCGAACGCGAGATGCCGAGTGCTGCGACGCGTCCGCTGTTCGAGCAGGCCGCTGACGATCGCATCGGGCTATCGTTCGGTTATGCCGAGCTCACCGCCGATGGCCATCACTTCAACACCTCAATCCTGGTCGACCGGGAAGGAAACGTCGTCGGCAAGTATCGCAAGGTGCATCTGCCCGGCCATTCCGAGTTCGATCCGGAGCGTGCTTTCCAACAGCTGGAGAAGCGTTATTTCGAGCCGGGCGACCTTGGCTTTCCGGTCTGGCGCACCATGGGCGGCATCGTCGGCATGTGTATCTGCAACGACCGGCGCTGGCCCGAGACCTATCGCGTCATGGGATTGCAAGGCGTGGAGCTGATCGTGCTCGGTTACAACACGCCCGCGGTCAATTCGCAGAAGGCAGAGGAGGGGCCGGAAAAGCGCATGTTCCACCACCGACTGACGCTCCACGCCGGTGCCTATCAGAACTCGACCTGGGTCGTCGCGGTGGCAAAGGGCGGCGCGGAGGACGGCTTCCCCATGATCGCCGGCAGCATCATCGTCAATCCCGATGGCGAGATCGTCGCCGAGGCCAAGACCGAGGATGACGAACTGATCGTGGCCGACTGCGACCTCTACGCCACCATTTTCGGCAAGGAGACGATCTTCGACTTCAAGCGCCACCGCCGTATCGAGCATTACGGCCGCATCACCAGCCAGACCGGCGTCGTTCTGCCGCCGCGGTCCTGATATGTCCGCGCAGCTCGAGCCGGATTTTCACCGTGCTGTCGGCGCAGGATAACCTTCCGCACCCGGTCGCTGGAGCGTGATGCGGCAGACCGATACCGAGTGGCTCGCCGCGGGCGGCGTCAAACGCGGCTGAGCTGCAGCGCTCCGAGCGCCATGGTCACCGCGGCCTGCGTCGGGTCGATCACCGGGATGCCGAGCGCCTCTTCCAGCGGGCGACGGTGGCGCGCCATTCCGGCACAACCCATGATCACCGCTTCCGCGCCGTCCTGTTCCTTCAGCTGGCGCCCGACGTCGACCATGTGTCGCAGCGTCTGTTCGCCGCTCGCCGTCTCAGCAACCGACATTTCGAGCGGACGTTCGCCAGCGAGGCGGTCGGTGAGCCCCATCTGAAGCAGATAGCGCCTATGCCTGGCGATCGAGCGCTGGCTTATGGCAATGACGCCGAAGCGGCCCGCGCGCGCGAGCGCGGTGAGCACGCCGCATTCGGCGATGCCGAATACCGGCCGCGTGGTGCCTTCGCGGCAGACGTGCAATCCCGGATCGCTGTAGCACGCGATCACGAAGGCGTCGGACGAATTGTCCGCCTCCACCAGGCGCCGCAACGGCATCACCACGCTCTCGACGTCCGCCTGGGTCTCGATGCCGAACGGACCTCCCGCGAGGGTGGAACACACGATCTCGAGACCGTTCGCAAACCGCAGGGGCTCCAGCGCCGCGTCGAGACTGCGGGTGACCTCCTCATTGGAATTCGGATTGACGACGCGAATGCGCGGAGGATCGCTCATGGCTGCTCGCGGGTCTGATCTCGCCTGAGATCAACACGATGTTGGTCGTGTTGCAAGCAATGATTGACGAGTACGATGCGGTTATGGCCGACCCCGACGTCAAGTCTGCGAAATCATCCTTGGCGGTCGCACGTCTGGCACGGTGCTCACGAGGCCTGCAATCTCCGGAGCGAATTTCCCGCGCTACGCCGGTACGCGCCATGGCTGTCGTCGAATATCGCAGTCGACGGTCGAATGACCAGATTGAGCCGCAGCACAGCTAAGCGTAGCATTCCACCCGAACATTGCCAAAGACGAGGTGCTGCCGTGAAGGTCTGCATGTTCCATCTGATGCCATACCGGGACCTGCCAGCCGATTTTGAGCGGCTATACAACTCAGCCTATATCGATCCCGTGTGGTTCGACGTGGCCGATTCCGACAAAGTCGGCCAGTTCTACAACGCGACCCTTGACGAGATGCTCTATGCCGCTAAGGCCGGCCTGCACGGGCTCTGCACCAACCAGCATCACCAGAACGTCTATGGCTTCATGGCAAATCCAAGCATCATGGGCGCCGTGCTCGCGCGGCAAACCAACGGCCAGAATATCGCAATCATCCAACTCGGCTCGACGCTGCCTTCCACGACGCCGCCGACGCGCATTGCCGAAGAATACGCGATGCTCGACTGCATCAGTGGCGGACGGCTGGTTGCGGGATTTCCCACGGGGCTGCCCGCCGACGCCACCATCTCGAACGGCGTCATCCCGGTCGAGCAGCGCGAGCGTTTCCGCGAAGCGCTGGCGCTGGTGATCAAGGCCTGGTCCGCGAGGGACATCTTCGCCTGGAACGGCAGACACTATCAGCTCGGCATGGTGAACCTTTGGCCGCGGCCGATCCAGCAGCCGCATCCGCCGATCTGGATTCCCGGCTCCGGCATCTCCTCGACCGCGGAGTACGTGGTTGGCCAGGACCACTGCTTCTGTCATCTGAGCTATTACGGCGCCAAGAACGCGGAGCAGGTGAGCGACCGGTATTGGGAGCTGGTCGCGCGCAAGGGGCGAGACGACAATCCCTACCGCTTCAGCTTCTTGCAGCTCATCGGCGTGGGCGAGACCGATCGCGAGGCCGAAGAGCTATACGCAGAACACGCCGAGTATTTCTTCCACAAGCTGCTCTACACGCCGACCTACTATCAGGCGATTCCCGGGTGCCTCGAATACGAGGCGCTCGTGCAGTCGCTGCGTCATAATCCTCGCGCCAGCATCAATCTGCGCGAACTCAAGGCCAAGGATTTGTTCGACCGCGGCTTCGTCGTGGTCGGAAGCCCGAAGACCGTGCGCGAGCAGCTGCTCGACGGCATCAAGCGCTTGCGCATGGGGCACCTGCTCGCGCTCCTGCATTTCGGCTCCATGCCGACTGCGCTGTGCAAGAAGAACATCGATCTGTTTGCGCGCGAAGTGCTGCCCCATCTCGCGGACCTGTGGGACGACACGTACGAGGACCGCTGGTGGCCCGAACGCCTCAAAGCCAAGCGTCCTGCCGCCGCCTTGGCCACCGCTTCCTAGAAGCTGGCAGAGAGTGGAGATGGCCGCCCGGGAGGTACGCAGGCTCAGCCTTTGGCAGGACCGAATCCAAACCGAGGTCGAGATCAGCGGCCGCGGTCAGCCGCTTGTGTATCTGCACGGGCCGTGGGGGCTTGCCCCCGACCGCGCATTCGTTGCCGGCCTTGCCGACGGCCATACGGTCTATGCGCCGAAGTTCCCGGGGACCACTCACGGCAATCCCGACGCGATACATGCACTCGACAACTGGTTCGACCTGACCGTCTATTACGGCGAACTGTTCGACAAGCTCGAACTGTCTGCGCCAGCGGTCGTCGGCCATTCCTTCGGCGGCCTCGTTGCGGCCGAATTCGCGGCGTCGGCTCCGAAGTCGGTCGGCCGGCTGGTACTGATCGATCCGGTCGGCTTGTGGCGGGACGACGCGCCGGTCAAGAACTGGATGATCCTCAGCGACAAGGTGCGACGGCCCTCGCTCTTTGCCAACAGCGACGGCGAGGCGGCGCGGCGCTTCTTCGATGTTCCGAGCGATCCGGCCGAGCGCATCGACACGCTCGCGCAGTTCATCTGGGCGCAGGCCTGTTCAGGTAAATTCGTCTGGCCGATCGCCGATCGCGGATTTAGCAAGCATGCTCACCGGATTGCGGCGCCGACGCTCATTGTCTGGGGCGCGGGCGACGGCATCATCCCGCCGGTTTATGCTCAGGAATTTGCCCGGCGAATCGCCGACGCACGGGTCGAGCTCATCGACGACGCCGGCCACTTGCCACACCTCGAACATCCGGAGGCTGTGACGAAGGTGGTGCGCACCTTTCTTGGCAGCTGAGAGGCAGCATCGCTCCAGAGCCTGTGCCATATCTTGACGGCCTAGCTGCCGCGAGAGCAGGTTTGACGCACCCGCCCGAGAGCGGGGCCGTAGGAATGAATGTGACGTCGAGCCCTCTTAACGGCCATGTCGGCATGACGACTTCTGAATATAGCCGATGACCGCCGATCCAGCGTCCTCCATCGTTGTCAACAACATCCGCGTCGAGTTGATTGAACGCGGACGCGGCAAGCCGTTGCTGTTCCTGCATCCCGAAATCGGCATCGAGCCGACCAGCCCGGTGCTCGATCGGCTTGCGAGTCGCACGCGCGTGCTGGCTCCCGTCCACCCCGGTTTTGGACGCTCGGAACAGCCGAAGTCGTTCGATACCGTTGACGACCTTGCGTATTTCTACCTCGATCTGTTGGAGCAACTCGATCTACGCCAAATTATCGTCGTAGGCGTATCATTCGGCGGCTGGATTGCCGCCGAGATCGCGATCAAATCTGGCGAGCGGCTATCGCACCTCGTCCTTGCGAATGCGATAGGCATCAAAGTCGGCGACCGCGAGACACGGGACATTGTTGATATCTACGCGATTCCCGAGAGCGAGTATGTTCAGCTTGCGTATTTCAATCCGGAAGTCGGCACCCACGACTACAAGACGATGCCGGACGCCCAGGTTCTGGCCGCAGCGCGCAACCGAGAAGCGACCGCGCGTTATGCCTGGTCGCCCTACATGCATGATCCGAAGCTTCGGGGACGCCTCTACCGTATTGACATTCCGACACTGGTGCTGTGGGGAGCGAGCGACCGCATTGTGTCCGAGTCCTACGGGCGGGCATATTGTGCAGCCATTACCGGTGCGCGCTTCGAGTTGATCGAACGCGCGGGCCACTTTCCTCATCTGGAGCAGCCAGAGATATTCGCCACTCGCGTCTTTTCCTTCGTCGAGGAGACATCGCAATGAGGGTGTATCAATTCACCGAACAGCCGTATCCCGATGCCTGGAAGGACCACGGGGGCTCATTGCGCGTGAATCTTCCCAACCGCAAATGCGACCCGAAGATCGCCGCCGATCTGTTCCATCGGTATTACGACGAGTGGCTGTTGGCCGATGAACTCGGCCTCGACATCATGCTCAATGAACACCACCAAACCGCGACCTGCATGTCATCGACCGTGATCGTGGGGCTGTCGGTGCTGGCACGGCAGACCAAGCGCGCGCGTCTGCTCGTGCTCGGCTACCCGATCGGCCACCGGCAGGATCCATTGCGTGTTGCCGAGGAGCTTGCGACCATTGATGTCGTGTCGCGTGGTCGACTCGACATGGGTTTCATCAAGGGCGTGCCATACGAATTTCCCTGCTCTAACCAAAATCCGGTCGGCGTGATGGATCGCTTTTGGGAGGCCCACGACTTCATCGTCAAGGCTATGACGAGCCATGACCAGCCGTTTAATTGGGAAAGCGAACACTTCCACTATCGGCAGGTGAACATCTGGCCGCGCCCTTGGCAGCAGCCGCATCCGCCGATTTGGAGCACCACCGGCAGCAAGGGCAATGCGCGTGTCCTCGGCGAGCGTGGATACGTCATCGCAACGCTGGGCACCGGCTACAACACGCGCGCGCTGTACGACGTCTACCGCGAGGGATACATGTCCAAAGGGCGGCCGGCGCCAGCCGCCGATCGCTTCGCCTATCTCGGTCTCGTCGCCGTCGCATCAAATGAACGGGAGGCCCGCGAGCGAGGCGAGCGCGTGGCGAGCTATCTGCGTGCGGCCGCCATTGTGTTTCCGCCGTTCCGGAATCCGCCCGGATTCCTGTCGACCGCGGACAACGCGAGGCTTATGCGTGGGGAAACGCCTCCGCGTAGCTACACCAAGGATCGCCGCGTCATCGATATGCGCAGCGCGAGCGTGCAGGAACTGATCGATGCCGCCATCTTGTTCTGTGGCACGCCTGCGCAGGTCTACGACCAGATCGTCGATTTTTGTGAGTATTGCGGCGGGATGGGAAATCTCCTGATGATGGGCCACGCGGGCTCCATGTCGCACGCCGACACGGTCGAGAACCTGACGCTGTTCGCCAACGAGGTTTTCCCGCGCCTGAAGGAATATAAGCAGCCGTCGGCAACCGCGACTGCTGCCTGACCGCGAAAGCCGCGCGGCTAAGACAGAACAACGCCGCGGCAACAATGCCAAATATTCAACACTGGATATCATTCGTATCAGAGCACTTCTTTTTATCTACAACAATTCAAAACTATGAACGCTCGTCGAATGTATTGATCAACACAGCAATTACCTATAACGAGCAGGACTCGTCGAAGTCATTGCGGGACCCGCGCGGTCTCAGTTCGACGGCGCGACACATCGCGTCGTCATCCGGGGCGAACTGCACGCGGGAGGCGGTAAGCCCGGTGGGCAGCCGGAAAAAATCACTCTCGCGCCAGCGCGAGCTGCCGCGACCGGCAGGTTGGTCACCACAACTTGATAATGTTACATTGTAACACCATCCTAACTGCGTGCTAAGAACGAGGATTGGGCGAGAATGCGACCGGCCGGAATGGAACTTTGGCAAGCGCGTCGACGACGGGTTCGAGCCCTGCACGGGTTGGGAGGCGTGAGCGCTGCGACGCTGCACGGTGCGACGGTGCTCGCATGGCTCGCCATGCCCGTGTCGGCGCTGGCGCAGGACAACGTCGTGGCCACCGCCACGCTGCCGCGGGATTTGAGCCCCTGGGGCATGTATCTCAACGCCGATCCGGTGGTGAAGGCGGTATTGATCGGCCTTGCCTTGGCTTCGATCGTGACTTGGACGGTGTGGCTTGCCAAAACCATAGAGATCGTGCTGGCCAAGCGACGTGTGCGGGGGGCACTCAATAAGCTTGTCCGCGTACGCTCCACGGCGGAAGGCGTGGAGCGGCTTGCCGATGCTCAGGGCGAGGTCATGCAATTCCTCGAGGCGGCCGTGACCGAGCTGAAGGTCTCGATCGGTTCCACCGACAGAGAAGGCATCAAGGAACGAATCGCGTCGCGCCTCGAGCGCATCGAAGCAAGCCACGGACGACGGATCTTGCGCGGCACCGGCGTGCTTGCCACCATCGGCGCGACCGCCCCCTTCGTCGGCCTGTTCGGCACCGTCTGGGGCATCATGAACAGCTTCATCGGCATCTCGAAGTCGCATACCACCAACCTTGCGGTGGTCGCCCCGGGCATCGCCGAAGCCCTGCTGGCGACCGCTTTCGGACTTGCAGCGGCCATTCCGGCCGTGGTGATCTACAACGTATTCGCGCGATCGATCGCGGGCTATCGCGCCGGGCTTGGCGACGCCGCGGCGGAGGTCTTGCGGCTCGTCAGCCGCGATCTCGAGCGTGCTGCTGCCGCACCTCCATCGCCTGCACGCCGAGCAACGCCGTTGTCCGTCGCGGAGTGAGCCTGCGTCTGCACGCGCGGGATCAAGAGGATCGTCATGAGTATACGTCTTGATCACGGCGAGGATACGCTTGATGAGGTGCACGAGATCAACGTTACGCCGTTCATCGACGTGATGTTGGTGCTGCTGATTATCTTCATGGTGGCCGCGCCGCTTGCCACCGTGGACATCCTAGTCAATCTGCCGGCATCGACCGCCGACCCGCAGCCACGGACGGAACGGCCGCTCTATCTCACGGTAAAGTCCGACCTCACGCTCGCGCTCGGCGATGATCCTGTCAGCCGCGATCTCTTGCCTGGCGCGCTGGAGGCGGCGGCAAAGGGCGACAAGGACACCCGCATTTTTCTGCGCGCGGACAAGGCAGTACCGTATGGCGAAGTTATGGAGGTCATGAACCTCTTGCGCGCGGCCGGTTACTTGAAGGCCGCATTGGTGGGGCTGGAGAAGCCGCCGGGACCATGATGTCGTTAAGCGCCGAATACCTCGCGGACCTGCGCCGCTGGCTCATCAGCGGAGCGATCATCGTGTCGGCGCACGGCGGGATCGCTGCGGGAATGGTCAACTGGCGTGACGAGATCGAGCCAGCGGAGCCCGCTGCCGCGATTGTGATCGAGTTCGCGCCGATGCCCGTCGCGCCGACCATGCCGCAGACGAATATTGCTCCGGGACCCGAGCAAGTGATGTCCGACGCCTCGCCCAACAAGCCGGTCGAGAGCCTCGAGGAAAAACAGAAAGTCGAAGAAAAGGTCGCATCGAGGCCGGTGGAAGAGCCACCACCAGAGGTCAAGCCCGCGCCCAATCCGGAAGTCGCGGTCGAGCCGCCCCGGGAGGTTCAGCAGGAAACCCCGCGTCAAGCGCCGCGACTGCCGGCGCCCACGACCTCGGCGCCGGTGGCAATTCCAGAACGGACCGCCGCGCTCCCGGCCGCGCCCACGCAGGGTCAGGCCACTCCCCAAAATTCAAGCGCGCTAGCGGCTTGGAGATCGCAGATCGTGGCGGTGATCGAGCGCAACAAGCGTTATCCCGAGACTTCGGCGCGCCGCGGCGAACAGGGGGTCGCCCAGGTCTTCTTCAGTCTCGACCGGCAAGGCCGCGTGATCGATAGCCGTGTCGTGCGCTCATCGGGAGCGAGCACGCTCGACGAGGAGGCGTTGGCGCTGTTGCGGCGGGCGCAGCCTTTCCCGCCGGTGCCGCCGGAAATTCTTGGCGATCGTGTGAATTTGATTTTGCCGCTCCGCTTCGTCAAATGAAGCTTCTCTTTTGAGGAGTAATACCCGTCGCGCAGGCCGGCAAGCTGTTTAGTGGTCGATGGCGCTTGGACCTATTGTCGGCTGCTGTGATTGGACCTATTTGGTAAGGATGCGGCCGAACTCCTGGCCGGTCGAGCCTAGGGATATGGATGCCCGAGACCGTTTCTGCTACCGCATCCCTGCTTTCGCGTCCGCTCGTGCTTATCGCGGCGGCCGTCGGGGTCATGCTTGCCGCAACGGTGGCGCTCTGGGCCCACTACGGCACCGCAGTGTTCTACGAGATGATCGTCGCAGGGATCGCCGCCTGCTTGTGAACGCTCATGGCAGGCAGCGAGATCCGACATGACTACACGTAGCACCCGCATTCTTGTGATGACCGCGGCATTTCTCGCCGGGCTGGTGCTTTGCTTCGGCGTAGTCCTGATCGTGACTGGGCGGCTATCGTCTCCGGTCGCGCAGCAAATCGCCGCCATCGGCGGACCGTTCAAGCTCACCGATCAGAATGGGCAAATGGTCACCGACCAGGATTTGAAGGGTCGGCCGTTCCTGGTGTTTTTCGGTTTTACCCATTGCCCTGACGTCTGCCCGACGACTCTGTTCGAGGTCTCCGAGATTTTGCGCGCGCTTGGCCCCGATGCGGATCGCACGCGCGCGCTGTTCATCACGGTCGATCCCGAGCGCGACACACCCGCGGTGATCAAGGACTATCTGTCGAGCTTCGATCCGCACCTTTCGGGTCTGACCGGCGATCCTGCCGCGATCGCGGCAGTCGCAAAGGCTTACCGGGTCTATTTCAAAAAGGTCCCACTCGATGAGGGTGGCTACACCATGGACCACACGGCCATCGTATATCTGATGGACAAGGCGGGCCGGTTCGTGTCGCCGTTCAATCTCAAGCGGACGACCGATGCCGCAGCCGCCGATCTGCGCCGCCATCTGTGATTCAGCCGAACCCTGGATGGAATGGGCCGGCGCGCCGGCAAGCACCCGAGGTCGCCGCCGTCAGAGGGCGGTCGAATGCGGCCGCGGTAGGTCCTCAGGATTGACGACGGTGTCATTGCCACTGATCTGCCTTAACCGGCTCGTCTATAAGCAGGGGTTCAACCAGCGCTCCTGGGCCTAAAGTCGGTTAGAGGTCACCCGTGCCGGAACATTACTTGCAAGCCCCGATCGGGCGGTTGGCCGTCTGCCTCCTGCTGATGGCGACGTTTCTCGGTGCCGGTCAGGCGGCGGCAGCGCCGGCGGGCGGCGACCCGGGCGTGCGGGTGCCGGGATTTTGGGACCCACGTCGTCGGCCGGAAAAGCCCGATCTGTCTCGCATCAGCGTGATCCGGTTCCTCACCGAGACCGACTACCCGCCCTTTAATTTTGCTGGCCCGGACGGCAATCCGCAGGGCTTCAACATCGATCTGGCGCGCATGCTGTGCGAGGAACTCAAGCTCGCCTGCACCATCCAGATGCGCCGCTTCGAGACGCTCATTCCAGCGCTCAACGGCAACCAGGGGGATGCCGTGATCGCTTCCATCGCGGCCACGGTGGAGATGCGTGCCAGGGTCGATTTCACCGATTCCTATTACCGCACGCCGGCGCGTTTCGTGGCGAAGCGCGATTCCCCGATGGAAGATCCGCTGCCCGAGCGGCTCGAGGGCAAGAAGGTTGCCGTGGTCGCCGGCACAGCGCATGAGGCATATCTTAAATCCCTGTTTACCGAGGTCGAGGTTCGCCCCTATCCGAGCGCGGACGTGGCGCGACTCGCGTTGCGGCGCGGCGACGTCGATCTCCTGTTCGGCGATGCGATCTCACTCGCCTTCTGGCTCAACGGCACCGATTCCGAGAATTGCTGTGCCTTCCGCGGCGGGCCGTATATCGACAGCCGCTACTTCGGCGAAGGCATCGGAATTGCTGTCAAAAAGGGCAATGACACGATCCGGCTGGCGCTCAATTGGGCGCTGTTCCGGGTCTGGGAGCAGGGCCGTTTTACCGATTTGTGGCTGCGCTATTTCCCGATCAGTCCGTTTTGACGTTCAGGATTTCTGCCAATCACGGGCGAATTCCCATTAGCAGGGTTCAATCCGAAACTGCATTACAGTCATCAGTTTATTAATTTCGCTTTCCATTCCGCAGCTCGCATGAGTGTGTGCCGCAAGGCTTGCGAATTTCCGAGTCGGGACGTTCCTGTCGCCTCCGCAATGGCGCGGTGTATCGAATTACAACGGTCGTGGCGCCTGCTCATGGAACCGAAAAGAATGAATTGCGCTCAATTTTAGCGAACCGCGCAACGATATCGAAGCGCGCCGATGATTGACTTGCAACCGCGGCCTGGGCGGTGGAGTTTTGGGTCATGAAAGTGCTTCTTGCGCGCTTCGCACGCGATGAAAGCGGCGCCACGGCCATCGAATACGCGCTGATCGCAGCCCTCATGTCGGTCGCCATCATCACCGCGCTTTCGGGGCTCGGCTCGAAGCTGAATATGGCCTTCACCTCGGTGCGAGCTGCCCTCGAGTGAGCATGGTAGGGCCCCGTGGGTTCGTGGGGCCTTTTCTTCGCGAAAAGGGCAAGTCGGTCCAAATCCGCATCTCAATCTCGAAAGTGAGTGGCTGCGCGCCGGCGTTTTGATTGACGCCAGAGGGTGTGGTTTCTTAGTGTCCGCGGCCGGAGAGCCATTGATGTCCATGGTCGAGGCCCACGTCCCAGCCCTGCGTGAGATCGCTGAAAACTCCAACGCCTGGCCGTTCCAGGAGGCGCGCAAGATCGTCGCGCGGCTTAAGACGCATCCCAAGGACGAGGTGGTGTTCGAGACCGGCTATGGCCCTTCGGGCCTGCCGCACATCGGCACCTTCGGCGAGGTCGCACGCACCACCATGGTGCGCCATGCCTTTCGCGTGCTCACCGACGACAAAATCAAGACCCGCCTGATCGCGTTCTCCGACGACATGGATGGGCTGCG
>Ga0070699_100000611_pt1 | contig 33730 bp, 33 predicted proteins | sample KBSK1503metaG_FD_65473 | JGI IMG/M metagenome (GOLD analysis project Ga0070699, IMG submission 65473) | Corn, switchgrass and miscanthus rhizosphere microbial communities from Kellogg Biological Station, Michigan, USA - KBS K1-50-3 metaG | ecosystem: Host-associated > Plants > Roots >...
GGCGACATCTCCAACACGCTGGTGACCGCACGATTGATCCACGAGGCTGGCATGCCGGCGCAGGTGTTTTACGAGCTGTTGCGGTTCAACGCTCCCGATCCGGAGGCGATGACCCGCGAGGCCCGCGCGAAGGCGGATGCGGCAGCGTCGGAGAACGGCCTGGTGCGTGTCAGCCTCGCGCCGCACGCGCCATACTCGGTGTCGCCAGCGCTCTTTGCCGCGATTCGCGCCGATCTGGACGCGCACCCCGGGCAGGTGTCCAGCGTCCACCTGGGGGAATCACCCGAGGAAATGGAGTTCATCAGAAACGGGACGGGCCCGTGGCGTGCGCTGCTCGAGGAGCTGGGGGTCTGGACCGACACGTGGGAAGCGCCGGGCACATCGCCGCTGGAGTATCTCGATGCCCTCGGTTTTCTCGACCGTCGCGTCCTTGCCGTGCACGGTGTTCAGCTCGAGGGCGACGATCTCGATCGTCTTCACTCGCTCGACATGACGGTCGTGGCGTGCCCCCGCAGCAACCTGTACGTCGGTGTTGGACCGCCGCCTCTCGAAGCGTTTTACGCGATGAACGTAAGCGTCGCGTTCGGTACCGACAGCCTGGCGAGCGTACAGGATCTGAATCTCTTCTCGGAGCTGGCCGAGGCGCGTCGGATCGCGCCACGCGTGCAGGCGCGATCGCTGCTCGAGAGCGCCACACGTCAGGGCGCCCGCGCGCTCGGGTTCGAGGACGAGTTCGGGACAATCGAGGAGGGCAAGCGCGCACAACTCATCGCCGTGCGCCTGCCTGATCGCGTCGACGATGTGGAAGAATACCTGGTTGGCGGGATCGAGCCTGACGCGATTATGTGGCTCGATCCTGAAACGCCCAACGCCCAACGCCCAACTCCCAAAGCGCGAAGCTGATCTCCTTGGGAGTTGGAGGTTGGGAATTGGGAATTGACACGTGATGACCAAGCTCACCACATATCTGTCATTCGTCAGGTTCAGCCATTCGGTCTTCGCGCTGCCGTTTGCGCTCACAGGGGCACTCCTGGCGTGGCGCGATCATCCCTTTTCCTGGTCCCAGGTCGCGTGGATTGTCGTGTGCATGGTGAGCGCGCGCAGCGCTGCGATGGGGTTCAATCGCCTGGCGGATGCGCGTCACGACGCACTGAACCCGCGCACATCGATGCGCGAGATCCCACGCGGTGCGATGACCCGCCGCGAAGCCATGGTTTTTGTCATCGTGTCGTCCGTACTGTTCATCTATGGCGCGTCGCGGTTGAACACGGCGTGCCTGATACTCGCGCCCATGGCGCTCGCGATCGTCTTCTGGTACTCCCTCGCCAAGCGCTACACGGCCTACACGCAGCTGTTTCTCGGCCTTGCAATGGCCGTGGCGCCGGTAGGCGGATGGATAGCCGCCGGCGGCGGGGCAGGCGCAGAACCGTGGCTGCTCGGCCTGGCGATCGGCCTGTGGGTTGGCGGGTTCGACATTCTCTATGCGTGCCAGGATCTGGAGTTCGACCGCGGCCACGGCCTGTTCTCCATTCCGACACGATTCGGTGTGAGCCGCTCGATTCTCGTCTCGCGCATCATGCACGTCGTGGCTGTCGGCGCGATGGCGGCGCTATGGAGGGTCGCCGATCTGCCCGCGCTGTACCTGGTTGGCGTCGGCATCGTCGCGGTCCTGCTCACGTACGAACAGTCGCTGGTCAGTGACGATGACCTATCTCAGGTGAAGAAGGCGTTCGATCTGAATGGCTATGTCGGGATCGTGTACTTCGTCGCGACGGCGTTGTCGCTGTACGTCGGATGATCTGGCTCGCACCCGTCTTCACTGCCACGGAACACCGAGACACTGAGACACCGAGAAGGCATATTAAGTATTCCCTCGGTGCCTCGGTGCCTCGGTGGTTCGTCGCGGCGGACGATGCGCCCGAGCTTTGGCAGTGAAGACCGGCCCTGACAAATCTCCCGATCGCATTGCCGGGATGTTCGATGCGATCGCGCCCCGGTACGACCTCCTCAATCATCTGCTCAGCGCCGGCGTTGATCGCCGCTGGCGCGCCGCGGCCATCCGATCGCTGCGGCTGACTGGAATCGAGACGCTGCTCGATGTCTGCACCGGCACCGCGGATGTCGCTCTGGCAGCCCGCCTTCGCCCCAAGAACGCAGCGAGCTTCGGCGCCCCAAGGCCCGGTGACAGTCGTGCGGCGCGCGTCGTGGGCATTGACTTCTCTGGTGCGATGCTCGTGCTCGGGTTGGAGAAGGTCAAAGCCGCGGGCGAAGCGTCTCGTATCGCGTTGCTCCGCGGCGACGCGATGCGTCTTCCTGCGGCGGATCACTCGGTGGACGCCGTAACCGTCGCGTTCGGCATCCGCAACGTACAGCGGCCGGAAGTGGCGTGCGCGGAGATGGCGCGGGTGCTGCGCCCGGGAGGCCGATTGGCGATTCTCGAGTTCGGCGTCCCCCGCATCCCCGGAATCAGGCCGCTGTACTTGTGGTACTTCACGCACATCCTGCCATTCGTCGGACGTGCGATCTCGGGCCACCACGGCGCATACTCCTACCTGCCGGCCTCGGTTGGCACATTTGCACCGCCGGCCGAGTTCGTGGAAACCCTCCGCAGCGCGGGATTTACCGACATCCGCGCCGACCCCCTGACCCTGGGGATCGTCTATCTATATACGGCACGGACGCCGAATAGTGGTTAGGAGTGAGGAACCGATGTAAGTCGTTGTCAGCGCGAATGTTATAATCCTCGGTCGGACCAGACCCGTTGATTCATTTCGACATCGACAACCGCTACCAGGACGAGCTGATCGTCGGAAGCGCCATCTCGCGGCGAGAGGGCGTCATATTTTCGATTGTCACTCACATCCTGGTGCTGCTCGCGATCATGCTGGTGCCGCGGTTGCCCATCTTCCAGGTCAGCCCCGAGGAGCTCGCGCGGCGTCGCGCCGCGCTCCAGGAACAGCTACGAGCGCGGCAGGATCCGACATTCGTCTTCGTGCAGCCTCGGGTCGATCTCAAGGCCTTGAGACCTCCCGAGCGCGCCCCGTCGTCGGATGCCGATCGCCTCGCGCAGTCGCGGGAGAAGCCGCCGACCGCCAGCAACCCGCTCCCGTTCTTGCGTGGCAACTCATCTGAACGCGCCGAGGAAGCGGAGCGCGAGGTCGCACGCGGCGAGGAGAATCAGAACCCACCGACGCTCCAGCCGCAGCCCGAGTCACAGGAAGCACGCGCGCTCCCTCCGTCGGACGAAGGTTTCAGGCGACCTCCTCCACAAACGACTCCGCAGCCCCGCCCAAGCGGCTCGCTTGGCGAGGCGCTTCGCAATCTTCAGCAGTACGTACAGAAAGAGACGTTCAACAATCCGCAGGGTGGACTCAATCAGCCCGGCGCGGCGATTCAGTTCGACACGAAGGGTGTGGAATTCGGTCCGTGGATACGGCGCTTCATCGCCCAGGTGAAGCGAAACTGGTTTATTCCTCAGGCAGCCATGACGTTTCACGGGCGCGTCGTGCTGCAGTTCAACATCCACAAGGATGGGACGATCACCGATGTGAGCGTCCTGCAGCCTTCTGATATCGAGGGATTCAACCGCGCGGCGATCGGGGCAATCACCGGGTCTAGCCCGACCGAGCCGCTGCCGCCAGAGTACCCGTCGGACAAGGCCTTCTTTACAGTCACCTTCTACTACAACGAGGATCCCGACCGCTGATGTCGACACGTACGCAGCAACTCGGGCTCCTCATCCTTCTCGGCGCGTTGATCGTCTACGTCTTCGTACGCGTGCTCTGATGACGGGCCGGCTGAAGCCGGCCCCTACGTACTCGAAGCCTTCCCCTACGTACTCTTGGGATTTGGGATTTGGGCTTACCTATGGCACGAGCCCCATCTGCCCGTTGCGATAGTCCCGGAACGCCGCGCGGATTTCTTCCTCGGTGTTCATGACGAACGGACCATGGCTGACGATCGTTTCGCCGATCGGCTCGCCCGACATGAGCAGCGCGCGCGTGTCCTCGAGTACCTCGAACCGAATTCCTTCGCCGTCGTTGCGGAACACTACCTGGTGGAGGCCGGATGCCGTCGTGCCGTCGGGAAAGCGGACTGCGCCTTCCAACAGGTAGAGGAACGCGTTGTGAGTCGATGGCAGCGCGATGTCTATCCGTCCGCCGCGCCGCGCGTCGATCGTCGCCGCGTTGACAGCCGTCAGCGTCCGAATCGGACCCTTTACCCCTGCAAGCTCGCCGGTCACGACATGAAGCGTGACCAGACGGTCGGGGCTCACATGGTCCGGCGTCGCTTCGGGTGTGAGCGGGTGATATGACGGCGCATCCATCTTGTGGCTTGCAGGAGAGTTGATCCAGAGCTGAATGATCTCTGTCTCGCCCGGCAGGGGTGTCTCATCGTGAAGGATCCCGCGTCCCGCATGCATCCACTGCGTCCCGCCGGCGAGCACGGTCTTGTCGTTCCCCTCCGTGTCGCGATGCCGGATCCCGCCCTTGAAAATGAAGCTGACCGGGGCGAAACCCCGATGGGGATGCCAGCTCACGCCGGCATCGCCTGTCATGGCCTTTGGCGGGGCATGGTGCAGCAGGACGAACGGATCGAAGTAGGGCAGCTGCTCCGAGGGGAGCGGCTGGCGGACCGTGAGTGGTCCCATCTCGTGCGCAGGGGCGTAAATGACCTTGGAGACTGTTCTGGGCGGCATGATGTTATGACGTCACGCGGACCTGCGAAGGTACACGCCCTACTATGATCGACGCGTGCGTCCTCAGGTCATAGCGGTGCTCGGTCCTACGGCCTCCGGTAAGAGCGCCCTCGCGCTCGGGCTGGCCGAGCGTCACGACGGCGAGATCATCAACTGCGACTCGACAGCGGCCTATCGCGGCTTCGATATCGGCACGGACAAGGTGCCGGAAGACGCGCGCCGCGGGATTCCCCACCACCTCATCGACATCGCGGATCCGACGGAGGTCTACACTGCCGCTCAATTCGCCCATGACGCCGCTCACGCCATTCGCGATATCCACGCCCGCGGCAGAATGCCGATTCTCGTGGGCGGCACCGGCTTTTATTACCGTGCGCTGACCCGTGGCCTGTTTCCGGGCCCAGGAGCGGACGAGACGCTGCGGGCGCGGCTCAATCGGATCGCTGACGCCCGCGGCGTCGAGTGCCTCCACCGCATTCTCCAGCGTGTCGACCTGGACTCCGCCGGTCGCATCATGCAGCGGGACCGCAAGCGCATCGTGCGCGCCCTCGAGGTGTACTACACGACCGGCCGCACGCTGACGTCTCATTTCGACGACACAGCCTCCCCGATCGCCGATTGCGAGGTCGTGGCCATTGCGCTGCGCCTGCCGCCCCCGCTCACGGCGGAGCGGGTGGCCCGCCGCGTCGACGAACAGTTTTCGCGCGGAATCGTGGACGAAGTTCGAGGATTACTGGCGCGAGGCGTGCCGCGTGATGCGCGACCCTTCGGTGGTCTCGTCTACCGACAGGTGATGGAGATGCTCGCAGGTCTCCGCGGCGAAGGAGAAACGCGCGCGCTCATCGTCCAGGAGAACCGCCGATACGCGCGTCGCCAGTTGATCTGGTTCCGCAAAGAGCCTAATCTTATGTGGTTTGACGGCCCTGGCGAGCGTGATGACACGCGTCAACGCGTGGAAGACGCGCTTGCGGCGCGCGGTGTGCGAAGGCGAGGAGACGTCCGCTGATGGCACAGGCTACTGAACCCCGATCATCGTCGGCTCAGCCAAACATCCAGGATGTGTTCCTGAACTACGCGCGGCGCGATCGCATTTCCGTCGTCTTTCATCTGCTCGATGGACGCCAGTTCGACGGCCGTATCAAGAACTTCGATCGCTTCGCCGTCATCGTCGAGGTCAACGGCGCCGATCAGCTCGTGTTCAAACACGCCATCGCCACGATCAGCACCGAGCGCTCGGTGGCGAACTATTTCGCGTCGCATCACGCCTAGGCGGACCCGAAGGGTCCGCCCCGCATGTTCTGTTTCTCGTCCGCCCCGCATGTCCCCTACCTTTCCCCGCGTCATCGTTATCGTGCTCGACAGCGCCGGCATCGGCGAGCTTCCGGACGCAGGGGTGTACGGTGACGAGGGCAGCAATACCCTCGGCAACATCGCCCGGCAGATTCCGTTGAAGGTTCCGGCGCTGCGAGCCCTCGGCCTCGGGCAGCTGGTGTCGCTCGGGGGCCAGACGCACGGCGCTGATCGAGGTGTGTACGGCCGAATGGCCGAGGCTTCGCCAGGCAAAGACTCCGTAACCGGCCACTGGGAGATGATGGGCATCGTGCTCGATCGACCGTTTCCAACGTTCCCCAACGGGTTTTCGCCGGAAGTGATCGCGGAATTCGAGCGCCGGATCGCGCGTGGCACCATCGGAAACGTCGTCGCCTCTGGCACCGAGGTCATCGATCGCCTCGGTCCCGAGCATGTTCGCACAGGCAAGCCGATCATCTACACGTCGGCCGACAGCGTGTTTCAGATTGCTGCGCATGAAGATGTGATCCCGATAGGGGAGCAGTACCGCATCTGCGAGATCGCCTTTGATTTCGTGGGCCGAGGACTCGGCGTTGCTCGCGTCATCGCCCGCCCCTTCATCGGATCCCCGGGTGCCTTCAAGAGAACGGCGAACCGACACGATTACGCGCTGGAGCCGACTGGAGAGACGCTGCTCGATCATCTGGCGCGGCGCGGGATTCCGGTCGTCTCCATCGGGAAGGTCAACGACCTGTTCGCCGGTCGCGGCATTGCGCGCGCGATTCACACCGCCAGCGACGCAGAGGGGATGGATCGGCTGGACGACGTGATGCGCGAGACGGACGAGGGGTTCATCTTCGTCAACCTGGTTGATTTCGATACGGTTTACGGCCATCGAAACGACGTCAGTGGCTATGCGGCAAATCTCGAGCAGTTCGACGAGCGCCTGTCGCGCCTGCTGCCGAAGGTGCGTGAGTCCGATCTGCTCGTCGTCACCGCCGATCATGGCAACGATCCGAGTACGCCAAGCACGGATCATTCGCGGGAGTATGTGCCGCTGTTGATCACCGGGCCGGCTCCCGACTCCGCTCTTCGAGCTCACGACTTCCCACCTGGCGCTTCGTCGGGCAAGGAAGCCGGCCCGCACGTACCGGCTAGAGCCGGCTCCCGCGTGCGCCCAGGGACCAACCTGGGCACGCGCAAGACGTTTGCGGACCTTGGGCAGACTCTGGCGGCAAACTTCGGCGTTGGGCCGCTGGCCCATGGCACGAGCTTTTTGGAGGACATCGTTGTCCACCATCCGTGAAGGCCTCGAGCAGCGGGAGCGCGACACGCTGGCGCCCCAGGCGGCGAAGAGCGCCGGCACTCGCGGTCGTCTCAGGCCGGAGCCCGAAGACGATGTGCGTCCGGCCTTTCAGCACGATCGTGATCGGATCATCCACAGCAAGGCGTTCAGGCGGTTGAAACACAAGACTCAGGTGTTCTTCGCCCCTGCCGGCGATCACTATCGAACGCGTCTGACACACACGCTCGAGGTGTCGCAGATCGCGCGCACGATCGCGAAGGTGCTGCAGCTGCACGAGGAATTGACGGAAGCCATTGCGCTCGGTCACGACCTTGGGCACACGCCGTTCGGCCACACCGGTGAGCGGGTGCTCGATTCGCTCATGCCAGGAGGCTTCCGCCACTACGAGCAGAGCCTTCGTGTCGTGGATGTCCTCGAGAACGATGGACGCGGCCTTAACCTGACGTTCGAGGTTCGCGATGGCATCGGCCGTCACTCCAAGGGAAAGAACGGCTCGCCGCTCGGCGTGGATGAGTCGCAGCGCGCCGCCACGCTCGAAGGGCAGATCATGCGCGTCGCGGATCTGATCGCCTACGTCAATCACGATATTGACGATGCCGTGAGGGCGGGCATGTTGAAGGAGACGGATCTGCCGCGGGATGCCGTCGGCAGGCTTGGAGCGAGCTCCTCGGCGCGCATCGCCTGCATGGTCAAGGACGTGGTCACCGAGACGCAGAAGGGCGGTCTGGCCCAGATCAGAATGAGCGATCCCGTGCTGGAGGCGACGCTCGCGATGCGGAGCTTCCTGTTCGACGCGGTCTACGAGAACGGCGAAGCCACGGCGGAGTTCAAGAAGGCGACAGGGATTCTCGGCGGCCTCTGGGAGAAGGTGCGGGAGCGTCCCGACGAGTTCCTCGACACCCGCATCCTCGAGAGCGACGGGCTCGATGTCGCGACACGCGATTTCCTCGCCGGCATGACGGATCGTTTCGCAGTGGCGCTCTACGAGCGGCTCTTCATTCCCAAGCCGTGGATCGGGCCCATGGCGTGGAATCAGCTATAATTGTCGGTCTGCCTTTCGCGCAACTTTCGCGAGAGGGTCGTATGCAGCTCGATCTCACGCGCTATCGTCAGCCGGTCGGTCACTTCGCCCGTACGTTCCAGCCTTCGGAGCTGGGCATCGACCTCGATGCGTATCAGATCGTGGCGCCGGTCGAGCTCGAGTTCGACATCCACAAGGACAAGGACAAGTTCCGCCTCGTGGGTCGCGTGCGGACCGATCTGGAACTGTCGTGCAGCCGCTGTCTCGATCCGTATCGGTTTCCGATCGATGCGGCGTTCGACCAGCGGTACTTGCCGTCATCCCAGGCAACGACCGAGGCGGAGCGGGAGATCGAGGAGAACGATCTCGAGACCAGTTACTACAGCGAGGATCAGATCGATCTGAACGAGTTGATGCGCGAGCAGTTCTACCTGGCCCTCCCGATGAAACCGCTGTGCCTGGAGGGCTGTAAGGGCCTGTGTGCGCAGTGCGGCACGAACCTCAACACGGGCACCTGCGATTGCGCGCCGGTATGGGAAGATGCGCGGCTGGCGGCGCTCAAGGCGCTGAAAGGCCGCGAAACCTAGAGAACTACGATGCCTAATCCAAAACGTCGACACTCGAAGACCCGGACCTCTAAGCGGCGCACGCACGACGTGCTCGTCGCGGCCGCCACCAGCCTTTGTCCGCAGTGCCATGAGCCGAAGGCACCCCACCGCATATGCCCGCATTGTGGCTACTACAGGCAGCGGCAGGTTCGAGCGGTCGACGAAGAATAAATCAATGCTGAATTCTGAATTGCGAATGCCGAATTCAACGGCATTCAGCAATCAGCATTCGCCATTCAGCATTCCATGATCCGCATCGCCGTAGATGCCATGGGCGGCGACCATGCGCCGTCGGCGATCGTTGACGGCGCCGTGGCGGCTGCCCGCCACCTGGATGTCCAGATCTCCCTTGCCGGAGTCCCGAGTGCCATCGAGGAGGCCCTGAGCGGTCATCCTGACTGGCGTCACCTCAGGCTGGCGATTGTCGACGCGCCGGACGTCATCGACATGTCCGAGGCGCCGGCCGCCGCGCTGCGGCGCAAACCCCGCGCGTCGATCCGTGTGGCGGCCGATCTGGTTGCGCGCCACGACGCCGAGGCGCTCTTCAGCGCGGGACACACGGGCGCCACGGTGATGGCTGCGCACGCGGCATTCGGCATGGTCCCGGGTGTCGACAGGCCCGCCCTTGCCACCACGATTCCCACGCGTGCCACGCCCGCGGTGCTGCTCGACGCCGGCGCCAACGTCGAGTGTCGGCCGCAGCATCTTCTGCAGTTCGCGGTCATGGGTGGCGTGTACGCAAAGGTCGCGCTGGGCGCCGAGCGGCCCCGTATCGGCCTCCTCTCGATCGGGGAGGAAGAAACAAAAGGAAACGAGCTCACCCGCGAAGCGCATCAGCTGCTCAAGGCCGCGCCAATCAATTTCATAGGCAACATCGAAGGGCGTGAGATTTACAGCGGCGTCGCGGACGTAATCGTTTGCGACGGCTTCACCGGCAACGTTGTGCTCAAGACGAGCGAAGGGCTTGTCGACACCGTCGAGGCATTGCTCGGCGATGAGCTCCAGGGCACGTTCTCGAGCCAGGTCGGCTACCTGTTGTCGCGCCGTGCGTTCCGGCGGTTCAGGCGCCGCGTCGATTATTCGGAGTACGGGGGAGCGCCATTGCTTGGCGTCGCCGGCCTCGCAATCGTCGGTCATGGGCGCTCGTCCGCGAAAGCGGTGCGGAACGCCCTTGCCATGGCGTATCGCTTTGCGACCAGCGACTTCCTCCATCGCGTCGAGCGCGAAATCGCAGGAGCGGCCGTCGCGTGAGACGGGCCACGGAGACACGAAGGCACGGAGGTCATTTCTTGTCTCCGTGTCTCCGTCCTTCGACTGCCGCTCAGGACGCCCCGTGCATCGTCGAGGGGCGTGACTCCGTGGCTTGTCGCGGTCAACTCTGGCCGAATCGAACGGTGTGTCATTGATTGCATTCGTTTTTCCCGGACAAGGTTCGCAGAAAGTGGGTATGGGGCGGACGCTCGTGGATGCGTACCCCGAAGCTCGCGACGTCTTTGACGAGGCGGACGCCGCGCTTCGCCCGACACTCGAGCCGGACGTCGAAGTGTGCCCGTTGAGCACGCTGATTTTCGATGGTCCCGAGAGCGATCTCACGCTCACCGAATACGCGCAGCCGGCGATTCTGACAGTCAGCATCGCGGCGTATCGCGTCCTCGCTGCCCGCGGCATCACGCCGGCGTTCGTCGCCGGGCACAGTCTCGGTGAGTACTCGGCCAACGTCGCGGCGGGCACGATTGCATTTGCGGATGCGGTGCGTATTGTCCGGCGACGCGGCATGTACATGCAGGAGGCGGTACCGGTTGGCGCAGGGTCAATGGCTGCCATTCTTGGCCTCGATGCCGAGACGGTCACGCGCGCCTGCCAGGAGGCCGCCGAGGGCGACGTCGTCAGCCCTGCGAACATCAATGGCGCAGGACAGGTGGTGATTGCCGGGACGACGGCAGCGGTCACGCGAGCCGGCGAGCGCGCGAAAGCGCTTGGCGCCAGGCGCGTGATCCAGCTCGCGGTCAGCGCGCCGTTCCACTGCGCGCTGCTGAAGCCGGCGCAAGAGCGGCTCGAGCCCGAGCTTCGCGCCCTTGACGTGCGCGACCCCCGTATCCCGGTTGTGGCCAACGTCGACGCTGAGCCGAAGCGCGACGCGGCATCGGCGATTGATGCGCTCGTGAGGCAGGTGTCCGCGCCCGTCCGCTGGGAGCAGGTCGTCCGCCGTCTTGCGTCGGAAGGCGTCACCACGTATGTTGAGGTGGGCCCGGGAACGGTGCTCAGCGGTCTCGTCAAGAAGATCCACAAGGAAGCAACCGTATTCAACTTCGCGGCGCCAGACGACCTGGCCGCTCTTGAGGAGCTCTCTGCAAGTGGAAAGTTCAAAGTGCAAAGTGCAAAGTAAGTTCAAAGTACGTCAGGCTACTTGTCACTGACTTTGCACTTTGCACTTTCAACTTCGAACGTGCGGATTCGATGATCGATCTGTCCGGTAAAGTCGCGATTGTGACTGGGGCGTCGCGAGGCATCGGGCGTACCGTGGCAACCATGCTTGCGTCGCGTGGCGCGCGCGTGGTGGCGGCGGCCCGTGGTGACAACGCGGCGTCGACGGTGGCGGAGATCCAGGCCGCGGGGAAGCAGGCCGAGCTTGCGTCTCTCGAGGTGACCGACGCCGGTTCGATCGACGCGATGATCGCCGCGGTGCTCGAACGTCACAGCCGCATCGACATCCTCGTCAACAACGCCGGCATCACACGCGACCAGCTGATGCTGCGGATGAAGCGGGACGACTGGGATCAGGTGATCGCGACGAACCTGACGGCCGCGTTCGTCTGCAGTCAGGCGGTCCTGAAGCCGATGCTGAAGCAGCGCAGCGGCCGGATCGTCAACATCAGCTCGGTCGTCGGTCAGACCGGCAATGCCGGTCAGGCGAACTACGCCGCGTCGAAGGCCGGCCTGATCGGGTTCAGCAAGGCGCTGGCACGCGAGCTGGCGTCGCGGAGTATCACCGTCAACGTCGTCGCGCCCGGTCTGATCGAGACCGACATGACGAAGGCGTTGACCGACAAGGCGCAGGTGGACTGGGCGGCGCAGGTCCCGCTCGGACGGCTCGGCACGACCGCGGATGTGGCCGCGGCGGTTTGTTTTCTTGCCTCAGATGAGGCGTCGTATATTACAGGTCAGGTCCTTGCCGTCAACGGCGGGATGTACATGTAGGAGGCAGAATGGCAGTTTCAGACAAGGTGAAGAGCATCATCGTGGAGCAGCTCGGGGTGGATGAGGAGGAAGTGACGCCGGATGCCTCGTTCGTGGACGACCTCGGTGCCGACTCGCTCGACACGGTGGAGCTCGTGATGGCGTTCGAAGAGGAATTCGGGATCGAGATCCCTGACGAGGACGCCGAAAAGATCACCCGGGTTAAGGAAGCCGTCGACTACATCGAGGCGCACGCGAAGACGAAGAAGTAAAGCCCCACGGAGGGATTTTGAACAGGCGAGTCGTCATCACCGGCATCGGGCTGGTGTCATCGCTCGGCATCGGCACCAAGGCGAACTGGGACGCGCTGGTGGCGGGCACGAGCGGTGTCCACCGGATTACCAAATTCGACGCGAGCGCCTTTGCCGCGCAGATCGCGGGCGAGGTCAAGGGATTCGACCCGCTGCAGTTCATCGACAAGAAAGACGTCAAGAAGATGGACGTCTTCATCCAGTACGCTGTCGCGGCCGCGCAGTTCGCGATGGACGATTCGAAGCTGGAGGTGACGCCCGAGAACGCAGACGCGATCGGGGTCTACATCGCGTCGGGCATCGGCGGATTCACCACCATCGAGCGCGAGCACAAGGCGCTGCTCGAGGGCGGCCCACGGAAGATTTCACCGTTCTTCATTCCCTCTGCCATCATCAACCTTGCAGCCGGCCAGGTGTCGATTCGTTTTGGCGCCAAAGGGCCGAATTCAGCCACCTGCACCGCCTGCTCCGCCTCAGCGCACGCGATCGGCGACGCCTACGAGATCATCCGGCGCTGCGACGCCGACGCGATGATCGCCGGAGGCAGCGAGGCGGCGATCACTCCGATGGGGGTCGGAGGGTTTGCCGCGCTTCGCGCGCTCTCGACGCGCAACGACGAGCCCGAACGCGCGTGTCGTCCCTTCGACAAGGATCGTGACGGCTTCATCATCGGCGAGGGCGCAGGCGTCATCGTCCTCGAAGAACTGGAGCACGCGCGACGCCGCGGGGCGCCGATTTACGCCGAAATCGTCGGCTACGGGATGTCGGCCGATGCATATCACATGACCGCGCCATCGGAAGACGGCGATGGCGGCCGACGCGTCATGGCCAACGCGATCCGGAAGGCCGGCATCGCGCCTGAGGACGTGGACTACATCAACGCCCACGGCACGTCGACCCCGTACAACGACAGGCTGGAGACGCTCGCCATCAAGAATTGCTTCGGCGACCACGCGTACAAGCTGGCCATCTCCTCGACCAAGTCGATGACCGGCCACCTGCTCGGCGCCGCCGGCGGCCTCGAGGCGGGGATCACCGCCCTCGCCGTGCGTCATCAGATCGTGCCGCCCACCATCAACCTCGACGAGCCGGATCCCGAGTGCGATCTCGACTACGTACCCCACACGAGCCGGCAAATGCCGATCCGCTACGCGCTGTCGAACTCCTTCGGCTTCGGCGGCACGAACGCCGCTCTGATGTTCAAGAAATTCGAAGGGTGACAATCAACCACGAAGAACACGTAAAACGCCTCAATGCCTCGGTGTTTCGTCTCCGTGAAAGGCCCTCCCGTTGAAGATCGCCGTTTGCATCAAACAGGTCCCGACCCGCGAGTGGCAGCCGCGTCTGAATGATCAGAAGACGTGGATCCGCGAGCAGGACGTCAGCTACGAGATGAACGAGCCCGACGCGTATGCGCTGGAAGAGGCGCTCCGCCTGCGTGAGAAGCACAGCGGCGAAGTCGTCGTCTGCTCCGCGGGTCCGGCGCGCGTGCAGACCGTCATTCGCGAGGCGCTCGCGCGTGGCGCGGACCGCGCGATTCATGTCCAGGACGACAGTCTGGGCGCCGCCGATGCGTTCGTCATCGCCGACGCGCTGGCGGCTGCGATGAAGGACGAGAAGTTCGACCTGGTGCTGACCGGGCTGCAGTCCGATGACCAGGGACACGGCCAGACTGGCGTGATCCTCGCCGAGCGGCTCGGTATCCCCTCGTCCACGATCATCATGGACGTGCAGATCGAGAACAACGCCCTGCGTGTCAAGCGAGAGCTCGAGGGCGGCTGGTTCCAGTGGATTGCGATGCCACTGCCCGCGTTGCTCACCATCCAGAGCGGGATCAATCAGCTCCGCTATGCCACCCTCAAGGGCATCATGGCGGCCAAGAAAAAAGAGATCCGGAAAGCGTCGCTGCCCGACGGTCTTCAGCCCTCGCAGCAGATTGTCAGCCTCGCGGTCCCGACCAGGAGCAAGCAGACTCAGATGATCACGGGCTCGCCAGCCGACGCCGCGAAGGAGCTGGTGCGCCGGCTCCGCGAAGAGGCGAGGGCCCTGTGATCCTGGTGATCGCCGAACAACGCGAGGGCAAGCTCAATCGCGCGACCTGGGAATCGGTCGCAGCTGCGCAGCAGCTAGCAGGCACTGCACAGCTGCTGGCGAGCGGTATGCCGATCAAGATCGCCGTGCTTGGTGCCGGCACCGGAGGCGTCGCCCAGGAGCTGGCGTCCGCCGCCGTGTCCGAAGTGCTCGTCGTGGAGCACGCCGCGCTCGATGTCTACACTCCCGACGCCTACGCTGCCGCCTGTCGCGCATTGATCGAGTCGACCTCCCCGACTTTCGTTCTCCTGCCGCATACCTACCAGACGCGCGATTTCGCCCCTCTGCTGGCCGCGCAGCTTCGCAAGCCGCTCATGACTGACGTGACGGGTATCGTGGGCACTGGCCCGGACGCCACCTTCACACGCCCGATGTTTCAGGGAAAGCTCGCGGCGCAGGTGAAGCCGCAAGGGGGGCCGCCGGCGCTGGTGACGATGCAGATCGGCGCATTGAGGGCCGATGCGGCGCAGAAGGGTGGCTCGGCGGCGGTGACGAAGGTGGACGTACAAATCGATTCCTCCTCGATTCGCCAGACGCCAGACGCGCCATTTCGCGAAGCCAAGCAGGCGGTCGATCTCGCGCAGGCCGAGCGCATCGTCGCGGTGGGTCGCGGCATCAAGTCGCAGGACAACATTCCGCTGGCGGAGAAGCTCGCCAAGGCAATGGATGCCGAGGTGGCGGCGTCGCGCCCGATCTGCGACAACGGATGGCTGCCGATGGAGCGCCAGATCGGCAGCTCCGGCCAGACGGTTGCGCCGAAGCTCTACGTGGCACTCGGGATCTCCGGAGCCATTCAGCACCTGGTCGGCATGAAGGGCGCGCGAACCATCGTCGCGATTAACAAAGACGCCGAAGCCCCTATCTTCGAGGTCGCCGACTACGGCATCGTCGGCGATCTGTTCGAGATCGCGCCCGCGCTGATCGCGGAACTCGAGAAAAACTAACCACGAAGTTCACGAAAGCGTACGAAGAGCACGAAAATAGTATGTTTGTTCTCGTGACCGTCGTCGTATTTCGTGACCTTCGTGGTTAGGACTGATGGCCCGCGAAACTCTTGAAGTCGACGTCCTGATCGTCGGCGGCGGTCCGGCAGGGCTGTCTGCCGCGCTTCGCCTCTCGCAGCTTCAGCAACAGCATAGCGGCGAGCCGGTGTCGATTGCGGTGCTCGAGAAAGCACGCGAGGCGGGAGCTCACATCCTCTCCGGCGCGATTCTGGATCCCTCCGCGCTTCGCGATCTGATTCCAGATTTCCGCGAAAAGGGTGCGCCCTTGGCCGCCGACGTCCATGACGAGGACGTCTACGTCCTCACGCAGTCGGGCAAAATCCCGTTGCCGATCATCCCTCCGCCGCTGAAGAACCATGGCAATTCCATCATCTCGCTCAACCTGTTCGTGCGCTGGCTGACGACGCAGGTGGAGGCGGCCGGCATCGACTTCTTCACCGGCTTCTCCGGTCAGGACATCCTCATGGATGGCACGCGCGTCGTCGGCGTGCGCACCGGCGATCGCGGCATCGGGAAGCACGGAGAGCAGAAGACGACCTTCGAGCCGGGCGTCGACATCCTGGCGAAGGTGACGATCTTCTGCGACGGCGTGCGCGGCAACCTGACCAAGGAGCTGATGCGTCGACTACCGCTCGGCCACCACGCAGAGCCGCCGCAGTTCGCGCTCGGCCTCAAGGAGCTCTGGGAGATCCCGAACGATCGCCTCGAGTCGGGCAGCGTGATTCACACGCTGGGTTACCCCCTCCGGCACGAAGAGTTTGGCGGAGGTTTCATCTACGCCATGCCTGACGGTCAGGTGTCGCTCGGTTTCGTGGTCGGGCTCGACTACAGGGATCCCCTGTTCGATCCGCACATGGCGTTCAATCGCTTCAAGCAGCATCCGTTCGTGTCGAAGCTGCTCGAGGGCGGTCACATGATCAGGTACGGCGCCAAGGCGCTGCCGGAAGGGGGATGGAACACGATTCCGCAGGTCTTCATGAACGGCGGGCTGATCGCGGGTGACGCCGGCGGCTACATGAATTCGATGCGCCTCAAGGGGATTCACCTGGCCATGCGCACCGGCATGCTGGCGGCCGAAACCGCGTTCGAGGCGGTGCGCAAAGGCGACACGTCCATCGCGACGATGAAGACGTATCAGGATCGCATCGACAACAGTCCCGTTAAAGCGGAGCTCTACCCGGTTCGCAACGTCCACCAGGCGTTTGGCTACGGACTCCTTCCAGGACTTGCGTTCGCCGGTTTGTCCGTTGTGACCAAGGGCTGGCTGCCGGAGGACCTGCACGGGCATCCGGGTCACGAGCGGATGAAGACACTTGCGTGGTACTACGGTTCATCGCAGTTCGCGTCTACGGTGGCGAGCAACGCTACGACGATCGATCGCCGTCTGACGTTCGACAAGGTGACCAACGTGCATTACTCGGGCACGTCGCACGATGAGGATCAGCCGCCGCACCTCCTCGTGCACACGGACGTCTGCAGCTCGATTTGCGGACCGGAGTACGGTCATCCCTGCGTGCGATTCTGCCCGGCAAACGTCTATGAAATCGCGCACGACCCCGACGGCACGCCCCGTTTACAGATCAACGCGTCGAACTGCGTGCACTGCAAGACGTGCGACATCATGGATCCGTACCAGGTCATCACATGGGTGCCGCCCGAAGGCGGGGGTGGACCCCAATACAATGGGATGTGAGTCAACTCCCAAGAGGCCAACTCCCAACTCCCAAGGCATTCGTCTTGGGAGTTGGCGTTTTGGGAGTTGGGAGTTATGAGCGACTGGCGCTCCTCAGGCTGGAAACGCGCGCAGGTGGCGGCGATCGCGGGCCTGGGCTATCCATTGATCAACGCGCTCGGCCACTCGCTGCGTTGGCGCGTCGAAGGGCTGCATCACCTCGACGCGATCCTCGCGTCCGGCCGTCAGCCGGTCATGGCTTTCTGGCACGGCCGTATCCTTCCGGCCACGTACTACTTCCGCCGTCGCGGCATCGTCGTCATCACCAGCGAAAACTTCGATGGCGAATGGATCGCGCGGATTATCGAGCGCTTCGGCTACGGGACGGCGCGCGGGTCGACGACGCGAGGCGGGCGGAAGGCGATGCTGCAGCTCGTGCGCGACATGGAGCAGGGAAAGCCTTCAGGGTTCACGCTCGATGGCCCGCGAGGTCCTGCGCGCGTCGCGCAGCCTGGCGCTATCTGGCTGGCGCGCGCTACGGGCAATCCCCTCCTTCCGTTTCACCTCGAGGCGTCGTCACACTGGACGACCGGGAGCTGGGACAGGACGCAGATCCCCAAGCCGTTCAGCACCGTGGCGCTGGCGGTTGGTGAGCCGCTCGAAGTGCCGAAGGGCGCCTCTGACGAACAGCTCGAGCCGGCGAGGCAGGAGCTCGAGCGGCGCCTGGCTGCACTCGAAAGTCGCGCCCTGGCGATGCTGGGCCGCCTGAAGCCGGCCCCTACGACAGAATGATGATGACATCATGAGTCTCACGATTTTTACGTCCGATCGTTTCGCCGATCACCTCACACCGCCCGGGCATCCCGAGCGTCTCGAGCGCGCGGAGGTCATGCAGGTCGTCGCCTCAGAGTTCCGCCGGCGCGGCGGGGACGTGCGGGAGCCGCGGCTGGCAACGGAAGCGGAGCTCGCGCGTGTCCACGATCGCGAGTACATCGCGCTGATCGGGGAAACGGCAGGGCGCGCGACGGCGCTCGACCTCGATACGTTCACGTCGCCCGAATCCTACGAAGTCGCCCTGCTGGCGGCCGGCGCGGCGCTCGCGTCTGTGGATGATGTCCTGGGAGGCACGGGCCGGCGCGCGCTTGCGATGGTCCGGCCGCCAGGACATCACGCCGAGCGGAACCGGGCGATGGGTTTCTGCCTGTTCAACAACATCGCGATCGCCGCGGCACACGCGCGCGCCAGCGGCCTCGAGCGCGTCGCTGTCGTCGACTACGACGTCCATCACGGCAACGGAACGCAGCGGGCGTTCTATGACGATCCGTCGGTCCTGTTCGTCTCGTCGCATCAATACCCCTACTATCCTGGCACCGGCGCGGCGAGTGATACCGGGACCGGCACGGGGATCGGTTTCACGATCAACCTTCCGCTCGAAGCGGGCGCGACCGATGCGGACTACGAGCTCGTCTATGCGAGCATCGCTCTGCCATTGCTTCGGCAGTTCCGTCCCGAGCTGATTCTTGTTTCGGCGGGCTTCGATGCGTTTGTTGACGACCCGCTCGGCGGGATGCGCGCGACGGCGGATGGATTCGCGCGGCTGACCGCGCTGCTCGCGGATGTTGCCGACGAATGCTGTGGCGGCCGCATCGTGGCCGTCACGGAGGGTGGATACGATCTCGCCGGACTTGCAGCGTCGCTACGCGTCGTGACCGCCGTGCTCGCCGGAGAGAGGACGCTCGACCAGTTCGAGCCGCCTGGCGGTCCCGCGCCGCGCGGCCGGGCGTCGATCGACGCGGTGCTGCCACATCTGCACAAGGCGTGGACGATATAATCGAGTCAGGTCTCTCGATTCCGGATCCCGGATCCCGAATCCCGGATCCCGGCTGCTTATTCTGAATGGCTGACTACCGTCCCCAGGAACTCGATAAGAAGTGGCAGGAGCGCTGGGCGTCGTCCCGGGCCTTCGAAGTCGTCGAGGATCCGTCGAAGCCGAAGTATTACTGCCTCGAGATGTTCGCGTATCCTTCGGGCCACGCGCATGTCGGCCACGTCCGCAACTACATCATCGGGGACGTGATGGCGCGCACCAGGCGGATGCGCGGCTACAACGTGCTGCATCCGTTTGGCTGGGATGCATTCGGCCTTCCTGCCGAGAACGCCGCGATCAATAGCGGTATCCATCCCGAGGAATCGACGCGCGCCAATATCGCGCACATGAAGGGTCAGCTCCAGCGGCTCGGCATCAGCTACGCCTGGGAGCGTGAGTTCGCCACCTGCGACCCCGAGTACTACAGGTGGAACCAGTGGCTGTTCATCCGCATGTTCGAGCGCAACCTGGCCTACCGGCGGCGCTCGTCGGTCAACTGGTGCCCGAAGGACCAGACGGTCCTCGCCAATGAGCAAGTGGTTGATGGCGGCTGCTGGCGCTGCGGCACGCCGGTCGAAACGCGCGACCTGGAGCAGTGGTTTTTCCGCATCACGGCGTACGCCGATGAACTGCTCGATGCGACCGTCGAGCTGAAGATGTGGCCCGACAAAGTGCTGACGATGCAGCAGAACTGGATTGGGCGGTCCGAAGGCGCACGCGTCAAATTCCCTCTGGAGGAAGGCCCTGGCTCGCCGAAGGCTGGCGAAAGCGGCTCGACGCAGATCGAGGTGTTCACGACCCGTATTGACACGATTTACGGCGCTACCTTCGTGCTCCTCGGTCCCGAGCATCCATTGGTCATGCAGCTCGCCGACAGGACGGCTGATTCCGCCGCATTCCGCAAGCAGGTGCAGACGTTCCGAACGCAGGATCGCGCGGCGCGCATGAGCGGCGAGATCGAGAAGCAGGGCTTCGACACCGGGTTCCATGCGATCAACCCGTTCACACAGAAACCCGTGCCGATCTGGGTCGCGAATTTCGTACTGGGCGACTACGGTACAGGCGCTGTCATGGCGGTGCCCGCGCACGACCAGCGTGACTTCGAGTTTGCCCGCAAGTTCAAGCTGCCGATCAAGGTCGTGATCGTACCGGAGGGGGAGAGGACCCCCGACGCCGACACCATGCCTGAAGCGGTGGCCGCATACGGACGCACCGTCGAGTCGGGCGAGTTCAGCGCTCTCACCTCCGAGGAGGCCCAGAAGCGCATGATTGCCGCGGCGAAACAACGCGGCATCGGCGAGAGCACGGTGCAGTACCGGCTGAAGGACTGGGGCATCTCTCGTCAGCGGTACTGGGGCACCCCAATTCCGATGATCTATTGCGAGAAGGACGGCATTGTGCCGGTGCCCGACGATCAGCTGCCAGTGGAACTGCCGAGGATCGCGCAATTCACCGGCCGCGGCGACTCACCGCTCGCGCAGGTCCCGGAATTCGTCAACGTGACGTGTCCGAGATGCGGCGGCCCCGCCCGTCGCGAGACCGACACGATGGACACGTTCGTCGACTCGTCCTGGTATTTCTACCGATTTGCCGATCCGCGGAACGACGAGCAGCCCTTCGATCCCGTGAAGGTGAAGTACTGGCTACCAGTCGACTTCTACAGCGGCGGCATCGAACACGCGATTTTGCACTTGATCTACTCGCGGTTCTTCGCGCGCGTCTTTCGCGACCTTGGCCTGGTCGATCACAGCGAGCCGTTCAAACACCTGCTCACGCAGGGAATGGTGCTGAAGGACGGCGCGGTGATGTCGAAATCGAAGGGCAATGTCGTTGACCCCGACACGATGCTCCAGAAGTTCGGCGCCGACGCGCTGCGTCTCTACGTGATGTTCGTCGCGCCGCCGGAGAAGGAGATCGAATGGACCGACACAGGTCTCCTGGGGAGCTTCAAGTTTCTGACGCGCGTGTGGCGGCTCGTGGATCAATGGCGCGACGCGATCGCCCGAATCCCGAATCCCGAATCCCGAATCCCGGTTGGCGCGCTCAACCCGTCCGAGCGCGCGATCCGGAGGAAGACGCACGACACAATCCGCCGCGTGACCGGTGACATCGAACAGCGACAGCAGCTCAACACCGCGATCTCGGCGATGATGGAGCTCGTGAACGATCTCTACGCGTTCGGCGAGCCAGTGGGGCGGCCTGAAACCCTGGCCGTTGTCTGCGAGTCGATCGAAGCGCTCGTCGTGATGCTGTCGCCGTTTGCACCGCACATGGCCGAGGAGCTGTGGGAGATGCTGGGCCACCGCGACGGGCTGAGGACCGCCCGCTGGCCGGAGTACAGCGCCGACGTCGCGAAGGCCGAGGAAATCGTCGTTCCGGTGCAGGTCAACGGCAAGGTGAGAAGCCGCCTGACTGTACCGGCCGAAACCTCAGAGCAGGAACTGGGTCGGATGGCGCTGTCGGATCCCCTGATCCTCGTGCATACGACCGGGAAGACGGTGAAGAAAGTCGTTGTCGCGAAAGGGCGCCTCGTATCGCTCGTGGTGGTGTGAAAAATAGACTCTCTGTGTCTCTGTGTCTCCCACCTCCGCCATTCTGGCTTCGGTGGGCAGGCTGTGGCCTGTTGCTGGTTGCCGCAATGGGAACCTCGGGCTGCGGCTATGCGCTGGCAGGCCGCGGGGCGTTTCTTCCGACCGATATCCGCGTGGTCGGGATTCCTCCACTCGTGAACCGGACGACCTTCTTCGACGTCGAACAGATCCTGACGGAAAAGATTCGCAACGAGTTCATCGGCCGCGGCAAGTATCGGGTCATACCCGATACGACGGGCGCCGACGCGGTCCTCAGCGCCGAAATCACGTCAGTTACGCTGTCTCCCGTCGGCTTCACCAACACGCAGCTCGCGTCTCGGTATCAGTTCGTCTTGACGATGAAGGTCGATTTCACGGACGCGCGGGTCAGCCGGCCGCTGTGGGCCAATGACGCGCTGTCGTTCACCGGGGAGTACGAGCTCAACGTGGGGACCGGCACGGTTGATGGCGCGTCGTTCGTCGACCAGCAGCGCGGCTCGTTCGATCGCATTGCCAACGACGTCGCCCGGACCGTCGTGACCGCCATCCTTGAAGCATTCTGAGTCGTGCCACCCCTTAGTCCAACGGCGCTTCGAAAACAGATCGCGGCCGGCGAGACCGCCCCGCTCTACCTGCTCGTCGGCGCCGACGACACGGAGAAGTCCGCCGTCGCGAACGAGTTCACCGAAATGGTGGACGAGGGCCTCCGTGCCTTCAACGTCGATCGTCTCTTCGGAGGCGAGATCAAGGCGGACGACCTGTTCGACGCCTCGGCGACGCTGCCGATGATGGCGCCGCGCCGCATCGTGATCGTACACGACGCCGAGCGGCTCCTGATCCCGAAGCGCGAAGGGAAGGCGGCCGACGCGGAGCAGGAGCGGCTGGAGACATTTTTCAAGAATGCGCCGGACCACGCCACCGTCGTGCTCGTCTGCGGTCCGCTCGATCAGCGCCGGCGTCTCGTCAAGCTGCTGCTGAAGGAGGCCCAGGTGGTGGACTGCGGCACGATCGTCGACGCGGCCGGCGCGCACCGGTGGGTGAAGGCGCGTGCCGAGCGCGACAAGGTGCCGCTCGACGCCTCAGCCATCGCGGCCCTCGTGGAACGTGCCGGCATCGACGTCATCCGACTGCGCTCTGGCATCGAACGCCTCAGCCTGTATGCGATGGGCCAGTCGAAAATCACTGCGGACGATGTGCGGCAGATTGTGCAGGCGACCGCCGAAGCGACGAACTTCGGGATCGCCAACGCCATCGAGCGCAACGACGCGGCCGAGGCACTGCGTGAGCTCGCGGCTGCGATCGACGGGGGTGCCGCGCCGTTCTTCCTCATGGGTCAGTTGCGGTGGGTGGCGGAGAAGATGCCGTCCGCGCGGCTGAAGGCTGCGATTGAAGCTGTCTTCCGGACTGACCTGGCACTCAAGTCTTCCGGGGGCGATCCGAAGGTCCTGCTCGAGCGGCTCGTCGTAGAGCTGTGTGAGCCCAAAGGCCGCTTGTCGCCTTCGCCACGAGGCTTCGGCGCCCCCGCCAATCCCGCCCCCGCGTACGGCCGTCGCTAGCGGAAGTACGCGCCGACGAGGGCCGACACCACCGCAAGCAGAACGGCAACTTGCATTCCCAACAGACGAGAGAACTGGCGATCGAGCTTGTCGTCGAGCGCCGCAAACCGCGCGTCGACCCGGGCGAATCGCGCGTTCATGTCGCCACGCAGGTCGGTCGCATTTGCGTCCACCCGAGCGAATCCGCCATGCATTTCGCCACGCAACTCGTTCGCATTTGCATCCACCCGAGCGAATCCGCCATGCATTTCGCTGCGCAGGTCGGTTGCATTTGCGTCTACTCGAGCGAATCGCCCATGCAGGTCGCTGCGTAAGCCATCCAGGCTCGTCTCGAGCTGCGTGAATCGCGCGTTCATGTCATGACGCAATTCGGTGAACCGGCTGTTGGTATCGTGGCGGGATTCATTCACACTGGTCCGCAGATCCGCAGTTGCTGCGACATCGTCCGCGAACCTGCCTTCCAGGAAGGCGACGCGCTCCTCGAGACTCGGCATCTCTCCGCCCCGTTCCCGCCAGGTCGGCATGACCCGGATTCTACATCGTCGAAGCAGAACGGGTGCCGCGCGGATCTCACTTGATCTTGAGCTGATATGGCCGCGAGCTCGCAGTTTCCACAACGTCTGGTTAACGCGCGTGTGTGCGATTGTGCGCTCGGTGAAGGGCCTACTCGGCGACCGCCGCTTCCGTCTCGCCGACGATCGCTGCAAGGGCGCCGGGCTCGGGGCTGACGTAGAACTGGTACGCGTAGCGCTCGGTGTCCTTGGGTGCCGTCCTCGGAATGTCAGCGCCGTGTGCGCCGCCGTAGTTCAGGAACGCCACTGCGCTGTTCGCCTTGAACGGCACCATCTTCACCACGTCGCACTTCAATCCCTGGCTCTCCGGATAAAACGTGCTCGTGCGATCGATCTTCGGCGTGCCGTTGATCCGGTAGAAGCTCGTGCCATACGCCTCGCTGTCGCCGGGGCGCGCGAAGTAGATCAGGCACGTGAAGACCACGCGCTTCGGATCGAGATGGGGATCGAGGTGATACCCGGGACGCCGGAGCATCAGGCGGCCGCCCGTCGCTTCGTGCGGGATCGCGGCCAGTTGTGGGCCTCGTTCGGAGCCGTATTCGCGGAGGTAGAAATCGCGAATGTGCGGCTCGAACTTCTTCATCAGCGCGGGCACCATCATCTGCGGGATGAGCTGCTGCTCGATGAACGCGAGCGTTTCCAGCGTCCGCTCCGGCGCCACGTCGAGTTGCGACAGCTTCAGGTTCTGCTTGGCGTCGTCCCTCTGCGAGAAGAATATGCGCGGAGGGATACCGTCGATCAGCGCCCGGTAGGTGTCTTCCGGCGTCAAGTCATTGATGACGATGTGCACAGAGGGATCGGTCTCCATGCGCGCCGACGCGACCGCGCGCCGGACCTGTGCGGCGACGTGATCCGGATCAAGCGCCGATGCGTCATCGACGCCGTTCTGCCGGTGCGCAATGTTCAGTGCGAGCGTCGCGCGCAGCATGCGCACGTCGCGATCGACCGTGCTGATTCGATCCGCCGCTTCCACCAGCGGCTCGATGCGCTGCATCCGCTCCGCCAGCGCGGACATGCGGTCGACTTGTTCCTTCAGCGCCGCAAGCTGCTTGTCGAAGCGCCTTTCGAGCTTGGCGGTGGCGGAAGCCTGGTCTTCACGCCACTGGCCGCGGAGGAAGGGCAGGATCCCGGAGCGGGTCAGAAGCCGCTGCAGGAGACCACTGGGCACTACGCAGTGGCCTTACTCATGCGCGAGGAGAGACGCGACTTGTAACGCCCCGCGGTATTGCGATGGATGATGCCCTTGGTGGCCATCTTGTCGACGATGGACACCGTCTGGTTGAGCGCCGCTTTCGCCGCGGTCAGGTCCTTCGCGTCGAGCGAGGCGCGAATCGACTTGAGCGCGCTGCGAAGCTTCGAGCGCATCTGCCGGTTGTGTTCCCGGCGCTTGACGTTCTGGCGGTTTGCCTTGAGGGCCGACTTCGTACGCTTTGCCACTGATCCTCGCTGCTTGGAGAAAACGTAATTATACGACGGCGGGTGGGACACGCGGCGGCGGGTCCAAAAAGGACCCTTGACCCGGTTATTGGGGTTGGAAGACGTCGAGAGCGACGCGCCAGACACCGTTGCGGCCCCGGGTCCAGACGCGGACATAAAAGCCGTGCTGGCCCGGGTCGCCCTGCATCACGTAGCTGCCGTAGGTATATCCAAGGTCACCCGAGAGCGCTGTTTCGGCGAACTTTGATTCTCCCGACGCGTACGCCGGCTGGCCCCTCAGCCAGGCGACGATCGCGTCGTTGCCGACCAGGGGAAGCACCTCCGGCCGATGCAGCCGCGCGCCTTCGGCCAGGTGGCCGCGATAGGCATCGGCCTGTCCCGCCCGTGCCGCGTTCGTCAGCGCCGCATCGGTATCGCGCAGAGACTTGGTGGCGGCTACTGTCGAGGCGTTGCCGGTGTAGACGTCGGTGCGCGGTGCTCGCGTGAAGCCGTCTGCGAACGGCGCGGGACCAGGCGTCGTGACACCCATGTCCATCACGACTTTGAAGGCGCCGTCCGGCTGTCGTTTCCACACCGAGGCGTAAACCGAATGACGCGGTTGACCGTTGTTTCGCGCCGGGTTCATCGTGCGCACCGGTCCCGTCAGGTATCCAAAGTCACCGCTCGTGGCAATGTCTCCGTACCGGGGTTCCCACAGGATGCGCAGATCCTTCGGAGGGTCCGGCTGTTTGCGAAACAGGCCCTTGGCCGGCGCGGTCTGGTCGCCGTCGAATCCGACGGCAGCGTCGGCGAAATATTCGAGGAACGCCTGCTTCCAGCCGACGACGAGCGCGCGCGCCGCGAACATCTGCTCGGCCTTGACCATTTCGGTCAACGCACGGCTTTGCGAGAACGCCGGTGCAGCGACAACCATGGCGGTCATGGTTACCATCAGCAGCGTGCGTCTCATGCGCTTACTTTACGATGATTTCGAACGTGCCGGTGCCGGGCCTTTGCGACGAGTAGTGCGGGATGGCTCGCCCGTCGACGATCTCGAAGGTCTTGTACACGGCATTCCTGGTGAGCGCCACCTGGCGGACGTCGCCGCCGCGAGCCGCGACTCTCTTCACGTAGTCGCGCGTTTCCCGGTACGGTGGAACGGTCTTTCCGTGGCGATCGACCGCCTCAGCGCCGGCGTTGTACGCGGCCAGCGCGAGCTCCTCGTTGCCGTCGTAGCGATCCAGCAGCTTGCGCAGGTAGGTGCAGCCCCCGCGGATGTTCTCTGCCGGGTCGTAGGCATCGCGGACACCGAGCTCGGCGGCGGTTTTGGGCATGAGCTGCATCAGGCCCATCGCGCCGCGCGGCGAGCGCGCCAGCGGGTTGAATCCCGATTCCACCTGGATGACGGCCCGCACGAGTTCGGGGCGCAGCGCGTGGCGCCGCGCATGTTCCTGGACGAGCGGCTCGAAGGTGTCGCGGTACTTCACCGCCACGAGCGGCGTCGTTGCGCGGATGGTTGGCGCATCGGGCACGGAGTATGTCAATGCGCCGTTACTGAGCTTCCGATCCGACAGGACCAGCGTTCCGTTTACGTCGCGCCACGCATAGATCTGCGCATGCGCCGATATTGGCGTCAGCAGAGCAGCGACGAGCGCGAGGACGAGAGTGCGGGGTAGCAGGCGATCAAGATATCGGCGGGGCAAGGGCGCACCGTTAGCGACGAAACTGGTTCATCATTGTGTGATGGCGTGCCACCCCGGCGATCACACTCTTGTCCGCGTACGTACATTTCTGAACAGATTTGAGTCCGACATGGCGAAAAGTGCACTTGACGCCGCGGGGATTGAGTGCCTGATTCGCGCGGACGATGTCGGCGGCCTTCGGCCGGATATGCAGATGAGGGGGGTCGACCTGCTCGTGAGGGCCGAAGACGCGAAGCGCGCGGAAGCGATTCTCGCGTCCTAGGGCGGGCGTTTACGGCCCGCCTGTGAGCATCTTCTCGAGGATGCCGGGTGCGGCGGCGAGCATTTCGCCGATCTTCGACGGGTCCTTGCCGCCGGCTTCGGCGAAATCGGGACGCCCTCCGCCCCCGCCGCCCACGATCGCGGCGAGCTGCTTTACCACCTGGCCCGCCGGCACTCTCTTGGTGAGATCCGGTGTTACGCCAACCACGATGGTGACCTTGTCGTCGCCTGGCGCCGCCAGCACGACGACACCGCTCTTGATCCTGGCGCGGTGCTGGTCGACGAGCGCACGAAGGCCGTCCTTGTCGAGACCGCTGACTTCGCGCGCGACCAGGTTCACGCCTGCGACATTGACGGCTTCCTCCGGCTGCCCTGCGCCCCCGCCGCCCATCGCCGCCTTCATCCTGGCCGTTTGGAGCTCGCGGGCAAGGCGTTTTGTCTCTTCTTGGAGCGCGACCACTTTCGCGGCGACTTCCTCGGGCCTCGTGTTCAGAGATTCCGCGAGCGACGATGCCAGCTCGCGTTGTGCCTGGAAGGCCTTCACCGACTCGAGTCCGGTGATCGCCTCGATACGGCGGGTGCCCGCGGCGACGCCGCTCTCCGACACGATCGCGAACAGGCCGATGTCGCCCGTCGCGCGCACGTGGGTGCCGCCGCACAGCTCCACGCTGAATCCCGGCACCGACACGACGCGCACGTTGTCACCGTACTTCTCGCCAAAGAGCGCCATGGCGCCCGCCGCGATCGCTTCCTGTGTTGCCTTGACGTCGGTCTGTACGGGCGTGTTCTTCAGCACCTGCTCGTTGACAGTCCGTTCGATCTCGAGAAGCTGGTCCCGGGTAACCGCGCTGAAATGCACGAAGTCAAAGCGGAAGCGATCGGGGGCGACGAGCGAGCCCGCCTGCTTCACGTGCGCGCCGAGGACCTGGCGCAGCGCCGCATGGAGCAGGTGAGTGGCCGTATGGTTGCGCCGAATGGCCGCGCGTCGCTGCGCGTCAATCTCGGCGATCACCGGCGCACCGACGGCAATCTCACCGCTCTCGACTCGGACGGTGTGCACGCGAACGCCGCTGCCCACCGCCGCGACCTCGCTCACCACGCCGCGGAAGCCGAAATCATTTCGCAGCTCCCCGACGTCGGACACCTGACCGCCGCTTTGAAGATAGAACGGTGTCTCTTCGAGCACGACCCAGCCGGTATCGCCGGTGGAGAGTGTCGACGTTTCGACCGGCCTCTCCTCGTCCCCTTCGAGCGTGGCGACCGCCAGCACTCGCGTCTTCACCGATGCATTGTCGTAACCGGCAAATCTGGTCGCTGGCACGTCGGCAAAGCCGGCAAAGGCGGCGTCCTCGCGCGCGCCACCCTTGAACTTGCTCTTCGCGCGCGCCTTCTCGCGCTGGCCTTCCATCGCGCGCTCGAACCCCTCGCGATCGAGTGAGAGCTTGCGGTCCTCGATCATGTCCTCGATGAACTCGCGCGGGAGGCCGAACGTGTCGTACAGCCGGAACGCGGCGTCCCCGTCGACCAACCTGGTGCCCGCGGCGGCCTTGTCGAGCACCTCCTCGAGCCTGGGGAGTCCCTCCGTGAGAACGACGTTGAAGCGTTCTTCCTCGCTGCGGATGACCTGGGCGATCGCCTTGTACCCGGCGTTCACCTCCGGGTACGCATCGCCGAACTCGCGGACGATCACGTCGACCAGGGCGTACAGAAACGGCTCGGTGATGCCGAGGCGTTTGCCATGGCGCATCGCGCGCCGCATGATCTTCCGCAGTACGTAGCCGCGCCATTCGTTGGACGGCACGACGCCGTCGGCTATCAGGAACGTCATGGCGCGCATGTGGTCGGCGACGACGCGCATCGACACGTCGGTCGGCTCCATCGAGCCGCCATACATCGTTCCGGCCCGCTCACCAATCGTGTGCAGCAGCGGCGTGAAGAGATCGGTGTCGTAGTTCGAGAGCGTGCCCTGGATGATCGCGGTGACCCGCTCGAGCCCCATGCCGGTGTCAATCGACGGCGCGGGCAGCGGCTTCAGCGTCCCATCACCCTGCCGATCGAACTCCATGAAGACGTTGTTCCAGATCTCGACGAATCGATTGCAGCTGCACTCGAGCCCGCGGCAGACACCGCCTGCCGCTTCCTCACCGCATCCGACGTCTGAGCCGCGGAAGTAATAAATCTCCGAGCAGCGGCCGCACGGCCCGGTGTCGCCCATCTGCCAGAAATTGTCCGCGGCGCCCAGCTCGCCGATCCGCTCCACCGGGAGGAACTTCCGCCAGATGTCGTACGCCTCTGCATCACGCGGAACGCCGGCATCGCCATGAAAGACCGTCGCCCACAGGCGGTCGACCGGCAGCTTCCACTCCGCAGTCAGCAGCGTCCAGGCGAATGGAATCGCTTCGCGCTTGAAGTAGTCGCCAAACGAGAAGTTGCCGAGCATCTCGAAGAACGTGTGATGCGTATGCGACGGCCCGACGTTGTCGAGGTCGTTGTGCTTGCCGCTCACCCGCATGCATTTCTGCGCCGTCGTCGCCCGCGTGTAGTCGCGCGTCTCCTTGCCAAGGAACACGTCCTTGAACTGGTTCATCCCGGCGTTGGTGAACAGCAGCGTCGGGTCCTCGTGTGGCACGAGGGGCGAGCTGGGGACGATACGATGGCCGTTGCGCTCGAAGTACTTGAGGAAAGAAAGCCGGATCTCGTTCGCTGTCATGACGGAGGCCACGAAGGTTACAGGTTGCCGAGTACAGGTTACAGGGATTTCGCCCGACGGCGAAGGAGCTCTGTGACACGGCCGGGATCGAAACCCTGGCCGAGCAGGTACCGGTGCACGCGTCGAAAGACGGCCGCGTCGCCCAGCGAGAGTCCGTGACGGAGCCGACGGTCGAGGGCCTGTTCGAGCAGCGCGTTCTCGTCGAGCTCAGCGAAGACTTCAGCGACCGCTTCCCTCGCGATGTCGCGGTTGATCCCCAGTGCTTCGATGTGGCGGACGACGCGGGCGCGGCCGCGATGCTTGATGCGTACCTGCGTGCGGGCGCACGCCAGTGCGGTCCGGCGATCGTCGACCGCCCGCTCGCGGCGCAGCCGCGTCATCGCGGCGTCGATCTCGTCGTCGTTGAATTTGCGTTTGGCGAGGCGGGTGCGCAACTGCGCCTCGGCGAGCTCGCGCCGGGCAAGCAGTCCCAGCGCCGTGACATAAGCCCGATCCGCGTCGTCTGTCATTGGCGCTTCCGCGCCCTAGGCGCCGAAACGCGTGATCTCCGGCGACCCCTGGGCGACGCTCGCCATCTGGTCGCGCGACATGTCGGACGTCGTCGAAATGCCCTGGACCCTCAGCTTGAACTCGTCGACGTTCGACGCCCAGCGGAGCGCTTCTTCGTACGAGATCAGTCCCTGCTGGAACAGGTGGAAGATCGACTGGTCGAACGTCTGCATCCCGTACTGCGACGTGCCCTGCGAGATTGCCCCGTGAATGAGATGGGTCTTCTCCTTGTCCATGACGCAGTCGCGGATGAACGCGGTGCTGATCAGGACTTCCACTGCCGGCGCGCGCCCCTTGCCGTCGGCCTTCGGGATCAGGCGCTGCGAGATGACTGCCTTGAGTACGCTGGCCAGCTGGAGGCGGATCTGCTTCTGCTGGTGCGGCGGGAACACCGCGATGATGCGGTTGATCGTTTCTGTCGCGTCGAGCGTGTGCAGGGTCGAGAAGACGAGATGGCCGGTTTCGGCAGCGAGCAGCGCCGTCTGAATCGTCTCGAAGTCGCGCATTTCGCCGACGAGGATCACGTCGGGGTCCTGGCGCAGCGCGCTGCGCAGCGCCTGCGCGAACGACTGTGTGTCGACGCCGATCTCGCGCTGGTTGATGATCGAGCGATTGTCGCGGTGGAGGTACTCGATTGGGTCCTCCACCGTCATCACGTGGGTGGTGCGCGTCGCGTTGATCTCATCGATCATCGCGGCCAGCGTCGTGCTCTTGCCGCTGCCCGTCGTGCCCGTGACGAGCACGAGGCCCCGTTCTTCAGCGGCAATCCTCTTCAGCACCGAGGGCAGGGCAAGCTCGTCGATCGTTGCCACGCGCATCGGGATAACGCGGAAGATCATGCCGATCGTCCCGCGCTGCTGGAACGTGTTGCAGCGGAACCGGCCAAGCCCCGCGATGCTGTACGCGAGGTCGACCTCGTGGTTCTCCTTGAACTTCTCCCGATGGCCCGTTGGCAGCACGGCGGCCGCGATCGACACCATGTCGTCGTGATCGAGGCGCTTTGCCTCGCTGGCCGGAGTCAGCGTCCCGCGGACGCGCATCATGGGGTAGCTGCCGGCTTTCAGATGAAGATCGGACGCGCCACTTTCAACAGCGATTTTCAGAAGGTCATTAACGTGCACGTCTCAGTTTATCGACTCTTCGAGCTTCCGGATGTAGCGGTAGCTGGAGCATTGACGAATTGCAGCCACCCGTGGGTATCCGGAGCGTCACCCTTCACGATCTGGAAGAAACGCTGCTGTATGGCTTCGGTAACCGGCCCTCGCCGCCCCCGGCCCACCTTGATCCGATCCACCGAGCGAATCGGAGTGACCTCGACAGCCGTCCCGACAAAAAACACCTCGTCCGCGATATACAGCGTTTCGCGAGGCAATGTCTCCTCACGGACGTCAAAGCCGAGGTCGTGCGCGATGGTGATGACCGAGTCTCGCGTGATGCCCCACAGCACGGAATTGCCGACGGGCGGCGTGTAGATGACGCCTTCACGGACGATGAAGATATTCTGGCCACTGCCCTCGCTCAGATTGCCGTAGGTATCGAGCGCAATGCCTTCGGCGTACCCCTCGGCGATCGCCTCCATCTTGATCAACTGCGCGTTGGCGTAATTCGCGACGCTTTTCGCCATCGCCGGCGTCGTATTCGGCGCGTTGCGCGCCCAGGTCGAGATCTTGACGTCCAGCCCTTCCTCGATCGCTTCCTTGGTGAAGTAGGCGCCCCACTCCCACAGCATGATCGCGACATCGACCGGACACGGAAGCGGATTGACGCCGAGCGAATCGTAGCCGCGATAGATCAGCGGACGGATGTAGCACGCGCGGAACCTGTTGACCTGGATCAGATCGAGGATGGCGTCGCTGATAGCCTGCTGCTCGTATGGCACGTCCATCCGGTATATGCGTGCGGAGTCGAATAGCCGGCGGATGTGCGCGTCGAGCCGGAAGCAGGCGGGACCGCCCAGCGTGTCGTAGCACCGGGCGCCCTCGAAGACGCCGCTGCCGTAGTGGACGATGTGCGAGCCGATGTGGATCTTCGCATCGTTCCACTCCACGAGCGACCCATTCATCCAGATCTTGCCAGTCCCGGGGAAAGCCATCTGCCTGCTCCTTCTTGCCCGCCATCGCGCGACGCGCGAAGGCGGGTGTTCCTGAAGATCTTATACGGCCCGCCCTAAAGGAGCGAATGTCACCGAGACAAGCCACGGAGGCGCGGAGCCACGGAGCATTAGAGCTCGTTATAGTCTTTGCGGTGCTTGTCTCCGCGGCCTGGCGTAGAGGCGGACCTTCAGGTCCGCCTACGGCTGCGTCTCTTCGCAGAAGGGGCAGCGCGCGGTGCGGGCCTGGAGGGGCTTCCGGCAGTGCCAGCAGAACGTCGGTTGTTGCGGGGTGTCGCGCGCGCGGAGGCGTGACTGGATTTCGGCGACGTTCGCTTCCGGCTCCGCACCTGTGAATCGGTGGCGTCTTCGCCCGGTCGTGCCGGCCGCCAGGTCCTCGAACAGATCGGACGCGCGCTGGTATCGCTGCGTGGGGTCCGGGGCAAGCGCCTTCAACACGATGTCGTTGATCGACTTTGGAATCTTGGGGTTCCTCACGCGCGGCGGCGTGACGAGCTCGCCGCGCATCAGTCGCTCGATATCCGCCGGCGCCGGCGTCGCGTACGGCAGCTCTCCCGTGAGCATCTGATAGATCGTCACGCCGACCGAGTACACGTCGCTGGCGAACACCGCTTTGCCGTAGAACTGCTCGGGCGCCATGTACGGTGGACTGCCGATAACGGTCGTGCCGTGCGCCGCGATCTCAAGGAATCGCGACGTGCCGAAGTCTGTCACTTTCAACTTCCCGGAGCGGGAGACGAGCATGTTGCCCGGGCGCAGGTCGCGATGCAGGACGCCCTCGCCGTGTGCGTGATCGACCGCATTGCAGATTTGGCACGTGTAGTCGAGCGCGAGGGTGAGATCCAGGGCGCCGTCGCGAAGAATGATCTGCTCCAGCGTTTCGCCCCTGACGTACTCCATGACGATGAAGAAGATTTTTTTCTGCTTCTCCGCGGTGAGCACCGACACGATGTTCGGGTGATTCAGTGACGCGAGCAGCCGCCCCTCCTTGAGCATGTCTTTGAAATCGAGGTTCTGCTTGTGGGGAACTTTGAGCGCGACCTTCTTGCGAATCCAGGTGTTTTCAGCGAGGAAGACGCTGCCGAAGCCGCCGCTGCCGAGAGGAGAGAGGATCCGGTACTTACCGACCGTTTGACCCTTCAGAAACATGTTGCGGTGTGAGGAGTATAGCAGTGGTGCGAGGGGTGCGAGAGGTGCGAGAGGTGCGAGAGGTGCGAGAGGTGCGAGGGGTGCGAGG